>Ga0307374_10000061_pt1 | contig 169948 bp, 138 predicted proteins | sample OX3MG_FD_202532 | JGI IMG/M metagenome (GOLD analysis project Ga0307374, IMG submission 202532) | Soil microbial communities from Risofladan, Vaasa, Finland - OX-3 | ecosystem: Environmental > Terrestrial > Soil > Coastal area > Acid sulfate soil | place: Finland: Risofladan, Vaasa...
CCCGTTGCACGTCGGCGGCCGGCAAGCTGCGGGAGCGGGAACGCGCTTCGAGTTCGGTTCGTTCGGCTTCGGAAAGGACGATGGGAGAGCCTGAAGTGAACATGAGCCATTCTACCACGCACGGTCTGCCAATGACCGTTACGGCCCACTAGTTGAACTCGACCGGCGCCAGCCGCTCCCGGTTTACCTCGAGCTTGAAGATGTCCGGTCGGCCGTAGTGACCCGCCACGTCGAGCGTCCGTTTGGCGGCTGACGCGGCGGCGGGATCACAGTCCGCGTACAGGATGCCGTGCTGCCCGTGCAGAGGCCCCGCCACCACCCTCCCGCCCGGCTCCACGATCACGGAGTCGCCGGGGTTGTACCACTCCTCCAGGTCGGGAAACAGATCGGCGCGCTTCGGAAAGTCCCTGGGGATGTCCTTGCCACGCATAGCGCAGCCGTTGCCGAGCACCCAGCACCTGCCCTCCGCCGCGATGTGCCGCATCGTGGACACCCACGTGCTGCCGGCGTCCCAGCTCGGCGCCACGTACACCTCACAGCCCTGCGCGAACAGGGCGAATCTTGCCAGCGGCATGTAGTTCTCCCAGCAGATCAGGCTGCCCACCCGCCCGGCGGGGGTTGGGATGACACGTAGTCCGGTCGCGTCACCGGTGCCCCACACCATCCGCTCCGGGTTGGTCGGCATCAGCTTGCGGTGGCGGTTCAACACGGTCCCGTCCGGACCGATGAGGACGACAGTGTTGTAGAGGGTCCCGCGGCTGAACTCGCCGTCACGCTCGTGGATCCCGATCGACACGGTCACCTTGAGCCGCCGCGCGGCCGCCTGCATCGGCTTCAGGTCGCCCGCCTCGAGGTCGATGGCGTTCTCAACCAGTCGCCGGTGGATCTCTGAGGTGAGCTCGTAGTCGTTGCCCGGGCGCAGCCGCCAGAGCCATTCGGGATAGCCGGGGAGCCAGGTTTCGGGAAACGACACGAGCCGCGCGCCACGACCTGCGGCCTCCTCCAGCAGCTTGACCCCGCGCTCGAGAGTCTTCTTCCGGTCCAGCGTCACAGGCGGGTGCTGAACGACTGCGACCAGGTGCTTGCTCATCCCTTTCTTCTTCGGCATGGCGCCCATAGTGCGCTAGGCGGGCGCGGGGAAGTCACCGGCTCGGGCCAACATGCCCGGAAGCTCCTTGCCCAGCTGCCCGCCCAGCCACCTTGACGCCTCGATCAGGGCATCCAGGTCGATCCCGGTCTCCACCCCGAGGCCGCGCAGCAAATAGACCAGGTCCTCGGTCGCGATGTTGCCGGTGGCCTTGGGAGCGAAAGGGCAACCGCCTGCGCCGCCCACCGACGCGTCGAGCGAGACCACGCCTTCCTCGAGCGCCGCCACAGCATTGGCGTAACCCGTGTTGCGCGTGTTGTGGAAATGCGCGCCGGTCGTGGCGCCGAGGTCACGGGCGCCGCGCACCAGCTCGCGGACCTGGGATGGAACTGCGACCCCGATCGTATCCGCGAGGCAGACCTCATCCGCCGGGATCTCCATCAGCCGCTCGACGATGGACAGCACGCGCGCTGGAGGCACCGGGCCTTCGAAAGGACAACCGAACGCGACGCTGAGCGTGACGGTGATCGGCATCCTGTCGCTGCGCGCTCGGGCCACCAGCGCCAGAGCCGTCCTCAGGCCCTCGTCGGTCGTGGCGTTCTGGTTGCGCCTGCCGAACTCATCCGTGGCGGCAAACGCGTAGTGGACCTCATCGACTCCCGCGCCAACGGCCCGCTCGTATCCCTTCTCGTTGAGGACCAGGCCCGCATACGTTGTGCCAGCCTTGCGGTGCAGCGCTGCCATCACCTCTTCGGCGCCCGACATCTGGGGAACGAGCTTGGGGTTGACGAAGCTCGCGGCTTCCACGCGCTTCACGCCGGCCGCCGCCAACCTGTCGCACAATTCCGCGCGCAGCGCCGGCGGCAGAGCCTTCGCCTCGTTCTGGAGCCCGTCGCGTGGACCGACGTCACAGACGATCACCGCCATGCGAATAAGGTAGTGCCGCGTTGCTGGTCACCGTGCACGTCCATCCGCGTGCCTCCCGCGCCAGAACCGAATGGAAGGGTGATGTGCTCGAGGTCTGGGTCAACGCGCCGCCGGTCGAGGGCGCGGCCAATCAAGCCGTGCTCGAGGCCGTAGCGAAGGAGATGGGCGTGCGCCCATCGGCGGTCAGCCTTCGCTCCGGCGCCCGCAACCGCACCAAGGTGTTCGAGGTGACGAAGGACGGCGGGCGCTGACGCCCGCCGTCCTTGAAATCTTGCTAGCTAGCCGACAGAGGCGAAATAGGCGTCCTCACCGTGGCCGGTCCGACCTGCAAAGGAGATCGAGTTTCGCATGTCGGTCCAGTAGGCGACGACCCCGCCTGTCGACGTGGCGGCGATGTTGCTGTAGTCGCCGAGGAACGAGGTCGGGTTGGGGAAGGCTTGATCAAGAGTAGTCGACGAGAACCAGCGGTCTCCCTGCGTGGGGTCGGAGTTGACGTCCGAGACCTGCCCGACGGTGAACGTGAGAGGGTTGGCGGCGGTCTCGGTGGCCAAGCTGTATGCGTATGTGTGGTTGGCGGAGTCGACCGAGCGGTCGAAGAATCCGATCCGAAGCATGCCGGAAGTGTCGTACACGCCCCAGGGCATGAACTGGTCGCCGTCCAGCACCAGCGCCGTCGGTGTCGCCGACCAGTGCTTGCCGCTGTCGAATGACTCGCTAACGATCACGTCGGAGTTGGTCTTGGCCGTGTACGGGTCTGCGGGAGCAGGGGTGACGCTGTTGCGCATGTCAGACCACACCACCGCGAGGTGGTTGGCATTTTTCGGGTCGGCTGCGATGTTTCCCGCCGCCCAGCTGCGGAAGACGCTGTCCTGGTAGGTCTGGCGCCCGAAAGCGATCGGGTAATCGGTCGCGCCGTCGGTGGTGGTCGCCACCTTGACCGGCAGGCCAAGAGCCCCGCCGGTTGAGGGGTTGACCTGAACGACCTCGTAGTCGTCGCGGCCTGTGCTCAGGTCGGTGGTGTTCAGAAACGAAACGAAGATCCGGCCATCGGCGGTGACGACGGGGGTGGAGACGAACGCCTGGTCCAGATTGCCAGAGATGACAACTGGGGTGGTCCAGGTCTGACCACTGTCATGAGTGACCGAGGCGAAGATTCGAGCCGAGATGAAGCCTCCCTTCTGGCCGAGCCGGAAGTCGCCGTAAGTGACGACCGCGTTGCCGTTGCCCCAGGCCGCGACGTACTCCTTGTCGAGCAGGTCGCCCACGCTCGTCTCGACGCCGCTGCCCGAGGCGACTCGAACCACCTTCCAGTTCTTGCCGCCGTCCCCCGAGTTGGAGACGAGCACGTCAGGGTTGGTGGCGGTGAACGGGCCGACGAAGCGGAAGCCAAGCGTCCCGTAGTAGGCGTGGCCGTTGCTGTCAAAGGCAAGGGCGGGGTCGCCGGTGCCCTGATAGGCGGAGTTGGCGAAGACCGAGTACTCCGCCCAGGTCGCGCCACCGTCGAAGCTCACGTGCGCGCGAGAGCGGACCTCTTCGGTCAGGTGGCCGGCGGGGTTGAGCGAGAGCTGGTAGTCGTTGGCGCCGCCGATGATGTTCAACGCGTTCTTCGGATTGATGGCGATCGAAGTTTCGTTGTGCGGCCCGACCGTCGTCACCTCGTTGCAATCGGTGTTCTTGTTCGAATCGCTGGACGCCGTTGTCGTACAGATCGCGGTCCCGGGCGCGGCGTCCGGAGCCACGCCGAACTCGGCTCCGGCGACCGGCGCGGGAGCTTTGATCGCGTTGTGACTGAAGTCGACTGGCTGCGGGTTGGAGTCCGCCGCCACCGAAAAGACCTGGCTCACGGCGACGATCGAAATCGAAGCCAGAAGTAAGCGCTTGAGTCCTCTCACCACATCCTCCCTTGGACACGAACCTCTCGGGCCAGTACAACCCGAACAACCAGGTTCATGACTCTCGCACACTCGGGCTCGTGATGCCACTTTCGCACTCGGCGCTACCGGATGAGGTCTTCCATCGGTGTTGCGTGCACGGCATCTGCCCATCTCCCTGACGCAGCCACCGGGATCAGGCCGCGGGCGTCAACCTGATCACCGGGATCTCCCGGTCGGTCTTGGCCTGGTACTCGCCGTAGCGCGCCGCCACCTTGGCCACCCTCGCCAGGGCGGCTTCACGCTCGGTTCCCTGGAGCGACTCGACATGGGCCCGGAACTTTCGCTTGCCGACTTCGAGCCACACCTTGTCCGGGTTCTTGGCCAGGTTGACGAACCATGCCGGGTGGGTGCGGGCGCCCCCTTTTGACGCCACGATCAGCCAAGCGTCGTCGCCATCCGCAAACCCGCCCAGCACGTTCGTGCGTTCGCGGCCAGTCTTGGCTCCCACGGTAGTCAACAGGACGACCGGAAAGCCCATCATCACGGGCGCGGTGACGCCGGCGGTCTTGCGGTACCGCGAAACCTGCATGTCCATCAACGGCTTGCCCACCTTCATGAGTGACGCCATCCACGCCATGCCGCCTGCCCGCGTGCCGCTGGGCGGAATCCGGATCTTCTCGGTCGAGTCACGCATCGGCTAGCTGAATCTACGCCGGTTCACTGATATTCGCCGTTGTCGCTTCGCGGAAGGCATCTGCCACGCGCTTGGGAACGACCATCCGCCAGGCATCCAGCACAAGCTCGCGCATCTCCCGCTCGTCGAGAGCCGCCAGCCTCGCCAGGGCCCAGTGGTACCGAAAGTCCCCCTTCTCCGGTTGCATGAACTTGCCTGGCGACCCGCCGACCAGCCAGTTGCGCTCTTCCTTCGGAAAACCGAAACCCATCACGGTTTCGTCACGTGAGAAGGACACATAGACCATGCGCCCCACGCGGAACTTGACGCGACCGTGCACCAACGCCTCGGTCGTTCTCGGCAGCGAGGCAGCGTATTTCCGCACATCGTCAAGAGTGACCATTCGAAGCCTTCTCAATTTTGCGCGTGATGCCGGCGTCCGGCCAACTGGCGAGCCCGCCACTTAGGATGGGCCCGGAATGAGGACCTTGCTCACGACCGGGGGCCGGGCGGCCCCCGGCGATGCCGACATCACGGCCTGTTTCGCAAAAGCGCACGAGGACGGCTTCTGGCTGGATATCGAGGCGCCCGACGCGGCCGACTACAGGCTCCTCGAACAGGAGTTCAAGTTTCACCCGCTGACCATCGAGGACATCCAGCACCAGAACCAACGCCCCAAGCTCGAGGAGTATCCCGACTACAACTTCGCGGTCATCTTCCAGGCCGATTGGCTCGGCGACGATGTCGCCTTCCGTGAGCACCACCTCTTCATCGGGCCTCACTACCTGGTCACGGTGCACCTTGACCCGGCGCCGGTGCTCACATCTCTGGGGGAACGACTCGCGAAGAGCCCGGGCATGACCAAGGGGCAGCCCGCCTTCCTGACCTACCTCGTGATCGACGCGCTCGTGGACGCGACTTTTCCCATCCTCGAACGCGTCGATGACACGGTCGACCAGATGGAGGACGACATCATCGCGAAAGCAGCTCCAGGATCTGTCGACCGCCTCTATCACCTCAAGCACTCGGTGACCGAGCTCCGACGGTACCTAGGCGCACAGCGCGACCTGTTCCAGCGGCTGATCACCCACGGCATACACCTGCAGCAGCAGGACATGACCCTCTACTACCGCGATGTCTACGACCACATCGTTCGCCAGTACGAGACCGTTGACTCCTTGCGCGATCTGTTGACGAGCGCCATGGACGTATATCTGTCGACGGTCTCGAATCGCCTGAACCAGACCACCAAAGCGCTGACCGTTATCGCGAGCCTGTTCCTGCCCCTGAGCTTCTTGACTGGTTTCTATGGCATGAACTTCCAGTACCTGACCCAGGTGCTCGAAACGCCGTACTGGACCTTTGCAGCCGGCGTCGGCACGATGCTCATCGCCACGGGCATCCAGCTCTACTTCTTCCGGCGCAGAGGCTGGATCTAGGGGCTGCCGAGCCGCCGAGGCGCTGGTACCGTAGCGGCGATGCCGCTCAGCTCGACGGCTGCGCCCGCCCGGCAGCCTCCCAGCCTCGCGGCGGTTCTTCTCTATGGCGGGGCGGCGGCAGTCGTCATCGCCATCCACCTGGCGACCAACAGCACCCTGGGCTTCCATACCGATGAGCTCTACTACCTCAACAGCGGCAACCATCTTGCCTTCGGGTACGTGGACTTCCCACCGATAGTCCCTCTTTTCGCACGGCTCGAGACCGGACTGCTTGGAGTAACCCCTTGGACCCTTCGCCTTCTCCCCTCACTGCTGGGCGGCTTCCTCGTCGCGCTCTCCGCAGCCTACGTCCGCCGGCTAGGCGGATCGCTGCGGCTCCAGGGACTGGCCCTGATCGCGGCCATTGCGGCGCCGTTTCTCCTCGGTTCGAACTGGGTGTTCCAGACGGTGACCTTCGACCAGGTGACCTGGATGGTCGCCGTCTACTGGTTCCTGTGCCTGGTCATCGATCGACGGCCCAGGTACTGGATCTACCTCGGCGTCACGCTCGGGATCGGTCTCGAGGTCAAGTACACGATCGCCGGTCTCATCCTGGGCATCGTCCTCGCCGTCCTCCTCACGCCGGCGTTGCGATCAGCGCTGCGGACCACGTACCCATGGATCGCCGCCGCGGTCGCACTCCTGATCTGGGCGCCGAACCTCGCCTGGCAGATCGTCGAGGGTTATCCCACTCTCGCCTACCTCACCAACCATCAGGGGAGCGGCGGCGGCCCGGTGACCTATCTGATCGAGTTCGGCCTCTATTTCTTCTTTCTTATCCCTCTCTGGCTGGTCGGCATGATCTCGTTGTTGCGCACTCCACGCATGCGGCCAATCGGAATCGCGTGCGCCGTTCCCCTTGTCCTCTTCCTCTTCGTCGGCAAGTCCTACTACGCGGCGGGGACGATCCCTGTCGCCATGGCGGAAGGGCTCATGTTGATCTCCCGGATCGAGCGCCCAACCCTTCGGGGCCGACTCGAGATCGCAGTGGTCGCCTCGACCGTGCTGGAATTCGCCGTCTTCTTCTTCCTTGTCGTCCCGGTCACACCTCCCGATCGGATTCACAGCACCAATCTCGACGCTATCAATGAGGTATTTGCGGACAGCGTGGGCTGGGAAGACATCGCGAACCAGGTGACGACGATCTACCGCGATCTCCCCGCATCGGAGCGCGACAGCACGGTCATCATCTCGGCTTACTACGGCGTACCTGGGGCGCTACAGGTGTATGACAAAGCCGACGTACGCCCCGTGGCCGTCAGTCCGCAGCTGAGCGACTGGTACTGGTTGCCCGACAACCTCGAGGCGACAGCTGCTCTCATGGTCGATTACCAACCCTCCGACGTGGCGTGGATGTGCAGCTCACCCACTCTCGTCACGCACCTGACGGTGCCGTACCAGGTCAAAGGCCTCGAGCAAGGCGCGCCAGTCACGTTCTGTCAGCTCAAGCAGCCGATCTCGCAGATCTGGGGACGGCTCCGCAACTTCTCTTGAGCTCATCCCGGCGTAGCGCGCGGAGCTGGTCGGTGATCCACAATTGACGGCGGTGTCGAAGCAAGAGATCGACGACTACTTGGCGAAGGTCCCAGAGCCCAAGCGCGCCACGCTGCAGAAGCTGCGCGAGTCCATTCGCGACATCCTCCCGCGAGCCGACGAGGTCATCTCGTATGGGATGCCGGGATTCCGGCACAACGGCACCGTCATCGCCGGCTTCGCAGCTTTCAAGAACCATCTCGCGTACTTGCCTCACAGCGGCTCGGTGCTGGCCGAGCTGCATGACGAGCTCGCGGACTACGAGAGCACAGAGGGTTCCCTGCATTTCCCGATCGACAAGCCACTCCCAAAGGCGCTCGTGAAGAAACTGATCTCCGCCCGCCTCAAGCAGGTCAAAGCGAAGCAACCTCGATCCTGACCGCTTGGACGTGGGAGTTGGAAAGTCGCTCGTTGTCCGGCCATCGCGATGCGGTGACATGAGAGACCACCCAGCCGAGGCCCAATCAATTTGGAGGGGGTTATGACCACCAGCGGGAAGAGGGTGAGCTTCGGTATCAAGACCAGCCAGTCGAGCCTCACATACGAGGAGATCCTCAACACTTGGGTCCAGGCAGAGGATGTCCCCGTTTTCGAACATGCGTGGCTCTGGGATCACATGATCCCGTTGCGCGGACCGGTGACCGGCGCGGCGCTAGAGGCCTGGACGCTGCTCGCCGCTCTGGCCGCTCAGACCAAGCGCCTCCGCCTGGGCGTCATCGTCACCAACAACCGCCTCCGTCCGCCCGCCGTCCTCGCCAAGATGGCCGCCACCGTCGACATCATCTCGGGCGGGCGGCTCGAGCTCGGCATCGGTGCTGGCGCGGGCGAACAGCACGATGCCGCCTTGAGCCAGCTCGTTCACCGCGAATACGATGCCTACGGAGTCCCAGTGGTCCCGACGCCCGAAACTCTAGGAGCGCTGGGTGAAGCCTGCACGATCATCGAGCGCATGTGGGCGGAAGATGAGCCGTTCGACTTCAAAGGTCGCTACTACGGGTTGACCGGCGCGATATGCGAGCCGAAACCTGTCCAGAAGCCTCACCCGCCGATCCTCATCGGCTCAGCGGGTGAGCGGCTTGGGCTGCGCGTAGTCGCGGAGCACGCCGACATCTGGAACTGTCCGACTCGTGGCGACGTCGAAGAGTTCAAACGCAAGAGCGCTGTTTTGGACGAGCACTGCAAGGCGATCGGTCGCGATCCGAAAGAGATCCGGCGATCGGTGCAGCTTATCGTCAGCGCCAGGCGGCCGGGGGACGCGGCGACGACGGGCGAGCGGAACCTACCGCCTGCACCTGATCCCGCGCTCACTCGCAACCTGCTGATCGACTTCATCGAGGCGGGCGCCAACCATTTGGTCCTGGCGCCAGTCGGCCTGACGCCAAGGTGGCTGGCCGACGAGGTCGTTGAACCCGTGCTGGCGGCCGTCGGTCAGGAGCGCTAGACCCAGCGTTTTCGTAACGCGCCAGCCAGCGGTGCATCGGCTGCCGACACACGCCCGACTCGCTCGCCACCTCATCCACCGTTCGACCGGCGCCAATCACCGCTTGATCCGCCTTGTACCTTCTTGTCGCCCAGGTGCCGAACTTGTACAGGTTGGGGTGGCTAGCGGGATTTGAACCCGCGACACCCAGATCCACAATCTGGTGCTCTGCCATGCTGAGCTATAGCCACCACGGACGGGCCAGGAGCCGTGCTCTCGAGGAACCCCGATTTTACCCGCCCGTTTGTCAGAGAATGGGAGAGCGATGCCAACCACGGCGGAATTCGCGCAGGTGATCCAGTCCGGCGAGCTCATCGAATCACCCAAGGAGATGACGCCGGAATACCTGAAAGAGCTCAAGCACACGCTGATCGTTTCGGGCGACACGGAGCTCATCTCTGCCCCCGCGTACTACCTCGCCGCCAAGCGCGCCCCTTCCATCAACGCCTTCATGACCGGCATCGCGATCATCCAGGACGAGCTGGCCCACGCCCATATCGCCTACCACATCCTCGAAGAGCTGGGCGAGGATCAGGAGAAGCTCATCTTCAGCCGCGATCCCAAGAGCTTCCGTTATCCGTACGCGTTCGACGTTCCGCTCGACAGCTGGACCGAGCTAGTGGTCGCCAACGGGATGTACGACCAGGCCGGGTTCTGCCTTCTGGGCGACATCCACGACAAGTGCTCGTATGGGCCCTGGAAGCGCGGATTGAACAAGGTCATGGCCGAGGAGAACTTCCACCTTCGCAACGGCCGCACCTGGATGAAGCGCATCAGCGCCGCCGGCGGCTCGGCCAAAGACGAGCTGCAGCGCGCGGTGGACTGGATGTTTCCGCTCAGCGTCGAATGGTTCGGCCTGCCCGACTCGAAAAAGATGCATTCCACGCAGCTCGAGTACCGGCTGAAGGGATTGACCAACGACCAGCTTCGCCAGTGGTGGCTCTCCACCGTGGTCCCGTACTGCGAGCAGATCGGGATCAAGGTCCCAGCGCACAAAGAGGTGCGCGACGGCAAGGACGTCTGGGAGCTGGACTACCCGTTCCCGTGCGAGTTCGACGCCGACGCGAAGCGCTGGGACTTCAACCAGCCCAGCTCGTGGGACGACGTGCTCAAGCGCTGGCGTGCCCGCGGCCCTCGCAACACCGAGATGGTCGCGATGTTCCAGGAAGAGTTCCACAAGTTCCGCAAGACACACCGCAACCTGTCGTGACAACCGACCGTCTGTGGGCCGCGCTATCCGAGGTGCGCGATCCCGAGATGCCGGTCAACTTGGTCGACCTGGGCGTGATTTATGGGATACGAGAGGTCGATGGCACGATCGACGTGGACCTCACGTTCACGGCCATGGGCTGTCCTGCTTCGGAGTTCATCCTCGACGACGTGCGCGAGCGGCTCATGCGAGAAGAGGGGGTGCGCGAGGTTCGGATCAACGTCGTGTGGAACCCGCCCTGGACCTCCGCCTGCCTGACTCAAGCCGGCCGCGACGCGCTCGAGGAATGGGGCCTGGCGGTATGACCTACAAAAGGGTCAGCGGCGATGCGCTGGAGTACGAAGTGTTCGCGCGGAAGACGCGAGTGGAGCCTCTGCACCAGGTCGGCAGCGTCGTCGCGCCGGACGACGACCTGGCAATGGCTTACGCGCGCGCCACCTACGACGAGGAACGATGGTGCGAGATGGCCATCGTCCGAAAGGACCACGTGATCGAGCTCTGGAGCCCCGGAGAGCCATGAGCCTTTCCGACCTCGTGCTCAGCATCGCCGACAACAAGCAGATGCTCGGGCTCCGCTACGCCGAATGGGCCACTCGTGCCCCGTCGCTGGAGGCGGACATCGCCGCGGCCGCGATGGGCCTCGATGACCTGGGCCACAGCCGCGTCCTGTACGGATGCCTCGAGCCGCTCGGCTCCGATCCACGCGGCCGCGAGCGCGAATCCGACCCCGCCAGCCTGCGGGCCCTCCCCTACTTCGACCGGCCGTGGACCGAGTGGGCGCAGTTCGTCGCGGCCAACGCGATCCTCGACACCGCGTTCACGGCAATGATCGAAGCCTGCGTCGGCGGCTCGGTCGAGGTGCTCCAGCAGCGACTGCGCAAGATGCTCATGGAAGAGCGCTACCACTTCCTGCACGGCCGCAGCTGGCTCAAATCCGGCATCGACGCCGGCCCCCTTGACGAGGCCTGGCGGCAGGCGATCGAGTGGTTCGGGCCGCCAGATGGCGAGTCCGCCGCCCTTCATCGAGATGGCCGCTTGAGCATGGGCCCGGCCGAGCTGCTCGCGCGGCTCGAAGCACAGCTCGGCGTGCGAGCTCCTTTGGTCAGCGTCGACTGGAAGGCGTGGGATCCAATCCGGCGGCGAAGCAGGGCGGGAGCGATCGACGAGGCCACGTTCGCCATGCTTCGCGGCCTCGAGGAGAAGAAGTTTGCCCCGTCGAGTGCCGCCGCCAAAGAGGTCTGACGGCCCGCGGCCCGAGCCACGCTGCCCTCACTGCAGCGCGCGGGACGCCGAGGTGATCTCGCTGTTCGGGACCCAGGCCATGACCCTGCAGTACCGGTGCCGGCGGTGCGCGACGCTGTTCGAGGCGATCAAGTACGAGTAGCGCTAGCCCTCGTCGTCGTCCTCTTCTTCCTCACCCCCTTCCATGCCCGCCGAACGGCGGCGCCGCATGATGGCCAGCGGCAGCCCCGCGAGCACGACCACCACGATGAGCCCGGCGACGATGATCGGCAGCGCCTGCCCCCCGCCGACCGTCACCGCCCCTGCCGGCGGCGAAGCTGCGGAGTAGCCGGCCGCGAAGTAGCCCAGCGACGACGTCTGGGCCTGGAGCACGAACGGTCGTGTCGGTTGCGACTGGAGCTGGTGGTATGGACCGCTCGGGCTCGCGGCGATGTAGATGTTGTTCGGCGCCGGGAGGAGGTTGGAGAACACCATCTCGAGGTTGGCCGGCTGCTTCAACGGGGCGTCGGCGGTGATCTGGTAGACGTTGGTCACGAGCTTGATCCCTGCCGGGCTCGGGCATGTGGTGAGCGGCGAGATGTCCACCGAGATGCTCGATTTCCCGGTCGCGTCAAAGGCGCCTGGCAGGAACCCGATCACGATCTGGCCGTCGTTGGTGAAGGCCGAGTTAGCGTCACTGACGCCGCCGATCACGTTGATGCTGAGATGCCCTGAGCTCGGCTTGAGGTTGGATCCTGCCTGTGCGGGCGGACACACCCAGTTGTACGGCGCGGCCGGGCCAAACCCGTCGTAGAAACCGGGCGCGACCATCCATGCAGCCACCCCGTAAGCCGCGGCCGCGGCGGCCAGGATGGCGACCCTACCTCGGTGCGGAGTCACAGCAGCAGGTCCGCGATCACGTGGCCGATGATCGGGCCGACGAGGTCCCGGCAGGCCCACCGCCACAGGGCGAGCACGAGACCGGCCGCGGCGACCGCGAACAGGAAAGCCGGGGGATGCGAGAAGGCATGGGCGAGGGTCCACAGGGCGGTGCTGCCGATGATCGCCAGGGGAGCCCCACCCAGGTCGTCGAGCGCCGCATACAGCGCGCCGCGAAACGCGAGCTCCTCGCCGATCGAAATCGCGACGGCAGGCAGCGCCAGGCCGGCGGGAAGAATCGGCGCGGCGTCCGCGCGCACGGCGGCGGGCAGCAGGAGGACCGCGCCGAGGGCAAACCCGCCGATTATGCGCAGCCCGAGATGCGAAGCACCCAGGCCGAGGCTCTGGGCGCGCCAACCCACGGCGGCGAGTCCCAGCGCGGCGCCTCCGATGACGAGCGACGGGACCGCTGCATGCGGTGCAACAACGACCAGCGATCGCACCCACTCGACCAGCAGCACGTATGCCCCGATCTCGCCCACCCTGGCGTAGGGACGCCACCCAACGGCTGAGACCACGGCTCGATTATCGCCAGACGGTCAGGACGCGGTGAGGCGCTCGGGCGCCGAGTAGACGTTGAAACGTTCCCCGCGAAGAAAACCGACCAGCGTCTGGTTGAACTCGCGCGCGAGGGCCACCGCAAGGCTCGAAGGGGCTCCGACGGCGCAGAGCAACGGCATGCCGGCGCTGATCGACTTCTGCACGATCTCATACCCGGCGCGACCGCTGACCACCAGAACCGTGTCCGATGCGGGCAAGCGCTCATCGAGCAGCCGCCCGCCGACCACCTTGTCGACGGCGTTGTGCCGGCCCACGTCCTCGCGCAGGCAGACGAGCTCGCCTCCGAGGGTGAAGAGGCCCGCCGCATGCAGGCCTCCCGTGCGCTCGAAGACTCCCTGGTGCGACCGGAGCTGCTCGACCAGGGCGGGCAGGATCTTCGGATCGACCACGGGGCCGTCTTTCAGCGCCGACAGATCTCGACGCAGGTCGTCGATGAGAACTGCCCCGCACACGCCGCACGCCGAGCTCGAGAGCATGGATCGCTCGGGACGGCGACGCGGAGTCGCGGCCAGGTGAACGTCGACCTGGTTGGATTCGACGAGGGAGGCGTCGACACGGACGCGAGAGTCGGATTCACCCGCTTCCGCGCTGATCCTGATCTCCTTCACGTCGTTCCGAGACCGGATGATCCCCTCGGCGAACATCAGGCCGAGGGCCAGCTCGATGTCCTCTCCGGGCGTCCGCATGAGGACCGACAGCGGCGTCCCGTCGAGCAGTAGCTGGAGCGGTTCCTCGGTGACCACGGCGTCCGGCGAATTCGACCACTCGCCCGCCTCCCACCTCCGTACCTGCAGCTCGGGCGCGGACGGCCTGGCCACGGTTAGGCCCGCTCCTCGAGAACCCTGAGCTCCCGCGCCGAGCGCGGGACTGCGGTCGTGACGGAAAAGCCTCGCCACGCCGTCACCCTCTCGGCACGCATCGTGACAGTCCGCGGAACAGCCGCCGGGTCCATCGCGTAGCGCTCGGCGATCGCCTCCCGGTCCCCTTCGCGGTCAAAAGTTCCGCGCACGCACGCTCCGACCATCAACGAAGGACGGAAAGGATGGTGTGCTTCGATGACCACAGCCCCCGCGCTGCCCGAGCGTGGGCGGCCGCTGATCGGAGCGACGCTGACCTCGCCGCGTTCCACGTCCCAGTAGGCCGGGCGGATCACCGGCATCGCGCCTTCGATCCAACACGCGTAACCGCGCGACACGCCCGCGAGGCGCCGGCTGACGTCGGCCGGGACGGCCGGGACGCGCGCCGCCTGCGCGGCGGGAAACGGGGCGGCCTCGATGATGTCGGCGTGGCTCAGCCGAAGGCGCAAAACGACGCGGTTGTACGGCAGCCATGCGCGCGGAAGGCGCGCCAGGTCAAGCACGTACCCCGCAAAGTAGGGGGCGTTCTTCAGTGCGTAGGCTGCCATGCCAAGGAAATAGCCCGGCCCGTCGAGCATGGCCCGCACCTGGCCGGAGACAGAAAGCGGGTCGAACACATCGAGCGAGCCGCGCAGGTGCAACGCTGTCGACTCCCCGTCGACGAGGAAGGCGGCGCGAGGATCGCGTCTCGCCATGATCGTCTTGGCCGCATAGCGCGAGGTGGTCATCCACAGCGAGCCGTCCGCAAAGCTGAAGACAGCCGGGTTGACCAGCGGCGCACCGTGCGCAGCGCGGCCGGCGCGCAGGGCGAGCATGCCGATGGAGGCCCGACCCAGGATGGCGCTCGCTTCGCGGGTCAACCTCATTCGCCCACTCTAGTGGGCTGTCCGGCGCCTTGGGCGGTGGACCTTCAGGCTTCCAGCGTCTTGCGGATCTGCTGTAGCGCGCGCTCAAGCCGGCCGCGCACCACCCAGTCGACCCTACGGGCGATGGCGCCACCGATGAACGCGGCCGGCGGCTGGTAGGCGATGCGCAGCTCGATCAGCACGCCGCCTCTCACCTCGGTGAACGTGAACCCGCCCTCCTGCCGGATCACGCCCGACTCGGACTTCCAGCCGATCTCCTCGGGCGGTGACCAGCGGCTGATAACCAGCACGCTCTTGAGCGGGAATCCGAACGCGACCATCTCGACGTGGTAGCGGGCTCCGACGCCCTTGGTCTTGCGGCCAACCGGTTCCCATTTGCTGACGCCAGCGAGCACCTGGGCGACGTGCCGGAAGTCGGCAAAGTAGTCGAAAGCCTGCTGCGGCGTGGCCTTGACCGTCACCTCCGCCGAAAACTCGTTCCACGCCACACCTCCAAGATATGGGTTGGATGAGATGGGTTGAGGGCCGTGTGTCGATCGAAGACTCGGTTGACATGCCGCGTGCGGCACCGGCCCGGCTGCTCCGCGACTCGTATCTGCCCGGCATCAGCGCCGAGACGCTGGGGCTGGTGCGCGCCGATGACAACTCCTTGCGCGTTGGACGGTTCGAGCTGCTGCGGTTCGGTGCGCCCAAGCTGGGGCGCACCGCGGTCGAGTGGCCGATCGAAGGCGGCCTCCTGGCCAGAGCCCCAGGCGGCACCTTGCGCCTTCATTCTTCGGGCCGTCGGCTGGTGGCTTCCGTCGACGGATACCGTCCACGCCTGCCGGCGGCCGTCTACTCGGTGACGCAGCTTCCGTTACACCACCTGCTGACCCGCCTCTACCTTCTGCGGCTTCGCGGCCGCGATCCGGCTCCGGGCATCACCGCTACCTCTTCCAATCGCATGCGCGCCGCCGCAGTCGACCTGGCCTTTTGCGCCACGCTCGCCGGCGTGGTTGGACGCGGCCGGCGGGTGCGGGTCCTGTTGGGAATTGCGGCGGTCTATCACCTCACCTGCTGGAGCCTGTCTGGACGCACGCTTGGCGGGTTGGTGATGAGGCAGCGTGTGGTGTCGGTGGACGGATCGCGACCCAGCCCGGCGCAAGCGCTGGTGCGCCTGGTCGCCCTTCCGATCTCGTGGATTCGCGGCCGGCCGGACCACGACGAGATCGCCTGCACTGATGTGATCGGCGCCGGGCCGTAGCATCTTCACCGTGGACACGCGAGTCGACCTGGTCATCTTCGGCGCTTCGGGCGACCTGGCTGAGCGCAAGATCCTGCCTTCTCTCGGCCGCCTGGCGGCGCGAGAGGGCCGTCAGATCCGGGTCGTGGGCGCCGGCCGCAGCGAGAAGGCGACCGACGACTTCCGCCAGATGGTGCGCGAAGCGAGCCGCAACGAGAAGCTTGCGGCCTCCGCGGAATGGGTGAAGCTCGATTACAGCGATTGGGGGACCTTCGCCCCGCTCAAAGAGTTGTTGACCGGTTCGCCCAGCGTGATCTTCTATCTCGCCACGCCGGCCGAGACCTTTTCCGACATCGTGGCGGCGCTCGTCGAATCGGGCCTTTCGACCAAGCAGGACGAGTCGCGCAGCGTCGTGGTGGAAAAGCCGCTTGGCCATAATCTGTCGTCGGCGCAGAAGCTGAATGCCCAGCTCGCCGAGGCTTTCCAGGAAGAGCAGATCTATCGCATCGATCACTACCTGGCCAAGGACACCGTGCAGAACGTGCTCGCGCTCCGCTTCTCCAACTCGCTTTTCGAACCCGTCTGGAACCGGACGCTGGTGGAGTCGATCCTGATCACGGTGGCAGAGGAGGAGGGCATCGGCCAGCGCGCCGGCTACTACGACCAGACCGGCGCGGTCCGCGACATCATCCAGAACCATGTGCTGCAGCTCCTCGCCCTGATCACGATGGAGCCGCCGACCACTTTCGACGCTGAGTACGTGCGAAGGGCCAAGCGCGCGGCCCTGCGCGCGATGCTGCCGATCGACCCGACCACCGCTGTGCGGGGGCAGTATGACGGGTACCTGGAGGAGGATGGCGTCGCGCCCGACTCGAGGCGCGAGACATACGTCGCGGCGCGGGTCGCCATCGAGAACTGGAGGTGGGACGGAGTGCCCATCTTCGTCCGCACGGGCAAGGCGCTCACCCGCCGCGTGACCGAGGTCGTGATCAAGCTGCGTGACGCGCCGATGCTGCGCATCGCCGGCCGCCGCCAGCGCGGGATCCCGACCCTGATCGTGATCCGCATCCAGCCGGACGAGGGCATCTCGCTCCGCATCGGCGCCAAGCGCCCGGGGCCGCGGTTCGAGATGGTGCCGGCCGGCATGCGGCTCGACTATGCACGCCTCACCAAGGCGGCACTCCCGGATGCCTATGAGAACGTCCTGTCAGAGGTCCTGGCCGGTGGCCACTCGGCCTTTCCCGGCGCTGAAGAGATCGATCTCTCTTGGGAGATCGTGGATCCGCTGATCGCGGCCTGGGAGGCAGAAGGGCATCCCGAGATCTATCCGGTCGGCTCGTGGGGTCCCCGCGCGGCTGACGATCTCGTCGATGACGGCGGCGCCGGACGCTGGATCGTCAGCGGAGACGAACCGGGCACGAGCTGACGCCGAGAGATTCGGCGACCGAGGGGTCGTTTCTCCCCATCCCCGGCCTTCGGCCGGTACTTCCCCCCAAGCGGGGAAGTAAGAACTTCCCGGTCGGACGGATGGAAATGAGAAAGGGGCAGCGGTGGCTGCCCCTTTGCGTCGGGCGACAGTTTGAACTAAGCGCGGGCGCCTGCCGAGGTGCCGCCCTGCATCCAGAGGGCCGGCTTGTTCGGGTACAGCACCAGGAGAAGCACTGCGACGAGGATGGCGACGATGAACGGCATGATGTCAAAACGTCCGATGCTAATCGCGTCGAAGATCTGCCAGACGACTTCGAGGATCGCGTAGACGATGAGCGCGCGAACCCAGCTCACGTTTGCGATCGGGTCGAAACCCGCGATCATGACGCCGGCGCCGAAAGCGACGCCTGCTACTGGGGCGCTGATGCCCCAAATGCTGTCGAACTGAAAGAAACTGTTGCCGACGAAGCTCAGTCCTGAGCCCACTACGAGCAGGACTCCCATTACCCACATCAGAAGCTTCAACGCCAAGGGGTTCCACTTTGCCACTAGCAGACTTCCTCCATTTTCGACCGCGTTTATTGATTCGTGTTCGCAGCGCGGCGGCCGTGTATGTGCAACTTATATGCCGATTGCACGTGTTTAGCAACTCAATATCAGGCAAATACTTGCGACCCGCCCCGCCAGACGACGCGCGGCTTGAGGCCGTAAGCCCACGCAAAGGCGCCCTCGTGCTCTGCCTCCCACAGCACCAAGTCGGCCAGCTTACGCGGAGCGACGACCCCGCGGTCTGAACGCGAGAGCGAGTGGGCTCCTCCCACCGTGGCCGCGATCAAAGCGCGCTCCGCGGACATCTTGAAGACGCCGACCGCCATCGCCACCACAAGGCTCATGCTCGTGATCCCGCTCGTTCCGGGATTGTGGTCCGTGCCGAGGGCGATCACCGCGCCCGCCGCTGCAAGCTCTTTGACCGGCGGCAGCCTGCCGATCGAAAGGGCCGTGCCCGGAGCCAACGTGGCGACCACGCCGGCATGGGCGAGTGCGACAGCGTCGGCCTGGTTGGCTCGTAACAGGTGGTCCGCAGAAACGGCGTGCAGCTCTGCCGCGAGGCGAGAGCCTCCGGTCCGAGCGAGCTCGTCCGCATGGATTCGAGGTATGAGCCGCGCCTCGATCGCAGCCTTGAGAATTGCGCGCGATTGGGCGACGGTGAAGTAACCGCGGTCGCAGAAGACGTCGCAGAATCGCGCGCCGGCGAGGTGCGCGTCCACACACCAGCTCGCGGCTTCTTTCGCATACGAGGCGGTGCGCGCCCACCGGTCAGGAGGAACCGCGTGAGCCGCGAGGAATGTGACCTCGATCCTCGGCAGGTCCTTGCGCTGCGCCAGCCGCGCCAACATCCGGGTGGTGGCGAGCTCGCCCTCGCGCTCGAGGTGGTATCCGGTCTTGGCCTCGACCGTGGTCGCGCCGCCCTCCAGCCAGGTCCATAGCCTGCGCGCAGCGGCTTGCTCCAGGACGCTGACCGGCTCGGCCCTCGTCGCCTTCACGGTGGCGCGAATCCCTCCACCGGCCTGCGCGACCTGGGCATATGAGGCGCCCGCGGTCCGCATCGCGACCTCGGCCATCCGGTCACCGGCATACACGGGGTGCGTATGTGCGTCGATCAGTCCGGCGGTGACGAGGCCGCCGGCGCAGTCGTCATCTTCGATGATCGACTCCATCAGCTCGCGCGGCTCGTCGCCCTCCTTGCCGCACCAGGCGATTTGCTCTCCGTCACAGATCACCGCGGCGTTTTCGATCGCGCCCGCCGAGGTGCCCGTGAACAGGCGGCCGATGTTGTGTAGGCGCCTCATCGCGAGACGACAGTCTTGCCGCCGACGACGACGTTGGTCACGTCGCGGCCCGAGAGGCCGAACACCAGGTAGGCCGGATCGAGATCGAGATCAGGGGCGCGCAACGTCACGAAATCCGCCAGCCTGCCCACTTTGAGCTCGCCGGCGTCCCAGCCGAGAGATCGCATTCCGCCGGCGGTCGCCGCTTGCAACAGTGCCACGGGTTGGTGATGCACCCGCCGCCCGGTCGCGCGGCGTTGGTCGAGCTCTAGACCTCGCGCCTCTTCGAGCATGTCGATGACAGCGTTCGAGTCGCTTCCCACGGTCAGACGTGAACCGGCCGCGGCGAGCGCGCCGAGCGGCCCGACCTGGTCGCCGAGGTCCCGCTCGGAGGTGGTGCATGCGCAGACGGCCACGCGCCGGCGCCCCAATAGAGCGATGTCGCGCTCATCGAGGTGGATGGCGTGCACCGCCGTCACATCATCGCCGAGGATGCCTTCGCGCTCCAGCAATGCGGCCGGCGTGCACCCGTGAGCTGCCATGCATTGGTCCACCTCCGCCGGCTGCTCTGCGAGGTGGACGTGGAGGGGAGCGCCTCGGTTGCGCGCCCATGCGGCCACCACGCGCATGGACGCGGGGTCGACGGCGCGAACGCTGTGGATGGCGGCCGCGATGCGCACCCCTTCGCCGTCTTCGAGCTGGTCCACCCGGGCAGCCCATCGCTGTGCGTCGCCATCCGAGAACGAGCGCTGGGCCCCCTCGAGCGGGCGACCGTCGACGCCTCCTTGCAGGTAGCAGGTGTCCAGCAGCGTGACGCGAATACCGGTCCTCTTCGCGGCCGCGATCACCGACGCGCCCAGCTCGTTCCCCAGGGCGTGGAGGTAGTGGAACTCACCGACCGCCGTGATCCCGGCCTCGAGCATCTCTTTGAACACGGAGACGCAGTGGTCGAGGTAGCGCTCCGCCGTCCACTCGGTGGCGCGGTACATCTCCTGCCGCCACTCCCAGAAGTCTCCGCCCCCGGCCTCCGCCCTTCCGCGCAGCACGCGCTGGAACGCGTGGCTGTGCACGTTGGCCATACCCGGGATCGTCCAGCCCTTCAAGACCGTGGCGCCCGGCGGCACCGCCGCGCCCTCGGTGATCGAGCTGATGAGGCCGTCGTCGACCTCGATCAGCACGTCTACTGCACGGTGGCCCAGCCACGCCTGCTCCGCGTGCCAGAAACCGCCGCCCTTCATTCCCGCATGGGGATGCGGACGCCACGCTCCTGGGCGACCTCGATCGCGCGCTCGTAGCCGGCGTCGGCATGCCGCATGACGCCTGTACCAGGATCGTTGGTGAGGACGCGCTCGAGCTTGCGAGCGGCGTCGTCCGTCCCGTCCGCGACGACCACCATGCCAGCATGGATCGACCGTCCAATTCCCACGCCGCCACCATGGTGCACGCTGACCCACGACGCTCCGCTTGACGTGTTGAGGAGAGCGTTGAGAATCGGCCAGTCCGCGATGGCGTCCGAGCCGTCGAGCATTGATTCCGTTTCGCGGTACGGCGAGGCGACCGAGCCGGAGTCGAGATGGTCGCGGCCGATCACGATTGGGGCCTTCACGTTTCCGCTGCGGACGAGCTCGTTGAACCGCCTGCCGGCGCGGGCGCGCTCACCGTAGCCGAGCCAGCAGATGCGCGCGGGCAGGCCCTGGAACTTGACCCTCTCGCCAGCCGCCTCGATCCATCGCACGAGGGCGGGATCGTCGGAGAACTCTTGGACCATGGCGCGGTCGGTGGCGGCGATATCGGCCGGATCACCCGACAGGGCGACCCATCGGAACGGCCCCTTGCCCTCGCAGAACAGCGGCCGGATGTAGGCAGGCACGAAGCCTGGGAACTCGAATGCGCGCTTGCTGCCGCCGAGCCGCGCCTCGGCGCGGAGGCTGTTGCCGTAATCGAACACCTCGGCACCGCGGTCCATGAACGCGACCATCGCGTCGACGTGGCGGGCCATGCTCTCGCGCGCGCGTCTCACGTACTCCTGCGGATCGTCCAGGCGCAGCTCCAGCGCGTCCTCCGGGGAGAGGCCCGCCGGCACATAGCTCAAAGGGTCATGGGCAGGGGTCTGATCGGTGACCACGTCGGCGTCGAAGCCGCGAGCGGCCAGCGCAGGCAGCACCTCGGCAGCGTTTCCGAGAAGGCCGATCGACAGCGCTTGCTTCGCCCTCCTGGCATCGCCGGCGAGTCGCAGCGCGTGCTCCAGGTCATCGGCTTTGACATCCAGGTACCGATGCTCGAGACGCCTTGCGATGCGCTCGGCATCGACCTCGATACAGAGCGCCACCCCGCCGTTGAGCGTGATGGCGAGCGGCTGCGCGCCGCCCATGCCCCCGAGGCCCGCGGTGAGGGTGACCGTCCCTGCGAGCGAGCCGCCAAACCGCTTGCGCGCGATCGCCGCAAACGTCTCGTACGTGCCCTGCAGGATGCCCTGCGTGCCGATGTAGATCCACGAGCCGGCGGTCATCTGGCCGTACATCGTCAGGCCGAGCGCTTCGAGTCTCCTGAACTCGTCCCAGTTGGCCCACTCGGGCACGAGCATCGCGTTGGAGATGAGCACGCGCGGCGCCCACTCGTGGGTGTCGAAGACTCCAACCGGCTTGCCCGACTGGACGAGCAGCGTCTGGTCCCCCTTGAGCCTGCGCAACTCTCGGACGATTACTTCATAAGCCTCCCACGAGCGCGCGGCGCGCCCCGTGCCCCCGTACACGACCAGGTCCTCGGGCCGCTCCGCGACCTCCGGGTCGAGGTTGTTCATCAGCATTCGCATCGCGGCCTCCTGCGGCCAACCCAGGCAGCTGATCTCCGATCCGCGCGGCGCGTGGATCACGTGGCTCATCGCAGCGGACCGGTCACGGATTCGGCCGCCTTGATGATCGCCCCGCTGCGGATCAGCTCTTCGGCGGCGGCGAGGTCCGGCGCCACGACCCGATCCGGACCGACGCCGGCAACCCGAGTGCGCAGCAGATCACGGACCGCGGCCGTCGCCGGCGAGGCCTCAAGCGGCCTGCGGAGGTCCTGGGCGCGGGCGGCCGACACCAGCTCCACGGCCAGGATGTGCCCGAGGTTGGCGAGCACGGTGCGCAGCTTCAACGCCGCCCCCCAGCCCATCGAAACGTGGTCCTCCTGCATGCCCGAGGTCGGGATCGAATCGACGCTCGCAGGGGCGGCCAGCCGGCGGTTCTCCGCCACCAGGGCCGCGGCCGTGTACTGCGCCACCATCAGACCCGAGTTGACCCCCGGCTCCTCGGCCAGGAAGGGAGGGAGTCCCTCTGAGCGGTGTGGATCGAGAAGGCGGTCGACGCGGCGCTCGGCGATCGCGCCCACCTCTGCTGCGGCGATGGCCAGGAAGTCGGCCGCAAATGCGAGCGGCTCGCCATGGAAGTTGCCGGTCGACTCGACGTCGCCATTTTCCAGCACCACGGGGTTGTCGACCGCGGACGACAGCTCGATCGATGCGGTGCGCCGCGCGAACTCGAGGGTGTCGCGCGCTGCGCCGGCGACTTGCGGGCTGCATCGCACGGAATACGAGTCCTGGACGGCATGCTGCGAATGGCGGTGCGAGGCGACGATCTGCGAATCGCGCATCATGCGCGCGAGGTTGGCCGCGCTCGCCACCTGGCCGGGGTGGGGCCGGATCTCGTGAAGGCGAGGCTGAAACGTGCGGTCCGTGCCTAAAAGCGCCTCGGCCGACATCGCGGCCGTCACGTCGGCAGTCCGGAAAAGCAGCTCTGCTTCCGCGCACGCCAGGGCCAGCATGCCCAGCATCCCGTCGGTCCCGTTGATCAGCGCCAGGCCTTCTTTGGTCTCGAGCTTGACCGGCTTGAGCTTCGCGGCCTTCAGCGCTTGCGACGTCGGCTTCCTCGTGCCGTCCGCGTCGAAGACCTCGCCTTCCCCGAGGAGCGCGAGGGCGATGTGTGCTAGAGGGGCAAGGTCGCCGCTCGCCCCGACCGAACCGTGGCGCGGCACCACGGGCGTGATCCTGGCGTTCAGCATCCCTATCAGCGCCTCCGCGATCAACGGTCTCACGCCGGACAGGCCCATCGCGAGCGTGCGCGCCCGCAGCAGCATGGTGGCCCGCACCACCTCGATCTCGACCGGGGGTCCCATCCCGGCCGCATGCGAGCGGATGAGGGCAAGCTGGAGCTCCGGCTGACGGAGGGGCGCGATACGGGTCTGGGCCAACGCCCCGAATCCGGTCGATACGCCGTAGACCGGCTCGCGGGCCCCGGCCGCGCGCTCGACCCGGGCGCGGCTTCGCTCCATCCTCGTCCGGGCCGCCGCGGCCAGGGCGACCGTTTCCCCATGGCGTGCCACGGCCACGACCTGACCCTCGGTCAGGCCCGGACCCCGCAGCGTGACCGTCATCGGTGCAAGGCTAGCTGAGATTCTTGAGAGCTTCGCGGCGGCTCAACCCGCTCAGCTCAGCTTCATGTTCTCGGACGTATCGCGCGACCTCCTTCGGATCGGTATGCGCGTACTGGCGCAGCGCCCATCCGATCGCCTTGCGGACGAAGAACTCGCGATCACCGAGGTTAGGCTCGACGTTGGCGTAGAGGAGCTCGAGGTCGGTGTCGCCCTTGAAAGAGAGCTGGCAGATGATGGCGACGCGCCGCTTCCACATGTTGGAATCGGTGCTCCAGGCGCGCATCACCGGCTTGATCTCCTTCGGGTGAGCGCGTAGAAGCCCGCCCACCGTGTGGACCAGCTCGTCGACGAGGTCCCACCATGCGCCGGTCTCGACCATCTCCTCGATCATCGGCATGAGGCCTGGGCCCACGCATTCGCGATATCGCTTCTCCCGCAACAGGTACAGCGCAGCGTGTCGCTCCTCGCGATGCCGGGCGCCCCGCCACAGCTCGAGCACTGCGCTCTTCCAGCCGGCGCACGAGCCGGGCTCGCGCTCGGAGAACACCTCCTTGCAGACTCCCCGCACCTGGGGGAGGCTCAGCCCGTAATACGGCATCGTGGATTTCATGTACGCCCTCATGACCTTGGCCCGTGCCGGGTTCGCGAGCTTCGACATCTCGGTGCGCAGGCTGCGCGAGAGCGCTGAGGCGGCAGCGCTCACGGGGCCTCGACGAAGCGGGCGTGGACCGGGGTTCCGGCCTCGACGTCGACCACCCAGGTCGCCCCTTTCTCATAGCCCCCGTCACCCGGTTTGACGACATGACGGTTGACCAGGTCCTCGACCAGCTCCCAGACGATGTCGCCATGGGTGCTCAGCACGACGCCATCGAGGGCGGGGTCGCCCATGAACTGCATGGCGCCGGCGAGACCGTGGCCTTCCGCTAGCGAGGCCGACTGTTTCACCGGCAACCCCTTCGCACGCGCAAGCGGTTCGACGGTCTGCACGCACCGCAGGTATGGGCTCGAGAAGATCGCCGTGACGCGGAGCGCCTCGAAGATCGAACCCAGGGCCTCGGCCTGCTTGAAACCCTTCTGGCTCAGCGGCCGGAGGCGATCGTCTCCGGTCCAGTGCCCGCGACTGCCGGCTTTCGCATGGCGCATGACGTAGAAGGTCGCCACAGCGCCCCGGCTCAGGCCATCCAGTCGCGCAGGCGTTTTTGCTCCAGTGACTTCCAGGCCTTCGGCCACCGGCTTCGGGCTTCCTCCGCGGCGATGTGCTCCATCGCGATGAGCTCGCCGGCGACGAAGGCGCGTCGTCCGGTGACCCTGGCGGTCCGCAGCCACGCTTGCGCGGTGACGCTGTCCTGGTGCTCACCGAGCACGGTCTGCAGCTTGGCCGCTGCGCGCCCGAACGCCTCCGCCCCGCTTCCGGCGACCGGCGCCACGGCCTCGGCTGCATAGCGCGCTCGTTTGGCGAGGATGCGGATCCGGTGCAGCTCGGGATCGGCCGGCTGCTCGGGAAGCTGGCGTACCGCCGAACGGAGGCGCCGCCACGGGGTCGACGCCAGGGCCGGGAGGAGCGATATCGCCGGCTGATCGGCATCCGGGAGCGTCGCCGGCGCGTGCGCCGCGGCTACCAACCGCTCCAGCAGATCGACGTATCGGCTCGAACCCAGGTCGGCGAGGAGCTTCTGGCGCATCGCCTCGATCTCGGTCTCGAGCAGGCTGAGCAGCGAGGCCGCAGACCGAGCATCGCTGGCGGGCAGCGAGGCCGAGCGGTCGCGTAGTCGCTCGAGCAGCACCTCGCTGTCCCTCACCGCGCCCAGGCTCATCGCGATCCAGCCGAGCTCCGACCGAAGGGGGTCGGTCCACTCGATCTCGAGCAGCGGGGCGAAGGTGCGGAGGTGCGAGCGCAGCTTGCGCGTCGCAACGCGGGCCTGGTGCACCGCCTCGGGGTCGCCGCTCGTGCGCACCAGCGGGTCTTGAATGAGCAGCGCCGCCACCGAGTCCGCGAGCATGCTCCGGATCACTGCTTGGGCGGATGCATCCTTCTGCACAGCCTGGGAAGACACCTCCGGCGGCTCCATCGCCCTGGGGCCGAGCGCCCGGATGTACTTGGGCGTGGGGTCCGGGGCGCCGGCGCCGGCGCCCCGCAGGCGCATCACCAGGGGCGCGACGATGCCATCGCCGGCATCGCCGTCCGCCGCCACCTCGACCTCGATCTCCCTGAACCGCGCGGCCACCCGGCGGCCGTCGCGGACTGACACCTCGTCATCCACCACCTCCGCAATGCGCCTGCCGGCGGCGTCGACCAGTCGGATGCGACGCCGAAGCGTCGAGAGCCGCGCAACCGGCACGAGCTCGGCCTTGCGAACGTAGGCGCGGACGAGTGCGACCGCCGCCTCGGGCGGCTTCTTGGCGCCTCCTTCGAAGGTCAGCTCGTCACGCTGAAGGAGATCTGCTGTCTGCTTGCCCACCGGGGCCTTCGGAGCGAGCTTGAGGGTCCAACCCTCGCCCGCGCGATGACGGAGCGAGACCCCCCAGCGGGCGAGCCGCAGATCTGGAGTGTCGTAGTAAACGGTCTCCATGCGTACCGCCTCAGGCGCAGTCACGACGACGCCCTCGACGACTCCGTTGAGATCCGGGAGGTGGAACGCGGGGCCGGCCCCGAGCTTCACCTCGCGCTCTAGCACCGCCGGTCAGGCATGCGGCACGCCGTTCACGACCGTCAGGCCGCGGGCAACCTCGAGAGCCATCTCCTGGAAGCGTCGATGCGAGTTGAGCCCGGCGACCGTCGGCACGTGCCGCCATCCGCCATCCGGCCCGAGCTCCCATGCCAGGACGTCGTCGGCAAGGTAGATCTCCAGGATCTCCGCCAGCCGACGGCGCAGCAGCGGGTCGGTGACGGGGACGACCGCCTCGACACGGCGGTCGAGGTTGCGAGGCATGAGGTCGGAAGAACCCAGGAAATACTCCGGCTGGCCGCCGTTGCCGAAACAGAAGATGCGCGAGTGCTCCAGGAAATGGCCGACGATGGAACGGACCCGGATGCGCTCTGAAAGACCCGGCACGCCGGGGCGCAAAGAGCACATGCTGCGGATCAGGAGGTCGACCTGCGCGCCCGCCTGCGACGCGGCGTAGAGCCCGTCGATGATCTCGGAGTCGATCAGGTTGTTGACTTTGATGACGATCCGGCCGCCCACCACCGCCTCGCGCTCGATGAGCCGCATGATGTCGGCGCGCAGGCTGGTCGGCGCGACCAGGAGCTTGCGGTACTTGTTCTGGCGGCTGTAACCCGTGAGCAGGTTGAACAGCTCGGTCACGTCGGCGCCGAGGTCCGCATCCGCGGACAGCAGGCTCACGTCCTCATACGCGCGCGCCGTGTTCGGGTTGTAGTTGCCGGTCCCCACGTGAAGGTAGTGCCCGATGTGAGCACCTTCGCGCCTGACCACGAGCGTCACTTTCGCGTGGGTCTTGAGACCGAGCAAGCCGTACACCACGTGCACGTTGGCTTCTTCGAGCGCCCTCGCCCAGCCGATGTTCGCCTGCTCGTCACCGCGGGCTTTGAGCTCCACCAGCGCAACCACCTGCTTGCCGCGCTCGGCAGCGCGGATGAGCGCTCGCACGATGGGGCTGGCAGGGCCTGACGTCCGATACAGCGTCTGCTTGATCGCCAGCACGTCGGGGTCGCTCGCCGCGTGGTCGATGAACGCCTCGACCGAGGTGGCGAACGAGTCATAAGGGTGGTGCGCAAGAACGTCGCCGGCACGCAGCACGGCAAACAGGTCCGGGACCTCGGCGCCGAGGCCGCGAAGGCGGGGCTGGGTGGTCGGCGTCCACGACTCCTCTTTGAGGTCGGGACGGTCCAGCTGTGCCAGCGCCGCGAGGCTGCTCAGGTCCAGGAGGCCCTCGGCCTGGTACACATCGGCCGGCTGCAGCTCGAGCTCGCGGGTGAGGAGGTCGAGAACCGCTGGCGACATTCCCGGGTCCACTTCGAGGCGCACCACCCTGGCGTGGCGCCGGCGCCGGCGCAGCTCGGTCTGGATGGCGGCGAGCAAGTCTTCGGCATCGCTGTCGACGTCGTCGAGGTCGCCGTCGCGCGTCACCCGGAACGGGTGGTGGGCGACGATCTCCATGCCGGGAAACAGCGCCGGCAGATGCAGGGCGATCACGTCCTCGAGTGGCACGTAGCGCTCTCCTTCGACCAGCGGGATGAACCTCGGCAGAACCGGCGGCACCTTGACCCGGGCGAACCGCTGCTGGCGGCGCTGCGGGTCCCGGACCATGACCGCGAGGTTCAAGGAAAGATGCGAGATGTACGGGAAGGGGTGGCCTGGATCGACCGCCAGGGGGGTCAGGACGGGAAAGATCTGCTGCCGAAACATCGTGTGCAGCTGGCCCAGCTCCTTCTTGCTGATCTCATCGCGCCTGACGATGGCGATTCCGGCCCCGGCCAGAGCCGGCGCGATCTCGCGGGTGAACAGGCCCTCCTGCCGGTCGACCAGGTTTTCGACGCGGCCCCGAATCGCCTTCAGCTGGTCGAGCGGCGACATGCCGTCAGGTGAGGCAACCGCAACGGCCGCCAGGACCTGCTCTTTGAGACCGGCGACGCGGACCTGGAAGAAGTCATCCAGGTTCTGGCTGAAGATGGCCAGGAAGCGCACCCTCTCGAGCAGGGGCAGCCGGGAATCCTCCGCCATGGCGAGCACGCGTTCGTCGAAGTCCAGCCGGGACAGCTCCCGGTTGATGTACCGGGAGACCGGAAGCGCGAGGACAGGCGACTGCTCGGAATCCGGCTGGGCCCCCACCACGGATTGAACTCTAGCGGGTGGACGGCGATACTTCGGTTAGGCGTCGGTAAAGGCTTTCAAAGACCGCCTCGCGGCCCTCTGCTGGGCTGAGCCGGCGGGTTTCAGCGCCCCGCAGTCGGGCCGGGCGAGCGCCCGGCCCGCTACGGGAAAGATCGATCTAGCCGAGCGCGGCGACGACGTTTGAGAACACGTCCTGGATCTGGTTCCCCATGGTCAAAAGAATCACGATAACTACGATCGAAACGAGAACCAAGATCAGCGCGTATTCGACCATGCCCTGGCCGCTCTGGCGACCGGACATTATTCGGCTCTTCACCGGCAAAATCACCTCCTTTCTCGCCCGCGGCGAGGGTCTGGAAACCGTAACTGGTACAACGCTGGAGTTCAGCTTTCATTAAGAAATTCATTTCAACTCTTTGTAATGGATTTCATAAGCACGGCTAATATGTTGCCATGCGAAGACCGGTCTTCACCCTCGAGCAGCTCCGCTCCTTCGTGGCCGTCTCCGAGCACGAGCACATCTCCAACGCGGCCGCCTCGCTTTTCTTGACCCAGGCCGCGGTGACCCAGCAGATCCACCACCTGGAACGGGCCCTCGGCCTGCAGCTCCTCGAGCACTATGGACGGCGGATCCGCCTGACCGGCGCGGGCCGGGAGCTCGCAATTTCGTGTCGAGCCGTGCTGAGGGCCGTCGAGGTGCTCGAGGACACGTCGGAATCGATGAAGAACCTGCAGGCGGGCTCGCTGCACATCGGTGCGAGCCCCACCTGCGCGAGCTACTACCTTCCCGATCGCCTGGCCGAGTTCTCACGGCTCCGCCCGGGCATCAAGCTGGATGTCTCCATCGAATCCACCTCCAACATCAACCGGCAGGTGGTTGCGGGCACGGTCGACTGCGGGCTGATAGAAGGAGAGGCGGACCCAGAGCTCCTCTCATACGTCCTCGCGGAAGATGAGCTCATCCTGGTCGCCCGGCGCGACCATCCGCTATCGGCGCTGCCGACCGTCACCCCCGCGCAGCTCGCCGAGCACCGCTACCTCAGGCGCGGACCGTCCTGGTCCGCCGAGCACAAAGTGCGCGAGATGCTCGGCGAGGCGTACGAAACAGCAGACGTCCTCAACCTTGGACACCCTGAGTACGTCCGCGCGGCCGCAATCGCCGGACTCGGCTTCGCGGCCATGCCGCGACTGGCGGTTGAGGCCGACATCGCCGCGGGAATCTTGAAGGCGCTGCCCACCCCGTCGATCTTCAGGTCGATCAGCGTGATCCGCCGCAAGGCGAAGGGCGGCCCGGTCCAGGAGGGTTTCTGGGAGTACCTGACGCGCCGAGCGCCTGGCGTTTCCAAGACAATCTAGCGGGGTGGCCGATACGAACGGTCCGGCTGTGATCGAGACTCAAGGGCTCCGCCGTGTGTTCAAGACTCGCGCCCGGACGGTCGAGGCGGTGGCCGGCGTCGACCTGACCGTGAAGGCCGGAGAGATCTTTGGCTTCCTCGGCCCGAACGGCGCCGGCAAGACCACGACGCTCCGCATGCTGGCGACCCTCATGCCGCCGAGCGGCGGCACCGCTCGCGTGGCGGGATGCGACCTCTCGACCCAGCCCGGCGAGATCCGCAACCGCATCGGGTACGTGGGACAGGCGGGAGGCGCCGACCGCGAGATCACGGGCCGGCGCGAGCTCGTTTTCCAGGGTCGCCTTTACGGGATGTCGAGCGAGCAGGCCAAGAGGCGCGCAGCCGAGCTGATCGAGATGCTCGAGCTCGAGGTCTGCGCCGACCGCGCCGGCAGCACTTACTCGGGCGGGCAGAAACGCCGGCTCGACATCGGGCTCGGCCTCGTCCACAACCCGCAGCTGTTGTTCCTCGACGAGCCGACCACTGGGCTCGACCCGCAAAGTCGGGCCCGGGTGTGGGACGAGGTGCGGCGAATGCATGAGAGGGGCACGACGGTCTTTCTGACCACCCACTACCTCGACGAGGCAGATGCGCTGTGCGATCGGATCGCGATCATCGACTCCGGCAAGATCGTCGCCCAGGACACACCCGAGGAGCTCAAGCGCGCCGTCGCCGGCGACGTGGTGACGCTGAGCGTGGCCGGGGATCAGCAGCGTGCCCTCGACCTCCTGAAGAACCAGCCCTTCGTTCGCGAGTCACGGCTCGAGAACGGTTCCATTCTTCTATACGTGGACCGCGGCGAGGTGGCCATGCCGGCGATCCTCCGCCTGCTGGACACGGCGGGCATGCAGCTCATGACGATCGGCCTTCACCGCCCGAGCCTCGACGACGTCTTCCTCCGCCAGACGGGACGGTCGCTGCGGGAGACCGCGGCATGAAGCTGGCCCGGGACACCTGGCTGGTCTTCGGCCGCTACTTCGGACTGTTCATCCGCAACCCTGCCTGGGTGGCGATCGGGGTGCTGCAGCCGGTGCTGTACCTGGTGCTCTTCGCCCCTCTGCTCAAGCCGCTGGCCGGCGTCCCGGGCTTTCCGTCGGGCGGCGCTTACAACGTGTTCGTGCCCGGCCTGCTGGTGCAGCTCGGCATGTTCGGCGCGGCCGGCGTCGGGTTCAGCCTCATCTCCGAGCTCAGGATGGGGGTGATCGAACGGCTGCGCGTGACGCCCGTCAGCCGGATCGCCCTTCTTCTCGGCCGGGCGCTGCGCGACATGCTGTCGATCCTTGTTCAGTCCCTGATCCTGATCCTGCTCTCGCTGCCCTTCGGGCTCAGCATCAACCCCATCGGCGTCGTGGTCGTGCTGGCCCTGATCGCCTTGATCGGGCTTCTAACCGCCTCGGTGGCATATGCGGTCGCGCTGTGGGTCCGCGACGAGAACAGCTACGCGCCCATCGTCTTCACGTCTGCCTTGCCCATCCTCTTGCTCTCGGGAGTGCTGCTCCCGCTCGGCTTCGCTCCCCACTGGCTGCGCAACATCGCGGCGGCCAACCCCCTTTCGTACGCGGTTGATGCCGCCCGCGCCATATTCGTCGGTCATCTGGGAGATCCGAGCGTGGCCAAAGGGGTGGTGATCATGCTGGTCCTGTCGATCGTCGCGATCATGGTCGGCGCCCGCGCCTTCGGCCGCGCGGTGGCATAGCGGCATTTGGAGATGGTTCCGTTGATCGACACGTCCACCGAGTTCGGCGCTCGGGCCGCGAAGCGACTGCAAGAGGAAACCATCGGCTGGCTGGTCACCGTGGCCAGAGACGGCACGCCTCAGCCCAACCCGGTGTGGTTCTCCTGGGACGGCGAAAGCATCCTGGTCTACAGCGAGCCCGGCCAGGCCAAGCTGCACAACATCGAGGCCAATCCAAGGGTCGCGCTCCACCTGGACAGCCGGAGCAGCGGTGACGACATCGTCATCGTCATCGCCGGGGCGGCGCTCGACCCGTTGGCTCCGCCGTTGCACCAGAACGCTCGTTACGTGGCTAAATACCACCAGGAGATGGCCAGACTTGGGCTGGGGCCACCCGAAAAGATGACTGAAACCTTCAGCGTGGCGCTCCGGTTGATCCCTAGCAAGGTCCGCGGCTTCTAGCCGATGGCGTTCCGCACGATCATCGAACCGTTCCGCATCCACTCCGTGGAGCCGCTGCGGATGACGACGCCTGGCCATCGGAAAAAGGCCATCCGTCAGGCGGGCTTCAACCTCTTCGCCTTGCATTCCGAAGACGTGATCATCGACCTGCTCACCGATTCAGGCACCGGGGCGATGTCGCGCGACCAATGGGCGGGAGTGCAGCGCGGGGACGAGAGCTACGCGGGGTCGCCCTCGTACTACCGCTTCCTCGAGAGCGTGCAGGACCTTTTCCCGTTCAAGCACGTGATCCCGACCCACCAGGGTCGCGCGGCAGAGAAGATCCTTTTCACGGCGATCGCCGGGCCGGGCAAGCTCGTGCCCAACAACACTCACTTCGACACCACTCGCGCCAACGTGGAGTTCACGGGCGCCGAGGCCGTCGACCTGCTGTGCGACGAGGGAAAGGATCCCGCCGCCGTCCACCCGTTCAAGGGCAACATGAACGTCGAGGCGCTCGACACCCTTTTGAAGTCGCGCCGAGCTGATATCCCGGTCGTGTTCGTCACCATCACCAACAATTCAGGCGGCGGCCAGCCGGTGTCGCTGGCCAACCTGCGCGCGGTGCGGGAGGTCTGCTCACGCCATGGTGTCCCGCTCTTTCTCGACGCATGCCGCTTCGCCGAGAACGCCTGGTTCATCCGTGAGCGCGAGCCGGGCCAGCACCGCCGGAAGGTGAGCGACATCGTGCGCGAGATCGCCTCGCTGGCGGATGGCATGACCATGAGTGCCAAGAAGGACGGCCTTGCCAACATCGGAGGCTGGCTCGCCATGAACGATGACGATTGGGCCGCGCAGTGCAGGAACCTGCTCATCCTCACCGAGGGCTTTCCCACCTACGGCGGCCTCGCGGGTCGCGACCTGGAGGCGATCGCACAGGGGCTGAAAGAGGTCGTCCAGCACGACTACCTGCAGTATCGGGTGCGCTCGACCGCCTACCTCGGAAACGCCCTGGGCGGGTTGGGCATCCCCATCGTGCAGCCGCCCGGCGGCCACGCCGTGTATTTAGACGCGCGCGCGATGCTCGGCCACATCCCGCCCCTGCAGTACCCGGGCCAGGCCTTGGCCGTGGCCCTGTACGAGACGGGCGGCGTGCGAGGGTGTGAGATCGGGACGGTCATGTTCGGGCGCCGTCCGGACGGGACCGAGCAGCCTGCGCCTCTCGACCTGGTGAGGCTGGCGATTCCGCGCCGCACATACACGCAGAGCCACATCGACTACGTCATCGAGGTGTGCGCCGAGGTCGCTCGCGGCGCCGCCCGACTCCCCGGGTACCGCATCGTGGAGCAGGCCCCCACGCTTCGTCACTTCACCGCGCGTTTCGAACCTCTTCGCGGCTGACCTCGGGCGCCTGCGCGATCAGGCCGGCACTGCAACCGGCAGCGGCTCCATGCCGAGCTGCTGAAGCAGGCCCAGCATGTCGTAGATGATCCAACCTTCGACGATCTTGCCGTTCTCGTAGCGGTTGATGTCGACCCCTTGCACGATCGCGTGCTTGTGGCTGGCGGCGATACCCATCAGAGAACCGTCGTTGGTCCCGCCGGCGCTCCACCGCGTGACCACCTTGTCGCTTTCCGCCACCTGGTCGTGGATGGTGAAGTGGAGGTCCGGAAAGGCGGTCCGATAGATCGACACGAACTGTTTGTAGCCTTCGGGCTCCGCGAACTTGCCCCCCGGGACGTTGGGGTCGTGAAAGATCGCGCTGTGGGCGATCAGCTCGTCGATCACCGCGATCTTGCCCTGGTTCCAGACCTCTTCGATATTGCGACGCGCGAGTACCTTGTTGTGCTCGGACACCAGCTGCTCCTTCCCTCCGGGTACCGACGGTGGCGTGATGGCGCCTGGAACTCCTTGCATGCTCCATGCCGAAGGGTTTCGTGAAGGAGCGGGAGGTTCGGTGCTCTCAGCATGCGACTTCAAGGACCAACGTGCCGCCGATCGTCCGCGCGTAGCCGCTCGTTGCGGCGGTGGTTGGAAGACCGGTTGGTCGGGGAGGCGGGATTTGAACCCGCGACCACTTGACCCCCAGTCAAGTGCGCTACCGAGCTGCGCTACTCCCCGACGGAGAGGTAATCGTACCCGCCGCCAAAACGGGGCTCAGCCGCGGTTGGCGTAGGCGACCAGGCTGCGGTGCGTCGATGAGAAACCCGCTTCCCGCAACAGGGCGTTCAGCGGGGACTCCATGACCGGCGCCCCGTCCACCTTCTGCAGCTCGAGCTTGCCCGCCCGCGTGGCGACCGCGATCAGCGCTGCCAGGTGGGTGGCCGTGACCTCTCCGCGCGTGATCAATGACCGTCCCCCGCGCTCGAGGTAGAGCACCAACCCTCCGCCGTCCAGGACGCAGAATGCGCCGGCCGCGCGCGCCATCCTCCCATCGGACTCAGGCCACGGCAGCACCGATCCGTATGCGTTGGCAGGGTCGGTCGCGGCCAGCGCCACGATGCCCCCACCCTCGTCCCGGTGGGAGCGCAGCCGGTCGACCGCGCCGGGGAGGGCGAACTGGGAGCCGCCGAGGCCTTCTACGAAGTAGCCGCGGCGAATGCGCCCGGACTCCTCCATGGCGCGGAGCACCGGATACAGGCCGGCGAAACCTCCGGGCCATCCCTCGGCGATCACCGCCTCGCGGGTCAGGACCCCGTGCCTTTGCAGCAGCACACCGGCCTCCGAGTGGAGCCGCTCGGTGGCGTTGGCGCCGAACCCGACCAGGTCCTCCACCAACGACCATCGCCCGGTCGCGCGAGGCTGAATGAGGCGCGGTAGGCGAGGGCGGCGCGCCGGCTTTCGCGCCGCCGGGCCCAGGAGGCGCAGGGGCGCAAAGGTGTCGTTGGTCACCTCGCCCGACCAGACCAGATCCCAGAGGGCGTCGAGAACGATTTCATCGTCGCCGCCTCCGGCCGAGTTGTAGAGGTCGCGATAGAAGCTCGCGCCGCGTGACTTGAGATGCGCTCTGATCAGGTCATGCAGCTCGGAATGCGGTGGATCGGTGGGCGCGGGGACGAGTCTCGGCGCGTCCCCTCGAAGGTAGAGTGCGACCCGCCCGTCGCTCGGACCCAGCGGACCGCGCCCGACCCAAACCACCTCGCCCATGGAGACCAGCTCGTCGAGCAAGCGGTCGGAGTAGTTCGCGACACGGCTCGCGATGACGTCGCGCTCGATGACGGTGGCAGGCAGCGCGAGGCCCTGCAGCTGAAAAACGACCTCCAGCAGGCGGTCGATCCCGCCGGCCTTGACCCCGATCCCGTGCCACGCTGGAAGGAATCGAGCGACCGCCTCGGGCGCGACCGACTCGACCTCGCGACGGAGCGCGGCGAGGGAGCGCCGGCGGAGGATCCGCAGCACGTCGGGGTGACACCATTCGCGGCCGTGAGCCGCCTTTCTGAACTCTCCCGCCAGCACGTCGCCCCGCGCCGCGAGCCGGGTCAGAGCCGCCTCGACCGCAGGCGCGGCGAGCGCCCATCGTGCAGACGGCTCGGCGGTGACAAAGGGCACGTGGGTGCGGGCCCACCGGCGAAGCAACGCCTCGAGCGGATCGGGGCCGGGGTCGAGAAAGACCTCCGGCAGGCCGATCGGAAGACTTGCCCCAAGGGCCTCGCGGTAGCGGCCCCCATCCTCGGCGGCGATCCACCGCGCCTCGCCGGCAAAGCGGACGGAGACCGCTCGGCGCTCCTTCTGGACCCCGAGCAACCATTCCTCGGCGATGCCCCGCGCCCTAGCCTCCTCGACCGACAGGTCGCCCAGCCTGATGAGCAGGTCGTGGGCCTCGTCGATATCGCGCGGAAACCGTTCCGGCAACAGGCCCTGGAGCTCCAGCTCCACGGCTGCGATCGCCTCAGGGTCGAGAAGCTCGCGGAGATCCTCGCTGCCGAGGAGCTCGGCCAGTAGCTCGCGGTCCAGGGTCAGCGCAAGTGCTCGACGCTCCGCCAGCGGGGCGTCGCCTTCGTACATGAACTCGCCCACGTACGAGAAGAGCAGCGATGACGCGAACGGGGAGGCACGCTCCGTGTCGACCGCGACCACGCGGACCTCGCGGGATCGGATGGAGCGCAGCAGTGCGGTGAGCGCCGGCATGTCGAAGTGGTCGCTCATCACCTCGCGCCACGTCTCGGCCAGGATCGGGAAGTCCGGGTACCGACCAGCCACCTGAAGCAGGCCCGCGCTGCGCATGCGCTGCTGCCACAGCGGGGTGCGCTGGCCTGGCCGGCGGCGCGGCAGCAGAAGCGATCGTGCGGCGTTCTCACGGAAACGGGCGGCGAACAGCGCCGACCCCGGCAGCTGGGACCCGACGAGGGCTTGAACCTCTTCGGGATCGAGGATGAGCTCCTCGAGCGACGGGGGCGACTCGACCTCCGGAAGGTGCATCGCGATCCCGTCATCGGTCCACAACGCGCGCGCATCGACGCCGAGCTTCTCCTGCAGGCGCGCCTCGAGGGCCAGCGCGAGCGGCGCGTGCACGCGCCCCCCAAATGGGGTGAGGAGGCAGACCCTCCAGTCGCCGACCTCGTCTCGAAACCGTTCCACGACGATGGTCCGGTCGTCCGGGACGACGCCGGTCGCGGCGGCCTGGTCGTCGAGGTACGCGAGCAGGTTTTTGATCGCGAGGTCGTCGAAACCGGCACGGTCGCGCAACCTGGTCGCCGCCGCCTCGGGGCCGACGGCGCGAAGCTCCCGGACCATCTTGCCGAGCGCGGCCCCGAGCTCGACCGGTCGGCTTGGCGCGTCGGCTTTCCAGAAAGCGATCTTGCCCGGCTCGCCTGGAGCCGGCGTGACCAGCACCTGCGAGGGGGTGATCTCGGCGATGCGCCAGGTCGACGCGCCGAGGACGAACGTCTCCCCCACGCGCGTCTCGTAGACCATCTCCTCGTCGAGCTCGCCAACTCGCCGCCCGTCCTCGAGCAGGTTCACGGAGTAGAGGCCCCGGTCGGGGATGGTCCCCGGGTTGGTGACCGCCAGGCGCTGCGCGCCCGCCCGCCCGCGAACCTTGCCGGCAACCCGATCCCAGACGATCCTAGGACGCAGCTCTACGAACTCGTCGGACGGGTAGCGGCCGCTGAGCATGTCCAGCACGGATTCGAAGGCGCGAGGGCCGAGGTCGCCGTAAGGGTATGCGCGGCGCACGACGCGGCCCAGCTCGTCCACGTCCCACTCGTCCATCGCGCACATCGCGACCACCTGCTGGGCGAGGACGTCTAGCGGCTTGCGCGGCACCACCGTCGACTCGATGCGGCCGTCCAGCATCCCCTCGACCACGGCTGCCGACTCGAGCAGGTCGCCGCGGAACTTCGGGATGACAACGCCTCGCGATATCTCACCCACCGAATGGCCCGCGCGGCCGACGCGCTGGATGCCCGCGGCCACGCTCGGCGGCGCCTCGATCTGGAGTACGAGGTCGACGGCACCCATGTCGATCCCGAGCTCGAGGGTCGAGGTAGCCACCAGACCGCGCACGACGCCGGCCTTCAGCTGGTCCTCGATCAGGAGGCGTTGCTCTCGCGCGATGGAGCCGTGGTGAGCGCGCACCAGCTCCTCCCCGGCCAGCTCGTTGACGCGAGCTGCGATGCGCTCGGCCAGGCGGCGGGAGTTGACGAACACGATCGTGGAGCGGTGCTGCTGGATCAGCTCGAGCAGGCGCGGATAGATCGCAGGCCAGATGCTGTTGGCGACCTGGCCGCGCTCGTCCTCGACAGTCAGGCGTGCCATGTCTTCGACCGGGACCTCGACTCTGACCTCCATCGTCTTCAGCCGGCCGGCGTCGACGATCGCGACCTCGCGGTCCGTCCCGCCCAGGAAGCGGCCCACCTCGTCGAGGGGCCGCTGCGTCGCGGAAAGCCCGATGCGCTGAGGCTCGACCTTGGTGAGGGCGCAGAGCCGTTCGAGGCTGAGCGCCAGGTGGCTGCCGCGCTTGGTGGCGGCCACGGAATGGATCTCGTCCACGATGAGCCACCTGACCGAGGCGAGCATCTTGCGAGCCGCGCTGGTGAGCAGCAGGAAGAGCGACTCGGGAGTGGTGATGAGGATGTCGGGCGGGTGGCGCTCCATCGAGCGGCGGACGTCTGAGGGGGTGTCACCCGTGCGGATGGCGACCGAGATCTCGGGCGCCGTCAGACCGAGCGTCTCCATGTGGTGCCTGATCCCGACCAGGGGCGAGCGCAGGTTGCGGTCCACGTCGTGGGCGAGCGCCTTCAAGGGCGATACGTAGAGGACGCGGCAGCGCTCCGCCTCCGGCGGCGGCGGCTCGCTGGTCAGGCGGTCGATGCACCACAGGAATGCGGCCAGCGTCTTGCCGCTGCCGGTCGGCGCCGCCATGAGCACGTGACGCCCGGCCGCCACCTCCTGCCAGCCCCGTTCCTGGACATGCGTCGGCCCCGCGAAAGAGGCCTGAAACCATTCGCGCGTGGCCGGTCCGAAGAGGTCGAGCGAACTTCCCACTCAAAACAGTTTGACCGCTTCCCAAGCCACAAACAAGTGTTCGTCAACAGGCCCCGACTAACATCCTCCGGTGATCGAGCCCCAGCGTTTCCGGGAGGTGATGGCCAGCTTCCCGAGTGGCGTCGTGGTGCTGACCGCCTTCGGCGACGACGGGCGGCCGCGCGGGCTCACGGTCAGCGCTTTTTGCGCCGTTTCGCTGGAGCCCCCCCTGGCCCTGGCCTGCATCGACAAGTCATCGAACACCCTTCCCGCCGTCCAGCACACAGGTGGCTTCACGGCCAACATCCTGGCCGCGGGGCGCGAGCGGCTGGCGCGGCACATGGCCACCAAGGCGACCGACAAGTTCGACTCGTTGTCGTGGCGAAAGCCGTCCAGCCCGATCGGCGGCCCCATCCTCGAGGATGACGCCGCGGCGTATGCCGTCTGCACTCTCCGTGACACCATCGAAGGCGGCGACCACTGGGTCCTGATCGGCCTGGTCACCGAAGGCGTGCACCGGGAGGGAATTGCGCCCCTGGTCTTCAGCCGGCGCGGCTATTTCGACCTCTAGAGGGTCGGCGAGGGCCAGGACGGAACGAGCTGGGAGATTCCGGCCGACAGCACCGTCAGCTTGTTGGTAAGCAGCAGCACTCCCATCACCAGCAGCACGGCCGCCGAGGCCAGGTCGATGGCACGGCGGTGCTGGTTGACCAGCCGTACCAACGGCTTGGCGCTCTCGAGCGCGAACGCGAGCGCGATGAACGGAAGGCCGAGACCGAGACAGTAGGCGACCATCAAACCGAGTCCTTGCGCGGTCGTCCCGGCGGTCACGGCCGAGCTCAGGACAGCGCTCAGCGTCACGCCGATGCATGGCGTCCAGCCGCTCGCGAACCCCATGCCCAGGACGAAGCCGCCCGCGACTCCACCCCCCTGCGGCGCGCTTTTCATGACGCGATACTCGCCCGAAAGCAAGGGCAGGCGGATGAGGCCCGCGACGTGCAGCGCCAGGGCGATCACGAAGATTCCCGCCACGACCGGGACGAATGCGCGCACCGGCTGCACGACCAGCGAGAACACGTAGAAGAAGAGGATGAAGACGAGCGACAGGCCGGCCACGAAACCGACGCCGGCGGCCGCGACGGGAAGCGAGACGGAATTGGTGATTGCACCTCCCCATCCGGCCCTGCGGGCACCTACCCCACGCTGGACGCGCGGGGTCCCCGAAGGAAGCGGGGAAGCGCCACCTCCCCACCCGTGGGGAGACGCCTCCGGGCTGCCGACCGCGACCGGTTGGGCCGCTCGCGCTCCGAGATAAGCGAGGTAGCCCGGGACGAGCGGGAGCACGCACGGCGAGACGAAGGAGACCAGGCCGGCCAGCACCGCCAGCGCGGGACTGACGCCGTCCAGGCCAGTTGCCCCCGCAGCCAGAAGGACGCCCGCCATGTCGATCAGCTCGGCTGCAGCGTGCCGGCGCGTTGGGACAGCGCCACGATCTCATCGAGCAGCTGCGGCCAAACGCGCTTCGGCAGGTCGTGGCCCATTCCCTCGATCTCGACGAGGCGGGCCCCTGGCACCGCACCGGCCACGGCGCGGCCGTTCTCGACCGGGATGAGGATGTCGGAGAGTCCGTGGATGACGAGCGTCGGCACGCGAACGCCCCTCAGCAGCTCCAGCCGCGGCTGGGTCGCGAGGACGGCCGCGAACTGCCTGCCCGTGCCGGCCGGGTGGTACGCGCGGTCGATCGCACGCTCGGCCCGTGCCCGCTCGATGCGCTCGTCGAAGGGGTCGGCCGGGCCCATCAGCACCTGGCGGATCCACATCTCCTGCGTGATGCGCTCCTCTCGAGTCGCCGCGGGCGGCGCGAAGAGGATGGCGGTGGCCTCGGGAGTCGGAGATGCGGACTCGGGATGCGCCGGGCCGGACATGATCGAGGTCAGGGTGAGGACGCGCTCGGGATGGTTGATGGCGATCAGCTGCACGATGAATCCGCCCATCGACGCGCCGACTACGTGCGCCGCCCGGATTCCCAGCGCGTCGAGCAGCCCGACCGCGTCGGCGGCCATGTCGTCGAGGGTGTAGGCGGGAGCCGCCTCACCGCTGATGGCGCCCGCGATGTCGGCGGGCCCCGCTTCGTCCATCCACGTCGACAGCCCGCAGTCGCGGTTGTCGTAACGGATGACATGGAAGCCACGCCCGGCGAGCAGCTCGCAGAACTCGTCGTTCCAGCTGATCATCTGGGCGCCGAGGCCCATCACGAGCAGCACCGGCGGAGCGGCCTGGTCGCCAAATGTCTGGTACTCGATGTCGATCTCGTTGGCCGTGACGCGAGGCACCTGCCCATGCTAGCGACCATTACGCTTAACGATCGTGACGAGGGCGCTCCCGGCGCGGACCGAGGTGGACGCGCGTTTCACGTGGGACAGGGAGAGCGTGTTCCAGACCGAGGCGGGCTGGGAGCAGGCCCTCGAGACGATCCTCGCCCGCCTCCCCGACCTCGCCGAGTTCAAAGGCCACCTCGGCGACTCGCCGGATGCGCTGGCGGACTGGTTCGACGCCTCGGAGCGCGTGCACCGCGAGATGGGCAAGCTGATGGTCTACACCACCATGGCGTACTCGGTCGACGTGGGCGACCAGGCCGCCGCTGCACGAGCTGACCGGGCGCGCTCGGTCGCGGCCCAGGTCGGTGCCGCCACCGCGTTCGCGCAGCCCGAGATGATCGCGCTGGGCATCCCCAAGCTGCGAGAGTGGGTTTCCGTTTCGCCCCGGCTGTCGCACCTGGGCCACTACTTCGACCGCATCGAGAAGCTGCAAAAGCGAATCCGAAACGCCGAGGTCGAGCAGCTGCTCACTCAGGTATCGGACCCGCTCGCGACGGCTCTGTCGGTTCACAGCGTGCTGGCGAACACGGACCTCAAGTTCGCGCCGGCGACGGCCGCCGGCGGCGAGCAGTACGAGGTCGCCCAGGGCACCATCGCGGCGCTGCTCACGAACGCCGACCGCGAGGTGCGCCGCACCGCGTTCGAGAGCTACGCCGACGCGCACCTGGCCATGCAGCACGCCATGGCGGCGAGCCTGGCCGGGGGCGTCAAGCGTGACGTCTTCTTTGCCCGGGCGAGGGGCTATTCGTCCTCTCTCGAAGCGGCGCTGGAGCCGGCTCACATCCCAACCGAGGTCTTCCACAACGTCATCCGCACGTTCCGGGACAACGTGGGCACGTGGCACCGTTACTGGCGCGTCCGCCGGAAAGCTCTGGGCCTCGACACGTTGAAGCCGTACGACACCCGCGCGCAGCTCGGGGCTTCGACCCTGAGCGTTCCGTACGACCAGGCCGTGGACTGGATCGCGGAGGGCGTGGCGCCACTCGGCGACGAGTACGTGCGCATCCTGCGCCGTGGCGCGCACGAAGAACGATGGGTCGACATCTATCCCAATCGGGGCAAACGCATGGGCGCGTTCTCGACCGGCGTGATGGACACCAGGCCGTTCATCTTCATGAGCTACAACGACGACGTCTTCTCGATGAGCACCCTCGCGCACGAGCTGGGACACTCGATGCACTCGCATTACGCGCGCCACACCCAGCCGTTCATCTACTCGAACTACGGGCTGTTCCAGGCCGAGGTGGCATCCAACATGCACCAGGCGCTGACCCGCAGGCACCTCCTCGCCGCCAAGACCGCCCCCGAGTTTCAGATCGCCGTCATCGAGGAGGCGATGTCCAACTTCTACCGCTACTTCTTCATCATGCCTTCGCTCGCGCGCCTCGAGCTCGAGGTTCACGAGAGGGTCGAACGCGGCGGCGCGATCACCGCCGACTACCTCAACCACCTGATGGCGGACCTCATGCTCGAGGTCTACGGCCCCGAGATCGAGGTCGGGCCGCGCGACTACGAGCGCATCGGCTCGACCTGGGCGCAGTTCCACACCCACCTGTACAGCAACTTCTACGTCTATCAATATGCGACCGGGATCGCGGCGGCCGACCACCTCGTGGGACGCGTCGCGGACGGCGACCCCAAGGCGGTCGAGTCCTATCTCGCATTCTTGAAGAGCGCCGGCTCCATGTATCCGATGGACGGGTTGCGGATGGCAGGCGTGGACATGACGTCGAGGGAGCCGGTCGAGGCCGCGTTCGCCACGCTGGCGGCGATGGTCGACCGGCTGGAGAAGCTGACCGCGACTAGCTGAGACTGGTGCGGAAAACGTCGGTGTCGCGGATCTCGAAGCCCATCCTTTCGTAAAGGCGATGGGCGGCAGCCCGCGCCGGGCCCTTCCCCGATTGGAGCTCCGCCACCTGCGCTCCCGCTCGCCGGCCGACCTCTAGGCTCGCCTTCACCAGGGCCTCACCCACTCCCTTGCCGCGCGCCGCCCCATCCACGACCACCTCGTCCAGGCGCGCCTTGATCCAGAACGGTGTCGTGTAGACGATCACCGTGGTGGTGCCGACGATCTGGCCCTCATCCCGAGCGATCAGAAGCGTCACGGCAGGGTCTGCGACCAGCCGGCGCAGGCGCTCCATGTCGGGCACCGGCAGCGCGGGGTTGAGCTGCGGCAGCAGGCGCGTCAGCGCGGCGTGGAGCTCTGGAGTGGCTTCGATCGCCTTTTCGACCCGCATTGCAACAGACTAGTGGCCCGTGGGCGATCTAGAGCTTTCCGCGTACTCAGTCCGGGGGGAGCCGGTGAGCTTCGACGAGGCGATGCGCGGGGAGTTCCTGCCCTTCCACGCGGGCGACGCCTGGGGAGCGCCGTGGAGCACCACTTGGTTCCACGTCCGCGGACGGGTGCCGGACCAATGGAAGGGCCGCAACGTGGTCGCGATCTTCGACCTCGGCTTCGAGGGGCCCCCCGGCTTCACGTGCGAGGCGCTCGCCTGGAAGGAAGGCAAGCCCTGGCGGGGGGTCGACCCCAACCACCGCCGGCTGCCCGTCGAGGGCCCCGAGATCGACTTCTACCTCGAAGCGGCGGCCAACCCTCGCGCGAGCGAGCAGGGAAGCGAGCCGGCGCCTTCGATGATCGCGCTGCGAAGCTCGCCCGAACCGGCGTTCGTGCTGCGCCAGGCCGAGCTCGCGATCTGGGACCAGCCCCAGGGACAGACCGTGCACCTGGACGCCGGGACGCACGTGATCTCGGCTGTCGGACACGCTCACATCGACACCGCGTGGGAGTGGCCGCTTCGTGAAGGCAAGCGCAAGTGCGCGCGCAGCTGGTCCACCCAGCTGGCCTTGATGGACGAGCACCCCGATTACGTCTTCGCCTGCTCGCAGCCGGCCCAGTACGCCTGGATCAAGCAGTCGTACCCGGATCTCTACCGGCGCATCAAGGAAAAGGTCGCCGCCGGCCAGTGGGAGCCGGTCGGCGCGATGTGGGTCGAAGCGGACTGCAACCTGCCTTCAGGCGAGTCGCTCGTCCGCCAGCTGGTGCACGGCAAGCGGTTCTTCATGCGCGAGCTCGGCGTCGAGACCCGGATCCTGTGGCTGCCCGACGTGTTCGGCTATCCGGGCAACCTCCCGCAGCTGATCAAGGAATCGGGCTGCGATTACTTCCTCACTCAGAAGCTCTCGTGGAACGACACCAACAAGCCCGCGCACCACACGTTCTGGTGGGAGGGCATCGACGGGACGCGGGTGTTCACGCACTTCCCGCCGGCCGACACCTACAACGGCGACTTCAGCGCCAGCGAGGTCGAGTTCAGCGTGCGCAATTTCAAGGACTCGTCTGGCTCCAACCGGTCTCTGTACCTCTTCGGCTACGGCGACGGCGGCGGCGGCCCCACGGCGGAGATGATCGACTCGGCACACCGCCTCGGCGTGGGGTTGGGACGCGCGGCGGACTTCTTCGAACAGGCGGAGGCCGAAGCACGCGACCTGACCATTTCGTCCGGCGAGCTTTACTTCGAGCTGCACCGCGGAACCTACACGAGCCAGTCGCGGACCAAGCGCTTGAACCGGATGGCGCAGCAAGCCCTCCGCGAAGCGGAGATGTGGTCGGTCGCCGCGGGAGACTATCCGGCGGAAACGCTTGACACGCAGTGGAAGAAGCTCCTGCTGAACCAGTTCCACGACATCCTCCCGGGCTCGAGCATCGACTGGGTTTACGAGGAGACGGAGCGTGACCTCACGGACGTTGCCTTCAGCGCCAACCGCGTGATCGCTCGCGCGATCAAGAAGGTTGCAGGGGACGGCTACCGCACCGCGGTCTTCAACGTCAACTCGCATCGGCGGCGCGAGGTGGTCGAGTTCGGCCACCGGCTGAGGTTGGTCGAAGTGCCGGCGTGCGGTTGGGCGGTCCAGCAGGAGCTCACGATCCGCGAAGAGCAGCGCGTTCGGGTCTTCGAGCGCGGCATGGAGAACAGCCTGCTGCGCGTGCGATGGGACGATCGCGGCCTTTTGACCTCGATCTGGGACAAGCATGCGCAGCGCGAAGTTCTCGCGGCTCCAGGCAACGTGCTGCAGCTGCACGACGACAACCCGAGTCGCTGGGACGCCTGGGACCTCGACCTCGAATACCGCGACTCGATGACAGACCTGACTGGGCTGGCCGAGCAGACCATCGAAGAACCCGGAGGCTTGCGCGGGGCTGTGCGTTTCACCCACGAGTTCGGCCGCTCGCGCATCACGCAGCGCATGGTGCTCGACGCGGATTCGCGCGTCCTCCGTTTTGAGTGCGAGGCGGACTGGCACGAGGTCCACCGGTTGTTGAAGGTCGCCTTCCCAGTGACCGTCAGCGCGCGCGAGGCCACCTATGAGATCCAGTTCGGACATTTGAGACGGCCCACCCATTCGGATACGAGTCATGCCGCAGCCATGTTCGAGGTGTGCGCTCAGCGCTGGGCGGACCTCGGTGACGGCGACTACGGAGTCGCGCTGCTCAACGACTGCAAGCACGGCTACGACATCCACGGCTCGGTCATGCGGCTGTCCCTCCTGCGGGCGCCGACCCACCCCGACCCGTCCGCCGACCAGGGCCGGCACCAGTTCACGTACGCGCTGATGCCGCACCCCGGCGGCTTCCGCGAGGCCGGCGTGATCGAGGCGTCAGAGGACCTCAACGCGCCCCTGCGCACGGTTTTCAGCAACCTGGACGAGAGCGCGGTGGCCTCGCTGCTGGAGGTCGACACCCGGCAGGTGATCGTCGAAGCCATCAAGCGCGCCGAGGACTCGAACGCGACGATCGTCCGCCTTTACGAGGCGTGGGGCCGGCCGTGTCGCGCGCGGATCAAGACGAAGCTTTCCATCGGTCGCGCGTCGTTGTGCGACCTGCTGGAGCGTGAGCGCTCCGAGGTTCAGGTGCGCGGCGGCGAGATGGAGCTCGACTTCACCCCTTTCACGGTCCTGACCCTCAAGCTGGAGGGGGCTGGGTAGGGGCTGGCTGCTGCGGCACCGGTCTCCACTCGCGCCCGTCCCACCACCAGCGGCCGTCGGGCGAGAAGAGCGGCGCCGCATGGCGGCCGGAATGTCCGGAGACGAGCAGGAGCACGACCACCACGATGAGCGCCGGCAGGCCGAGCAACATCATCGGGACGAACCAGAGCAGATGAAAGCCCATGACCGCCCAATCATTACACCAATCGGAGCAATGCAGCGGTCGCGGCGGCGGCGGCCACCACGACCAGGAACGGGGCGCGCAAGAGGACCGCGATCACGGCGACCAGGAGGGCCGTCGCGCGCGCGTCCAGGACCAGGTGGCGCCCGGTGGAAAAGGTCTGGGTGGCGACCAGCGCGGCCAGCAGCGCGATCGGGATGATCGGCACGGTCTGCTGGATTCGCGGGTCCTCCAGCCAGCGCTGAGGCAGCGACAGGCCGGCCAGCTTGAATCCGTAGCACACGGCTGAGGCGGCCAGCAACCCGGCCCACATCATCTCGGTCTCCGGGACAGGCCGTACAGCGAGACGAGCAATGCGACCACGAGCAAGGGCCCCCCGGCCGGGAGGAACGGAAGCAGGAGGAGGGCGACCAAGCCCGAGGCCAGCGCGATCGCAAGCGGTTCGCGCGCCCTGATGCGCGGCGCGAGCAGGGCCAGGAACGCGGCCGGAGGAGCGGCGTCGAACCCGAGCACCTTAGGGTCGGGCAGGGCGTGGGTCGCGAGCGCCCCGATCAAGGTCCCGAGGTTCCAGAAGGCGAAGACCGAGAACCCGGTCGCCCAGAAGGCATAACGGCTCATGGGCGCTGTATCCCTGGCGATCGCCATGGCCGTGGTCTCGTCGATCACGAAATGAGAGGCCGCGGGCCGCTTCCAGCCGCGCGCCTCCAGCAGCGAGGCGAGGCGCAACCCGTAAAGCGCGTTGCGGGAACCGAGCAGGGCGGCGGTGGCCGCTCCCGCCCACACGCTCCCGCCCGCACCCACCACGCCCACCAGGGCGAACTGCGAGGCCCCGGTGAACATCAGGGCCGACAGCGCGCAGGTCTGCAGCAGCGACAGGCCGGCCGTCGTCGAGATCGCCCCGAAGGAAAGCGCGTAGGCGCCCGTGGCGCTGCCGATGCCGAGCGCATCGCGGACGATGCCGCGGTGCGCTCTGGTCAGATCAGGAGAAGGCACCCGCAGAAGTTAACCGCCTTCGGCGGCCGGCTGGTGCCCGAGCGCTAGTGGGTGATGGCGGCTCCGGCAGGCGACATCACCCACCAAAGCGCTCCGAAGCCGTTGACACCCTGCCCGGTGGTGTCGCCGGCGGCCTTGTCCTTGAAGAAGTAATAGAGAGGATGGCCTGCGTAGGTCACCTCGATCTTGCCGTCGGTGCGAGTCGTGGTGCCGAGCAGAGACTTGTCCACTCCGGCGCCAGCCTGCGGGGCGCCGTCGGTGAGCACGGGAGGCCAGATCGTGGCACAGCTCGTGTAGCACGTCGAGCTGGTCCCGGTGTCCGCAACGAAAAGGTAAACGGTCATGCCTTTGCCGTCGACCAGGATTTGACCATGCGTGGTGTTGGCGGCGACGGCGATGATCGTGCCGGTGGCCGCCGGACTCGGGGACGGGCTCGGATTGGATGCAGTTGGAGTTGAGCCGCCACAAGCTGTGGCAATAACGGCGAGCGCGACCAGGCCAGTCGTGGCGAGTCTCGAGTGCATTGGAATGCTCCTGAATGGACCTCCGAGGACGCATCCCGATACCGGGGCGGGTTACGTGCGCGGCACTATTCCGGGGTCACGTATGCGGCTGTGAGACCCCCGTCCACGAGGAACGTCGAGCCGTTGACGTAGCTGGACTCGTCACTGGCCAGAAACAGCGCGGCATTGGCGATCTCGCGCGCCTTCGCCAGCCGCCCCATGGGCAGGTGCACTCGGCGGCGCTCGTACGCGCCCGGCGTCTCGGAGAACAGGCGCATCAGAAGCGGCGTCTCGACCGGTCCTGGGCACAGGGCGTTCACCCGCACTCCCTGGCGCGCGAACTGCACGGCCAGCTCGCGGCTCATCGACAGCACTGCGCCCTTCGACGCCGTATACGCGATCTGCGAGGTCGCGGCACCCACCAGGGCGACGAACGACGCGACGTTGATCACCGATCCGCCGCCGGCCCTCAGCAGGTGCGGTATGCCGTACTTGCAGCAGAGGTAGACGCCCTTCGCGTTTACGGCTTGCACCCGGTCCCACGCATCAGGCTCGGTGACCAGGATCGAGTCGTCGTCGGCCGGCATGATCCCCGCGTTGTTGTAGAGAACGTCGACGCGGCCGTATCGCTTTGCGGTCTCCGCATACATTGCCTCGACGCTCTTCGGGTCGCTGACGTCAGCTCTGAAGAAGAACGCCTCCCTGCATTCCGCCGCGGTCTTCTCGCCCGCCTCTTTGCCTACGTCCGCCACGCATACCCGGGCGCCCTCGGAGGAGAAGAGGATTGCCGCCTCGCGGCCGATGCCGCCCGCCGCGCCGGTGATGACCGCGACCTTGCCATCGAGCCTTCCCATGTGTCTCTAACCCCTTTCGAAGAGGCGCTCGCGTTCGTAGGTCGTGACGACCTTGTCGAACAGGGCCTGCTCCGTACGCGCGTAATTCAAGTAGTGGTCGATCACGTCGTCGCCGAATGCCTGGCGGGCCATCGTCCCGTGCTCAAGCGCGGTGATGGCGTCGCGCAGCGCGTGCGGAAACCGCTGAACGTCGGACTCGTAGGCGTTGCCCTTGAACTCGGGCGGCAGCGTCAGCTTCTTCTCTATGCCATGCAGGCCCGCCGCGAGCAGCGCGGCGCAGGCGAGGTACGGGTTGACGTCGGCGCCGGGGATGCGAGACTCGGTCCGCAGGTGCTGCCCGTGGCCGACGATCCTGAAGCCGCACGTCCGGTTGTCATGACCCCAGGCGAGCGTCGTCGGCGCCCAGCTGCCCGCCGCGTAGCGCTTGTACGAGTTGATGTTGGGCGCCAGGAACACGGCGAGCTCGGACGCGTACGCAATGTGCCCGGCAAGGTACTGGCGGAACGTCTCGGACTCCCCGTCGAAGACGTTGCGGTTGTCCTTCCAGAGGCTCGAATGGATGTGACAGGAGCTTCCGATCCAGCGGTGGTCCGGCTTGGCCATGAAGGTCACAGAGCAGCCGTGCTGCTGCGCCATCTCCTTGATGCCGTTCTTGTAGATCACGTGGTTGTCGGCCATGGTCAGCGCGTCGGCGAACCGGAAGTTGATCTCCTGCTGGCCCGGCCATGCCTCGCCCTTCGAGCTCTCGACCTGGATCCCGGCGGCCTTCATGCCCTTGCGCACGGCGCGGATGAACGGCTCATCGTAGGTCGTCGCGAGGATGTGGTAGTCGAGGATGTAGGGCACGGACGGCGTGAGGTCGATGAAGTGCTTGGCGTGCGCTTCGGCAAAGGTCTCCTTGAGGAGATAGAACTCGAGCTCGGTGCCGAACATGGGCTCGAAGCCGAGCTTTCGCGCCCGCTCGATCTGGGCGCGAAGCACCTGCCGGGGCGAGGGACGCACCGGCTTCCCGTCACCCCAGGCCACATCGCACAGGACCAGGACGGTCGACTCGAGCCAGGGGAGCAGGCGAAGGGTCGAGAAGTCCGGCACCAGGTCGAAGTCGCCGTAGCCGGTCTCCCAGCTCGCCATCTGGTAGCCGGCGACCGGGTCCATCTCCATGTCGACCGTCAGGAGGTAGTTGCAGCCCTCGGTCGACTCGCCGTCGAAGGAGGTCTCGACGAAATATTCGGCGTCGACGCGTTTGCCCATGAGGCGGCCCTGCATGTCGGTGAAGGCCACCACGACGGTGTCGATCTCACCGGCCGCGACGGAATGCGCCAGGTGCTCTTTGGTCAGCAATCCTTCTACCCCGCGCCTATTTCTCCTGGCGGCGGGCGTCGCGGGCGCGCGCGACAAACCGCTCGAAGAGTCTGCGCGCCCAGGGCAGGTCCGTGGTGAGCTCCTCCGGGTGGCACTGGACGGCCACGATCAGGCCGTCGTCCGATTCGACGCCCTCGACGATCCCATCCTCACCCTTGGCCGTCTGCTGGAGGCCCGGCGCAAGCTCGCGGATCGCCTGGTGGTGGAAACTGTTGACGCGGATCCTGTGCTCGCCGGCGGCGCGCCCAAGCTCGGACGACGGGTCGACCTCGATGGAGTGCGCGAGGTGCCTGCGGCCATGGGCGCGCACATCGTGGTCGTCCAGGTGCTGGACCAGCGACCCGCCCATCGCGACGTTGATGACCTGCTGGCCCCGGCAGATGCCCAGGATCGGCAGCTCCTTGGCCCGGGCCTCGCGGAAGAGCCGCAGCTCGGTCTCGTCGAGCTCGCGGTCGATCGGACCGACCTTCTCGTCGGCCTTCTCGCCGTAGAACGAAGGATCGACGTCCCAGCCGCCCGGGAGCAAGAGGCCGTCCAGCTCCGGCAACGCGCTGGTCCCGGGCGGCAGCTCGACGGCCTCCCCACCGGCGGCTTCGACCGCGTGCCGGTACGGCACGTAGTACGGCTCGCCCCGGCGGGGGCTCACGGTGATCCCGATCCTCGGCTTGTCCGCCACCGGGCCTCCGGTCAGCTGTGGGCTCCTGCCGGCGAGGCATGGCCGACCGACTCGAGGTCTGCCTCGATCGCCGCCAGCTCTTCAGGACTGCCCTGGACCCGCGGCCCCTTGAACCAATTCTTCGCAGACAAGAACCAGTACCCACCCGAGTAGATCAACACGACCGCGACCATCACGATCGCGTAGTTGAAGGTGGTCAAGGTGTTGCCGGGCGCCGCCTGCGGCAGGACGAACAGGATCGCGATGAACACGATCCACGCCACGGCGACGATGCCCACCGGGCGGCTCCACTGGCCGAGATGCCAGGGACCGCGCTGGAACCGATCGCCGGCCATCAGCCGCAACAAGATGGGGATGCCGTACGCGATGTAAAGCCCGATCACCGCGATCGAGGTCACGGCGAAGTACGCGACCGGGCTCCAGAGGTAGGGCAGGCCGAGGATGAACGCGCCGACGGCCGCGAACCAGATCGAGTTGGTCGGAGTGCGCGTGCGCGGGTTGATCCGGTGCCAGAACTGCGAGCCCGGCACCGCGCCGTCGCGCGAGAAGGCGTAGATCATGCGCGAGTTGGCCGTGACCGATGACATTCCGCAGTAGAACTGCGCGCCGACGACGATGAACAGCAGGAACAGGCCGAGGTTGTGTCCGACCGCGTCGATGAAGATCTGCGCGGCAGGGGTGACAGCGGTGGCTTCGCCGGTGTAGTTCTGGATCGCCGAGGTGACGCCGATCAGGAGCACCCACCCGGCGAACAGCGAGACCACGATCGACCACACGATCCCCCTCGGGCCCGCGATCGCGGCGTTGTGCGTCTCCTCGGTCATGTGCGCCGACGCGTCGTAGCCGGTGAACGTGTACTGCGCGAGCAGGAGTCCAATCAGGAAGACGTAGATGGTCGCTCCGCTGAAGCCGAAGCCGGTGTTGTTGACGAATTTCGTGAAGACGAAGCCCACCGACTGGTGGTGCGCCGGCACGAAGAAGAGGACCACGAAGATGATGGCGACACCGATCAGGTGCCACCACACCGAGATGTCGTTCAGCCTCGCGACCAGACCCACGCCGAACGTGTTGAGGAGGCCGTGGAGGAAGAGCGCGACCGCGTAGATCAGCACGATCCAGCCCGGCGTGGTCGGATAGTTGAACAGCGAATTGAAGAGGGCGTCGGCAAACAGGGCAAGTCCGAAGTCGATCCCGGCCGTGACGCCGACCTGGCCCAGGAGGTTGAACCAGCCCGTGAACCAGCTCCAGCCTGCGGAGTTCTTGCCGCCCAGCTTGGCCGCCCAGTAATAAAGACCTCCCGCGGTCGGGTAGCTGGAGCAAACTTCGGCCATCGCGAGACCGACCAGGATGACAAAGATGCCGACCAGCGGCCACCCGATGTTCATGATGATCGGGCCGCCGGTGTTCATGCCGTAGCCGTAGAGGGTCAGACAGCCGGAGAGGATCGAGATGATGGTGAAGGAGACGGCAAAGTTGGAGAACGTGGACATCCTGCGCCGTAGCTCTTGGGCATAGCCCATCCGATGGAGTGTTTCTACGTCCGAATGAGCCTCGACGGCCATGTTGGGCCCCTCCCGTTGTCGTGCCGGCGTCGCGGCGAAGCTAACAGGGCCTTGGTGGGTTGTCAAGGATGATTCTCAGGGCGGTCGATTGAACCCTGATGTAACAAACGTCACGGGACCCCAGCCGAGGGTCGGCGAGCTCGTCCGCCAGCGCCTGGACAGCCTGAGCCCCGCAGAGCGGAAGCTGGCGCGCGTGCTTCTCGCCTCGTATCCGATCGCGGGACTGGAGAGCGTGGCCCGCTTCGCCGAGAGGGCGGGGGTCAGCCCGCCGACGGTCACGCGGTTCATCACCAAGCTGGGCTTCCGGGGCTACCCCGAGTTCCAGGAGGTGCTGCTCCACGAGGTCCAGGCCCGGCTGAGCTCACCGCTCGCGCGGTACCGCGACGAGCCGCAGGAACACGCGGCCGGCTCTTTGCTGGCCGACTCGCTCGAGGTCTCGATGCACAACCTGAAGGCGACGCTGAACGTGCTCTCATCGAGGGACCTGAACGAGGCGATCGAGCTACTGGCGGACGTGCGCCGGAACATTCACGTGCTGGGTGGCAGGGTGAGCGCCCCGCTGGCCCGATACCTTGCCGCTCAGCTCCACCTTCTCCGGCCTGGTGTCGCTCTCGTGGACGCCGAGCGAAGCGCGCCGGCCCAGCAGCTGATCGACCTTCGCAAGACCGACGTGCTCGTGATCTTCGACTACCGGCGCTACCAGCCCGACACGATTGAGTGCGCGCGGGTCGCAGCATCGAAAGGGTGCAGCGTGATCCTGTTCACCGACCCCTGGCTCTCGCCGGCCTCCGCGTTCGCCCGCCAGGTGCTGGTGACCAGCGTCGAGACGGTCGGGCCGTTCGACTCGCTGGTGGGGGCGATGGCGGTGGTGGAGGCGGTCGTGGCCGCCGTCCTCAGGAGACTCGGCCCTCGGGCTGAGGCTCGGATGCAAAACCTGGAGCGTCTACGCGCGGGCGGCGTGCTGGGCGGGAACGGCTCGCAGGGATAGCCGCGCCGGTCGGGCCCGCCCCCGCGGCGGCGCGCAACGCGCGGAGCTGCATCAGCTTGACGGCCCCCACGGTCTTGCCCATCTCGGCGGCCACCTCCCGCAGCGAGCATTCGCGCAGGAAGCGCAGCTCCAGCACCTGGCGGTAGTGGGCAGGCAGGGCCGCGAGCGTCGACTCGAGCCAGGCGGCGGCCGTGGTCGACGGCCCTTACCGGATGTCGCCGACCCGCCTGTTCAAAGGCCTGATGCTCTCCTCCGCCGGCATCACCAGCCGGCTCGACCGCCTCGAGAAGCGCGCCCTGGTTCGGCGGCTGCGCGACCCCAACGACAGACGCGGGGTGATGGTCGAGCTGACCGAGGAAGGCCGCTCGGTCCTGGAGCACGCAGTCCAGGCCAACACGGCCGCAGAGCGTGAGCTGGTGGCCGATCTCGGGCCGGCCGAGCTCGAGACGCTGGCGGTCCTGCTCAAGAAGGTACTCGCCCGGCTTGAGACCCAGGGCGACCGTAACTCATGGTCAACTCGCCACGGGGCCTGTGTTAACGTTGCGCACTACGGCCGTAGTGACTCAGGGGGCGTGCGACGCATGAAGACCGTGCCTGAATCCGCCATCTCGATCGCGGAGCGGCTGACCCAGCTGGGCTTCTCCCAATACGAGGCGCGGACATACGTGGGATTGCTGATGTCCGACGGCGCCACCGGCTATGGAATCGCCAACGACACCGGGGTGCCGCAGCCCAAGGTGTACGAGACGCTGCGCCGCCTGGTCGATCGGGGCGCCGCGGTCCTGACCGCCGAGCACCCCGCCCGGTACGCCGCCGTGCCCCCCTCCGACCTGCTCGCCGCGCTCCAGAAGGAGTTCGGGGCCAGGCTGGAAGCCGCTCGTACAGGCCTCGAGAGCCTCCCCCTGCGAGCAGCGGCGCGGGCAGGGCTTCCTCTGGCCCGGCTGGACACTCTTTCGGCCGCCACGCGGCGCGCGGTAGACGCGATCGCGACGGCGCACACTCGCGTCTACATCAGCGGGCGGGGTGAGGACCTCAAGGGTCTCGCGGAGGCGATCGACGAGGCATCCGGGCGCGGGGTCCAGTTCGTGATCGTCCACTTCGGCAGGCTCCCCTTCGTTGCGCCGCGCGGCAAGGTCATGCGACACGCCAGCACCGAGGGCACCATCTACGCGTCGCGCAAGACGCATCACCTGGCGGTCGTGGTCGACTCGAGGTGGGCGTTGTGGGCGCTGGCGCGCGACGGCCACGATTGGGAGGTCATGCACGGCGAGGTGCCGCTGGTGGCGAGCCTGGTCAAGTCGTACATCCGGCACGACCTGTTCGTGCAGCGCATGTACGCCGACCTCCCCAACGAGCTCGAGGGTCTGTACGGGCCTGGCTTGCTACAGCTCAGCAACCTCTCGGGCGGGGATTGGTCCGGCGAAGGGGCGCCCGAGACCGCCGTCTCGGAGTCCTGACGCAGCTCCGCCGGTTGAGCCCGATGCGCAAGGTCGACCTCCACTGTTATCCCGGGACCCAGCCGTGGATCGATTCTTACGGCCCGTTTGCGAAAGCGCTTGGGGCTTACTGGAAGCACGACTGGGTGGCGAAGTCGGAGGATGAGGTCATCGGCGAGTTCCGCGCGGCCGGTGTGGAAGCGGTGCTCGTGGCGTTCGACATCGAATCGGTGACCGGCGCGCCGCCCTGCAGCAACGATTACGTCGCCGGGATGCGCGACCGGCACGGCGACACGGTGCTGCAGGCCTGGGCGGCGGTCGATCCGCTGAAGATGGACGCCGCGCTGACAGAGGCGCGGCACGCGATCAAGGACCTGGAGATGATCGGGTTCCACTTCCACCCGATCATGGGCCGCTACTCGGTCGACGACCACCGGCTCAGGCCGCTCTTCGAGCTCATCGACTCGCTCAAGGTGCCGGTCATGATCGACGTCGGAACGACCGGGATGGGGGCCGGCCTGCCTGGCGGGCTCGGCTCCAAGCTGCGTCACGCACACCCGCTCGCCATCGACGAGCTCGCCTCCGAGTTCCCCAACCTGACGATCATCGCAGCGCACCCCGGCTGGCCCTGGGTGGAGGAGATGACCGCGGTCGCGCTGCACAAGGGCAACGTGTTCTGGGAGCTCTCCGGCTGGGCGCCCAAGTATTTCCCGGAGAGCCTGAAGAAGGACATCCGCGGGCGGCTGCGCGACAAGGTGATGTTCGGCAGCGACTACCCCAGCCTCCCCTACGAGCGGGTGCTGAGCGAGTGGACCGAGCTCGGGTACAGCTCCGAGGTCATGGACGCCGTGTTCCACGGCAACGCTGAGCGGGTCCTGCCACTGGGCAAGCCCAAGACCGAATCGCACCGGGCCGCGCGGTGACAACCGCAGGTCGCGTGGCGCTCGTGACGGGCGCCGGGCGAGGCATCGGCCGAAGCGCCGCGCTCGAGCTGGCGCGCCACGGCTACGACGTGGTGGTCAACTACAGCCGGAGCAAAGAAGCGGCCCTAGCGGTTTCCGGCGAGGTGGACAAGCTCGGCGCCCGATCGCTGCTCGTCAAGGCCGACGTGGCGGACGAGGCCGAGGTGGTGGCGATGGTGGCACAGGTCAAGGACGAGCTCGGGCGCCTCGACGCGCTCGTCAACAACGCGGGTACCACGGTCCCGACGCCGCCCTCCGACCTCGCGGGCCTTGACATGTCCGAGTGGGACCGCATCTTCGCGGTCAACGTGCGGGGCATGTTCCAGGTCGCGCGCGCGTGCGTGCCGTTGTTGAACGAGTCCGATTCGGCCGCCATCGTCAACCTCTCCAGCATCGCCGGCCTCCGTCCGGGACCGCAGCCGTTTCCCTACGCGGCCAGCAAGGCGGCCGTCGCCAACCTCACGCGCACGCTCGCCGGCGCGCTCGGGCCGAAGATCCGCGTCAACGCCGTCGCGCCTGGCTGGATGGTCGGCGAGTGGATGGAGCACACGCTGGGAGACAACTACCAGCGTTTGATGGACCGTCGCGCAAGCCTGACGCCCCTGAAGCGATGCGTGACCCCTGACGAGGTCGCTATCACCATCGTCAACCTCATCACGAGCAACCCGATGGTCAACGGCGAGGTGGTGGTGATCGACGGCGGCTTCTCGGCCACGACGTAGCCATGGCACTCGACGGCGTCGTCCCCTTTCCGCCCGATTTCGCGGCTCGCTACCGCCGCCTGGGCTACTGGCAGGACCGCACCCTCGACCAGGTCTTCAGCGACCTCTTCGCAGAGCACCGCGACCGAATCGCCCTGATCTCGGACGGCGCCGAGATCACCTATGGAGCGCTCGGAGAGCGAGCTTCGGCGCTGGCCGGCGCGCTTTACGAGAGCGGGCTTCGCCCACTCGACCGCGTGGTCTTGCACCTGCCGAACGGCCCTGAGTTCATCTATCTCTATTTCGCGCTGCAGAAGATCGGCGTGGTGCCGATCCTCGCGCTGGCACCGCACCGCCGGCTCGAGATCGACCATTTCGTGAGGCTCGCAGGCGCCGTGGCCTACTTCGGGACCGACCCCGAGCTGGCCGCACAGGTGCGCGCGGCCAACTCGTGCCTCGCGCACGTCGTCATGCTCGACGAGCTGAAGCAGATGTCCGGACGCCATGCGCCTTCGCTGGACATCGACCCCGACGACCCCTGCGCCCTGCTGCTGTCGGGCGGCACGACCGGCATCCCGAAGCTCATTCCGCGCACGCACAACGACTACCTCTACAACACGCGGGCCGCGGCGGCGGTCCAGGAGATCACGCCGGAGAGCTGCCAGCTGTCCGTGCTGCCGCTGGCGCACAACATGCCGCTGGCTTGCCCAGGCGTGCAGGGCTTCCTCATGGCCGGAGCGCGAATCGTGGTCGGAACCAGCACCAAGGCGCCGGACGTCTTCGAGCTGATCGAGCGCCACCGCGTGACGCACGTGGCGGGAGTGCCCGCTCTTTACATCCGCTGGATGGCCGACCCCGCCGCCGGCAAGCACGATCTCGGTTCGGTGCGCCTCCTGCAATCCGGCGGCCAGCGGCTGCAGCCGGAGGTCCGCAAGCGGATGGCCGAGACCTTTCCCAACGCCTTCGTACAGGAGAACTTCGGCATGAGCGAGGGAACGCTCTTCTTCGTCCGGCCCGACGACCCCGAAGAGGTGCGGCTCGAGACGGTCGGGCGGCCGGTCAGCCCGGACGACGAAGTCCGCATCACCGATGAGGACGGGCGCGAGGTGCCGGACGGCGAGGTCGGCGAGCTAACCGTCCGCGGCCCTTACACGCTTCGCGGCTACTACCGAGCGGCCGAATACAACGTGCGGCAGTTCACACCCGACGGTTTCTACCGCTCGGGCGACCTGATGCGCCGCCATCCCTCCGGCTCATACCTGGTCGAGGGGCGAATCAAGGACCTGGTCAACCGCGGCGGCGAGAAGATCAGCGCGGAAGAGGTCGAAAACCTCATCCTCACCCATCCCGCGGTGCGCAACGTTGCGTGCATCCCGCTCCCGGACCCGGTGCTCGGCGAGCGCATGTGCGCCTGCGTCATCCCGCACGAGGGCCGGACGCTCACGCTGGTGGAGCTGTCCGCCTACCTGACTGAAATGGGCATCGCCAAGTTCAAGCTCCCGGAGCGGCTCGAGCTTATGGACGACTTCCCGCTGTCGACCTTCGGAAAGGTCTCTAAGAAATCGCTGGTCGAGAGGCTCCGCGCATCAGGTTCCACAGCTTCAACGGGGTGACCGGCACCGAGTCGACGCACACCTCATAGCCCATCGCGTACAACGCGTCTTCGACGGCATTGGCGATGGCAGCCGGGACCGCAATCGTCCCCGCCTCGCCGACTCCGCGGAAACCTTCCGGGTTCTGGGTGCTCTGTGTCTCGGTGTGGATCAGCTCGGGCTCGACCCGAAGCTCGGGCGCGCTGACGATGGTGTAGTCCAGGAACGAGGGCGACTGGAAGTTGCCGTCGGGTGAGTACAGGGCCTCCTCGAACATGGCGTAGCCGAGACCGTGCGCATACCCCCCGTGGAGCTGGCCCTCGAGCGTCAGCGGATTGATGGCGCGCCCGGAATCGTGCGCGATCACGTAGCGGTACAGGTCTACTCCGCCCGTTTCCGGGTCGAGGCGCACCACGGCGACATGACAGCTCGAGGCCCAGGCGGCCTTGCCCTTGGAGTCCCAGACCTCTGCCGCCTCGAGGCCGTCGCCGACCAGGTCCTGGAGCGAGATGCTCCGGTCGGGAACACCGCGGACGCTCACGCCATCGGCGCCTGCGACCAGGTCCTCCGGGGCGGCCTCGAGCTTGTCGGCGGCGCGCTCGAGGAGCATGCGCCGGGCCGACGCTGCCGACATGGCGGCCGAGTTGCCGACTTCCAGCGCGCTCCTGCTCCCCGCGGTGACGAAGGAGAACGCGACGTCGCGGCTGTCGCCGGCGCGCACCTCGACCCTCTCGATCGGCCAGCCCAGGCGGTCCGCGACGACCTGCGCGACGAACGTCTCGTGGCCCTGGCCCTGCGGAGTGCTTCCGACGAACACCACCGCCGTGCCGTCCCCTCGGACGGCCACCCGCGAGGGCTCGGGCATGCCGATGCCGGTCGACTCGACGCACATGGCCACGCCTATGCCGACCGGCTCGCCTGCGCGCTGCCGCTCGCGAATCGAGGCGGCGCCCGCGCGCTCGACCGCGAGCTCGAGCAGCCGCGGGTAGTCGCCACCGTCGAACACGATCCCGTTGAGCCCGGTGTCGTAGGGCATGTCGGCGGGCTTGACCAGGTTGCGGCGGCGCAGCTCGATGGGGTCGATGCCCAGGCGACGCGCCAGTCGGTCCATCATCCGCTCCACCGCGAAGTTGCCGATCGGCCGGCCGCCGCCCCGGATGAAAGCCGCGGGCGGGGTGTCGGAGAAGCGAGGTGCGACCTCTACTTCGAATGAGGGCATCCGGTAAGCCGACATGGCGTGCGCCGCGATGCTGTCCGCCTGGAAGGCCCCTCGGCCGAGGTAGGCGCCGACCGTCCACTCCACCCGTCCGCGCAGTCCGGCCACGCGGCCATCGACGTCGGACGCGATCTCGAAATCAAGCTCGGCGGAGTGCGCCTGGCCGGTGGTGTGGCCGTCCTCGGTGCGGGATGCCACCCAGCGGACCGGTCGCTTCAAGATCCGGCTGACCGCCGCGGCGATCACGTACTCGGGGTACGGGTGGTTCTTGGCCCCGAAGCTGCCGCCGACGTCCCGGGCCAGAGCGACCACGTGGGTGCGGTCGAGGCCGAGGCACCGGCAGAGCGTGTCTCGCAGGATGTGGACGCCCCCGACGCTGGCCCTGATGTAGAGGGTCTGCTCGTCCTCTTTCCACTCCGCGAACGCCGCCCTGGGCTCCATCGCCGCGCCGCAGATGCGTGCCATGGTCAGCTTCTCGCGCACCCGGACCGGCGCTTCGCCGGCGGAATCGCCGGCTTTGCGGACCTGCAGCGCCGGCAGCGGAGCGGCCTGGGGCGCGACCTGCTCCAGGTCGACCTCGATCGCGTCCACCGCGTCCTGGGCCCAGTACTCGGTCTCGGCCGCCACCACCGCGACCGCATCACCCTCGAATCGCACCTCGTCCCTGGCGAGCACGGGACGCCGGACCGGCAGCGCCTGCTGAGGGTTGGGGTCCGGCATGTAGTCGTCCGCCAGGCCCAGCTGCCCAAAAACCCACGCGCCGACCACGCCAGGCATGCGCGACGCAGCCGACAGGTCGACTTTGAGCCCGTTCGCGCGTGGCACGCCGGCGCGGCGGATGGCCAGGTGGACGGTGCCAGGCGGGTTGTGGTCCGCCGCGAAGCTGCCCTGGCCCTGGACCAAGGGCGGGTCTTCGCGCCTGCGCATGGAGCGGCCGATATAGCCGTCGGCTTTCGTCACTACCGTCGCAGGTATTATCGAATGAGCATGGTCATCGACGCCTACGCGCATGTGTTCCCGATGCGGCTGATCGATGCGCTGGCAGAGGTCAAGCCCAGCGCCGAGCTCGCCGCCCTCAAAGCGCAGAGCAAGCACAACTTCGAGCACGAAGGCCGTCTCGCTTACATGGACGAGCACGGTTTCGATCTCCAGGTCCTGGTGCTGGCCCGCCCTCCGGTGTGGCTCGGCATGCAGCGCCCCGACATCCATCGCCTGACGCGCGTCGCCAACGAGTCGATCGCGGAGTTCGCCTCGCGCCGGCCGGACCGCTTTGCAGGAATCGGGGTCATGCCGGTGGTGGACGACGTGATGATGGATGAGCTTGAGCGAGTTCATGGCGAGCTCGGCCTGAAGGGCGTCCTCATCTTCTCGAACATCGAGGGCAAGCCTCTCGACGACGCGTCGATGTGGCCGCTGTACGAGCGCTGCGCTGCCCTCGACTTCCCGATCTGGATTCACCCACAGCACGCCAACTACTACCCGTGGATAAGAAAGGACGTGCTCGACCGGGCGCTGGCGTGGCCCTTCGACACCTCGCTCGCGATGGCAAGGCTCGTCTACGGAGGGTTGTTCGAGCGCTACCCGGACATCAAGATCGTGACCCACCACATGGGCGGGATGATCCCGTACTTCGCATCCCGCCTCGCCGCGTTCGCCGAGACCACCGCCGAGGAGTACGCAAAGCTCGGCCTGGGCGAAAGCGGGCCCCAACTTACGGGTGCGCCCCTCGACCACTTCCGGCGCTTTTACAACGACGCGATCAGCAACGGGTCCCCGGCCGCGGTGCGCATGGCGATCGATTTCTTCGGCGCCGACCACATCATGTTCGGCACCGATTTCCCATTCGGCCCCGACGACGGGGAGCGCTGGCCGCTGGACGAGCTGCGCAACATCAAGACCATCGCGATGAGCGAGGAGGACCGTGCCAAGATCCTGTATCGGAACGCGCAGCGTCTCCTGAAGCTGCCGACAGGAGTCGCCCGGGGCGTTTAGCCATAACCGACAGCGTCCGCTTAACGTTGCATCGTCATGGCTCGAGGCATCGCGATCGGGATCGCAATCGTGCTGGCCGCGGCGGCTGGCACACTCACGCTGAGCCCACGGGCGCCTCGTCCACAACCGGTGGCCGCCGTCACGTCCCCGAGCGCTCAGCCGGCTCCGAGCGCGAGCCCGACGCCGGCTTCGCCTCATGACTACGGAACGCCGCCGGCGGGAGTGCCGCTGATCTACGGCGGCGACCCGGCCAACCCGCTGTGGATCACCGCTTTCGACTGGCAGGGCAACGCACGAGGGACGATCAAGCTCGCCGCTCCTCTCACTCACGAGCTCGTGGTCGAGCCCCACTGCTACGTGCTGGAGGACCAGCAGACCTTCGACGACGTCCTTTACACGGTGCTGGGCGCCGCAGCGCCCAAGCGCATCGCGGTCATCGGCAACGAAGGCAGCCTGGGCCAGACCGGAATCGATGCCGTGGAGTGCAACTTCCAGGCCGACCTTGCCATCACGGTCCGCACCGCCGTCATGGCGCCGACCGACACCTGGGCCGTGAGGCTGTCGGATGGAGCCAAGCTCGGCCACTGGTCTTACTCAGGCGGGGTGACGGGCGTGGCTTCGTCCAGCGACGGAAAGCTGATCGCCGAGAACGGGATCCAGGTGACACGCATCCGCAGCATCCCGGATGGCGCGATCCTCGCCACTCTTCCCTCCGCGGCCGTGTACGCCTTTTCCGGCGACGATCGCTTCGTGCTGGAGGGACCGCTGAGCACCGCGGCGCCGATACGCCTGGTCGACTGGCGCACCAACCGTGAGGTGTGGCGTGCGGCCGGCAGCGGCTGGCCGGATCCGGTCCAGGTCGAGCCGGGAACGGGTGACATCGCCATCGCGGTCGCATCACAGGAACAAGAATCCAGCCTCACCCAGGATTACTCGAAGCCGATCATCATCGTCCACGCCGACGGCACCGAGACCGACCTGCCCGGCAAGTACGTTCCCCTCTTCCCTCCGTACGCGGACGGGCACTATCCGTACAAAGGCGGCCCGCCCTAAAGCGAGTCGATCAAGCCTCCGCCGCCTTTCTACTGGCTCTCGTCCGGCTCGCGGAGATCCGCGACCTCTTGCGGGCCCTGCGCGCCAAGGAAGATCTCGCGCATGTCGGGGTTGGCCAGCACCTCGGCCCCGCTCGCGGACATCACGACGCGGCCCCGGACCATCATGTAGGCCCAGTCCGAGACCCCCAGCGCGGCAACCGCCTTCTGCTCCACGAGCAGCACCGATTTACCGTGGTCGCCCAGCGTGCGGACCTGCTGCTCCAGCACGGTCCGCGACAGCTCGGGAGACAGGCCGGCGGTGGGCTCGTCCAGCAGAAGGACTGCCGGGTCGAGCATGAGCACCCGGGCGATAGCGGTCATCTTCCGCTCGCCGCCGCTCAGCGTCTCGACGAAGCGGTTGAGCTTGCTGCGAAGTGACGGAAAGACGTCCAGCGCCTTCTCCGCCCGCAACGCGCGCTCGCGACCGCTGAACAGGTAGCCTCCCATGTCGAGGTTCTCCCTCACGCGCAGTCCTTCGAACACGTCCTCGATCTGCGGCACGTAGCCGATGCCGGCCCGAGCGAGCTGGGACAGCGGTAGGCCGGTCACGTCCTTGCCGTTGAGCACGACGTGGCCGCCCGCGAGCCGTGCGATGCCGAGGATCGCCTTCAGCAGCGTGCTCTTGCCCGCTCCGTTGGGCCCGACGACTGAGACGACCTTGCCCGACATGACCTTGATGTCCACGTCGTAGACGATGGGCGTGTCGCCGTAGCCGGCGGTCAGCCCGCGGATCTCCAGGGCCGGCGCCGTTACGACGCTTTCAGCCGATGACATACGCGTCCTGCACCTCTTTGCGAGTGCGCAGCTCCGTCATCTTCCCCTCGGACAGCACCTTGCCCTGCGCCATCACGACGACCTTGCCGCAGATGCGCTCGACCGTGTCGAGGCCATGCTCGACCAGGAGCAACGACATCCCCTCGCCTGTCAGCTTGAGAAACAGGTCCTCGAGCTGGCGCGAGAGGCTCGGGCTCAAACCCGCCATCGGCTCGTCGAGCAGCAGCAGCTTCGGACGCATCATCAGCGCACGCATGGTCTCGACGGCGCGCTTCTGGCCGCCGCTGAGGTTGCGCGCGTACTCGTCGGCCTTGGCCTCCATCCCAAAAGACCGCAGCATCTCGCGCGCCTGTAGGATCAGCTGCTTCTCTTGCGTGCCCCAGTACCTCTTGCCGGCAAGGATCCCCCACGCCGACTCGCCCCGGTGGCCCGGCGCCGCCACCAGCAGGTTTTCGATGGTGGTCAGTCCGCCGAACACGCGGGCGAGCTGGAAGGTTCGCACCAGGCCCCGCCGGGCGAGCCGGTGCATCGGCCACCCAGTCACATCCTCGCCGTCGAAGATCACCCGCCCGCCGTCCGGCGACAGGAAGCCGCCGATCACGTTCAGCGCTGTCGACTTGCCCGCGCCGTTGGGCCCGATCAGGCCGGTGATCGCGCCGCGCTCCGCCGTGAACGTGACGCCGTTGACCGCGTGCACTCCGCCGTAGGTCTTGAACAGATCGCGGACCTCGAGGATCGGGCCGCCTTCGCTCAAGGGCTGCCGCCGTACCTGGGGCGCTTTTCGGCGACGACGCCCTGCGGCCGCGTCCAGATGAACACGATCGTCAGAACGCCCAGGACGATCCAACCAAGGTCTTCGCGCAGGCCGATCCGGATCGTATTGATCGATTGCGGCAGGAACTGCACTCCCTGCAGGATCAGGATGGCGATCAGAAACGTCCCGATCGTGACGCCGCGGTTGTTGCCCATCCCGCCTACGATCACGGCCGTCAGGAGTGCCAGCGTCTCGATGTAGTTCCACGCTCCGGGCGACCAACCACCGATGAACGCCACCAGTAAGGCCCCGCTCAAGCCGCCGAACGCGCCTCCCACGGCCTGCACCATCAGGCGCATCGCCACGATGTCCTTGCCGATCGCGGCCGCGGCGTACTCGTCGTCTCGCATCGCGCGCAGCGTGCGCCCGATCGGCCCGTCGGTGAAGCGACGCAGGACCAAGTAGCCCGCGATGCAGCACACGGCCACGATCGCCACGTAAGCCCAGCGCTGGAACTCGGGATCCTGGTCGGAGAACGGAGCGGGGATCAGCCCAAGTCCGGCATTTCCGTTGAGAAATCCTGTGTCGGCGCTCACGATTGTGGCGGCCATCAACGAAACGACAAGCATGGCCACCGCCTGATAGTCAGGACGCAGGCGTTTGAGGCCCGTGATGCCGATCAGCACCCCCACCACGGCCCCCGTCAGCGTGCCGGCGGCAACCGCTACGGGGAACGGCAGCGTGAAACCGCCTACGTACTGCTGGAAGTTGCCCATGGCGGCAGGCGGACCGAGGGTGCAGATCGCATAGGCGTATGCCCCGGCGGCTATGGTCACGATGAACGCGAGGTTGGCGATGCCCGACACGCCGAACTCCAGGTTCAGGCCCCACGCCGCGAGCAGGTCGGTGCCCAGGTAAACGAGCAGGACGACGACGTAATACTCCATCTCAGGCCGCCAGGCGCCTCGTCGCCGACGCCGAGCCGAACAGGCCACTCGGCCGCAGCAGCAGCATGAGGATGAGAATCGCAAAGGCGACCACTTCGCTGTATTCGGGGTTGGCGAAGCTGGCGGCGAGCTCACCGGCGATCCCGACCACGAGTCCGCCGACCATGGCGCCGTATGGCTGCCCGATCCCTCCAAGCACCGCCGCCGCGATCATCGGGATGAGAAAGATCGGGCCCAGGGTGAAGTCGAAGCTCACGGTCGTGATCGCAAGAGCGACCCCGGCGGCACCGCAAAGAGCCCCCGAAAGAAGCCACGCCGTGTCGCTGATCAGGTCGGTATTGATTCCGCAGCTCTGCGCGAGGATGCGATTGGAGGCGGTCGCGCGCATCGCCCGGCCCAGCGTCGTCCGCGTCAAGAGAAGGTGGAGCCCGAGCATCAAGACGAGGGTCAGGACGATGATCGCGACCTGGCTTGCCGTCAGCAGGAAGCCTGCAAAGCGGAACGTCTGGCCGCTCTGCTCCCCGTAGCTCTTGGCATCGGGGCCGGCGAAAGCGACGATCACGTACTGCAGGACCACCCCGGCCGAGACTGTGACGATCACGATCGCGAAGGCGCGGGTGCCCTTCCTGACCAACGGGGCCAGCAGCCAGCGGTGAAAACCCACCGATACCACGCCGATCACCATGCCCGCGATGAGCAAGGCGACCCACGCGTTGATCCCACGATCGATGAGATACAGGCCCATGTACGCGCCCAGGGTCATCAGCGACCCGTACGTGATGTTCAGTATGTTGCTCATCCCGAACTGCACGGAGAAGCCCACCGCACCCAGCGCGATCACCGCGCCGGTCGCGATACCAAAACCGATCGCCTCGACCGCCTGGACCAGCAACTGCGCCTAGACCGGCCTGCTCATCGCAGGCTCTTCAAATCGGGTTCTGACCTCTAGCCAAGCAGCTTGATGACCTGGGCCCCGGAGATCGTCCCCACCTGGGTCGCGCTGCCGTCGCTGTTGAACTTGTTGGCGTCGAACTCCCCTGTCGAGTTGTGATACTGGTCGAAGGTGGGCTGACCGAGCACACCGATGTACTGGATCGACTTGCCCGCGGCCAGCGCCTTGGCGCCGTCGGCGTAGTTGTTCACCACGGTCGCACCCGATTTGGGCTGGACGACCTGGAGGATGTACTGGTTGTAGTAAGAGCCAACGGTCGTCTTGGCCATGATCATGGCCAGGGCCATGATGTTGATGCCGTCGTAAGCGCCGGCGGGCGGACCGACAGTACTCAGCACGGGGGCGATGTCGTGCGTCTTCGAGTCGGCGAGCAGAGCGTTCTTGTAGGTGTTGAACGCGGGAGTCGTCTGGTCGAAGTACGAGCCGACGAGCCAGATCTTGTTGGTTACGTAGTCGACGCCGACAGCGCTCTTGACAGCGTTGAAGAAGTCAGGCGTCAAGGAGTCCGTGGCAGTGACCATGGGAGGCAGGTTGCCGTTGTTCAGCTGCTTGTAGTTGGACATGAAGGTCGCAGTAGTCTGCGGGTCGGCGGACCAGATCAAAACGTCGGGGTTGGCGGCGATCACGCTGGCCGCCTCAGCAGAGTAAGAAGCCGCGTCCGCCGGGATGGTCTTGTTGATCACGATGTTGCCGCCGAGCTTGGGCATCGCGGCCTGCAACCCGGGCAGGTTACCGTCCGATCCGATTCCGTTCTGGAAGACCACGGCCACCTTCTTGTAGCCCTGCTGCACCGCCCACACGGCGAAGGCCGCGCCATTGGCGTCGTCACCGGGCGTCATGCGGTAGTAGTACGAGTAGTTGTTCCTGGTGAAGGCGACCAGGCCGTTGGTCGTCAAGAACGGGATCTTCGCGTTGTTCACGATCGGGACCGTGGTCGCTGCGGTGTTGCTCTCCAGCCCGATCGCCATGTCCAGGTTGCTGCTGGTGGCGATCGCCTTGGTCACATTCGGCACGGCGTCCGCGGGGTCGCCCGTGTCGTCGATCGACTGGCAGCTGACCTGGTGGTTCATGATGCCGCCGGCCGCGTTGATCAGGTCTGTGGCGGCCAGGCACGGCGCCGTGAGCAGGGTGCCGAACTCGGCGGCAGGACCGGTGAACGGCGCGATGACGCCGATGTTGAGGGGCCCGGTCTGGGTGGGCACGGTGGTGCCGGTGTTTGCTCCGCCGCAAGCCACGAGGATCAGGGCCGTCCCCAACGCGACGGTTGAGGCCAGTCGATTTCGCAGGATCCGCATCCGAAACCCTCCTGTTCCAGCGTGTCCAACCAGCAAAAAGCGCACGGCGGGAGCGTACACCCTACCGCCGTGATGAGTACCATAGTTGCCGCGGGTCGCCAGCGCAAGTGGAAGCACGCCGGCATCCCCTGGCCGCTCGGGAAAGCACGATGAACGCCGATACCTTCGAGACCAGGTTTTTACCCGGCCTGCCGCCGTCCGACGGCGGCTGTCCGCCGCTCGATCACCGCACCGTTCACGCCGACGGGATGGTCATCGAGTACGACGCGCCGGTGCGCATGCGCGACGGCATCGAGATCTACGCCGATGTCTTCCGGCCTGAGGGCGACGCCCCGGCGCCCGTCATCGTCGCCTGGGGGCCATACGGCAAGCACGCTCCGGTCAAGTACGACATCTTCCCCAACCACGGGGTGGACCCGAGCTGGATCTCCAGGTACGCCGGCTTCGAGGCCCCGGACCCGCTCTACTGGACGCGCCACGGATACGCTGTCGTCAACGTCGACCCGCGCGGGATGTGGAACTCCCAGGGCGACGCCACCTTCTACAGCGCCCAGGAGGCCGAGGATGTGTACGACCTCATAGAGTGGGCTGGAACTCAGCCCTGGAGCAACGGAAAGGTCGGCATGTCCGGCGTCTCATATCTCGCGATAGTGCAGTGGCGGGCTGCGGCCGAGCATCCGCCCCACCTCGCCGCCATCAACCCCTGGGAGGGCGTCAGCGACCGGTACCGCGAGATGGCGTATCACGGCGGCATCCCGGAAAACCGCTTCGGGCCGATGTGGCGCTCACGGCGCGTCCCCTACTCGCACCACAGGGTCGAGGACACCGTGACGATGTACGCCGAGCACCCGCTGTGGGACTCCTACTGGGAGAGCAAGACGCCGGACCTGGCGAAGATCGAGGTGCCGGCTTTCATCGTCGCGAGCTGGTCGGACCAGGGCCTGCACACGCGTGGGACCCTCGAAGGCTTCAGGCGGATCAGATCCAGGGACAAATGGCTCATCGTCCACGGGCGCAAGAAGTGGCAGTACTACTACCAGCCCGACAACGTCGAACGCCTGCGCTTGTTCTTCGACCGATTCCTAAAGGGGGTGGAAAACGAGGTCACACGATGGCCGAAGGTCCGCATCGAGGTTCGCGAGCGCTTCTATGCCGGTGACGTTCGCGACGAGAAGGAATGGCCGCTGGCGCGCACCCGGTACGAGGTCCTGTACCTGGACGCCGCTGCCGGCACGATGGCCTCGCGCCCTTCCACCGCCGAAACGTCCGCGCGGTATCCCGCCGAGCACGGCCGGGTTGAGTTCGTTCACCGGTTCGCCGAGAAGACCGAGCTGACCGGGCACATGAAGGTGCGCCTGTGGGTGGAGGCCGAGGGCGCGGACGACATGGACCTTTTCCTCGCCATCCAGAAGCTCGACGCCGGCGGCAACCTCGTCCCTTTCTCGTTCCTCAACGCCCTGGAGGACGGCCCGGTGGCGCTGGGCTGGCTTCGGGTGTCACACCGCGAGCTGGACCAGGAGCGTTCTCGACGCGAGCAGCCATGGCACACGCACTTGCGCGAGCAGCGCTTGAAGCCGGGCCAGGTCGTGCCCGTCGACATCGAGATCTGGCCCTCCGGCACGCGGTTCCTGGCGGGTGAGCAGCTGCGCCTCGTGGTCCAGGGCAGCGACGTCCAGCAGTACCCTCCCGGCGTGGTCGCGATGGGCCACTCTGTGACCCGGAACAAGGGCGCGCACGTGATCCACACGGGTGGCCGCTACGACTCTCACCTGCTGATCCCGGTAATCCCCTAGGTTCGGTAAAATCTTTCGATGGACCTCAAGCTCGAGCTCGTGCTGGTTCCTGTGGCGGACGTCGACCGGGCCAAGGCCTTCTACACGGAGCAGGCCGGCTTCCACTTGGACATCGACCATCGCGCGGGCGAGAGCTTTCGCGTGGTGCAGATGACCCCGCCAGGCTCGGCGTGCTCGATCAGTGTCGGGATCGGCATCACCGACGCGGCGCCGGGCTCGGTGAAAGGCCTCCACCTCGTCGTGACGGACATCGTCGCTGCGCGGGCGGAGCTACCGACGCGAGGGGTGGCCGTGAGCGAGATCCGCCACCTTGGCGACGGCGGTTGGGCGGCAGGACCCCACCCTGAGCGGGCCGACTACGGCTCGTTCGCCGATTTCAGCGACCCCGACGGGAACACCTGGATCCTGCAGGAGCGCGGGTACGGGTCCAGCGCCGGCAAGTAACCGAGCCGGCGGCGGCGGCGGCGGCTAAGCCTCGATCGGGCGAAGGTAGCGAGCCGGCTCTTTTTCGAACTCGGCTCGGCAGCCGTCGCAGCAGAACCAGTAGGTGGTCCCCGCCTGAATGGCCCTGTGCTGGGAGGTGAGGGGGTCGACGGTCATGCCGCACACCGGGTCCGTCGCGAACAGGACGGCGGGCGCCGCCGCCTTCTGGGGAACAGGTCCGCGCCGGCGGCGGGCCGTGACCACCTCCGCCAGTGCCAATACGGCGATCTCCTCCTGGCTCGCACCGCGGACCCTGCCCGCGGGCGTGTGCAGGCGGCCGAGGACATCCTCGCCCAGACCGCGCGCTCGAAGCGCTTCGCGCACGGCCGCCGCCCTGCGCGTGCTCGCGACCAGCGCGACCTGCAGGTGAGGATGGGTCAGCGCCGCTTCGACCGCATCCTCGTCGTAATGGCCCATGGTCGCCACGACGGCCCAGCTGTCCACGCCTGGGTTGGCCCCCGCGACATCGAGCGTCGACAGCACCAGGTCGGCCCCCGGGAAGTCCTGCGTCCTGGCGCCAGGATGGACCGCGCAGCAACGGAATCCGGCGACCGAGGCCATCTGGACGATGGCCCGGGCAGCCGGGCTGTCGCCGAACACCACCAGGAGCGGCCTCGGCATCTGGGGCTCGATGAAGATGTCCAGGGCCCCGCCGCTGGGGCAGGTGGTGGCCACCGTGAGCTCTCCGCGCTTGCGGGTCTGTTTGACCTCTGGGGCGGGCATGATGCGCACGATCTGAGGCACGCCCTCCTCGAGGGCGCGCAACGCCTCGCGACGCACGATCGGCTCCGAGCAGCTGCCGCCGATCCAGCCGCGCAGCCGGCCGTCGGCCGTGATGACGGCCTTGTCGCCGGGCCGCGCCGAGGTGGGTGGCTCGCACCGGACCACGGTCGCGAGCACGCAGGGCGTGCCCGTCACCGCGTACTCGTGCAGAAGGTCGATCAGCTCGTCGGCTATTCCGTCACCCCCTTGGACCGCAAAGCGGCCCAGACCTTGTCAGAGGTTACCGGCATGTCGATGTTGGTGATGCCGTACGGCGAGAGCGCGTCGATGACGGCGTTGACGTACGCCGCGGGCGAGCCCACCGTCGGCGACTCGCCGACTCCCTTGGCCCCGATGGGGTGGTGGGGCGATGGGGTGGTCGTCTCGCCCAGCTCGAACCTGGGCGATTCCCAGGCGGTCGGGATCAGGTAGTCCATGAGATTGGAGCCGATGCAGTTGCCTTCTGCGTCGAAGGTGATCAGCTCCATGAAGGCGATGCCGTAGCCCTCGGTCAGCCCGCCGTGGATCTGGCCCTCGACGATCATCGGGTTGATGCGCACGCCGCAGTCGTCGACGGCGACCATGCGGCGGACCTTGGTCTGACCGGTGCCCTTGTCGATGTCCACGACCACGGCATAGGTCCCGAACGGGAAGGTCATGTTGGGCGGATCGTAGTAGTGGACGCCTTCGAGGCCCGCTTCCATTCCCTCGGGGATGTTCGTGTACGCGGCGAAGGCGATCTCCTGGATCGTCTTGGCGCGGTCGGGCGATCCCTTGACGTAGAACTTGCCTGTCTCCCAGACGAGGTCCTCTTCGGCGGCCTCGAGCAGGTGCGATGCGATCTTGCGGGCCTTGTCGCGCAGCTTGCGCGCCACCATCGCGGTCGCCGCGCCCGCCACGGGCGTGCTGCGCGACGCGTAGGTGCCGAGGCCGTAGGGAGCGGTGTCGGTGTCGCCCTCCTCGAACGCGATGTCGGTCGACGGGATGCCCAGCTCCTCGGCGACGATCTGGGCGAAGGTCGTCTCGTGGCCCTGGCCCTGGGACTTGGTGCCCGTGCGCAGCATGGCCTTGCCGGTCGGGTGCACCCGCAGCTCCGCGCTGTCGAACATCCGGAGCCCGAGGATGTCGAACTCGGCGCCATGGCCGGCGCCCACCACCTCGGTGAAGCTCGCGATCCCGATGCCGGTCACCTCGCCTTTCTTGCGCCTGGCCTCGACGTCCTTCTTCAGCTCGTCATAGCCGAGCTTGTCCAGCGCGACATCCATCGCCTTGTGATAGTCGCCGCTGTCGTACACCCACCCGGTCGCCGAGTGGTAGGGGAACTGCTCGGCCTTGATGAAGTTCTTCTTGCGGAACTCAGCCTGGTCCATGCCGATCTCGATGGCGGCGTTGGTGACCAGCCTCTCGATGAGGTAGCTCGCCTCGGTGACCCGGAACGAGCACCGGTACGCGACGCCGCCGGGCGCCTTGTTCGTGTAATAGCCGTCGGCCGTGACGTGCGCAGTCGGGATGTCGTACGAGCCGGTGACGATGTGGAAGAGGCCCGCCTTGAACTTGCTCGGCTGGGCGTCGGAGAAGAACGCCCCGTTGTCGCTGTCCAGGTGGACGCGCAGCGCGAGCATCTTGCCGTCCTTGTCGAGGGCGAGGTCGCCCGTCATGTGGTAGTCGCGCGCGAAACCGGTCGAGATCAGGTTCTCGTTGCGATCCTCGATCCACTTCACCGGCCTGCCGATGAGCAGGCTCGCGGCGGTGGCGACCACGTACCCCGGGTACACCGGGACCTTGTTGCCGAAACCGCCGCCCAGGTCCGGCGAGATGATGCGGATGTTCTGCTCGGGCAGGCCCGTCACCAGCGCGAAGACCGTCCGGATGGCGTGCGGCGCCTGGCTGGTCATGTAGATCGTGGCCTTGCCCGTCGCGGGGTTGACGTCCGCGATGCACCCGCATGTCTCAAGCGGCGCGGGGTGACAGCGTGGATAGAAGGTGTGAAGCCGGACCACCTTGTCGGCCTTGGCAAAGGCCGCCTGCGTGGTGGCCTGGTTCCCGGACTCCCAGTGGTAGATGTGGTTGTCTTTCTGACCTTCCTTGTCGTCCCGGATGAGGACCGTGCCCGCCTCCTTGGACTGCTGCGGGCTGGTGACCGCCTGCAGGACGTCGTAGTCGACGACGATCGCGTCGCGCGCGTCCTCAGCCTGGTACTTCGTTTCGGCGATGACTGCCGCGACCTCCTGGCCCTGGAACCTCACCTTGTCCGTGGCCAGCACCGCCTGCGTGTCTCCGCTCATCGTCGGCATCCACGCGAGCTTGTGCTGCGCCATCAGCTCGCCCGTGACCACGGCGATCACACCGGGCATCGCGCCGGCCGCCGCGGTGTCGATCGACTTGATGCGGGCGTGCGCGTGGGGGCTGCGCAGGATCGCCATGTGGAGCATGCCCGGCAGCTCGATGTCGTCCATGAAGTTGCCCTTGCCCCGGAGGAAGCGCGCGTCTTCCACGCGCTTGACGGACTGGCCGATCCGGCCGTGTACATGCAGCTCGGTGGACATCTACTCCCCTCCCGCGACGGCGGCCGACGTGGCTGGTGATTCCTTTTGAGCGTCCGCGCGAGCCTTGGCCGCGTGCTGGATCGCCTTGACGATGTTCATGTATCCGGTGCAGCGGCAGATGTTGCCGCTGATCGCCCAGCGGATCTGCTCCTCGGTGGGATCGGGGTTGCGCGCCAGCAAGGCCGTGCCGACGAGCATCATCCCAGGCGTGCAGAAACCGCACTGCAGCCCGTGCTCCTGGTGAAAGCCGTTCTGGATCGCCGAGAGCGCCCCGCCCTCCATGAGGCCTTCGACGGTCGTGATGCTCCGGCCGTCGGCCTGGGCGGCCAGGACCGTGCAGGACTTGACCGGCTCTCCGTCGATCAGCACCGTGCAAGCGCCACAGCTGGTGGTGTCGCAGCCGATATGCGTCCCGGTGAGCCGCAGGTTGCTGCGCAGGAAATCGACCAGCAGCACCCGCGCCTCGATCTCGCCGCCGCGCTCCGCCCCGTTGACTTTCATGGAGACCTTCACGCCCTTCCCTCCTTGGCTCGGCCGAGCGCGGTATGGAGACCACGCTGCACGAAAACGCGTACCACGTCTTTCTTGTATTCGGCGCTCCCCCGGATGTCGCCTTTGGGCTCGGCCGCCTGCGCCGCCAGGCGGGCCGCCTCGGCGATCAGCTCGTCGGTCGGCTCGTGCCCGACCAGCGCCTTCTCAGCGGCGGTGGCCTTGATGTTGGTCGCTCCGACGGCGGTCAGGCCGATGCCGGCTTTGGCGATCTTGTTGCCGTCCATCTCGACGTGGACCGCCACCGCGGCCGACGCGAAGTCGCCCACCTTGCGCTCGAGCTTGAGATAGGCGCCCCCAGAGGGGCCTTTGGGCATCGGGATCCGAATTCCCGTCGCCACCTCGTCGGCCCTCAGCGTGGTCGTGAACGGGCCCTGGAAGAACCCGTCTATTGGGATCACCCGCTCGCCGGCCTGGGAGTGCGCGACGAGCTCGGCGCCGAGGGCGAGCATCACCGAGCCCCAGTCGCCCGACGGGTCGGCGTGGCAGATGGATCCGACGAGGGTCCCGCGGTTGCGGACCAGGGGGTCGGCGATCCAGTGAGACGCCTCGATCATCATCGGCAGCCACGCTTCGAGGTCCTTGCTGCGCTCTACGTCGACGTGGCGGACGAGCGCGCCGATGGCCACGTGGCCGTCGTCGCGCTTGATCGAGGACATGGCGGGAAGGCGCCCGATGTCCACCACCAGCTCGGGGCGGGCGAACCGCAGCTTGAGCAGCGGGATGAGGCTCTGGCCGCCCGCCATCACCTTGGCGTCGTCGCCGTGCTGCTTCAAGAGGGCAACAGCGTCGGCGAGGGTGGCGGGAGCTTGATATTCGAAAGCGGCAGGAAACATGCTGTCTTCCCCTCCCACGCGAAACGGCAGAAAACGGCGCCGGGACATACCCGGAACGTGCGGTGCGTTTGTATCACCGGGGTGGTTGCGTTGTCAAACAAATGTCGAAGCCCGGCATAGCCGGCGAGCTACGATCTCAAGCGTGGTGACCGAGGCAGTCAAGGCGCTCAGCGCCGAGGAGATCAGCGAGCTCTGCCTCCGTCACACGCTGTACGACTGGTCCGCCCAGAAGGGCCTGAAGCCGCCCGCGGTGGCAAGCGCCCAGGGCATCTACTTCACCACCGTCGACGGGCGCAGGTTCATCGATTTCAACAGCCAGCTCATGTGCGTCAACGCCGGGCACGGCGACCGCCGCATCATCGATGCGATCAAGGCCCAGGCCGAGCAGCTCGCGTACATCAGCCCCTTCATGGCGACCGAGGTGCGCGCCAGGCTGGGCCGCAAGCTGGCCGAGCTGCTACCCGGAGACATCGACAAGGTGTTCTTCACGCTCGCGGGCGCGGACGCCAACGAGAACGCGATCAAGATCGCCCGCGCCGTCACGGGCCGCTCCAAGATCCTCGCCCGTTACCGCTCTTACCACGGCTCGACCGGGAGCGCGGTGCAAGCGACCGGCGACCCGCGCCGCTGGGCCAATGAAGGCGTGAGCGGCGGGGTGGTCCACGTGCTCGACCCCTACCACGGCATCCAGCGCGGCTGGGACACCGCCGCAGACGCGCTGGCCGACCTCGAGGAGACGATCCAGCTGGAGGGGCCCCACACGATCGCGGCCTTCATCCTCGAGCCCATCACCGGCACCAACGGGATCCTGGTCCCGCCCGACGGCTACCTGCAGGGCGTGCGGGAGATCTGCGACCGGCACGGGATCCTGATGATCTGCGACGAGGTGATGAGCGGTTTCGGACGGACCGGCCGGTGGTTCGCGGTCGACCACTGGAGCGTGGTGCCCGACCTGATCACGCTGGCCAAGGGACTGACCAGCAGCTACGTGCCTTTGGGCGCGGTGGGGATGCGGCCGAAGGTGGCGGCCTATTTCGAAGACCACGTCTTCTACGGGGGACTGACCTACAACAGCCACCCGCTGGGCTGCGCTGCCGCGCTGGGAGCCATCCAGGCCTACGAAGAGGACGACATGGTCGGCAACTCCGCGCGCATGGGCGAGGTGCTCGCGCGTCACCACAAGAAGCTTCAAGAGCGACACCCCTGCGTCGGAGCCGCCCGATCGATCGGCCTTTTCGGCGCGCTGGAGCTGGTGCGGGACCGCAACACGATGGAGCCGCTGGCGCCGTTCAACGGCACCTCACCCGAGATGAAGGCGATCAGCCAGGCGCTGCTCGACGCCGGGATGCACACGTTCGTGCGATGGAACACGATCATGACCAACCCGCCCCTGTGCATCACCGAGGCCCAGCTCGACGAGGGTTTCGAGATCCTCGACTCCGCACTTGAGATCGGCGACCGCGCGCTCCGGGGATAGCCTGGACACGATCCGCTCGGGGCAGCTCGAAAAGCTGCGGACTGGGCTTGCGGGCGTGCTCGAAACGAACACTTTCTGGCGAGCCCGGCTGCACGGCGTGCGGAGCTGGGACGACTTCGGACGGCTGCCGCTGACCACGAAGCCCGAGCTGCTCGCCGACCAGGATGCGCATCCTCCGTACGGCACCAACCTGACGTTTCCCGTCGACCGCTATGTCCGCCTGCACCAGACTTCGGGCTCCAGCGGTGACCACCCGCTCCGATGGCTCGACACCGCCGAGTCCTGGGAGTGGTGGTTGCGCGTGTGGTCGGACCACGTGTACCGGGCGGCCGGCGTACACGCGGGCGACCGCGTGTTCTTCGCCTTCTCGTTCGGCCCGTTCATCGGGTTCTGGAGCGCGTTCGGCGGAGCCGAGCGGCTGGGAGCGCTCGCCATCTCGGGCGGCGCCATGACCAGCGAGCAGCGGGTCCGCAACATGCTCGACCTGCGTGCGACCGTCTTGCTTTCGACACCGACCTATGCCCTGCGCCTGGCGGAGGTCGCACGGACGATCGGACTCGACCTGGCCGCCTCAGAGCTCCGGGTCACCGTCCACGCCGGCGAGCCGGGCGCCAGCATCCCTGCCACGAGGGCCGCCATCGAAGCGGCTTACTCCGCGGCGTGCTTCGACCACACGGGAATGACCGAGCTCGGCCCGACCGGGCACAGCTGCTCGCAGCGGGACGGCATCCACGTCGTCGAGTCGGAGTTCATCTTCGAGGTGCTCGATGCCGGCGGACACGCGGCTTCGGAGGGCGAACTGGTGGCCACCAACCTCGGCCGCTGGGGCATGCCGCTGATCCGCTACCGCACGGGCGACAGGGTGAGGGTGTCGCGCGAACCGTGCTCGTGCGGCAGCCCCTTCATGAAGCTGCAGGGAGGCATCCTCGGCCGCGTCGACGACATGTTCACGGTGCGCGGGGTGAACCTCTACCCGTCCCAGGTCGAGGACATCGTGCGCCGGCACCCCTACGTGGACGAGTTCGTGATCGAGCATCGCCGCATGAGGCAGATGGACGAGGTCACGCTCGTGGTCGAGCTGGCGGGGGACGGCCTCTCGACCGCCCGGCTGGAGGCAGACCTCAGGCAGGCCCTGGGGGTGCGGCTTGGCTGCCGGGTCGTCGGGCGCGGCACGCTGCCCCGCTCGGAGCTGAAGTCCAGGCGTATCGTCCGGGTCGAGGCGTGAGCCCGCCTGGTGACTAGCTCTTAGGAGGTTGCGGCTTCGCGGCGCGAGGCTGCGCCCTTTCGTTCGTCTTGACGACCTCGGTCAGGAGGCGCAGCAGCTCGTCCCGCTCTCCCTGCTTCAGTCTCCCGACGAGCCTTCCGGTCATGGCATGCGTTCGCGGGATAAGTTGGTGAAGCGCGTGCAGGCCTTTCGGGGTCAGCGAGATCACCTTGCGCCGGCCATCACGCGCGTCGCGCTCGGACCGGATCATGCCCCGGGCGCTCAGTCGAGAGACGACGTCCGCGGCCGTCGAGCGATCGAGCGACACACGCTGCCCGAGGGTGACCTGGTCAATACCGGGCTCGCGGTAGAGGGCGTTGAGGGCGGCGAACTGCGGGGAGGTGATCGTGTGCGACACCTCCTGGGTCCACAGGAGGTTCATGACCTGCAGCGCGCGGCGCAGCAGGTGGCCGGGATGGCGCATCAAGTCCTCTGCGGGGGGCGCCACCGTCACGATTGGGCCGGGGTCTCCAGCTGGCGCGATTCCACGCGGTAACCGACCGGCAGCAGGCGCAGTCCAAGGCGCTGCTCGATCGTGCCCCAAAGCCCGCGTGGTAAAGCCAGCGCGAACAGGGTGGCGGTCGCTCCCAGGCCCACGAGATACCACGGTCCTCCCTGGGTGAACGTGGTCTGGATGGCGAACAGGAGGATCGCACCCAGGATCGGCCCTTCAAATGTTCCTAGGCCACCGACCAGCACCATGAAGATCATGTAGGCCGTCCACTGGACGCTGAATACCGATCCCGGTTCGATGAACAGGGTGTTCGCCACGACCAGCACCCCTGCGGCTCCGCAGCCGAAGCCTGCCAGGACGAACAGCAGCCGTTTACGGGACGCGACCCTCACTCCCAGCGACCGGGCGGCTTCTTCGTCGTCGCGGATTGCCTGCAGTGATGCGCCCAGCGGCGAGCGAAGCAGGAAGAACAGGGCGGACAGGAACAGCGCGGTGAACGCGAGGGCCAGCCAGAACGTGTAGGCCTGGCGGTAGTTGGGATCGAACTGGTTCATCTCGATGAGCGAGATCCCGGTCCCGGCGCCCAGGTTCTGGTCGAGCCTGACGAGGATCGAGAGCACCTCCGCGATGACCCACATCCCGATGGCGAACTGGGCGGCGCGCAGTCGCAGCGCGAAAAGAGAGATGGGGATGGAGACGGCACCTGCCAGCAGCATCGCGAGCACCATCGCGACGTAGGGCGTGATGCCGAGACTGGCGAAAAAGACGGTGGCATAAGCACCGACTCCGATGAAAGCCTGCTGCCCGACCGACAGCAATCCTCCGTACCCCGCCAGGGCGTTCCACATGGCCGCAAGGAGGACGAGGATCAGAAGGTCGGTCAGCTTCTGCACGACGTCAGGATCGAAGACCAGGGGCACGAAGGCGAGGCCGATCGCCACCGCCACCGTCCCGCCGGTAAACGCCTTTGACGTACCGGTCCACCGCCTTACGTTCATCGCGCCAGCCTCAGGGTCCGCAACGTGATCCGCCCGCCCCCGAATCGCACCACCAGGACGGTCAGGAACAGCAGGTGGCCGGCGAGGACCGAGAACTCGGGATTGATTTGCGCCCCGAGAGTCTGCGCCAGGCCCAGGGCGATCCCGCCGACCAGGGTGCCCCACAGCGATCCCAGCCCGCCGATCACGACCGCCTCGAAGGCGAAGATCAGCTGTGTCGGCCCGCTGGCCGGGTCGAAGACGGACCGGATGGCGAGGAACAGCCCACCGAGCGAGGCGATCGCCACCGCGATCGCGGTGGCGCGCGCGTACACCGACCGCGAGTCGATCCCGACCAGCTCGGCGGCATCCGCGTCCTCCGCCGTTGCGCGCATCGCCCATCCGGCCCGTGTGCGTGACAGGAACAGCTGCAGGAGGCCGAAGACGACCACCGCGACCGCGAGGACGAGCACGCCTAGCGCGGAGACTGAGAGCTGGCTCGTCACGTGCCAGCTGGCGGTGGTGAAACCGCCCGCCGCCCCTCCGAGCGAGCGCACATCAGGCGAGAAGGTGAGCAGCAGGAGGTTCTGTATCACGATCGAGAGCCCGAAGGTCGCCAGGAGGGGAGTCAGGATGCCGGCCTTGAGGCTGCGCTCGAGCACTGTGAGCTGGAGGACGTAGCCGAGCACCAGCATGATCGGCAGGGCGGCAGCGAAGGCGACGAAGGCCGAAACGCCCGTCCGCTCGACAATCACAAACGCGATGTAGGCGCCAAGCACGGCGATGTCGCCATGCGCGAGGTTGATGATGCGCATGACGCCGAACATGATCGAGAGCCCACACGCGAGCACGGCGTAAAAGGCTCCGAGGAAGATGCCTTGCACGACCGCGTTGAGCAGGATCACGCCGGAGCTCCTCCCACGGCCGGCCGTCGCAGTCCGAAGTACGCGTCGACCACGCGGTCGCGGTCGAGCGACGCGGCGTCACCCTGCAGCACCACGCGCCCTTCGAGCAGGCAGACCACGCGGCCGGCGACCCGCAGGGCACGCGTGAGGTCCTGTTCGACGAGCAGAACCGTGGAGCCTCCGCCGATGACCTCTGCGAGCGAGCGGTAGACGGCACCGACGACCACCGGCGCGAGGCCCAGTGAGACTTCATCGAGCAGCAGAATGCGCGGGTTGCTCATCAGCGCCCGCCCGATCGCAACAGCTTGCTGCTCGCCACCCGAAAGGTTCGCTGCAGGCATGCGGCGCCTGGGCTGAAGGAGCGGGAAAGCCTCCAGCACCGACTGCAGGTTCCACCGGCCGCGCCTGCCGCCTGCCGCCGCGACTCGCAGGTTCTCCTCGACCGTCAAGCCCGGGAACAGCCGCCGCCCTTCCGGCACCAGGGCGAGCCCGAGAGCTACGCGCCGGTGCGCCGGGACGTGCGTGATATCGACGCCGTCCATCAGGATTCTGCCCGCGTGAGGGCGGTGGGCCCCGGCTATCGCCCTGAGGAGCGTGGTCTTGCCGGCTCCATTGGCCCCGATGAGGGCCACCGTCTCGCCGTGCTCGACCTGGAGGGAAACTTCGCGCACGGCCTGGAGCAGGCCGTACCGGCAATCGAGCTCCTCGACCTGGAGAACCGTCACGCGCGGCTGCCCAGGTATGCGTCGATCACGGCGGCATGCCCGACCACGGCCTCCGGCGCACCGTCGGCGATGACCCGCCCCGCATCCATGCACACCAACCGCGAAACCACCTGCATGAGCACATGGACGATGTGCTCGATCCACAGGATCGCGATGCCGCGATCTCGCAAGCCGGCGACGGTCTCGACTAGGGCCGCGGATTCGGCGTCGGTCAGGCCACCGCCGATCTCGTCGAGAAGCAGCACGGCCGGTTCCACCGCGAGCGCCCTCGCCAGCTCCAGACGCTTGCGCTGCAGCAGCCCCAGGTCCGCCGCGCGCCGGTTGGCGAGGTGCGTCAGCGCGCACTGCTCCAGGACGTCGAGGCATAGCCGGTAGGCCTCGGATCCTCGCTTGCGGCCACCGGCGGTCGCACCCACAAGCACGTTCTCGAACACGGTCATGCCAACGAACGGCCGAGGCACCTGATGCGTGCGGGCGACGCCGAGCGTGCAGCGATCGGCTGCACCCCTGGCGGTGACGTCTCGACCCCGGAACAGGACGGTACCCGTGTCAGGCCGGAGCGAGCCCGACAGGACATTGAGAAGCGTGGTCTTGCCGGCGCCGTTCGGACCGACGATGCCGACTGCCTCTCCCGCCCCCAGTGCCAGGTTGACCCCGTCCAGCACGGCAAGCGCGCCAAACCGCTTCCGAACGTCAACCGCGGCGAGGACCGCCGCCTCCACGTCTAGCCCTGGTATGGCTGCAGCGTCGACGCCACGGGAACGTTGGTGTCCGACGAGTTCTCACAGATCACGAAGTCGATCGGCCACTTGGAGACGTTCGGCTTCCACTGGCCGCCGATGATCGGCGTGCTCACGATGCCGGACACCGCCGGAGTGCCGGGACCGAAGTTCGGATTGTTGGTCCAGTCCAGGTGGCCGACGGGCGTATCGACGGCGAGGGTCTTCATGGCGTTCGCCACGGCCGTCTTGTCCTTCGGGTTGCCGCTCGCCTTGAGCGCCGCCGCGGCAACGTCGAACAGAGCGAGGCTCGGACCCAGCTGCTGGTTCCATTGCTTGCTGCTCGAAGACTCGTAGCCGCTCGCGAGGTCTTTGTTGGCGATGCCGGTCAGCGACGATTTGTACGGCCACGTCGGCGCCCAGTACACGCCCGACGCGAGACCGTTGCCAAGGTTTCCGAGCGCTGTGACCTGCGACGGAAAAAGGCCGGTCTTGGCGATCTGCCCGATCTTCACGTGCTTCGTGTATCCCTGCTGGGCCGCCTGCCGCCAGAAAGTAGCGAAGTCGGGGGGAATCGGGAAGGTATTGAAGATCTGGCAGTCCTCGCTGATGAACTTCTGGATCTGGGCCGTGTAGTCGTTGGTCCCGTCCTCGTAGGCGCCCGGGTCGACGATCGTGTAGCCGGCGGACTTCAGCAGCGGGGCGAGCGCGCCTCGGATCGCATTGCCATCGGCGTCGTTCGGATACATGACGCCGACCTTCTTGTTGGTCGTGACCTGCGGCCACAGATGCGTGTAGGCGCTGAAGAACTGCGCGACGCCAAAGCAGAAGTGGAAGGTGTACTTGAACGGCGACGGCTGCCCGACCTTCCCGCCTCGCCCGAGGTACCACGATTCCCACGGCACGACCGTCGAGATGCACGGGACGCCCGCCGCCTCGCACGCGTCGGAAACCGGGTTCACAGTCTCGGGAGTCGAGGTCGCCAGCATGATGTCGACCTTCTGGTTCTGGATCAGGTCCTGCGCGACCTGGGAGCCGACCGAGGGCGTGGACTGGCCGTCCCGCGAAACGATCTCGATGGAGTAGTTCGTGCCGCCGATCGAAAGGCCGCCGGTGAGGGCTTTTCGGGCCAGGCCGATGACGTACGAGTCCGGCTCGCCGAAACCGGATGCAGCTCCGGTGATAGGGCTGACGAAGCCGATCTTGATGCTGCCGCTGGGCGTCGAGGAGGGGGACGAGGTCAGGCATGCCTCCAGGGCGCCCGGAATCGCCAGGCCTCCGAGGACGAGCCCGGTGCCTTTAAGCATTTCGCGCCGAGTGATCCCACCGGAAACCTTTCTCTTGCTCACGAGCTCCTCCTTAAACCGACTGGTTTGAGGCCCTTGAAAGCCGATGCTCCGTGTACCGACGATCGGAGTTTGAGTCAAGCCATAATGCGCGTCAAGGGTGTCTGACTCCGAAATGCCGTTCGAGCCGCCCTATCTGCACCCGGATTACCGCTCCACCGTGCTGCGGGCGCCGCGTCGCGAGCTGGTGCGGCTTCCCGCCGAGTGGTTCCATCACGCTGCCGGGCCCTCCTTCGGGCGCATCCCCGTGCGGCCCGAGGACGCCGACCTCACCCGCCAGCACCTGGGCGAGCCGCTGGGCGAGCGGATCATCGTCAGCGGTCGCGTGCTCGACAGCGACGGGCGGCCCCTGCGGCACACGCTGGTCGAGGTGTGGCAGGCGAACGCGGCCGGCCGATACCTCGATCCGGTCGACGACCATCCCGCTCCGCTCGACCCCAACTTCACGGGCGCGGGCCGCTGCCTGACCGACGACCAAGGCCGCTACCGGTTCGTGACTGTCAAGCCCGGCGCCTACCCCTGGCGCAACCACGCCAACGCCTGGCGCCCGGCCCACATCCACTTCTCGCTGTTCGGCACCACGCTGGCAAGCCGCCTGGTCACTCAGATGTACTTCCCCGGCGATCCCCTCATGCCTTATGACCCGATCCTCAACTCGATCCCCGACCCGCGCGGCCGCGAGTTGCTGGTAGCGCGCTTCGACCTCGATACGACCGTTCCCGAGTGGGCGCTCGGCTACCGCTGGGACATCGTCCTGCGCGGCCGAGGCGCAGCTCCATTGGAAGCGGGATGAACCCGACGCCGTCGCAGACAGTGGGACCGTTTTTCGGCTTCGCGCTGCCTTTCGAGGACGACGCGAACGCGCTCGCGCCCCACGCCGCCGGCGCCGTTCGGATCGAGGGCCAGGTGCTCGACGGAGCCGGCGAACCCGTTCCCGACGCGCTGCTGGAGGCCTGGCACGGCGAGCAGTTCGCCCGCTGCCGGACCGACGCCGAGGGCGCGTTTCACTTCACCCTGAGCAAGCCGGAGGCAGCCCCCGGCGCGGCACCGTTCCTGAACGTGATCGTGTTCGCCCGTGGCCTGCTGCGCCAGCTGTGCACGCGCATCTACTTCCCCGATGAGCGGGCTGCCAACGACACTGATCCTGTTTTGGCGCGCGTGGAACCACAGCGCCGGCACACGCTTGTCGCGCGACAGGACGCCGGCGCTTTGCATTTCGACGTCTGGCTGCAGGGCGAGGACGAGACCGTTTTCTTCGCCCTCTGATCGTTATTGGAAAAAGGAGCTGTGTATGAAAGATGAACTTTGGGAGCGCGGAGACAAGGTGCGGCGCAAGGTGCTTGGCGACGAGCACGTCGACCGCTCGCAAGCCACCCGCACGGCGTTCAACGGAGACCTGGTCGACCTGATCACCCGTTATGCCTGGGGCGAGATCTGGAGCCGGCCGGGGCTTGACCTCAAGACGCGCAGCTGCATCAACGTCGCCATGCTCGTCGCCCTCGGGCGCGAGGAGGAGCTGGTCATCCACCTGCGCGGCGCCCTCAACAACGGCGTCACGCGCGACGAGATCAAAGAGATCCTGCTGCAGGCGGCGGTGTACTGCGGGATGCCGGCCGCCAACTGGGCGTTTCGCATTGCCTCCCAGGTCCTGGCATAGCTGTAGATTGTCCGGTGGAGTGATGTCGTGAGCTTCCTGAACGTCGTGCTGCCGCTGGGTTCTTCGGTGCTGAGCTTCGTGTTTGCTGCGATGGTGCTCGACCAGTGGTGGCAGCGGCGCCACAGCTTCCAGCTCGTGTGGGGGATCGGACTTGTCTGGTACGGGATCAGCGCCGGCACCGAGTTCCTAGGCGGCGCCTTCGGCTGGAGCGAGCCGCTCTACCGCACCTGGTATCTGATCGGAGCGTTCTTCGTCGCCGCATACCTGGGGGCGGGGTCGATCTACCTGCTCTCCAAGTCGCGCTTCGGCTACTTCGCGGGCGTCACCGTGATAATCGGCGGCCTGCTGTCGCTCCTTTTCAGCCACGCCAATGCGCAAGGCACCAACACGCCGCTGTACCCGGGTTCGGGGACGGCGGGCACCGTGGCCTTCGTGATCGCGACGGTGGGCGGAATCGCCATCATCGCCGCCACCGCTGTGCGCAGGCCCCTGGCGGCGCACATCGCGATGACCGTCCTGGTGGTGGGCTCGATCGGCGCGGCCTGGATGGTGTTCGGCGCGTCGCTGCCGGCGCCGGGTTATGCCCTCGACCCCAACACGCACGTGCCCGTCGGATCGGCCTTCCCCGGCTACGTCAGGGTCCTGACCGGGCCGTTCAACATCGCCGGCGCTCTGTGCCTGATTTTCGGGGCGATCTACTCGGCATACGTCTACATGCCCAAGCACAAGGTGCTGCGGGCGAAGGTTAGGACCCCGGTGCTCGCCCAGCTCTATGGGGTGGCCGCGATCGCCGTCAACCTGGTCGCATCTCTGCCCGGCGCCGTCCGGGCGCTATTCCAGGGCAAGCTCAACTCCCGCGTGCCGGCCACGATCCTGATCGCGATCGGGGCTTTCATCCCCGGCGTGACGAGCGGCTTGAACCGCTTCGGCGTGACCTGGTCCTTCTTCCTGGGCGAGTTCCTGGGTGTGCTCTTGATCTTCGTCGGGTTTTTGGTCAGCGAGGAGGTCTTCCGCAACGTCCGGCTGGGACGGACCTTCTGGTCTCGCAGCTCACTCGAAAGCGAGGCTGGTTGATCTCGATAGCGTAAACAGGCGGTTCTCACCGATCAGATGAGCCTGCACACGTCGACGCACTCTCTGACCGCAAAATTCCCGCTCGCGTCGATCTCGGATTCCACCCGCTGGCGGCTCACGATCTCCGCCTCGTCCTTATACGTGGCGACGACCTGGGCCTGCCAGTCAGAGTCCGGCCACTCGAACCGCAGCTCCACGATCTCGCCTGGCCCCTTCGCGGATTCGAGCAGGGCGAGAGTCCGCTTGAGGATCTCCCGTTGCAGGTCTGGCCGCCCCGGCGGCCCGGCCTGGTTCCCCAGCGGGAAGTTCAGGAAGGCCGAGCGCGGGGGGCGCACCCGCTCGGTGACGTCCAGCGCCGACGTGAGGGTCACGGTCGATATTCCCTCGCGCTCGAAGACCCTTGCGACCAGTCCCACGGACTGGTGGCAGGCGGGTCAAAGGGGCACCAGCAGGGCGGCGTCGGCGCCGGCCTCACGGGCAGCCTGCACCATGTCCAGAGCCAGCCCCGTGACCAGGTCGGTCAGCTTCTTGATGGTTCCGAGGAAGCTGAGATGGTAGGGCGTCACGCCGCCGATCAAGCCTTCATCGGCGAGCTCTTTCAAGCGCTCGTGAGGGAAGATGACGTTGATGTCCTCTTCGCCAGGCCGTCTGACGGGGGTGGGGTGCGAAGGGGCGAGCTGGTCGCTGCGCGTGTTGGCGCCGATCCTGCGAAACGAGAGGTCGTTGACCGGGCTGAATGGCGGCTCGCCCCGGAGTCTCACGCCGGCGCTGGTCACGATGATGACCCGGGACTCGTTAACGGGCTTGCGCAGCTTATGGAGCACTGGCGGCCCAAGATCGGCGATGGGCAGTGGCGGCAGTTCAGAAGTGACGGAGCTGACCAGGTCGATGTAACGCAGCGGCTCCATGCCGCCGAGCTTACAGCCGGTTGATCAGGTCGTTAGCCCAGCCGATCAGCAGCGCCGCGTGGGCGGCGTTGATCGTGTTAAGACCATTCTGCTGCTGGACCAACGTCACAAACGATGCGAGGTAGCTCTTGGCCACCGTGTGGTTGCCGGCGTTAAGCGCAGACTGGGCGCTCGACAGGTAGGAGAGCAGCTGTGATGACACTGTGGTCGAGGTGATCTTGAACGTCTTGACCCCGTCGTTGACAGCGGCCGTCACCCCGGCCACGGTGGCATGGACGGTCAGAGTGATCGTCGTCGTCGACACGTTGCCGAGCCCGTCCTTAGCCGTGATCACGAGCGTATGCGTCCCGGCGGCCAGGGTCTCGGTGTTGAACGCCACACCGCTGGCGATTGCTATCGTGCCGTCGAGCACAGCGCCAATCGATGCCACGTTGTCCACATCGGTCGCGCTAGCTCAGCGTGACGGCTTGCCCGACGTCATAGGAACCTGAGTGGTGGGCGCCGTGATCGAGTAGCCCACCGTCGGGCCGGTCCGGTCGAGGCGGACCTGCTTGGTGAACGTGGCCACGTTGCCGGCATTGCTGGTCACCTGGACGGCGATCGTGTACAGGCCGTCGGCGCCGAGCGTCACTGATGCGGTCGTGGAGTAGGGCTGCGGGGTTCCATAGGTCGAACCGCCGTTGGTGGATAGCGCCACCGTTGCAATGCCAGAAGCCGCGGTAAACGACAGGTTCAGCGCGACCAGCGGATTGGTCGTCGCGATGACGCCGTTGATGGATGTCCCGGTGATCGTGAACGAGCCCGCCGGCGCGACCGTGTCCTTGACCTGGTTGACGACCACCGCGGTCGGGTTGCCCGCCGGATCGGTCTCGGTCACCGTCAGTGTGACCGGGCCGTCCTTCAACAAGCTCAGGCCGATGTTCGGCTGCCACTTTTCGCTTCCGTTGAAGAACTTCTTCCCGGTCAGCGTAGTTGTGCCGTCGGTGATTGAGTAGTTGACGGTGGCGCCGTTCTCGCCGGTGAAGACCGGCTGGAAGCTATACGCGACGTATTGGGGAGCGGACACGTTCAGGACCGGCGCCAGGGTGTCCTTGCTGACCGTGAGAGTGGTCGCGTAGCTGTTGCCCGCGCCGTTGGTAAGCGTCACCGAGATCGTCAGCGTCCCGTCGATGAGGCCGGTCACGTCGACCGGTACGACCACGCTCCCGTTCGCGCCCACGAAGTCCATCCCGTTCGACTGGTTGGGGATCAAGGCGCCGTCGGAGATCACCACGCTGGCGATGGCGCCCACCTGCCCGGTGACGGTGACGTTGTAAGTCGAGGAGTTCGCGATGTTCGCCCAGGCCGGCGACGCAGCCGCCGGAGCGGGAGGAGCGACACTGTTCTTGCCCATAGTCCCGGTCAGCGTCGTGGTCTTGCCGTTCGCGGTCAGGTTGGCGGTCACGGTGATCGTCCCATCGGGGAACCCGGAGACGTTCACGCTGGTGCCGTACCTGCCCGTCGCTCCGATCACGCCACTGCCCGAGACGGAGTAGGTGGTGCCTTCCGAAACTGTGTAGCTCACGCTCGCTCCCGGTGTGCCGGTGATCAGCAGCGGCACGGCGATGGAGCCGGGCGTGTTCGTGCCGGACGGCAGGTTGGCGCCAGAGCCGTTCGGCGTCGACAGGAACGGCGCAGCGCTGCAGGCGGGGACCTCACTCGCGTAGTTGCAAGTCCCTGGCGAGTTAAACGGCAGCACGTTGGCCGTCTTCTGCACGTCGATACCGACACCGCCGAGGTTCTCGGGCATCTCGTTGAAGGGCGGTCCGCTCTGCTGGTGCCAGGCGGCGTCGTGCTGGAGGACCAGGCCGAGCTCGCCGAACGGCTCGCCGTTGCGTGCCGCCGAGCCGCTGTAAGTCGGGTAGTCGCTGCAGGCGGGGTTCGTCGAGCCCGCAGCGCTGGCACAGAAGGCGTCGGCGCGGGGGCCGAGCGTCTGGTCGGCGCCGTCGCTCTTGGACAGCGCGTACAGGAACTCGGGCAGGAACGGCATCAGCGTGCGGCTCACGGCGGGCATGCCGAACTGCGAGAACGGCACGTAATAGCTGTTGTGGTTGCCGACCCAGTCGATCAAGCGGTCGCCCCCGGTGCCGGCGAAGAAGATGTCCTGCCCGGCCCCGCCGTAGGCCAGCGCCTCCCAGGCCGGCGTGCCGGCGCCATTGTGCGAGTTGGGCACCGGCATGTCGTTGAGCCCGCCGTCGACCGCCGTACTGGCACGCAGGTCGATCAGGTCGAAGCCCCAGCCGCCGTAGACCCGCACCCGGCCCATGCCCGCGACCAAGTAGTCGTTGCCTAGGTCGCCGAACAGCGCCTTGTCGCCGGTGACCGGGTCCGGCAGGTAGCCCGCGGGCTGGTTCCAAGTCGTGTCCATCGGCAGGTTCGGGTCGATCTGGTTGAAGGTCATGAAGAACGGCAGGCCTGTGGCCGTGCCCGCGTCCGCGCAGGCGGAGTTGATCAGGCCGGTCCACTCGCAGTCCAGCGGGTTGTAGCCGGTGGTCGGCATCAGACCGTCGATCGCTACGTTTGGATCGATCACGGTCGGGAAGAGCTGGATCTGGCGCCGCGGGTCCTCGGCGTTGAAGTACAGCGACTTGCCGATGTTGTAGCCGCGTCCCGCGTTGCCGTGCGGCGGGTCGCTGTTCGGCATGAAGCCCGCCGCGTTGCCCGGGTTGTACGGGTGGAAGAAGTCGGTCTCCACGGGGACCGTGTTGAGGACGTAGTCGGTCAGGACCGTGTCGGCGATCGCCGTGCTCATGTACTGCGCGGCAGTCTCAAGACCGTACATGTTGAAGTTGTCGGCGAACGCGTAGGTCGGCGCCTCGGCACCTGAGATGGCCGAGTTGCCAGGCCCGCCGTGCACCACGCCGTTGCCCCAGCCGCCGTAGATGATGTTGTGGCCATACACCGTCTCGTAGGTCGGGCAGGTCTTGTTCTCCTTGCAGTTCGTGGAGTAGGTCGGGTTGCCGTTGGAGACTCCCGGGGCGGCGTACGTGGCGGGATCCCAGTTGTACGGGAACAGCAGAGGCGTGTAGTTAAGCGCGCCGGCGACGTTGATGGTCGCCTGCTGGACGTTGCCCGGGGTCGTGATCAGCTGGTTGAGCGACGGCGAAGTCGTCTTCGTAATGGCGGCAACGCCGTACAGCGGCTCTGAGCTGCCGTTGCTGCTGACCAGGCAGCGACCGCCGCCGCCGATGATGCACTGGTCCCCGCGGCCGCCGGAGACCCAGTTGTCACCGTAGCCGAGGATGATCGTGTCGTTCTGGGCGCCGCCGAACACCATGTCGTTCGCGGGGCCGCCGTAGATGAACGCGTCCCCACTCTCGGCGTGGATCTCCGAGCCCTGCATCAGCGTGCCGGCCGGCTGGCCGCTCCCGCCCCAGCCGCTGGGCACCGCGTTGCCGCCGATGTCGCCGACGCCATTCGTCGCCTTGGCTCCGGTCACGAGCGGACCGCAGACGACGAGGGTGCCGCCAACGGTCTTGCCGCAGTTCACACTGCCTGGCGCCTCGCCGGCCAGGTCGGGACCGCCCGGCGTGTTGTCAAGCACGGTGACGGCGCGGGCGATGATCCGCTCGGTTGCGGTCGGGTAACCAGCGAGGTCGTAGTTGTAATTGAGATACGCCCCGCCGCCGGCGAAGTTGAATGTCGCGACGACGCCGCTTCCAGTCCCATAAGTCTTGTTCGTGCCGACGAGCCGGATCACGTCCGCGTTGTTGGCGGTAATCACGTTGGCGTCGTGCGCGTGCCCATCCGCCGATGTGACGCACTCGAAGCTCGAGTTGAGCGAGTCGAACGTCGTGTTGGTGCAGTCGCCGTAGCCGACGTTATTGCCGGAGCCGCCGAAGATCAAGTTCGACCCGCTGGCGCGCAACCCGAGCAGGTAACTGAGCTGGCTCGGCGGAGTGCCGGCTGGCAGCTGGAGGCTGAACAGGTCGGAGTTGCCGCCGACGATGTCGTTCTGGCCCTGGTTGGCGAAGATGACGTTGTTGCCGCGACCGCCCTCGACGTAGGTCTCGCCGTCGGTGACCCACAGCGCGCAGGCGACTGCAGAGCAGCCCGACACGTTCGGCTGGCCGCTGAGCGTGAGAACGCTCACGCCTGTCGTCGGATTGAACGTCACCGCAGTGACCACACCGATCTCGGTGCCGCCGACGTTAACCGTCTGCCCGACCGCGAACCCGAAGTCCGCCCACGACAGGCCGTCGGACCGCGCCACGGTGTAGTTGCCCGCGGAGCCACCGAAACCCCAACCCGTACCCGAGGCCGAGTAGTTCGGGCCGGAGTTGTCCTGCGACGGGTTGATCTGCAGCGGCAGCGTCGGGTCGACCGGCAAGGCGTCACCCGCGGTGGTGCGGCATGCGCCGACGCGATCGCCTAGGCTGAAGCCGGCGAACGGACAGCTTGCGGCCCCCGCGTACGGGTCGCCGCTCGTCTCCGAGCCAGTGGCTGCCTGGTTCGCGACCGAGATCGGGTTGGTGGCGCTCGTCGGGTATGCGATGTCGATCGAACCGTGCGCCTGGATGATGTTGTTGTTCGACTCGCCGAAGATGTAGCTACTGCCCGAGCCGCCCGCGATGTAGTCGGCACCCTTGTAGGCCGAATCCTGAAGGAACAGCGGCCAGCTCGGACCAATCGGACTGGTCAGGGGCGCGGATAGAGTGATCCCAATCACGCCCGCGCTACTACCCGGCGTGCAGCTTGGCGCTGACGGAGACCCCACCGGGGCACCGCTGCTGGACAGGAAATCGCCCCACCACGCGTGACCCGTCGGGTCGCACTGAGCGGAGCCGTCGTTCTGCGATTGGCCGAACGCGGAGGTGTTGCTGGGCGTCACGTTGTAGATCACGGTCCCGCTCAGGTCCTGGAAGCGCGGGTTGGTGTAGTTGAACAGGTGCGTGTTGGCGTCAAGCTGCGGGAATCCGTTTCCGCGGTAGAGCAGCACGCTGCCGCCGATGATCAGGTTGCGACCCGGGCCGCCCTGGATGCTGTTGTTGCCGTCGCCGCCGATCAGCACGTTGTCGCCACCCGAGCCGTAAAGAGTGTCGTTCCCGTGGTTCTGGGGCCGCGTCGACGAGATGCTCGTTATGTCAGCGGTGGTCAGGATCTTCTGGACGCGCGCGTCGCTCCAGGCGGTGGTCCCGCTTGCCTGGCAGTACGGGCTGTTGGAAATCGCGCCTGCCGGTCTGCAGTAGCCGTGCGGCGGGCCGACGATCACGCTCAGGCCGGTGATGGTCAGGCCACCCACCGGGACACTCACGGCGTTGCGCGACAGGGTCGCGACCGTGCCCGCGAGGTTGACCGAGACGATGACGGTGCCAGGGGACAGGTTGACGTTGCTCACGCCCAAGACAACGTCGGTGACGTTCAGGCCGACGTCGCTCTGGTTGAAGCACGCCGTCAAGCAGGTCAGCGTTGCGGCCGGGATCCCGTTGACCGAAGCGGTGCTCGGGGGGTTCGCGTTCAGCGTCACGGTCACGGTCCGCGTGCTGAAGACGGTCACCGTCAGCCCGGAGGTGGACGCTGAATTCAGCGCGTTGCGCGACAATGTCGCGACCGTGCCGGCGCTGTTGACCGCCGTTATGGTCGTCCGGGCGCCGAGGAAGCCGTAGCTGTCCTGGACGGCCTGCCCGATGTCGCTCGAGCTGAAGCACGCTGTGTCGTTGGGGCAGGTAAGGGTGGCAAAGCCGATGCCGCCGCCGTTCGAGACCAAGGTCAGCCCGCTCACAGGGCGTGACTGGTACGGCCCGGTGTTGCCGATGACGCCGACCGTCGCTTCCTGCGTGTCCTGGGTCACGATGCCGTCGGCGCCGAAGATCACGTTGTTGTAGTCCTGGAACCGGTCGGTCACGACCTCGCCGTTGACCGGTTGCAGGCTCGAGTTGCTTGGAGTAGCGCTGTTCTGCGGTGAGTTGCCGTAGATCAGGTTGGTGCAAGTCGGCGGGTACTGGCCGCAGAGCAGCAGGTCGGCGTTCGGGTACACGCTCGAGTTGACGGTCGGGAAACTGATCGCGCGCGTGATCACGTCGACGTTGATGCCGTCGCTGCCCAGGATCTGGTTGTTGCCACGGCCACCCCAGATCGTGGTGTTACCCGACCCGCCGGCGATGAAGTCAGGCGCCTGGCTGCCGTAGATGGTGTTGTTGCCCGGGCCGCCGTACAGGATCACGCCCACGCTCGGCACCTGGCCTTCGGGCACGCCGACGTTCGGCTGCGACGGGTTGGTCGACAGCGGCGCGATCGGGAAGTCGGCGCTCGCGTCGATCACGTTGTTGCCGGCGTACTTGAACGTGTCGGCGACCGGGAAGATGAAGTCGGGCGTCCCGTTGCCGAGCTGGGTCGGGAACGGCTTCGACCCGAAGTCGCGCTGCGTCATGGTGTGCGGGTCGCCGCTGTACCAGATGCCATCCTGCGAAGTGCTCCCGTACACGACCAGCGGTGAGGGCGCAAACCCGATGAAGGTCGGGCAGGTCGTCACCGGAGGCGCGCCGGCAGTGGTGCACCCCAGCGTCGGCATCGTGTTCGGCCCGCTCAGGTCGAGCGTGGTAGCCGAGACTCCGGTGATGGTCCAGGCCGGGACGCCGTCGATCTGCAGAATCATGCCGTACACGTAGCCGTCGGCCAGCCACGAGCCTCCGCTGCGCGTCAGCGTTTCGGTCGAGGCGCCCGTGACCGTCTCGGTAAAGGACAGCGTGCTCGATGCGGCGACCGACGGTGGCTGCAGGCCTGGACCGGGCCCACCGCCGCCAGTGACGGTGATGTCATTGCCACCCAGCCGAATGGCGTTGTTCGCCGGGATGCTCGAGTAAGCCGCAACTGTTGTCAGGCAGGCACCAGGCAGCGAGGCGCATGCGGCGGGTGCGGGAGCGCCGGTCACCGTGAGGGCGTCATTGGTCGGGCCGCCGATCGTCGCAATGCCGACCGGCACGCCGTCGACCGTGACTGTCTGGCCGCTGGTGAAGCCGAACTCCATCCAGCTACGTAGATCGGTCCTGGTGATCGAGCTGCCCGAGTAGGAGAAGTTGCCCGTCGAGTAGACGGCCGGGTCGAACACCGCGATCGTGCCCGTCACGGTCCCGACCGTCAGCGGCGTGCCGGCGACACCCGCCACCGTCAGAGTCGAGCCGTTGAGCGCGACGATGATCCCGAACGGAGTGCCGTTCCACAGCAGCTCCTGGCCGGCCACGAACTCGTAGTCCGCCCAGTTCAGGTTGTCGTCGCGCTTGATGGTCCAGTGCTTCGAGTCGATGCCCGCGGCGATGTCGAACGTGCCGTTGTTGACGGCCAGGAACGCGGCGCCACCGCCCTGGACCTGGGTCAGGCCTCCGTGCACGAAGGTGTTCAGCTGGCCGTCCGTGTAAAGCGAGCCGTTCGGGTTGGCGTACGGCCCGGGCACGAGGCTGCCGGTCACCGCCAGGTGGTCGTTCCCTTGGCCCAACATGAGGTTCAGGACCTGGATCGTCGACAGGCTGGCGTTGGTCAGGAACTCGCCGGTAGCCGGATCGATCGTGATCGAGCCGAAGCTAATGCCGCCCGGGAACTTCGCCGGCTCGCCGAAGGTCGGGTGCTCGGCCTGGCACGTCTTGAGCGCGATCCCACTAAGGCCCGTGCACGTCACATAGCCCTTGTGCCCGGTGAAGTCTAGGCCCGGCCCCATGCCGAAGCCGGTCAGCGACGTCGAGCTCAGCGTGCCGGTCTGGTCCTGCTGCGAGCCGTCGTCGAAGATGTTCAGCACGTTGACCTGCTGGGACTCGGGCGGCTGCACGCCGATTCCGAATGGCGCCGCGTTGGTCTCAGACGGCAGCATCACCGGCAGCTGCAGCTGCGTGTGGTCGTTGCCCGGGTCTGCGCCTTCGACCGAAAGAGGGCCGCGGATGTTCGACAGCAGGTGCGGAATCTTCGGGAAAGACAGGAGGCTGCGGCTGCCGGCCGGCACGTCGTAGTACGGGTCGGCCAGGACCGGCACGGCCACCGGAACGAACCAGTTGCTCGCCGTGAAGGTCACCTCGCCCGCCCACTGCGTGAGCGTCAGGCTCGCGGAGCCGGTACCGCTGAGCCCGACGAGGCCCAAGCCTCCCACGCTCTCCGCGCCACTCGTCGGGTCGTGCACCGCTGCCGTCACGATCAGGATGTCGACCTTGGTCGGGGTCGTGCCGGTCAGGGCCTGGATCTTGAACAGCGGGCCCGTGCCGTTGATCTGGAAGAGCTGGCCCTCGAGGAAGCCGTCGTCCAGCCAGCTCGAGCCGTCGGCGCGGGTGAGTGCGCCCAGGCAGTTGCCGGCGCTGTCGTGCAAGTAGCAGGCGTCGTAGTTGACCAGACTAGAGAACAGGCCGTGGTTGACCGTCCGACCGATGGTCAGGGGGTTCGGCACCACCGGCGCTGCGGTATTGAGCGTGAGCATAGAGTCGCTCACGCCGGCGATCGTGAAGGGTCCGAGGCCACTGATCGTGATCTGCTGCCCGACCTGGAAGCCCTCTGAGATGAAGCTGCCCAGCTCAGATCCGGCGCCGCGCGTGATCGTCGTACCTGAGATCACGACGTTGCCGCTAAACATGGTCACGCTCGCCGCGTTGCCGATCGCGGTGTTGAAGATTCGGCCGCCTGGGGTGGCGTCAGTCTGGCCATCGGTGATCAGCGCGACGTTGACATCCACGGTCGGCGCCATGGTCAGCCGCAGGCTGTAGCTCGAGCCCGGTCCGGGCGTCGTGCACTTGGTCGGATCGGCGTCGCCGCACTTGGTGACGACCATCCCCGCAGGTGACTGAACGATCCCGTTCGGCACCCGGTTGCTGTACACGTAGAAGAAGAGCGGGCTGGCGCTGATCGCGGGAGTGGTGACGTACTCGGGCGAGGTCGTCTGCGCGGCGACCACGGTGTGCGTGATGAACTCGTTGTGCGGGTCGTACGGCGCGAACAGGTTGGACGCGCTGACCGCGATGACGACCGGGACGCTGTAGTTGCCGGCGTTGAACTGGAGGTTGTAGTCGCCCGCGCTGGCGCCAACCGGCACCTGCACCGTGCTGAACCGGGGATCGAGGCTGCTCAGCGAAACGTAGCCGTCGAGCGGGCTGACATCCACGGTGACGGTCGCGCTCGGCTGCGCCTGGAGGGTCACCGAGTAGTAGGACACAACCTGGGTCTTGTTGTCGCCCTCGAGGACGATGTTGCTCGCATTGCGCGCCGGCAGGGTGAAGACGATGCCGGTGGCGCCCCCGCCAAGCGTGTTGGACGACAGGGTGGCGACAGTCGAGTCGCTCGACACGCCGGTGATGACCGTTCCGGCGGCGATGTGTCCGCCGGAATCGACCTCGACAATCGGCCGGCCGATGTCGGCTCCGCTGAAGGCGGCGGTCGTCGACTTGATCTGGTTGGAGCCTACCGACGCCGTGTCGCCATCACGGAAGTCCCCGAACGCGGAGAGCCGGCTCGGCAGCACGAACGCGATGCCGCTGTGTCCCGAGACCAGAGCGGGCGTGATCTCGACCTGGGTCGGGCTGTCCACAAACTGGATGGCCGAGCCGGTGGCGATGTAGCCGCTGCCGTCGGTCTCCAGGATCGGTTGGCCGAGGTCGGCCAGCGTGAAGTTGGCCGTGCTTGACGTGAAGACGGTGGTGCTGACCGTGGTCCCGTTCGAGAACTGCGCCGGCGGCGTCACTCTGCTCGGTAGCGAGAACTGGATGAACGTACCGGCGGCAACCGCCGCAGCCGGCGCCGAAAGCGTCACCTGCGTCGGGCTAACGTAGGCGGCCACCGTGGTGCCGGCAGCGATGTGCCCGGTCGAGTTGATCTCGTAGATCGGCTGGCCGACGTCTGCCAGAGTGAAGGACGCGGTCGCGGAGGTGAAATTGGTCGACCCGTCGGTCACGCCGTCCGAGTAAAGACCCGGCACGTCGGTGTTGCCGAGCTGCGTGACCTGGATGCCAGGCGTTCCTGGGTCGATCTTGGTGACCTCGACGTTGCGCACGACCGCGTTGTTGAAGAACGGATCGGCGCTAATCACCGAGTGGCTGACCTCGTAGACCCGCTGGCCATCGTTCAGCGCGTCGTTGATCGCGCCGACGTCGACGGTCTGCGGCACCGAGTAGTTGCTCGGATCGAACTCGAGGACCAAAGCTCGCTGCGGTGTGTCGGTCGATTGGGCGTCGTAGATCGAATGCAGGTAGAAGTTGGTGTTTGACGTGTTGGTCCCGATGCACGAGAGCGAGCACAGGCCGGTCGTCAGGAGAATCGAGTCGCCGTGCGGCATGCCGGTGCGGTTGAACAGGATGTCCGGCTCCGCGGTCACGGTGACGTAGACGGGTGCAATCGGCATCTGTGCCAGGCGGACGGTGTACGAGTCGATTCGCGTGCCGATCGATCCGGCCGGTGCGCCGGTGTCCTCGTAGACGGTCGTGCCGCCCGCGTGCTCGGTGATGATGACCGCGCCCTGTGAGCCCTGAGCGACGGACAGACTGACGCCGGGAATGACGAGGTCCTTGTAGAGGGCGTCCTGGGTCAGGACGTCGTGATTGATGGTCGCACTCGTCCCGTTGATGTCCTGTGAGAACACGTCACCATTGACGTCGCCCGCGACGTTGATTTGGTTGCTGCCGAGCCCGCCTATGACCCGAACCGCGACTCCGGGCGGCGTCGAGATGATGTCGATCGTGTCGTCGCCTTCCAGCGCATTGATCTCGATGACCTGAATGTTGCGGAAGGTCACGTACATGCCGGCACCGAAGATGCCGTGGTCCGTGACCACGATGTGGTCGGCAAACTCGGTGCCCAGGATGATCAGCTTGTTGAAGCCGGTGCCACCGTCGACCGATACGGGCGCGTTCATGTTGTATTCGACCTGGTTCTGCCCGGCGCCCGTCCGCACGTCCGTCTCCGCTGCGGTGGAGAAGCCGTTGGTCAGGATGGGCAGCGGCAGGCAGTACGGCGCGGAGATTGTGGTGCAGCCGCCCGGCAGCACGATGTTGCCGACGCTGTCGACCTGCGCCAGCGCGAAGCCGCGGACGATGAACAGGTTGTTGCCGCCGTCTCCCTCGAGGTGGACGACCGCGTGGTTGCTGTAGACCACGAAGGTGTTGTTCCCGGTCCCGCCCTGCGCCACCAGCGGCGAGCTCGTGCCGCGGGAAAGCCAGCCGCGCGTGGTCGCGATCGTCGCCACGTCGAAGATGTTCTCGGCGGCCAGGTTGCCGGAGCCGTTGAACGTCGGCGGCACCGGTGACGTCACCGGACCGGCGTTGCGGCGCAGGCCGTAGATCTGCCCGATCTGGAAGTAGTTATCGCCCTGCCCGCCATCGAGGTAGGTCGGCGCCGCGTTGTCGTCGACTGCGAAGTAGTCGTTGCCGCCAAGCGAGTACACGTGCACGCCGCCGTTCATGGCGCTGTCGTAGTTGACACGCTCGACGCCGTAGTTGCACGTCTCGCCCACGGTGCCCGTGCCGTTGCAGCCGGTCAGGTTGCCGTTGATGTCGGTCGCCTGCGTCTGGTTCAACGTCGCGTGCAGTAGAGCCACGAACGCCGACCCGGCCGAGTACTCGTCGCCGGAGTCGTTGTCAGGCGAGGTCTCCGCGTACTCGTTGTCGCCGTCCGGATCGCCGGTGCCCTGGTAGGCCGACGGCCGCGCTGCGGTTTCGCCGTTGATGCCGGCGGGTGTGCTGCGCAGAAGGAAGATGTCATTGGTCGAGTAGTCGACACCGGTCGTCGTGTTGACACCGGTGCTGTCGGGCGTCGACCCGTTCGTGTAGGTGTCGTATCCGTACACGTTCAGCGTGTCGGTGCACGAGTTGGTCGCCGGCACGTTCGAGCACACGTCTGCCGGCTGGTGCGAGCCGAGCACGTTGATCATGTAGTTGTTCTGGGTGAACTGGCTGCCGCTGGTGTAGATGTCGTACGTGTTGGCTCCGTTTTGACCGTCGAGGGTCAGCGTGATGGCCATGCCGACGTCGGTGCCGAGATTCACCATCGACTGCAGCCGGTTGACGATGAAGGTGTCGTTGCAGGTCTGGCCACCGGCGCATGGAGAGGGCGGGAACGCACCGGCCACGGTCGCGGCGTCGCTGCCGTAAGCGCGCGTCTGGCTGCCCAGGATGGTGCGGTCGAAGATGATCGTGTCGGCCTCGGAGTTGCCGTAGACGCGGGTGAGTCCGCCCAAGCTGTTCGGCGCGCCGAGCTCGCCGGGCAGCCCTCCGGCGGCGGGCTGGCCGCTGCGAAGCACGATCACGGTGCCATCGCCGGTGGCCGCGTCTGGGGAGCTGATGGCAACATTGCTGCTGATGCCCTCGCCGATGGTCCAGCTGTTGGACCCACAGCCGTTCGTGTGGCAGTCGCCGTAGATGTCGATGTTGCCGGTCGTGTGCGTGGGCAGGTTCGGGTCCGTGGCGTGGGTTCCCGGGTCGCCCGACTCGGTGTAGGCGAGGATCTCGCTGCTCGGGTCGGTCACGACGTCGTCCGCCGAGCGCAGCTCAAGGTTGCCGTTGTCGGCCTGCACCAAGCCCTGCGGCACGAATTGTGGTGAGTTTTCGACCACGAGCGTCGTCATCGCGCCGTTCAAAACGAGGATGTCGTTGCATGCGATGCTAAGCGTCGCGCCGCAGTCCGCTCCGGTCTCGGTCGTGGTAAGCCGGATGTTGTCCGGAGCGGCGACTGTGCCGGGGTGCTCGCCGGCGTGGGCGAGGAGGACGTTGAGGGCGCGCTCGGTCTGAGTGATGAAAATGCTCCCGTCCGCCTGGGCCGCGACGTCGCAGGTCGCGGTGACCGAGCGGTTGCCGTCGCCGGTGTTCTGGTAGTTGGCGCCCTGGTACAGGAGCGTGTAGTAGCTCTGGCAGCCGGAGCCCTTGGCCGAGTCCAGCTTGAGGTCGTTGCCGCCGTTCGGGTTGCCGATGCTGCCGTTCAGGGCTTGCAGGTCGACCGTGTTGCCAAAGACATTGGCCGTCGTGCCGCCAGCACCTGCGTTGTGGCCGTCGGTGATCGATCCGTTGTCATTGACCAGGCTGACGTCGTTGCAAGTCGTGGCGCTCGTCCCGACGCAGGTCGTCACGGTGTCGATGTGGAGGTCGATCGCGGCGCTACCGGGGTCGACCGGGGTGCTGATCGGCGTGCCCAACGTGTTGTCCGGCGTCTGGGCGATGCGGATGACGCCGGGGGCCGACGCGTTGAGCACCCCGAACTGGTCGATCGAGGAGATGATCTCCAGGAAGTTGCTGTTCTGGCCGATGCTGCCGGCGTCCGCTGTCAGCGTGACGTTGACCCCGACGACGTCCGGGGCGCCGCTGGTGTCGGGACTCCCGGTCGGTGCCGGGTGCCCGCCCGGTAGCGGGTCGCCAGTGGCCGGCGGGTCGGCCGGGCAGACGGTCGGGGACGTGCAGTCCGGTGTGTCGACGATCGAGTTCGGCGCCTCGAGGGTTACGTCGTCGTTCGTGGACAGGATGACGCCCACCCGCATGTTGCCGTTCTCTGCGGTTCCCTCGGTCAAGGTGATCGCGCCATTGACGTCGGCGTTCACGTTGCCCAGCTGGTGGACCTGGATGAGCGGGCTGGTGACGTTGATCTCGGTGGCGGAGGGGCTGTCGTTGGCTGCGAACACGTCGATGCTCCCGTCGAGGTAGCCGGATCCCGCGTCGAGCGTGCTGAAGTTGTAGGTGCTGGGCACGGGGCTGGTGCCCGAGCCGACCGCTCCTGGGTTGTAGTTGCCTGGGCTGCCGGTGTCGTCGTGGTAGTAGTTGTAGAAGGTGCCGCTGGGCCCGTGGTTCGCGTTGACCTGTATACCGGGTAGGGCCAGCGCCCCGACGCCGAGCAGCGTTGCTTGAAGCCGGACGTTGATGCTCCGGCCGGCGACGAACGGGTCGATGCCGATCAGGTACGGCGAAAGGTCGGTCGGCGTCGAGACGCTTGTGTCGCGGATCCAGGTCTCGAGATCCAGGCCGATGTCGGTCCCGGCGTTCGCATCGATCTTGAGCGGCACCGTCGCGCCGCCGGCGAAGTACGGGACCAGGTTGACGTTGACGCAGAGGTTGCAGCCGTGCGGGAAGTTGGACTGACCGATGCTGCCGGTGGTTGCGGTGATCTGCAGGTTGTTGCTGGTAACCAGGCTGGTGTGACCGTCGCCCGTCGCGGCGCCCCTGGTGGTGCTGGCCAGGATGTTTCCGCCGCTGTTCGTGATGTCGGTCTCGCCCAGCGGGTTGTCGATGGTGCCGTTGAGCAGGATGTTGGCACCGCTCATGCCCGTGATCAGGACCTTGGTCGGGGTCGCGTCCTGGAAGACTGCGAATCCGGGGTCCGGGCCGCCGAAGTTGATCGTGCCCGCGGTGAGGTTGACCGTCGGCTTGCCGCTGAAGTTGATGACGTTGATGTCGTCTACCTGCATGGTTTCCGACGATTGGTTGGTCAGGGTCACGTACTGGTAGTTCTGGTGGAAGTTGAAGGTCCCCCAGTGGTGGCCACTGATCGTCGTGCCGCCGGCGATGGTGCCGCTGTTCGACGTCATCTGGACATCGCCGACGTCTGGGTTGGTGATGTCGGCCACGATGCCGTTGGTCCCCACGTGGGGCGCGGGGTTCGTGACGCAGCCGCCGCCGCCCAGGCGTGCGCAGTTGATCGTGATGTTGACCGCGGTCTGGACTGTGCCGTCCGGTGCGATGACCAGCAATGGACTCGGGCCATCGAAGATCACGACATCCGCATTCCAGTTGATGTTGTGGCTCGCATGGTCGATGTCGTTGTTGCTGGTGCTTTCGGCTTGGACATATAAGGCCAGATGGGGGTCGGTGGTCTTCACCAGCTTGGTGTCCCACGCCGGGTCATTCGTAGTGCAGTTCGGGGCCACGTGCGTGGCGTCGCAGAGGATGACCCGCGGGCCGGCAGTCACGGTCGCGCCCGGATGCGCTGACGCGGTGTCGTTGTAGGTCAGGCTGCGGCCGCCGTGCGGGATGGACGGTCCGATGCAGATGCATATGGGATCGTCGTTGTTCGAGCCGTGGTTGTTGTCATGGGTGGCCCGGACGTCGACGCCGTAGGTGCCCGAGACAGCCGTGTTGTCCCCGGCCTGCCCGTCAATCAACGCGGTGTCGTTGCTGGTGATGTTGGACTCGGAGTCGGAGTCCGCCTCGCCAATGAAGGCGATGAAGAGGGACCGGGCATCGCTGGTGAGGTTCGAGTTCACGGTAGTGGCGAGCACGTCCACGCTCGCGGCAGGGACCTGTGCGCCGGCACCGATCACGGCGCTGGTGTCATCGGTGAAGTTGATCGTTGCTGTGGCATGCGAGGCACCACCAAGGCCGCCGCTCTCGGTATCGGAGGAAACGTCGGACACGAGCGTGCTCGTCGCCGAGACCTTGACGTTGCCGCCTGCTTGAATCTTCACGCCGCTTGCGGTGACCTGGGTGGAGCTCGAGTCGCCCGAAATCCCATCCGGGCCGGTCCCGACGTAGGCGCTCGTGTTGTTGGTGCCGTCGACGGTGGCATTTGTGCTGACGCCCGAGATAAGGCCACCGGAGCCATTGCTCGTAGAGGCGGTCGAGTTGGTCTGCACCTGAGCGGTGATGGACACGTCGCCGCCTACGTCGATCATGGCCGCGGCGTCGAAAGCCTTCGCGGTCGGGTTCACATGCGTCGAGGCGTTCTGCAGCGTGAAGCTCACACCGCCACCGCTGCCACCGTGCGCGGACGCGCGCGTAACGCCGTCGCCCAAGGGTGGAGCAGCGGCGCGCAGGGACGATCCGTCCGGCGCGAGCAACTCCTGCGTTGACCCGGAAAGCGAGCCCAAACGCTCGTACACCTGCTGGGCGCCGCTGGCCGCCTGCAGCACCGAGCCGGCGAGGAACAGCTCCTGATTCGAGTCATGGGCGTCGCCGAAGATGACGGTGTGCCCGGCCCCGTCGGTGGGGTCCAGTGGGAGGTCGGTGCTCGTTCCGACTGCCTGAAGCGCGATGTTCGAGCTGTCGATTCGGTCCACCACATAGGTGACGCCGTCTTGGAGCCCGCCCATCGGGGCCGGCACGATCGCGTAGCTCACATTGTTGGCTGACGGCGCGGTGATCGGGATGAAGTTCTGCTTGATCGGGTTCATGCTCACATCGACGCAGCTGCTGTCGTAGCCGTAGCCCACGGCCTCGCAGTAGGTGGAGGCCAGGTTGATCGTCCAGGCGTCGACGACGTTGACGTAGTACGTGGCGCCGTTCGTCAAGCTGCCGACATCCTGGCTCGATGTGCCGTTGGACTCGTAGACGACTGCTTGACCCTCGTGGAGGCCGTGCCCGTTGATGGTCGGCGGGTTGCCCGGGGAGGTAACGAAGCCCAGGTCGATGTTGTAAGCGCCGCCATTGCTACCGGTGGGCTTGCCGTTCGACTCATTGACATCGACCGCGGCGTAGTTGAACACCAGCGGCGCGGGCGCACTGTAGGTGACCCGGGTACCGGTCTGAAGGTGGCTGTCTGAGTTGCTGATCTCCGTGCTGCTCGACAGGCTGCCGGCATTGAACGGGTCGCTCCCCGAGGTGGCCGCCGATTGGGAGGTGTAAAGCTCGATCACGTTGGGGTTGATGACCCGAACCCAGAGGACCTGTCCATCGACGAAATCGCTGCTGATCGAGCTGCCGCCCGTTCCGATGCGGTAGATGACCGAGTCGCCCGTGCTGAGGTTGTGCGGGGAGGCGAACCGGAGCATGGCGCGGTTGGTGTCCACGCCGACCACGCCCTGTGACAGGTCGAGCGCATCGACCGCGGCACCCGTGAACGTGTCGCCGAAGCGGAGATTGTTCGGGTCGACGACGATCACGTTGTACAGGTGCGGGCTTTGCTGGCCCACGACGAGCGGATTGCCATTGGCGTCGTAGAGCACTTGGTCGCCCGTCACCAGGCTGTGGGTGGGGAAAGTCACCGAGTTGTCGGTGCTGCTGGTGTCCGGGGAGCTGCCGCTGCCTGGCGTGCCGCCCGTGAGGTAGTTCGTAGGAACCGGACCGCTGGGCTCGGAGTTGGACTCGGCGTCGACCACGACGCTGCCACCGGCCTTGATCGTCGTACCGCTGTCGAGGTAGGCCTTAACGGTCGGGTCGGAGGTTGCGTTCGCCTGCGGGAGGCCAGCGCTGATCACGCCACCGCCGGCGGCCTTGGCGTTGCCGTCCGCCTCTGCCCGGTGCGAGATGGCCTGCACCGTCAGTCCGCTGTCCGTGGTGTCGCCCAGGACCACCTTGACGCCGGTGCCGAGGTAGGCATTGATCGTGGGGTTGACCGTGGCGTCACCCTCGCTGTAGCCGGCGCTGACCACACCACCGGTGATCACCTCGGTGTCGCCGCTGGCGACGGCGGCATCGTTGGCAGTGACTGAGAGTCCGCTTGGCTTGCCCGCGCTTGTGCCGACCGTGGCGCCGTTGTCGACGAAGGCCTGCACGGTGCCGCCGACGTGCGCTTGCGACACCATGCCAGCGGCACCGATGAGGCCGCCGGCGCCGCCGGTGGTGTCCCCGACCGCTTGGGCGCTTCGGGTGGCATCGACCGAGATGGCCGTGCCGCCGCTGTGGATGTTTGTGTCACTGCCGAGCGAAGCCTGGTCAGTGCCGTCGATGGTCGACGTGTCGTAGACGGCGCTGACCGAGATACCGAAGCTGATCGAGACCACGAACAGCTGGGACTTCACGTTGTCGGTGGCGTTCGCCCATACGGTCAGTTGCGAGGCACTGACCAATTCGCCGTCGAAGGTCGCCGTGCTGCCACCGCTGTCCTGGACGCCGGACGCGACCGCGCCCACCGCGAGTCCGCCGCTGGCGTTGAGATCGCCAGTCTTCGAGTTGGCTTGATTGTCTGGCTGCGCGGTGATCTGAACCGCGCCTCCGGTGATCGTCACGGTGGAGTTCTTGGTCACCGCCGCTCCGGTGCCGGCGTGGCTGGTCACCTCGGCGTCGGAGGAGTCAGCCGCGACTCCGGCCAGGCCGCCCACCGAGACCAGCACCACGTTTGTGGTCGCGGAGTTGGCACTGATGGCCTTCACCGTCAGATTCCCGGCCGAGTTCGACGTTCCCGAAGTGACATTCGAATCGACCGATGCGTTTGTGGCCGCGGCGACCTTGGCGGTCGGAATGGACACGCTTACGCCAGCCAGCCCGCCACCGGAGCCCATTGCGGTATCGGTCTCAGCGGTGTTGGCCGACTGCGCCTGGAACGTGACCCCGCCGGTGCTGACGATCGACTCGTCGTTGGATGAGTCGATCGACAACGCCTCGACCTTGGCGGCCGTGCCGATCTCCGCGTCGGCGATGCTCACCCCGATGCCGACGAGGCCCGACACCGAGATCACCAGGAGCTGCGCCTGGGAGTAGTTCGCACCTGTTGCCATGACGCTGACCCCGGTCGATCCTGCGGTGACACTCCCGTCGAGTTCGGCCCGGACTGCGCCGCCGATGTAGGACTGGGCCGCGAAGATGGACGCCGCCGCGAACAGGCCGGCGTTGAGGTTCTTGCCAGTCGCGATCGCCTCGTTGCGAGTGTTCGACCCCTGCAGCTCAGCGGTCACCTTAACGAACGTGGAGGAGGTGATCGAGGCGCCGTCGGTCACCGTCGCCTGCACGTCCGCGCCGTCGGAAACCGTCGCCCGTGCGACGCCCACCGTGACACCCACACCGGAGATGCCGAGGATGTCGACTTCGGCGTCGGCGTGGTTCTCCCCGATCGCGTGCACCGTGGTCGAGCTTGACCCGCCGATGGTCCCAGAGATTTGGGCGGTGGTGTGCCCCGACACGGTCGCGATCGGGATCATCGCGGCGATCGCGGCGAGGCCGACGGTGACACCCGGGGTGAACGCGGTTGCGATATTCGTCGCGTTCGACTCCACGTCGACTGTGCCGGTGGTCGTCACGTTGCCGCCGAGCTCCGCCTCGGTGTTGCGGCTGCTCGTCGCGATGGTCAGCGTGAACCCGACGGCGACCGCGCCCGTGGATATGTTGACGTCCTCCCCTTCGAGGTTGCCCCGGTTGCCAGTCGCCGAGACCGTGATCGGGCCGCCGATGGTCACCGTGCCATGGGCGAAGGAGGCCGCGCGCGTGGTGCCGCTGTAGTTGATGATCGACACGATCCCGCTGACCCCGACCGCGATACCGCCGGTGACGCCGACCGCGAGGACTGTTGGGGTGAAGTTGTCTGTGGCGCTGACGTTGATCCCGCCGATCGCACCGCCAGACCCGATGGAGACATTTCCGATCAGCGCCTTGGTGTCACCGCTGATGTTGACAACCGAAACGGACACGCCGATCGCGCCTGCGGCCACCGTGATACCCACTGCGTAAGCAGAGATGGTCCGGTCGGCGACGGCGGTGACGTCGATCTTGGTGCCGGCCTCGGGCACGGAGGCCGTGTCATCGATGTGCGCCGTCTCCTGGCTGCTGTCGTTGAGGATCACGATCTGGCCGGTGACCGCAGCCAGGCCCAGCGCGCCGGTAACCGCTATATCGGTGACGTTCTCATCGAGCTCGGAGTGCACGCCAACCGTCCCGGATGCGCTGACGGAGGCACCGGCCTGGATTCCGGCGTCGACGTTGTCACCGATGGTCATGATGGTGACGCCGGCGCCGACCGCCGCGACACCACCCGCGGCCGCGCCGGCGAGGCTGAACACGTCCAGGTGCTCGTTGGCGTTCACCGTGGCGTCACCCCCGAGCGAGTGCACCGATCCGTATATCTCCGCCGAAGTGCCCGCCGGCGGCGCTGGCTGGGTGAACTGGTCCTGGGTCGGGCTGCTGTCGGCGTAGGAGCCGCTCACGCTCTGCGCCGAGGCCGACCCGGTGCTGTCCTCCTGGAACTGATACTGGCTGTCGGCGTTCGCCCAGTCGGATGTGTCAGTCGTGGGGTCAGAGGTGCTCGTGGTCGCCGAAGAGACGTCCTTCGTCGCCTGGTAGTGCACTCCGCCGAAGACGACGTAGTCGCCCTTGCTGTAGGGGGACCCGGAAACGAAGGTAGGGGTGGTGTCCTTGGGCCGACCGTTGAGAACCGACTTCCAGCCATCGCTCACCGCATACCACTTGTTCCCGGCCGCCACCTTGTGGGTTACCGGGTCGAGGGTGTCGGGGTTAGGCCCGCTAGGAGCAACGTTGTCCGTTGCCTCGTAGGTTTGCCCGTTGAACGTGACGTAGTCGCCCTTGTTGTAGCTCTTGGTGTCGTCGAACGCCGGCGCTCCTCCCCCGCTGCCGTTGCCCGATGCGATCGTGTCGGCCTGCTGCTGCCCGTTGGTGCCTTGGCCGCTCGTCGCAGTCTGTGGCTGGTCCAGCTGCCAGTAGCTGGTATCCGTGATCGCCGGTTTCGGACCGGACTGAGGAGTGTTCTTGACTGCGGTGTAGGTGTTGCCGCCGCTGGTCACGACATCGCCGCTCTCGTAAGTGCCGCCGGAGTCGAACGCACCGCGGTTGGGGCCATTGCCGTCACTGGTGTACGTCGCGTTCGGCGCCGTGCCGACCGACCATACCGACACCGCGCCGGCGACCCCGACGAAGCCACCGCCAATGCTCACGGCGTAGGTCTGCACGTGCTTGATCGACAGCGCGTTGACCTGGACGGTGCCGTTGGCCCAGATGTCAGTTCCGGTCGCGAGGTACGCGGTAACGTCGATGGACGCGACGCCGATGTCGACGCCGCCCGACGCGCCCACGAAACCGCCCGCGACGCCGCCGGCGAACGTGAGTGAGTAGAAGTTGTCGGTGGCGGCGACGGCGACCCCTTGCGCACTTGACACGCCGCTGGTGATGGTGCCGGCGTCGGCTCCGGTGCCCTTGTTGACCTTGGTCCCGAGGTCCACATAGGCCTCGGTGTCAACAGTGAATATGTTGACGCCGACGTTGGCCGTCACACCCACGAAGCCAGCGCCGACACCGGCGACGACGCCGAAGAGCGTTTCCTGCGAGTCGGCCTGGACCACGAGGCCTTGAAGCGTCGCGGTGCTGAAGGAATTCTCGTTGACGGTGCCGTTGTCGACGTTGGCGAGCGCGCCGCCCCGCGCCAGGACGATGACCGTGTTGTTGCTGCCGATGTGGGCCTTGGTCTCCTTGGAGACGACGGCCACCCCCACGCCCACGCCGACACCGACGAAGCCGGCTGCGATTGACGCCGTGACGAGGATCAGCTTGGACTGCGAGGTGGCGAAGACACCGATGTTGTTGTCGGAGCGGAGGACGTCGGAGTCGCCCGTGTAAGCGTGCGTGTAATCGTGGATGACCGAAACCCCGACGGTGCCGGCCACACCGACCGTGCCGCCGCCGGCGGCCGCGTTGACCGAGATCACCGAATCAGTGGCATCCGCGTGGAGCTCGATGTTGTTCATCGCGTTCACGACGACGTTGGCGCCGAGGTAGGCATCGTCGTGGAGCTCCACGACCCGCACGGTCGCCGAGGCGCCCACACCCGCATCCCCGCCGATCGCGATGGAGGCGGCGATGCCCAGCGTCCGGAAGCTGTTCTCGGCCGAGACGAGCACTGACTGGTTGGTCGACGCGGTCGGGTCGTTCTCGGCGCAGGTTCCGTCGCTGCAGTTGATCTTCGAGTTGTCGCCCACTGCCGCCGTGGTGTGGACCGTGACCACCGCCACCGAGCCGGACAGGCTGACCGCAGCGGACCCGGCGCCGCCGGCGGCGATGCCGATGCTGGCGATGTAGTCGCTGTTCGAGGCGGCGACCGCCACGCCGCCGAAGCTCGAGCGGCTCGGAGGGGTTATCGTCTGCGGGCCCATCTCGGAGGCGTCGGCGGCCGGAAGCACGCCCGAGGGCACGAAGCTCTGCGAGCGCCCGGTGCCGGTCGACGTGAAGGTGATCGGCACGACCGATCCGGGCACCGACTCGTGGTCGTTCTTGCAGTCGCTCGGGTCGAGGGTCGCTTCGCACTTCGTCTTCGCCACCTGGAAGTGATCCAGGCTCGGGTCGACCACGTAATAGGTGGCGCCGTCGACGAGGCCGCCGATCGGCGTGCCGCCGCCGGCGCTGTAGACGACCGGATCCCCGACCGCCGGCGGGACGTTGCTCCCCCCGCTGTCCCAGGTGTAGGGGAGCACGACGTAACTCGTGCCGACGCCGCCATAGCTGACGTCGAATTGAGCGGTGAAGCGCTTCGACGTGTCGGAGGCCACTCCCGGGGAAGTGGTGGCGACGAAGCGCTGGTTCTCGCCCATCCGCTGGCCGGCGGGCAGGCTCAGCCCGGTGATGGCGACGAGCGGTGAGCGCGTCGTCGACAGCTGGATCTCGGTGTCGGAGACCGGGATCACGTAGTAGGTGGCCCCGTCGGTCAGGCCGGTGATTGGCGCGCCGCCGCCAGCGTCGTAGACGACCTGCTGTCCTGTCTGGAAGCCATCTTTGTAGCCGAGGTCGATGGTGGAGCCGTCCTCGAGCCCGGTCGCCGGGACGGGGTTGCCGTCGGGGTTCGGCGGTGCCGTCGGATATGTGCAGATGGCCAGCTTGACGCACTGGTAGGCGCGGGGATCGAATCGGATGTCAGTGCCGGTCGTCGAGTAGCTGCCCGCGTTGACCGTGTCGTGCGTGATGTTGGCGGCGGTTGCCAGCGCGGTCACCATGGCGTTGGAGCCGATCAGCGCGCTCGTGTTCTTGGTGACCACCGGCACGGCGATGCCGGCGCCGACAGCTGCAGTACCGGCGACCGAGATGTTGCCCGCCACGGCGAAGAGCGTCATCTTCTCGTCAGCGGAAACGATCACGTTGCCGTCGGCCCGGACCTGGCTGTAGTCGCCCAGAGATGCGGTCGTGGTCACGTCGATCACGGGAACAGCCGCATTGACCGAAACAGCCGCGGTCCCCCCGCCCGCACCACCGACCGAAACGGACTTGATGTTCTCACTCGACTTCGCCTGCGCGACCACGTCGCCCTTCGCCTTCAGGGTTACGGCCTGGCCCGCCGTTCCGCCCGGGGTGGTGCCGACGCTGGTGCTGGTGGTCTTGTGGATGTCCTCCACGTCGACGCCAACTCCGACTCCGGCGGTCCCGCCGACCGCGACGGCGCCGGCCAGGGCCACTATGTTGCTGGTGTCGGTCGCGCCGACGACGACTGCCTGCGTTGGATTAGTGCTGCCATCGGTGCAGCCGCCGCCGGCGCAGTTGACCTTGGCGCCGTTGCCGATTGCCGCCGTCGTGTGGTCCGTGAGGACGTCGACGACCACGGAGCCGCCGACAGCGGCCGAGTCCGCACCGGCACCGCCGATGGCCAGCAGCGTGTAGTTCTCGCTCTGGGTTGCGTTCAGCGTGAGGCCGGTGCTCCCGTAGGCCTGGACGTCGGCGCTCGGCGCCACGGAGGCTTCGACCCGGCCGTCGCGAACGACGACGGCGACTGAGACCGCCACCCCGGCTGAGGATGTGCTGATCGCAAGTCCGCCGGCGAGGGCGGTCAGTGTGATCCCGTCGGACGCCTCGACGTCGAGGTTGCCCTGGGTGTGAACGATGCCGCCGACCGTCGCGGCGGCGACCGACTGGTCACCGGCGTTGAAGACGACGACGATGATCGAGCCGTCGACGGCGGCGCTGGAGCTCGATCCGGCGGCGTCCACGGCCAGCTCAGTCAGAGTTTCTGTCGCGGTCGCGGTGACCGTGATGTCACCAGCAGAGGAGACCGTCGCGTTCCCGATCGACGCCGAGACCTGCTTGGTGAAGACGTCGACGACCAGACCGAGCCCAATGCCGGCGCCGCCGCTCGAGAGTGACAGCGTGCCGGCGAGGTTGGTCATATGGGTCGTGTCGGTCGCGGTCACGCTGACGGTCTGCGTCGAGTCGCGTGTCCAACCGACAAGCGGGTGCTGATTCACTTCCGCGTCGTCGGCGATGGAAGCAGTCGTGGTCAGCGACACGACGTCGACGATCACCGAGCCGGTGACCACCGCCCCACCGGATGAGATACCGCCGGCCAGAGCGACCGACGACAGCTTGGGCAGCGTGATCAGCGGAACCGTCGGAGCGGGCGCCTCCACGAGGCTCGACGCCGCGGATACTGTCAGCGCTTTCAGCACGTCCACCGTGGCAGCGCCTATGAGCGCTTCCGTCGTGACGTCCGGAAAGACGTTGACCGCGATAGCGCCTCCGACCGCGGCACTGCCCTTGGAGCCGCCGCCTGCCAGGGCAAGGTTCTGCAACCCGATCAAGTTTTGCGCTTTGACTTCCATGCCACCCGACGATGTGATGTGGGCGCCACCCCCGATCGAGGCTTCGGTGTGATAGCTGAGCACCTGCACACCGACTGAGGCGGCGACGCTGGGTTTTGACTTACCACCCGCGGCCGACATGCCCCAGACGATGAAGTCGTTCTCCTTTCCGTTCGAGTTGACCGCGTCCACGCTGACGCCGTTCGCGTTCACGGTCGAGCCTCCGCCCACCGTGGCGTCGTTGATGACGTTCTCGACGTTGATTCCGACCGCGGCGGCGATATGGGTTGAATCCGTGGTATCGGCCGACAGTCCGGTCGCCTTTGCCGAAGCTCCCGCAGCCTCATTCGCGCCGACGCTGACGGCGCCGGTGGTGGTGATCGTTGGAGTGTTGGTCCCGTTGCCGATCATTGCTTGGTTGGTGTGACGCGCCCAGTTGAGGGCGACGCCGGCCGCGATGTCGACGCCGCCGCCACTGTCACCCGACTTGCCGCTCGCGCTGCTGTTGCCCTGGCTGGTGCTGTCCGACCCCTTCGGGAGCGAGCCATCGGTCTTGCCGCTCGTGTTGGGGTCGTTACTGACCTGATCGTTGGTCTGTTGGTCGGCGCTCTTGCCGCCCGATCCGCTGTCGTTCTCACCTTTCGAGCTGGCCTCGGACTTCGCCTCGCTGCTCGCGTCGGTCGTGGCGCTGACCGTGAGGGAAGAGGCGGTCAGATTGCGCTCGAGATCGGCCGTGGTATTCGTCTCGACCACGTTGATGGCAACGGCTGCGCCGATCGCGACGTCGCTGCCCCCGGCCTGCGCATTCGAGTCGAGGCTGGAGCTGAGCTCCTCCGCGGCCTGGATCGTCGCAGAGCCGCCGAGGTTCAGGCCCGAGCCGGTGCCGACGTACGCGGCCACCTTGTCGGTGATGATCGCGAGTGACACCGACGGACTGATCGCGATGGTGCCGCCGGAGCCTGCCTTGTCTTCCGTCTCGACGTCGTGGTGGTACGAGGCGCTGACCGTGAAGTTGGTCCCCCCGTTGATCGTAGCGCCGTCTTCGACCGCCGCTCGAACATTAGGAGCCACGCCGTCGTTCAGGACCTGGATCGCGGCTGAGGCGCCGATGCCCACCTTGCCACTCTTCGCGTCGGAGTCGGCCTTCGCGGCGTCCTCCTCGTTGCTGAGGGCCTTCAGCGTCACGTCGCCGGTGCCTGGCGTGCAGACACCCAGGGTGACCGTCCCGATGCAGACGACGGCTCCGCTGTTCACGATCGCCTCGGTGTGGTCGTGGACGAGGTTCAACGCAAGCGCGCCGGCGATGCTGACCTTGCTGCTGTCACCGCCTGCGCCGGACGTGGCCTCGGCCGAGATGTCGTGCTCGGCGAGCCGGAAGTAGGCGTCGTTGCTCACGCGAACCCAGGTCGTACCGTTGTAGCGGTAGATGCCCTTCGTGAAGGCGGGCGGGCCGGTGATGTCCTGCGTCAAATCGAAGTAGTCGCCGGTCGATGGGCTCGTCGGGAAGCTTGTTCCCGTCTTCAAGTCCGGCAGCGTGGTGCCGTCGCCGATCGAGTTCCAGTTCGTCCCGTCGTACTGATAGAGCCCGGTAGCGAAGGCCTGCGGCCCGGTGATGGCCTTCGTCAGCTGGAAGTAGTCACCTGTCGACGGGCTGGTCGGGAAGCTCGCACCGGTCGGGATGCCCGTGATCTGGAACTGCCAGGTCGACGAGGAACTGTCCCACGTGTAGACGCCTGGCTTGGAGCTGATGCGCGTCACTGCCGTCCCGTCCTTGACCGTGCCGGTGCACCCGGTGACGCCGGTCAACGTCGTTCCGGAAGCGCCGGTGTACGAGCAGACGGTCTTGCCGCCGTCGGTGGAGAAATAGCCCGTCCCTCCGCCGGTGTCAAATCCGCTGATCGAAGCGACCGTCAGGTTGCCCCCCGGGAGATTGGCAAGGTCCTGGTTGCCGGAGACCGTGGTCGCCGTTGTCATCGTGATGGTCGCGGCCTTCTCCGGCGTCCCGGCGCAGGAGGTGCTGCTGGCGAGGGTGAAGGTCGTAGCGCTCGCGACCGTGTAATTGCAGCTCGCCGAGTCGAGGCCGTCGACCTTGAGGGTTCCCGTCGCGCCTATTGCGCCGAAGGGCGCCGTCGACTTGACGGTCAGCGTGCCGGTGTTCAGGTCGGTCGGGCTCGACTCGTCGAGGGTCGTGGTGCCGGGCACGCCCTGGTTCAGCTGGAAGAAATCGCCGCCCTGCGGCTGCTCGGGGAAGCTGGGCCCGACGTCGATCGTCTTCCAGTCCGTGCCGTCGAAATGCTGGATCCGGTCCTGGCCGTTGACGAGCATGCCGGCCTCGATGTCGAGGCCCTTCGAGGTCACCGTCGCGTTGCCGGTCGTGGCCAGGTTGGTGATGTCGACCTTGTTCACAGAGACGCCGACGCCGATACCCACCGTGCCCGCCGAGTCGGCCTTGCCACTGGCGGTGGCGTTCGCGTCCGTGTTGGCCTGGGTCTTGATGGTCACGGCGCCGCCCGCAGCGGTCACGTTTGCGGTGTCGGCCAGCGACGCCTGGGTGATCGAGGTGATGATGTTGATCGCGGCGGCGCCCGCAACGGTCACCGTGTTGCCACCTGACTCGTTCTTGTCTGACGTCTGCGCCTTCGCGTTGTTCGTGTCGGTGGTGCTCGAGGTCTTCCCGGTCCCTGTCGAGCTCTCGGAGTTCGCGTTGCTCACCTGGTCGTTGGCCTTGCCGTTGACGTCCTTGCCCGAGGTGTCATCGCCCTTGCCCTTGGCGCCGGTCGCGCTGGCGTCGGCTTCGGTCGGGCTGTTGGACGAGCCCGACGCGGTGAGGCTTACCGTCTTGGCGCTGATGACAGTCCTGGAGATCGTCGCGGTCACCTCATCGTCCGCGATGTTCAAGGCGAGGGCGAGACCGATGACCACGGTGCCGTTGACCGCGTCGGCCTTGGCCGTGCTGGTCGAGCTTGCCGTCTGTGAGGCGCTGAGGCTGACCGCATCCGTTGTCGATATGGTCTGCCCGATCCCGGCGATGGTTGCCGTCGTCTTGACCGTGGGCAGCGCGATCGCGGCGTCGGCGGTCAGGCTCAGGGTCGAGCCGCTCGGCCCGGCCGTCCCGGCCTCGGCGTAGGTCGTCATCGCATCCGTGTCGGCGGCGGACAGGGTGAGCTTGTTCGCGCCGGTGATCGCCGCGCCGTCATCGATCGACGCGTTCGTATCGTCCGTCGTGATGGCGATCGCTGCGCCGGCGCCGATGCCCACCGTGCCCGCGCCCTTGTCGCTCGCCATCGCCTTGGTGGTCGTTGAAACCGATGCCGCGGCGGAGACGGTGAGGTCGTTCGCGCCGGTGCCGGTGAGGGTTACGCCGCCGCTCCCTGTGGCTCGGATCTCGGCGTTGGTCTCGATGTCCGCGATCGTCAGCGCGAGGGAGCCTGCGATGCCGACCTTGCCGTCGCCGGCGCCGGCGGTCGATTCGGTGTCGAGCGTGCTCTTGCCGTCCGGCTCGCTGCTGAGCGGCACCCAGTTGAGAGAGTCTGCGCTCGGCGCCGTCGTGTCGTTGGCCTGTGCGGCCTGCGACACGTACTGCTTGCCGTCGGCGGGGTCGGTGACGACGTCGCCGACCGCGTAGGTGGTGCCGGACACCCAGTTGTTGATCTTCAGCCAATTAATGCCGCCATCGGCGCTCGGCGCAGTTGCGTTGTTGACGGCGTTCTTGGCCACATAGCGGTTGTGGTCGGTGGTGTCCGTGACGACGTTGCCCTGGGCGTAGCTCGTGGCCGCCGCCCAGTTGCCCTTGTCCTGCCCGGACTTGTTGACCGAGGCGGTGAAACTGAGGCCGTTCGAGGTGATCACGCCGCCGGTCCCGGAGCTGGCCTCGTTCCGCGAGTTGACGAGGTTAATGGCGACGGCGGCGCCGATGTCCGCGGTCTTCGCTTTGGCGGCGCTGCCCTTGGCGATTACCTTCGAGTCGACCTCCTCGCTCGAACTGAAGCTCGTCGCGCCGGTCGTGCTGAGGGTCGTAGACGGGGCAAGCGTGGCTTCGGCGTTGGCGGTGACGATCGCAATCGCCGCGGCGGCGGCGACGGTGACCGAGGTGCCACCGTTCTCACCACTCTGGGCCTTTGGCGTCTTGCTTGTGCCGGAGCCCGTGCCGCTGGAATCGGACGAGGTCTGGTTGCCGAGCGCCAGGTTGTCGTCGGCCTTGCCGTTCACGTCCTTGTGACTGGAGTCGGTTGAGTTGTCGTTCTGCGTGACGGCGGCACCCACATCCGGCGTCCCCGAGCACCCGGTGATGCCCGTGAACGTGTTGCTCGAGTTGCCGGTGTAGCTGCAGGTGCCGGTCACACCCGCGACCTGGAAGGTGCCGGTGCTGGCGAAGCCCGAGGAGTCATCGACTTGCAGGCTGCCCGGCAGGGCGCTCGAAACCTTCACCGTCGTGCTCGCCGACGAGCCCGTCTTACCCTGAGCTCCGGCCGCGCTCGCGTTGGCTTCGGTGTCGTTGGCCGAGGCGCCGTTGGCGGTGAAGCTCACCGCGCCTCCGGCGGTCAGGTTGCGATTCAGCTGCGAGAGGACGATGTGGTTGGCCACGATCAGGCCGAGGGCAAGGCCGATCGCCGCATTGCCGCCCTTGGCCACGCCGGTGGAGGTCGTCGTGGTCGACGCGTTCTGCGTGGCGCTGGCCGTCAGGCCGCCGCCTAGCGTCAGGGCGGGGCCGGTCCCGATCGACGCTGTAGTCGTGACGTTGGAGATGGCGATCGCTACCTGAGCCGAAAAAGCGACCGCGCCGCTGCTTCCGGCCGAGGCGCCACCGTTGGCGACCGTGACCATCCGGTCGAACCCGTTGGAGGTGGCCTTGAGGTTGTGCGCTCCGGTAAGCGCTGATCCGGCGGCCAGGCCGGAGCTGGTCGTGTCGTTGACGACGTTGACCGCCACCGAGGCGCCGATGCCGCTGGTGTTTTTCGAGCTCGAGTCACTCGGGTCCGTGCTCTGCTCGGCCTCCGCCGTTGCGTTGTTGAGCAGGCTCGAGGTCGCGTTCATCGTGACGTCACCGTTCACGGCGACCGGCGTTGGCGTCTGGACCTGGGCGATCGTGTTGCTGACCACGACGTTGACCGCGATCGACCCGGCCACGCCGACGCTCGTTCCGCCGGCGCCGGAGATCGAGTGGGCCGTGTAGCCCGAAGGCCCGTCCGTGACGGCTTCCAGCGTGACGCCGCCCGTGGCACCCACAGTCGTGTTGCCTGAGAGGTAAGCGTCGGTGTTGATGACGGCGACGTCGACGGCGACTGCGATGCCCACCCCGGCCGCGGCGTCGGAGTCAGGCGGGGTCGCCGTGCCGGTGGCGGCACCCAGGTCGTCGAACTGCGTGACGGCGCCGACCGTGGTCAGTAGCGTCTCCTTGCCCGCCGTGTCGCCACGATAGATCCGATAGCCCGTGGCGCCGCTGATCGCGCTCCACTTCACGGTGACCGCGGTGTTGGTGCCCGGGACCTTGTAGCTGGCCTCGGGACCGGCGGCACTCTCGTCGACGCCCATCACCTGCTTGCTCGCCACCGATGTCCCGGTACAGCCCGAGACGCCGGTGAATGACGTAGCCGTCGTACCTGTATATGCGCACGTTGTTCCGGTGGTTGGCGTGATGCCGCTGCCGGGGCCTGCGGTGAACGACCCCTTGCTGTCGAAGCCGGCCGTCGAGGTCACGTTCAGCGTGTCGCCGGTTCCGGTGAGGCTGTCGCCGCCGGTGACGGTCGCGTTCGGGCCGGGCTGGATTGCGGTGACCTTGTAGTAGTAGGTGGTGCCGGCGGTCAGTGAGCCGGCGGTCGTCAGGTCGGCGAAGGACGGCGCGTCGGGAGCGAACTTGACGTTGCCCGCGTCGGCGATCGCCGACACGTTGTTGGCGGCGCCAGCGTGCACTTTCGCCGTCCCACTGCCTACGGCGATGTTATGGGCTGACGTTGGCACGCTCGTGACCTCGGCGCCGTCGCTCGGGGTGCCTGTGCACCCGCTGACTCCGGTGAATGACGTGGGGGTTGTGCCGGTGTACGAGCATGTACCCGAAGCGCCGTCGATCGTGAACGTTCCGCTGGGGTCGAAGCTAGCTGTCGAAGCGACCGTGACGGTGTCCGAACCAATGCCCGTCAGAGTCGGAGCGCCGACCAGCGTGGTGTGAGCCCGCGGGGCGATGTAGGCCTTGGTGGTCGCGACATCGACCGTCACGGCGAGCGCTGCCGCCAGGCTCTGGGTGCCGTCGCTGGTCTGCGACTTGCCGTCGCCCTGTGTCGCCGAGGACGAGCTGTATCCGTCGGTGCCGGAGCCTCCCTCCCGCGCGCTTGGCGTATTGGCAGAGGAGTCGTTCGCGCCCTTGGCGCCGCCGGGGCTCGCTTTGGCAGTCGTCGGTGCTGTGTTGTTGGTGTCGGCAGAGATCGTCAGGCCCTTGGCGCTGATCGGCGTGGAGTTCGTGCTGTCGATGAACGCCTCCGAGTCGGTGGTAAGCACCGCCACCGCGATGCCGGCGCCGGAGCCCGACAGGCTCGAATCGGCGGTCGAGGTGACGTTCGTCGTCAGGTTCGACGCGATCGACACGTTGCCGTTCGACGCGACGATGCTGCTGGTGTCCGAGAGCTGGCTGTGAGCGTTGACCAGCACCTGGGACGCGGTGACCGACGAGTCGGTGGTGGTGATGTCCTTCCAGTTCCCGGAGTCCTGGTCCGGCGGGGTCGCGTCTGATGTGATGTCCATCTGCGCCTGCCAGCGCTTGCTCGCGTACTGGACGACGTCGTCCTTGCTGTAGCTGGTGCCGGACAGCCAGTAGCCCTTGTTCGAACCCGCCGAGTTGGCGGTCGCCGCGACGTTGGCGACGCTGTTGACGGTCACATCCCCGCCCGTGGCGGTGATCGTCGAGTTGCCATGGATGTAGATGGTCGCCTGGTAGATCAGCTGCAGGATCGCGTGGCTGATCACCTTCGAGTTGCCGTCGTTCTCGATGTTGGTCTTGACCGCTGACTTGTCCTTGGCTGTGCCCGTGCAACCCGACACGCCGGTGAACGCGATGCTCGGCGTGCTCTGCGTTCCGGTGTATGTGCAAGTCCCGAGGCCGTCGACGTTGATCGTGCCGCTGGAGGAGAACCAATAGTCGTTGGCGACGACCAGCGTGTTGCCGCTGCCGGTGAGCGTCTGGTCGCCGTTGACGGTCGTCTGGAACGTGCCGGCGAAGGCCTCGAGGTCAACCGACTTGCCACTGATATTGGCGCCATTGACGTCGATGCTGCCGTTCACGCCTCCCTTGGTCGTGGTGATACCGACCCCGGACGTGCCGTCGCTCTGATACACAGCGTTGAAGTTGATCGCACCCGGAGCACTGACCGTGTCACCAGAGTCGACCTTGATGCTGGTCGCGTCGATCTCGAGCGTGCCGCCCAGCCCGTCAAGGTTGCCGTTGATCTCCACGTTCGACTGACCGGCATTGATGATCAGCGAGGTCATCGCCGACCGCGCGGTCGTCAATGTCCAGGAGAACAGGGTCGAGGCGAACTGAATGGTGCTGCCGCTGTCGCTCACTTTCAGGGTGTCGAGCCCGGTCGGTTCCTTGAGGCTGATGACAGCAGTGGCCGAATCGTTGTAGCAGAGCGTGTTGGTCACATCGACGCAGGTGCGGCCCAGGTCGAAGAGGCTGAAGTGCGTGACCGTGGCGACCAGCTGACGGTGCGCCCAGTCGAGCGTCGTCGCCTCGGGCACCCAGGTTCCGCTGACGGGGTCGTAGTGGAGGACGGTCAGCGTCTGAGCCTGCGCCTGGGTCACGCCGGTCGGCAGCGCGAAGGTAAGGGTGGCGGGCTGGTCGAGCAGGTGGACCGCGGACCCGCTGGCGAGGCTGGTGGCGTTGATGTCGTACGCGGTGCCGAATGCGCTCAGACCGCCGGTCATGGCTGGCGGCGCGGTATTGGGCGTGACGGCCACAGCGAGCTTGTCGCTGGTGGCCTGTCCGACGCCGACCGAGAGCTGACCGTCGGAAGAGGTGGCCTGTCCGTTGGAGTTGAACGAGGACCGCGCGGTGGCCGTCGTCACGGAGGTGAAGCCGAGCGACGGTGCCAGTTGAACTACCTGGTAGCTGTAGAGATCGCCGGGCAAGGCCGACACATCGTCATAGCTGGTCGAGGTGGTGGTGCCCAGCGAGTAGAAGCTGGCGCCTACGCCGAAGGCTCGGCGAACCTGGAAGACTGCTCCCGCCGTCCCGCTCCAGGTCAAGTGGACGCCGGTTGTGGTGGCAGCGATGGAAAGATCAAAACCCTGGGTTGGAGGGCCGCGGGCGCCGGCGGCTCCGACGAAGAAGTGGTCGAGCTGCTGGGCGTTCTGGCCTGAGTTGTCCGTGGCGGTGACCCGAAGGTCGTACTTGCCGGCTGGGAGGCCGGTGGTGTTCAGGGTCGTGGTCCAGGCGATCGAGCCGCCCGCGCCGAGGTTCGGTCCGGGAGGGGAGGTCGGCGAGGTCGGCGACGACGGCTCGAGGTTGGCGATCGACTGCCACGCCGTGCTCCCGCTGGGAGCGAACGAGAAGTCGACCAACGCGAGGCCGCCGCTGGCGCTGACCAGCGCCGCCAGGTCGATCACGGCCTGGTCCGGGCGCTCGGCGGCGTTCGGCGTCAGGATCGTGATCGAAGGCGCAGCGCCCGCGCGCCACGCGATGGGGGTGGTGATCCAGACCGCCTGCGAGAAAGCACTCTCATTGCCGACGCCGTCCGTCTGCGTGACCACGTATCCAGTCGCCTGGCCGCCCACCAGCCAAGAGTCGGTGAACGATCCGCCTGCGATGCCGGTTGCCGCGAGCGAGAACCCGCCGGTCCCGATCGCTCGGTACACGTTGTAGGTCGAGCCGGCGGCCGCAGTCCAGGTGACCCGCACCGTCGTTCCGGTGATCGACGCGCTGACTCCGGTCACGGCTGGCGCGGTGTGAAAGACGGTCACGGTCGAGGATGCGGTCGCACCGACCGGGGTGCCGTTGGCGGCCAGGGCGACCGCGCGGAACTGGTGATCGCCCTCGGACAGTGAGGTCGTGATGACCGTGCCGGCTGCAGTCCATGTCTGGCCGCTGAGCAGGGCCGAGAGCTGGCCGACCACGTACCAGGTGCCCGATTCGAGGGCCTGGACGTCGACCGTGAACACTTTTGCCGAGGCCGTGCCCGAAGCCGAGATCGTCAGATTCGTCCCGGCGGTGCCTGTCGACTGAGTCGAGCCTAGGGTGATCGAGCCGGGCGCCGAGTTGGTGGTGGACGATGTTCCGGAGGCGATCTGGAACGGCGCCGTCGAGGTCGCTGGAGCTGCGACCGGCACGACCGCGGCCGAGACTACGCTCGACTCGCCACCCGCCTGCCCGGGTGCGAATGCCTCGATCCGGTAGTACGCGATGCCGCCGATCGACGAGCTGTCGCGGAATAGTGCCTCACCGGTCCGGCCGAGCTCTACGAAAGGCCCGGTCGCGCTCCAGCCGCGCTCGACGACGTAGCCCGACGCGCCTTGCACGGTGTCCCAGAGCACCGTCACCACGCCAGGTCCGCTCACCGCGCGGACGTCGGACGGAGCGGCCAGCTGGGCTTGTGGCGTGAGCCCGTTCGACGCTCGGGTCACGGTCGGGACCACGATGCTCGCGGTCACGGAGGGCTGGCCGAGCGCGCCGTCGGTGTTGTAAGCCTGGACCTGGTAGTCGTTGTTGCCCGGTTCAGCGGTTCGGTCGAGGAACTGTGTTCCGGAAACGGTGTCGAGGAGAACCCAGTCGCCGCCATTGCGCCGACTCACCGCGTAGCGGGTGGCGAGCTCGTTCTGGCCGGCTGACCAGATGACCGACACGCCGTCCGGCGTGATCAGGACCGTCGGTCGTTCAGGTGCGGGCAGCCCGGGGTCGCCGCGGAGAGTGAAATCCTTGACCAGGCTTGTGCCGCCCGATGTCGTGACGCGCACGGAGTAGTGGCCGTGCGCCAGGCCAGAGACATTCCAGGCGACGGTGCAGTTCGGCGAGCAGGACATGTCGCCGGTCACGTCCGACCACGAAACACCGTTGGTCGTGTACTGGAACTGGACGTCGCTCGGGTTGGTGGCGTCGCTGACCAAGAGCAGCCGGCCGTCGACTGCACCGTCGGACGCGAGCTCTTGACCGTTGGGCAGCGTCAGCGAGAGGAGCGGCGCCGACGGCGTGTCGGTGCTCGCGGTCACCGTTGCCGAGGCGCTCACCGACGGGCTGTAGTGGCCGAACTGGTCTTCAAGCACGATGGAGTACGAATGCTGACCACTGCCCGCGCTGCCGTCGGTCCAGGACAGCGCACCCGCCGCAACGGCGGCGACCGGCGTAAGGTCGCTGTCCTTCTGGACCAGGTATGCCGCGCCGTTGGCGGATGCGGGCTGACGCCACGTAAGCACCACCTTCGTTCCGACGGTCGTGGCGCCCAACGCCGTGGGGGCTGCGGGCGCCGCGTTACCCACTCTGACCTGCGAAGCGAGCTGCGTGCTGTGTCCTGATCCGTCGGCGACAGTGACGATCAGTGTGTATGCGCCATCCGCCGCGCCGCGAGAATCCCAGACAGCGACCGCGGTTCCCGTCAACGGGTCACTGTTGCTCGGTGTTGAGGTGGCGGTCGCAACCTGGGTGGTCGTGCCGCCCGGCGCGGTGATCGACCAGGTCACCGTCGCCACGCCGTCGCCAGTGCTGACCTCGGCGCTCAAAGCGACCGAGCCGCTCAGCGTGCTCGACTGCGGCGCCGTCTGCAATACCACCGGCATGGACGTGGCCGCCGCCCATGTCGCGGTCGCGGTTTGGACCTGCGTGGTGTCGGGTCCGCCCGCGAGGACCGGAATGATCTGGTACGCGTACTGCGTGCCCGCGACCCCTCCGATGTCGGTAAGCGACGTTGCCGTCGTCGTCGCCACGAGCGTCGGGGTGGCCGTCCCGACCGCGCGGTAAACCTGATAGCTCTGCGCGCCGCCGACGGCCGTCCATGTCAGCGACACATGGCCGTCAGTCGGTGACGCCACAAGCTGGAGCGGAACGCCTGTGGTCGCCGGAGGCGGCGGCACGTCCGTGCTTGTCCACCCGTTTCCAGTCGCGGTCGACGTCGTGGGCGTCTGGGTGGTCGCGACCGTCGAGGAGCCTGACGTGGAGTTGCTATTCGACGTGGTCGAGATGCCTGGGCATGCCGTCGAGGATGCGCTCACGCATGCGACCTGGGTCGACGACGTGAGGGTGGATGTGGCCTGGCTCTGATTGGCGACAGGCACCGTAGCAACCGCAAGCTCGGTGTTGCTGTCGAAGCTTGTGATCTGACCTCCGACTTGCTGCACGGCCTGCTGCGCCTGCGTGAAGGTGGTGCCGGGCTTGAACGCGATGTAGAGCTTGGTGGTCTGTCCTGATGTTCCGTTGACGGTCGTCGTCACTTTCGGCTTGACTGTGCGGATGACTGTGCGCACGTAAACGGGCTTGGGCTTCGGTCCTTGAATCAGCAGCTGGCCGGTCGTCGGCTCGTAGCTGATGACCTGGATGCCGTTGGTCTGCGCCCATGCCTGGATTCGACTCGGGTCGATGCCAGGGGCGAGCATCGCGCGCCAGATGCCGAGCCTCGCGTTGTACAGCACCGGCTTGACCTGCGGGAGCAAGACGACTGCGACGCGTCCCGACGAATCATCCGTTGAGCTCCACCCGATGACGGTGAGCGCGTTCTTGGCGAAGTAGGAATCGATGTCGCCTTGCGTCGCGAAGGGTGGAAAGTAGATCACCGCCGTGTGCTGCTCAGGTCCCGGCCCGATTTTGATCTGGGGCAGCGAGAAGATGTACTGGCCGAACGCGGGGAAGGACGAGGTCAGCTGCATTCCGTACTGCGCCCCGAACGCGCCCACCACGCGGTCGGAGGTGAAGGGCGTGAACGTCATGGTCGCCTGGCCGAGCGCGCTGTCGACCGTCACTCCGTAGATCCGAGTCTGCGGAACGTAAGCGCTGTGAGAGGAAGCGGGAAGCTTCTGCTGGACCATCGCGACAAGCGAGCTGTACTGCGCAAAGTTCTGAACGGTGAGGACGAGCGCTACAGCGCCGGCCATGGTGCCGGAGGCGAAGAGCAGCTTGAGTAGTGCTTTCAGCTGAAGGCGCCCCCGGGGTTCGTGGTGCGATCAGCTACATCGCCCGGGCGCGCGCCCACGCTATGTCTTGAGCACGATGCTCGACTGATGACCAACCTTCCTCCCTCTGGATACGCTGCGCCCGGTGCGCCTCGAAAAAGTTGCAGCACTATAGCACCGCCCCGCAAAAGAGCAAGAAGGAACTTTCAGAAACGTTAGGGCGCCCTTGGTTAAGGCGGTGGGAGACCCACCTTTTGGGTGCTGGACCCGCCTCGCGGCTCGACCAGGAGGCTCTGGGCGCTGCTTCCGATCCTTCCCCGGCGGTCGTACAGCGCGCCCTCCGCGACGCCCACTCCTTGCGGGGCGAGCCAGGTCGCCGCGTCGACCATCACCCACTCGTCGACCGGCAATCGATGGACGTGGATGGTCAGATCCGGGTTCAAGAAGCTCGTCCTGCGTGGGTCGACCACGTGGCTGATCCCGTTGGGAAAGTCGGCCGCGGCGCAAATGCGAACCAGGCCGCTCGGCACCTCGCCCTCGACCAGCGGGAGTCGGAGGCGAAACCACGCCCACCCCGGCCCCACCTCGCGTCGCTCCTGGGCCGGGCCCCGGACCTCCACGCCTTGAAGGTGATATGCGGCGCCCGGCCTCCAGCCGCCCGACCACTCGGGCAGCGACTCGGGCGGTGGATGCGGCAAGGGCTGGTCGTCGACCGGCACCCCGACCTCGCCAACCCGCATCCGCAGCGCGGTCGTTCGCGCCACCTCCTGCTCCCCGTTCCACAGCGAAGCCTCCACCAGATGCACCTTGCGCCCCGGTCTTACCAGGCGCGAGCTGACGCCAAGAGGTGTCCTACCGACCGGACGCAGGAGCTCGACGGTGAGGCGCGCCACGAACATCGGCTGATCGGCAGAGAAGCGCTCGAGCTCGCGGGCCATGAGCATCGTGGGCGGACCACCGTGGAGAGACTGGTCGCCCCACGGGCTCAGCGTCGCCTCGGTCGCGCGGTAGAGACCCTCATCAATCTGTTCAAACAGGGCGTCCGCCACTTCAGCCAGAAGTGTGCCCGAGCCAGGCGCGTGGGAGCGCTTTCCAGGCCACTAGGATTGACCGCACCGGTCTCGTGTCCTTTACTAATGTGAACTGATGGAAGCGCTCTCAAACCCCCCGGCCACTCTTGACCAGGTGGCGCGGGCCGCCGGCGTGTCCAGGGCGACGGCTTCACGCGTGTTCAGCGGAAGTCAGGCTGTCAGCGACGAGGCCCGGCGGTCCGTCGAGCGCGCCGCGCGGGAGCTTCGGTACGTGCCCAACCGCGCGGCCAAGAGCCTGGCGGCCGGCCGCAGCGAATCCGTCGGCGTGGTCGTCCCCCAACCCACCTCGCCACATTTCCTGGACCCTCTGTTCCCGCGCTTGCTGCGCTCGATCGGTGAGGAGCTCTCCGCGAACGGACTTCAGATGGCCGTCTTCGCTCCGCAGTCCGAGCTCGACTTCGACCGGCTCGAGCAATACCTGGGGGGGGGGGACATGTCGACGCGGTCCTGATGCTGAGCCTGCCCGAATTCGATGCGCTCTCCGTCCGGCTCCAGGCCCGGGGCATCCCGGTCGTCTTCGGGGGCAGACCGAGCAATCCGCTCGTGAGCTTCGTCGACATCGACAACCGGGCCGGAGGCAGGAGCGCCACAGAGCACCTGATCGGGCAGGGCCGGCGGCGCGTCGCCCACATCGCCGGGCCGCAGCAGCTCGGCGCGGCGTCCGAGCGGAAGCAGGGATTTCATGACGCCATGTGGAGCGCGGGATTGAGCGCCGACCTCGTGGAGCACAGCGAGCTCGACCGCGACGGCGGTGAGCTCGCAATGTCACGACTGCTGGCACGAACGGATCAGATCGATGCGGTGTTCTGCGCCTCGGATGCGATGGCCGCCGGGGCGATGTGGGCGGCGCAGGTCGTCGGGCGCCGCATCCCTGACGACGTCGCGATCATCGGATGCGACGATTTGCCGCTTGCCGCGTTGACACAGCCGCCGCTTTCCAGCGTGAGACAGCCGATCGAGCGCATGGGCCGTGAGATGACGCGGATGGTCCTCGGCATGTCGGCGGCCGGAGCGCATCCGCCCCAGCAGGTCATCGTCGGTCCAGAGCTGGTCTGCCGCGAATCGACGGTCGGGCGCTGCGGCTGAGAGCGTCCATTCCGAGCGGGGTGCCGCTTCAGGCGCGCTCGGTCAGGCGGCTCGGAACCTCTTCGATCAGCAAGGCCAGGCGGGGGCAGGTGCCGACCGCGCGCCGTGCGTGTCCAAGTACCTCCTCGTCCTCGATCGACTCCGCGGCCACGATCGGAAAGCCCCAGTCGTCCAGTGCGATGCGCTCGGGCACGATCTCGGCGCAGTAGCCGTATCCGTCGCACAGGATCGGGTTGACCCGCAGCTTGCGCTGCACCAGCTCACTCATCGCCAGCGGTCTCCTGACGGCGGCGGTGGCGGGAAGCCCGCGACGTCGTGACCCGGGCATGCTCGCCCCGACATGTGAAGGCCCAGGTGTTCGCTGAAAGCCGACAGCGCGCCGGCCAGCTGGCCCACCGCGCCGTCGGGGTGGTGGCACGCGCCGCGACCGCGCACCATTCCGATCCATCGGTGCACCCGCTCGAGATCGCCGGGCTGCGGTGCGGACGAGGCGATACGCTCCATCGCCTCCGAAAGAGCCGCCAGGCCGTTGACGCACGGCCCGCACTGGCCTGAGGTCTCCGCCGCCAGGTAGGTGAGGATCCGCGTGGATTCGACGATCCCACATCCGTCGCGCGGCAGGACGGCGACGATGCCACAGCCCAGCGAGCCACCATGCTCCGCGCGCAGCCGCTCGGCGTCGAGAGGAAGGCCGGCCAGCGCCTGGGGCGCGACCCAGGTCCCAAAGTAGCCGCCGACGAGCGCGCCGGCCGGCGGAGTAACGGTGCCGCCCACGGCGTCAAGCACCGAGCCCAGACGAGCTCCCAGGTCGACCTCGTAGACGCCGGGCTGCCTCACGTTGCCGCACAGGGTCAGCAGCGTGCTGCCCGGCGACTGCGCTGTGCCCAGCTTGCGAAACCAGTCGCTTCCATATCGGGCGATGGTCGCGACATGGGCCATCGTCTCCGCGTTCTGGACCAGCGTCGGTCGATCGTCCACGCCTTTCTCGGTCGCACGCTGCAGGGTGAACATCGGCTTCGACGGTCCACCCGAGGCCCGATTGACGACGGCCGACGACTCGCCGGCGATGTAGCGGTGGGCAGTGCGGACGACCTTGATCGGCGCCTCTTGCAGCCCCGCTCGCCGGCGCTCCTCCAGGGCGCGCTCCACCGCGCCGTTGGTGCCGCGCGAATCCCGCGACAGGTAGAGCACGACCTCGGTCGCGCCGATGCTCTCCGCTGCCAGCGCCGCTCCATCGAGCACCAGGTGTGGCCGCAAGCTCAGCAGCGTCCGGTCCTTGGAGCTGAGCGGCTCGCCCTCCGAGCCGTTGATCACGACCACCGCATTGCCCTGCGAGGCCGCAGCGGCGGCGGACCATTTGCGTGCCGTCGGAAACCACGCGCCCCCTCGGCCTCGCAAACCGCTTCTTGCAATCACCTCGATGAGCCACGGTCCACCCGCAGGACGCCGCTTGAGTCGCTGCTCGTGATCTTCCAGGCGCTCGCAACCAGTGTCGAAAGCCGGACCGGCCATCAAGCGCCAGCCGACGGGGGTATACGCAGCGCTAGGCGCGGCCGGCAAGTTCATTGCCATCAGTTCAGCGGGCCCGAGGTGTCAAGCCGTCCCGTGATCTGGCCTCCCGAGGTGAGCACCAGCTGCGAGCCGTAGAACGTGATGAGCAAGCGGGTTGTGCCGCACACGGCGTAGAGCGTCGCGCCTGCCGTTGCCGGGACCGTGCAGAGCACACGCGAGCCTCGCGCGACCGTCACGACGGGAAGGGTCTCGTTGCTGTCGGGCGAGCGGATGGCGACGGTCAGCGCGGTGTCGACGGTGTCGCGCATCGAGATCTGTAAACCGCCGCTCGCGTCGCGGACCAGGACCCCGACCAGCGGGTCGCTGAAACCTGCGGGTCCCGGGTGGACCGGGCCGACGTGCGCGGCCACCTTCACTGGTGGCGTGCCTGCCCTGGCCGACCAGTTGGATTGCAGCGGGCCGCCCAACGCCCACCGCGTCGAGAGCACGAGCACGACCGCGGTGACGATCGCCGCGCCCGCGCGTATCGGCGCCGTCGACAACGGCCCCTCGCGGATTCGTGTGAGCAGCGCCAGGACAACGGCCACCACGCACGACACGACGACGCCGATCAGCCACGGAGCGCGTGCATCGCTGCCGGTGCCCAGCCCGTGGATCACCGCGATCGGCCAGGAGGCATAGGCGATCCAGTGGATCGCTCGCCATGCGCGCGGACCAACCCGATCACGCAGCATGCTGGTCGCCGCGACCACGATCATGATTTGGGCCGCCACCACGCCAAGGCCCAGCCAGATGGGACGGTACGTCGCCCCGAAAGGAATGATCACGTCGCGCACGCTGATGTGGGCGAACGGGTCGAGGACTGTCGTGATGATGTGTGCGAGGAGCAGCCCGAGCGCGATCATGCTGAGGTTCCGATGCAGGTCGGCGGTCACAAAGCCGGGCGTCGACCGTCCGATCCACCGCGTCGCGGTCACAATCCCCAGCACCACCGTGCAGGTCAGCACGATCAAGGTCGCTGCGCCCAGGCCGCGCGTCGCGTACCACAACCAGCTCGGGTTGCTCGCGGTCGCCGCCGCCAGGTGGAGACTCACGCCCGCTTACGCGCTCCAGCCGCCGGCATAATGCACAGCCCCGTCGAGGTCGACGAGGCGTGCTGGCAGCGCGAGGTCGGAAAGCCACTCGATGCCCCGTTTTCCCATGATCAGCGCGGCGGTGGCCGCAGCGTTGGCCTCGAGGCACGTCGCGGCGGCCACCGTGACCATCGTCCAGGGCGTTTGCGCTGGCAGGCCGGTGGCCGGGTCGATGATGTGGTGCAGCTCCACACCGCCGCGCCGCCACCGTCGCGCCGTAGTGCCGGAGGTCGCGAGACCGCCGTCGAACATCACTATGTCCTGACCGTCGGACGCGTCGACGTCGGTGGCCACGCGCATCGGCCAGCCGCCGTCGGGCAGCGGCCCTCGTACGGCGATGTCACCGCCGCAGTCGACCGCCACCGCGACCCCGAGTGTTTCGGCGACCGCGTCGGCAGCGCGGTCGGCGGCCCATGCCTTGCCGCTGGCGCCGAGGTCGATCGAGGTTCCGGGCGGCAGTGTCAACGTGTGAGCGGCGGGATCGAGGTGAAGGGCCCGCCATCCGGGAATGTGGCGAACGCGGAGCTCGAGGGGCGGCCCATCAGGCAGCATGTCGCGGAAGGTGACGGTGTACCCGGCCTCCTCCACCAGCCGGCCGACGCTCAGGTCGACCAGGCCGCCCGTCATCTCGGCGGCCTGGAGAGCGGCGGTGATCGCACCCTCCAACAAGGGCGACAGCGCAACGTTGGCCGATCCACCGGAGCGGTTGAGGCGGGACAGCTCGGAGTCAGGGCGGAAGCGGCTGCACACCTCGTCGATCTCCTCGAGCTGCCGCCTGACCATCGCGGTCGCCGCCGGCAGGGCGGCCGGGTCGTCGACCACCACGGTGTTGGCCGTCCCCATGCACCGGAACCAGTCGCGGCTCAGCAAGGTTTGGAAGGGGTCGAATGGCAGACCGGGGCCGGTGGCGGAGCCGGAGCAGCAGCCGGACCCTGGGAGGGAGGGCGCGGGGCGCCCCCCGAGGTGGGCGGGTAGCCCGAGTGGTGGACCACCGTCTGGACCACGGGCGGAGCCTTCTGCACGGGAGCGGCTGCGACCGGGACCGCGTGCGGCAGCTGGGCGGCGGGCGCCTTGCCGGAAAAGAACGCCTCGGCCAGGTTGCTGAAGACCCAGGTCAATCCAAGGGCGCCCGCGAGACCGCCGAAGGTCGCCACACGGACGATCAGGATGGCGCGGTCACGGGTCGCCTCCTCGGGCCGCCGGTCCATCAGTTGTCCCCGGCTTCCGGCGGCTCAGGCTGCTGGCCGGGCTCGGCCGTCGGCTCGGGTTGAGGCCTGGGCGCCTGCTTGGGCGGGTCGTACACGTCGATTACCTTGTGCACCGGCTGAACCGGCGGGAAGATCGCGCTGGCCTGGATCTCGGGCGCCAGCGCCGTCGGGAAGACCAGGCCGAGCAAGGTCGGGACGCCTGCGATCGCGATGGCCACGAGCGCGGCCAGGGCGCCGGAGCCGAACGTGAGAACAAGGAAGCGCACGACCCGGTTCTCACGGGGCTTCCGATCCCGCGGAGCCGCTTTCATCGACCTTCCGATCGCAAGGCGCCTGATCATCTTCCCTTCCTCTTGCTCGAGCCGGAATGCGCTGAAAACAGTCCGAAGATGAACGAGAAACGCATGAACGCGCCTGAGTCGGAACCCATGGATGCGCCAACGATGCCCACGCCCCTAACTTGCGTCGAGGCGACCTGTGCCGCGCCCGCGCTGGTTATCTACTTGACCGCCATGCTTGCTACCCTCACCGCTTGATGCAGACCCGGGCGGCTTTCGGCGTCCGCGCCCTCGACAACCGGAGCTTCCGCAGAGTCCTCCTCGCCCTGGTCGGCGTCCCGATCGCGCTTGTGTATGCGTGGCGGGTCGTGATCGAGCCCCTGGCCTTCGGCACGTATCTGGGCGACTTTCAGGAGAGCTACATGCGTGCAGCCGGCAGGCTTGCGGCCAACCTCGATCCCTACGACCTCTGCGCCACCATGGGCTGCCAGGAGCCAACCGGCCCCCAGTACGTGATGCCGCCGCTTCTCGCGCGGCTCCTGCAACCGCTGGTCGGCGGCGACATACACGTCATCGACGCGGCCGTCGTCGTCGTCCTCAACCTGTCGCTGGCAATCTTCCTCGTATGCGCTCTCCGCGCCCTCGAGGTGCGGGACCGGGAGCTCGCGGCGCTGCTCGTGATCACCGCCCTGAGCTTCGGTCCGGTGATCGGCAATATCGACGAGGGCCAGATCAACCTCGTTCTGCTCGCGCTGTCGGGCCTGTGGCTGGTGAGCTGGATGTCGGGCGGATGGTGGGGCGGCATTCCTCTCGCCCTGGCCGTCGCCCTGAAGCTGATCCAGGCCCCGGTCGCGTTTCTCTTGCTGTGGGCGAGAAGATGGTCGATGCTGTTCACGACTGCTGTCACCGGCATTGCGGTCACCCTGCTGGCAGCGCCGCAGTACCTGTTCGAATACCTCTTCAAGGTGCTGCCCGTGGTGAGCGGCGGCACCGGCATCTTCGAGAACCACTCGCCTGGAGGGACGATCACGCGGCTCATCGAACCTGCGACGTTCTTCGGAGCGGAGCGGGGCAGCCCGCCGCTGGCACGCGTCATCACGGTCGTCGTCGCCCTGGCAGCCTTGCTGATCACGTTCGCAGTGCTTCGCACGCCGGCCCGCGACCGCGTCGGCAGGAGCTTAGAGGCGGCGGCGATCGTCGCCGCCGGCCCGATGGTCGCCCCGTACTCGTGGGGAACCCATCTCGTTCTTCTCCTCCTCCCGATGCTCGTGCTCGTGGCGTGGGGCGTGCGTAATCGCGACTGGACCGTGCTCACTCTGGTGGCCGCGAGTTCGCTCCTGTTGGGACCCGGCCAGCAGCGCCTGCAGATTATGCTGGTGAGCGGTTACTCCAACGTCGTGGTGCTTCGGGCGTTGGGCGAGATGGGCCTCGTCGGTGTCATCGCGGTCTGGGTCGCATGCCTGCTGGCGGTGCGGCGCGAGCGCTCCAGGGCCATGCTCGCCTCGGTCGCGCCCGAACTGGCGGACCGCCCCACTGCGTACTCCTCCGGCGCGAACTCCCGTGATCGATGACCCAGTCCTGATCGACGACTGGCACCCGATCGCCCGCGTCGACCAGCTTGCGGAGGGCGGGCCGCTCGCGGCCCGCTTGCTCGGTGAGGACATCGTGCTGTGGAGGTCCGGCGACGAGCTCCTGGCGTGGCGCGACCTGTGCGTCCATCGCGGCACGCGCCTTTCCCTGGGCCGCATCGTCGACGACTCACGCCTGGAGTGCCCGTATCACGGTTGGACGTACGGAACGGACGGGCGCTGCGTGCACATTCCAGCCCATCCCGAGCAGGCGCCGCCCGCGAAGGCGCGAACCACCACTTATCGGGCAGCCATCGCCCACGGGGTCGTCTGGGTGACGCTCGGCGGCGGAACCACGGCGATTCCGACCTTTGACCTGCTCGACGATCCCGCGCACGCCGTCCTTCTGGCGGGCCCCTACCGCGTACGGGCCAGCGGCCCTCGCATCGTCGAGAACTTTCTCGACGTCGGCCATTTCCCTTTCGTGCACGAAGGCGTGCTGGGAGACCGGCAGACACCGGAGATCGCGGACTACAGCGCGCAGATCGACGAGAACGGCGTGCTGGCGACCGGCGTGCAGGTGTTTCAACCCGACCCCTACGGCACCGGGCGCGGCTCGACGGTGACCTACACGTACCGGGTGCACCGGCCGCTGTCCGCCTCCCTGATCAAGCACGGCGAGCTGTCGTTCGGGATCCTGCTCTCCGTGACACCGCATGACGTGACGGACAGCACCGCCTGGATGTGGATGGCGATGAACTACGAACCGCCGCCGGGCATGGTCGAGTTCCAGGACCGCATCTTCGAGCAGGACCGGCCGATCCTGGAATCGCAGCGACCCGAGCTGCTGCCCCTCGATCTGCAGGCGGAGCTGCACCTGCGCAGCGACCGCACGGCGATCGCATACCGGCGATGGCTGGCGCAGCTGGGGGTTCGGACGGGCGCCTCGTGAGCGCCGGAGAAGGTCAGCCGAGCTCGAACAGCTTCCTGGGCAAACGGTGTAGCCTCTCGACCTCACCCTCGGCGGTGAGCAGGAAGTTGTCGCAGGCCCACGAATAGGTGCGCGCCGTCGAGAAGGCGGGATGCAGCGCGAAGTACATGTTGGCCGCGACGGGCATCGTCTCGTCGAAGCGAATGAGCGGGCGCTCGACCATGTCGTAGCCCTGGCCGTGGAAGTGGACGCGCTTCTCCTCGGTGCGGCCGTGCTCGCGCATGAACGCGTTGTAGGTTTCCCACATCGCCGCCGGGTTCGCGCCCGGCCGGAGCAGCCGCGTGCAGAACTCCTGCGCCTCCACCACGAAGGCCTGCTGCTCGCGCATCTCCTCGGTGGCCTTGCCCAACACAGCCGTGCGCCCGAGCTCGCAGTAGTAGCCGCCCGGGCCGTTGTTCTCGACCAGCAGGCTGAACTGGTCCCCCTCTTGCAGCACCCTGCCCTGGAGATGGCGATTGACGATCTGGCCCGGCGAGCCGGAGGGGGCAGAGAACGAGAGGAAAAGACCTTGCTCGCTGCCGGCGTCGTGGCCCGCCCGCTCGGCCACCGCGGCGACCTGCAGCTCGGACATTCCAGGGCGGATGGCTTCGAACGCCGCGGCCATGGCCGCGTCCTGCGCCAGCGCGGTGCGGCGGACGTAAGCCAGCTCATCCTCGCTCTTCACCGCTTTGATGGGATCGACCAGCTCTGACGCATCGACCACGTTGGCCCTGGCAAGCACTCCTTGCTTCAACCCGTCCACCAAGGCGAACGAGATGGACGCGACGCCCAGAAGGCCGACGGTCGCCCCGGCGTAGCCTTCCAGCGCCTTGGCCGCAAGGTCGGCGTCGTAACCCGCCGTGTAATGCGCCGACGAGTAGCTCGGTGTGCCCATCAACCTCCCCACCCCGCGGCGGACGCCGTCGCCTTCCGGCGGCAGCCTCTGGTCGAGACCGAAGGCTCCCTGCCCGATCACAGTCATCGGCTCGTCGCGCGGGAATATGACCGTCAGCCAGTAGCCGTTGGTAGCTGGCATGTCGGTGAGATACCTGACGTACCCGCCCATGAAGTCGTTGTTGGCCTGCGCCAGCAGGACGTCGATCCCGCGCTCTGCCATCGCCTTACGGAGCAGCGCCCAGCGCCGCTCCAGCTCGCGATCCGGCAGCGGATGGTTGACGCGCTCGGACATCTCTCCCACCAGGGCCCTCCTACCGCTTGACCACGTTGATCATGCCCTCGAGGTCGCCGGCCAGGTAGCGCCGCAGGTTCTCCTCGACGATGGGGAGCGCGTCGGCGGCATAACCGACGTGGAACCCCGCCATGTGCGGCGTCACGATCACGTTGTCCATCGAATAGAAAGGATGGCCTTCTGGCAGCGGCTCCTCGGCGAACACATCGAGCGCCGCACCCGCGATGGCGCGGCTTCGGAGCGCATCGATCAGCGCCGGCTCGTCGACGATTCCGCCCCGCGCAAGGTTGACCACGAACGCCGAGGGCTTCATCGCGGCCAGCACCTTCGCATCGATGATGTTGTGCGTCTCTTTCGTGTAAGGCGTCAGGAGGACAAGGTAGTCGAGCCGCGAGACGACGTTCATCAGCTCGCCCTTTCCCATCATCTCGTCGAAGCCCGGCAGCTCTCGCGTGGCTGAGCTCAGGCCGATCACGGTCATGCCCAGCGCTTTGCATCGGAGGGCCAGCTCCTCGGCGATGACCCCCACTCCGAAGATGCCAACCGTGGCGCCGGCCAGCAGGGTGACCTGGAAGCGCTCCCATCTGCGGTTGGCCTGGTTGCGCACCGCCCGTGGCAGGTTGCGAGCCAGCGCGAGCATGAACGCGAGAGCCGCCTCCGAGACCGATTTCCCATGGAGCCCACGAAGGTTGGTGACGATCACGCCTTCGCGCAGCGAGGGCCGGTCGACGATCCCGTCGACCCCGGTGCCGAGCGCCTGGATCCACCTCAGCCGCGCACCCTTCTCGAGCACACGATCGCTGATGTGGGCGCCGAACGTGACCAGGATCTCCGCGTCATCGATGTACGGATCCACCTTCGAGTGGTGGTCGACCAGGTCGACCTGCACCTCGGGAAAGCTCGCCGCCAGCCTGTCCCGGTACTGGTTGCGCACCGACTCGGGAAAAGCAAGTACGAGCAGCAGCTTCACTCGGCCGCCGCGAGTCCTGTCTGCGGATGCGGGCACCACCCTCGGAGGGTAATGCAGGCGAGGACGCCGCCGCCGCTCCGCGTTACGCGCCGGCCTCCTTCGGCCTTACAGTCGGTGCCAATGCGCATGGACGGTCGCGGCGAGCCCACCCGCTCGAAGCTCGCGTTTCTCGAGGGCGCGCTCTCGGGAAAGCGCTACGAGGCGGACCAGCTCCAGGCCACCGACCCCCTCGACGGCCACACCCTGCTCGCCCGCTACGACCTGGCGGCGGCGGCGGCCACCCTCACGCGCGAGTCGGTGACCTCTCGGCGCGGCAGGCTCTGGCGGTGGTCCGAGCTGCTTCCGGTTCGCGATTCGGCGTTCGTGACCACGCTTGGCGAGGGCGGCACGCCACTGCTCGGGCCGGGCCGGCTCGCCAAAGAGTTGGCGCTTCCGCATCTTCACATCAAGGCGGAAAGCCTGAACCCGACCGGGTCGTTCAAAGCCAGGGGCATGGCGGTGGCCGTCAGCCGCGCCGCCGAGCTCGGGGCGCGTCATCTCGTGGTCCCGTCGGCCGGCAACGCCGCCGGCGCGATGGCCGCGTATGCCGCCGCCGCCGGGCTGCAGGCGACGGTCGTGATGCCCGCCGACGCGCCGCCGGCCAACCAGCACGAGGTGCTCGTCGCCGGAGCGCGCCTGATCCTTGTCGAGGGGCTCATCTCCGATTGCGGGAGGCTCGCACGCCTGCTCCGCGATAGAACGGGCGCGTTCGACATGGCGACGCTTCGTGAGCCCTATCGCGTCGAAGGCAAGAAGACATTGGGCTTCGAGCTCGCGGAGGACTTCGGCTGGGAGCTGCCCGACGTCGTCGTCTACCCGACCGGCGGCGGGACAGGCCTGGTGGGGATGTGGAAAGCTTTCGACGAGCTGGAGGCGGTCGGCATGATCGGAACGGGTCGGCCACGGATGTTTGCCGTGCAGGCCGAGGGTTGCGCACCGATCGTTCGCGCCTTCGAGCGCGGCGTGCGGTTCGCCGAGCCGTGGCTGGACGCAGTGACGCGGGCAGCCGGAATTCGCGTGCCAAGCGCCTTGGGCGACTATCTCATCCTCGACGCGCTGCGCGGCTCAGGAGGTGGCGCGGTGGCGGTGCCCGAAGACGAGCTGGCGAACATGCAGGTTCGCGCTGCGTCGCTCGGGGCCGGCTATCTCAGCCTGGAGACCGCGGCGGCGCTAGCGGCCTTGCCGGCCCTTCGAGAACGAGGGCTGATCGATGCCCGCGATCGCATCGCTCTTTTCGACACGGGGGCGGGATTCAAGTCCGCTGCCCCCGACGTTCCGGCGCCGCAAGCCGTCAGCTGCGATCCGGCCACCTGGGAGGCGCTGGTCAGCTCGCCTTGATCTGCCCCGATGCGCACCGCACCGCGAGGCCGGTACCGTAACCATGACGATGTGGTGCCCATGAGCCTCGCGCGCCTCGGCAGCGTGAAACCCGGCCGACTCGGCATCTTCGCCGGGTCGCTCACGGCGCAGCCCGCAAGCGTCATGAGGGAGGTCACTCGGCTGATCGAAACCCTGGGTTTCGGCACGCTGTGGTATGGCGAGGCAGTGGGGCGCGAGGTGTTCGCGCAAGGGGCGATATTACTGGCGGCGACCACGGACCTGGTCGTCGCGAGCGGCATCGCCAACATCTGGGCGCGCGACCCGATGGCGATGGCCGCCGGCGGACGTTCCCTCGCCGAGGCTTGGCCTGGTCGATTCATACTCGGCCTGGGCGTCAGCCATGCCCCGATGGTCGGCGCGCGCGGGCACCACTACGCGCGGCCGGTGGGCGCCATGCGCGAATACCTCGACGGTATGGAGAGCGCGCCCTGGCGCGGCCCCGAGGCACCGCTGCCTCCTGTCGTGCTGGCCGCCCTCGGCCCGAAGATGGTTGGGCTGGCGGCTGAAAGGGCGGCAGGCGCCTATCCCTACTTCACCACGGCCGAGCACATCGAGCAGGTGCGGCATCAGCTCGGTCTGGAACCGTTCCTCGCCGCAGACCTGCCCGTCGTGCTGGCGCGCGACCGCGACGAGGCACGGGTCATCGGAGACCCGCACACCCGCCTGTACCTCGGTACTGAGAACTACAGGAACAATCTGATCCGGTTGGGCTGGGATCCGAGCGACCTCGAGCCGCCCGGGTCGGACCGGCTCTTCGACGCGGTCGTCGCCTGGGGCGATCCGGCCAGGGTGCGCGAACGAGTCGAGGGTCTTTTCAACGCCGGCGCGGACCAGGTTGTTTTAAACCTTGTCACGCGCGACCGCTCTGTCCCCTATGTGCCGGAGCTGGAAAGGCTGGCGGACCTGACCTCTGCGTTCGCCTAGCGCGACGCCCCGGGGCGTTCGCCGGCGATCCATTCGAGGGCGTCGCTCATCGTGGTGAAGATGCGCCAGTCCAGGATCGGATCTCGACTTTCCCCATGCATCTCGTCGATCGCGAATCTCGCCAGCCCGTAGCGGGCCGCCACCACGGCGATGCGTTTGGCGCCTGCGGCCAGCGCAAGCGGCGCCCAAGTCTGGCGAAGCCACCGCCGGTCCTCGTCGTTCACCGATTCGAGCTTGCGGATGTCGTTGACGAAGCCATCCGCCTTCCTGTCAGCCAGCGCTTCGACTGCCTTCATAAGCGCGCCCTGGAATTCGGAGTGGGTGGCGAACGCCTTCCACTCCGCGACCACGCAACGGTGAGTCCCGTCCCAGCTCATGAGCAGCCACGGCGTGTCCATGAGGATCTCGTGGTTGGGCGCATGCCCTTCAGGGCTCACTCGGCGTTCACCGCGATCGCCAGGATGGAAGCCCGGCTCCTCCACGCGAGGATGCCTCCGGCCAACGAGAGCGATGCGCCGACCAGGCCCAGGTAGACGCCGGTTCCGATCGCCCTTCCCATCACCAAGCGGGAATCGTCCAGACCGATCGCCTGCAGCACGCTCACGGCGTTCCACGCGGCTAGGCCGAGCTCCGCCAAAGCCAGGGCGACGAGTCCAAGCGCGACCGCGGACGGGGCCGGATGTCGAATCAGCACACCGCTCGCGATGAACGCGGAAATCAGCGTTAGAGCCACCAGCGCCGGCACCAGGTCCCGGAGCCCAGAGGTCACCACGGTAACTCCGAAAAGGACCCTCAAGAACCACGGCGCCGCAGAGCCCAGGAGCGTAACGCCGGAACCCACCAACGTGATGACGCCCGCGTTTCGGGCGGAGGCCGCGCGCTCCGCACCTCCGGCCGAGGGTGCAGCCTCGGTCAACTCCAGGTCAACTGGCCACCTCGAGTCGGATGGCGGGAAGTTCGGACAGCAAGATCGAAACCAGCTCTCTATCCCACTGCTGGCCCGCGCCGCGCATCAGGGTTTCAACCGCTTCGTCCGAGTTTCGGCGCGTCCGGTACGGCCGGTCGCTGGCCAGGGCGTCGTAAGCGTCGCAGACCGAAACGATCCGCGCGAGCAGCGGGATCCTGTGGCCGATCAGCCCATCGGGATAACCGCCGCCATCGAATCGCTCGTGGTGGTTGCGGATGATCGGTAGGAGGTTCGCGGCCGAGGGCATCGGCTTGACGATGCTTTCGCCGATGACCGGGTGCGCGCGCATCTGCCTCTCCTCCTCGGCGTTCAGCGGCCCCGGCTTCAAGAGGATCGAGTCGGGTACGCCGATCTTGCCGATGTCGTGGATCCGGCCGCCCTGATAGAGCGCAACGAGGTCCGGTTCCCGGAGGCCTAGCCGCGTCCCCAGGTGCAGAGCTGCACTCGCCACCCGTTGTGCGTGGCTCACCGTGTACGGGTCCCTCGCCTCCGCGGCCGCGGCCAGCGCGAAGATGAGCTGTTCGGAGTCGAGTCGAACCGTTGACGCCATGTTCACCATTGTTCGGAAACTTCGCCGCAGAGTCGCCATCCCGCAGCAGTGGTGCCGGGCCATAAATTCGGAGGTTTCCGAGACCCTGAGTTCACAGGGTCGGCAGTCGTTCCCAGCTCGGCCGGGCGGGGTCCCGCCACGCCTGCCGACCTCGCCTAGATGACCTCGCCTATATAAGGACGCGAGCTTCAGACGCCTCCCTGCAGCCCCTGCGCGGTCGAACAGGTAGAAGCAGGCCCGATCGGGTTTTCTCATCAGGGGCGCTTTTCGCGCAACACCATCCGGCGCGATTCGCGCTGAATTGAAACTGGAGGGCTTCGATGCATCTGATCGGGTTTTTGATCCTGGGAGCGATCGTCGGCTGGCTGGCCGGCAAGATCATGAGCGGCCGCGGCTACGGGATCGTGTGGGACATCGTGCTCGGAATCGTCGGCTCGTTCGTCGGCGGCTTCGTCTTCTCTCTGATCTTTGGCACCCAGCCCGCCGGGCTCGTCATCTCGTTCGTGGTGGCCTTGATCGGCGCCTGCCTGCTGGTCGGGATCGTGCACCTCGTCAAGCGGGAGCCGATGCGGATTGCCTGATCTCCACATCTTGAGCACGCTATGACTGCAACATATCTGGCCGTGGCGCTTGCTGCCGGCCACGCGATCGCGATCAATCGCGGAGCGTCCGGCGACCAGGGCTTCGCGCACTTGGCGCTGTGGCAAGTGGTCAACCTGGTGGGTACGCCGCTGCTGGCCATGCTGTTCCTGTCGCCCGTCATCGACGATGTGCAGGCGTGGCTTCGATGGCGCCGCGAGGAGCAGGGCCGGCAGCAGAGCTAGAGCTCTGCGACCTAGAGGCTCTCAGCCGGTCGGCGGCCAGATCCCATCGACTGGGTAGGCCTCCGCCGGGCCAGGAGGGCATCGTCACGCCCACGACCTGTAGGGGCTCCCGGCCGAGGCAGCGAAACTGGAACCGCGTCCCGGCCGGGATGGACAGGCAGACGCCCGGCTCCATCGAGACCGTCTCCTCCCTATCACCCTGCCCGCGCCACATCTCGCCGCGGCCATGCAGTACCAACCAGATCTCTTCAACCGTTTTGTGGGCGACGGATCGGGAGGTGTGGCCGGGAGGGATCTGGAAATGTGCCATCGACCCACGTTCGAGCCCCAACGGGATCCTGGCCTCGGAACCGTCCGGGGCGATCACGTCCAGGTCGGCGGACAGCCGTTTGGTCTCGAACTCCATCACTTTTCACCCCATGATCGTCGCTAAAATTCACTGTCGCGCGGCGCGCCGCGGATAAATGGGCGGCCTGAGCAGCCGGTCGTCTCGGTGTTCCCCAGTTCCAATGGCATTGCCGAAGAGCATGAGATGTTTGTCCACAAGGTAGCTTCGGTGATCACGGCCATCGCGGTGGTGGCCGGCCTGACGATTTCGGCCGTGACCGGACTATGGCCGGTGTGGATCGGATCCCTGGCGGCGGCCGGGACCGCCACGACGGCCTTGTCCCAGCCGGGAGCACCCGGCATCGTGCCCTCCGTGCCGAGCGCTCTTTCTGCCCCGAATGCCGAGCCGGCGACCACCACGCCGGTCAGCGTGGTCCAAGCCCTGGGCATGACCCCGCCGATGGGCTGGAACGGATTCAACCGCTTCCACCTCGCCGTCAACGCGGCCATGGTCGAGGCGGAGGCCAGGACGCTGGTCGCTTCGGGCATGAGGGCGGCCGGATACACCTACGTGAACCTCGACGGCGGCTGGGACCTCCGCCGCCGGAGCGCCGCCGGCGACTTGGTCGCGGATCCCTCGAAATTTCCGCACGGCATCAGACCGGTCGTCGACTACGTGCACTCGCTGGGCTTGAAGTTCGGGATCTACACGAGCGCGGGCACACAGAACTGCGCGGGCACTAGCGCCGGGAGCTTTGCCCACTACAAGCAGGACGCCGCGACCTTCGCCTCGTGGGGGGTCGACTACCTGAAGCTCGACTGGTGCAGCATCCCCTACTTCGACTACCCGCGCATGACTCACCTCCAGGTCGCCGAGCTGCTGGCCACGCAGATGCGATTCGCGCTCACGGCCACCGGCCGCTCCATCGTTTACGACGTGAACGACTGGACCAGCGACAACCCGTCGAGATGGGCGCGCGGGCTGGCGCAGATGTGGCGGACGGCTCCCGACAGCCAGGACCGGTACTCGAGCATGCTGTGGAACTTCACCCACACCGTGGGCCAGTTCCGGCAGGCAGGTCCCGGCGGGTGGAACGACCCGGACATGCTGGAGGTCGGCAATGGTGGGATGAGCACGACCGAGTACCGGAGCCAGTTCACCCTGTGGGCCGAGATGGCGGCTCCGCTGATTGCCGGCAACGACCTGAGCCGGATGTCGGCGGCCACCCGCGAAATCCTCACCAACCAGTCCGTGATCGCAGTGGACCAGGACCCGCTCGGGCGCCAGGGCTACCCGGTGGCAAGCGCGGGCGGCCACTGGGTCCTGGTCAAGCCGCTGGCCAACGGCGACAGGGCGGTGGTCCTCTTCAATCAAACCGGCGCAACTGCGACGATCTCCACCAACGTGGCGCAGGTGGGGATGGGAATGGCGGGCCAGTACACGTTGCTCGACCTGTGGACTGACAGTGCCCTCGAGACGACCGGGGTGATCTCGGCCACGGTGCCGCCTCACGGGGTCGTCTTTTACGCGGTCGGAAAGAGCGTCGCGCGACCGTTCACGACCGGCTGACGCCGGCAGGGATGAAGCTGTACGACGAGCTGGCGGGTTGGTGGCCGGTCTTCTCGGATCCGAAGGAGTACCGGCGAGAGGCCGCGCACGTGATCCGGGTTCTCCGCAAGTCGGCCAAACCGGCGCCGCACACGGTGCTCGAGCTCGGCTCTGGCGGTGGCAACAGCGCCTTCCATCTCAAGACACGTTTCGAAATGACTCTGGTGGATCTCTCGCCGCAGATGCTCAAGGTGAGCCGGAAGCTGAACCCGGAGTGCAAGCACATCAAAGGAGACATTCGGACACTCCGTCTCGGTCGGACGTTCGACGCTGTTTTTGTTCACGACGCGATCTGCCACATGACGACCGAAGCCGATCTGCGGGCGGTGTTGGAGACGGCCTACAAGCACTGTCGGCCCGGTGGCGTCGCACTATTCGTCCCCGACTTCGTGCGGGAGACGTTTGCGGCGGGCACCGATCAGGGGGGCAGCGACGCGCCGAACAGGGGCGTGCGATTCCTGCAATGGATCGTCGATCCCGACCCGAAGGACACCACCTACCTGGTCGACTTTGCCATCCTGCTTCGCGGCCGCAAGGGCGAAGTCCGCGTGGCGCACGACTGTCACGTGCTGGGGTTGTTTCCGCGCGCGACATGGTTGCGACTGCTGCGCGAGACCGGCTTCGTCGCAACCATCGTCCGAGACGATGAAGTGCGAGACAGTTTTCTCGGACGTCGCCTTCGTTGATCGCACACGGCGTCGTAGATGAAGTGACGACATGCGAAATGCCATTGACAGCGAGTGCGCATGCGAGTATCACAACGTTGCGTAAGGCGATGCGGCCGATGGTTGCCACCACAGAGGCGACGACCCGACGCGAGCAGCAAGCCTTACGCAGGACCGCGAGAGAAATCTGAAAGGTCCGAATCCAATGTGAAGGAGGTAACCAATATGGCCGCGAAGAAGAAGGCTGCAAAGAAGCCGGCTGCCAAGAAGAAGGCTGCCAAGAAGAAGTAACGACTTCTTCTCTCATTTCTGATTCGTCTGTTTCACGCCGGGGTTCTGTGGCCCCGGCGTCTTCGTGTGATCCAGCCACCGGAGGCCGGTGATTGCGCAACGAGCTGCTGAACCTGTCCTAAGTCTTACGGCCGGCAGGGATCACGTGGAGCAGCAGTCACAGCCGGTGCTAAGCGTCGAGCCGCGCTCGCCAACCGCAGTGTTGACGCCGCGAGAGATGTCCGCAAACGCCCAGGGTTGAGAAAACGAGACCGTCGGCTGCGGCGGCCTTAGCCTGCCTCCAGCACGACCTCCTCGACAAGCCAAACGTATCCATCCGCCACGTCAGCCGCATCCTCGACGATCCACCCGTTCAACTGCAGCTTGCCTACCATCGCGTCCACCAGACTCGCGTAGGTGCAACCAGCAGAGGACGGGCGGCGGCTCGTCGCACCACCTCGAGCGCCCGATCAACTTCCGCCCATTCACCCAGAGCGTGGTCGGATTCGATCGCCAAATCTCGGGCATCGGCCAGCGGCATCACAGTCTCGCGACAGCGCAGGTCGGGTCCGGTGAGGATTCTCGCGATGGGCCGGCCCTGAAGACATGCGGCCAACGCTCTGGCCTGCTGCCTTCCTTCGCGCGTGATCTGTCGCAGGCGCGCGGGTCCTGGCCACGCGCTGGGACTGCCTGAATCCGCCTCCTTGACGAGGTAGATGGTCATCGCGGGCGAGCGTAGACCCGCCAGGTTAAGCGCTGATTAGCGGTCCGCCAACAATGCGATCAATCGCGATGACCTGGTCTGAGTTCCCAGCTTCGGTGCGTTCAGCGCGAGGCGGCCGAGCCTCTCCTTTCGCTCTCGTCAGTTCGAGCGGTGAGGTTTTGAATCGAGAGGTACGAGCTGCTTGATCTGGTCGCGAGTGAAACGACCGACGAAGAGCGGCACGAACTGCGGCACGCGGGAACCTGCCAAGCGCCGGAGCGACTGATCCGCCAACGAGTCGATGGACTCCTCGGACAGCAAGCCGCGGTACTCGTTCTTGATGGTGCACACCTCTGACTCAACCATCTTGAGCACCTTTTCATCGAATGCTACAGCCATGCCAATCGCTCCCTTGTGTGCCCGACGCTACATGCCCAACCCTAGGCTGCCGGCTCTGTCCACCCGCAGGGCCACTCGACTCCCTAAGGTTAGGACTTCGCCAGGTCCAGCGACCTGGAACCCAACCCTTAACCTGGCGTTAAACCGAGCCTGCCACGAGACCATGGTGGTAAGCGTGGGGGTACGACCGTTCTGCGACCCGCAGCGAAACGAGCGCTTTCAATGAGTCACGCGCGGGCTGGGGTCGTCAGCGCGCGTGACCGATCGCTTCCGTACTTTGAGCGTGTTCAGCCGCACAGCTTCGAGAATCAGCACCTTCAACGCAGCCTCATCGACGGCGTCACCTTCGTGGAAGTCGATGGATCGAACTGAATTGCTATCCAGTCGTGTGTTGAAAAGATCCTTCGGGTCCTTCATCGAAGCGCCTTTGGGGAAGGTCAGCCTGACCGCGTTCTTGAGCGCATCTCCTACGCACACGATGCCGTCATGGGACCAGACGGGTACTCCCATCGGATTGCTGGGCTTCTTCCACTTCACTTCCTCGACCATGTCCGCGTCGGCCTGTTGGATCACGGCCCGTAGCTGTGACAGCGTCTTGCCACGCCAATCGCCCAGCGCCTTGATCTTGGTATCGATCAGCTGAGAGCTGGACGGGTCTTTCAGAGCATGGCCCGTGCTTGCCTTCATCCTCAACGCAACCTCTCCTGTTGCCGAACTTTCCGATTCAACAACGAGATTACGGTTTTCTCCGAAGCCAATCGGCATCGGGCGCAAGACTCGACGCAGCGTGCCCCCGCTCAGTGAGCGGAGCGGTTGCGGACGAAACCAACCAACCAGAGCACGACCAGCACGATGATCACCAGCCAGATCAGGTTGACCAGGCCGCCGGCGGCGTGGAACAGCAACCAGATGACGAAAAGAATGACCGCCACGACGAGTAACGCATGGATCATTTGGACACCTCCTGTTCGATGTGGCCTGAGTGATTACGATCGAAATGACTCACGTGCATCCTGGTCGGGTTCCCATCGCATCAGCAGGCGGATCAGGCGTCGGCGCGTGCGCGGGCCAGACCTGCCACCGAAGCGCGTAGCGAAGGGTTGACGTGATTCGATACAGCGTCGTCGAGGTTCCGTAACAGAGGCAGCAACAGCTGTTGACCTGGGGTAAGTCATCAGGCGCAAAACGCCACCGGATTCATAACCTTCAGGCACACTCGCTTGCTGCTTCTGTTACGCGCCATCGGCCATGGTGATGCCGCCAGGCCAACGGGGTGTAGTCGCAAGACCGCCCCTTGGGCTCGGCACCAACTATCCCTTGGCCGAGGAGGCAATCATGAAGTGCGACGTATGTAATCAGGAAGTCGGGAACTCAGAAGAGCTGCAGAAGCACAAAGAGCTGACACATCCTGCGGGCGTGGAGAACCTGGAGAAGCCGGACCTCGAGAAGCCGGACCTCCTAGGGGATACGCCGGAGGAGTCAGCGGCCGTCGAGGGCGCTCAGCCGACCCACTAACCCGCTGCGCGGTGCCAACCACGAGGCACCTATCTCCCGCGCGTGCCACACAACATCATGGTGGCCATGAGCAGGGGTGTGAATGGGATCAGCCAGGTCAATCCGGATGGCCTCCTTCCGACTTGCAAGGCGGCAGGGTGGCGAAACTCCAAATAGATGGGCAATCGGCCTTGTGTAGGGGTAGACCTCGCAGGGCCGCTATTGCTCCAGATCAGTCTCTTGATGGTTCCAGTCCTGATCACCTACGCCGTTACTGACCCTGTTACACCTGTCGATACATCCTCTCAGACATGGAGTCAATCGCTGCAGGCGGGGCCCGGCTTGAGGATGCTTGTTGAGCACGATCATGGTCGTTGACGATGACGCCGGCACTCGTTTCGTGCTGAGGATGATCCTCGAAAGGGAGGGCCACTCTGTACTCGACGCCCCGCACGGCGAGGCGGCTCTGGCCCTGATCGCCAGGGATGCTTTGCCAGATGTCGTAACGACGGACCTGATGATGCCCATCCTGAACGGCGAAGAGCTGATCCTGCGCCTCCGATTGGAGCCGAGCACTGCCGCCATTCCGATTGTCATAATTTCCGGCAACCTCGGCGCAGCACACGCACTCCACTCTTCAGGTCTGGTTGAGGGGGTCGTTCACAAGCCTTTCGAACCTGCTGAGCTCGTTAAATGTGTTCGAGCGGTCGCCGGCAACGCGCTGAGGACACCGCTCACGGAATAGGTAGCGTCTGACCCCAATGAGATGGATGCACAGATCGCGCGTAAATTGACTCGGTGAAGTGTTGGACGCGCCGGAGCAGTTGATCCCCACCCCGCTGGAGGTCAGGGATCTTCGAGTCAGCTATGGTCCCACCAAGGCGGTCGATGGAGTATCGCTTGAGGTCCGCGCCGGAGAGATCTTCGGCCTGCTGGGTCCGAACGGCGCCGGCAAGACCACCACCCTGAGCGCCATCGAAGGCCTGCTGGAGCCCGATTCCGGCTCGGTCACGATCGGCGGGATCGACCGCCGCGCCAACCCGCGTGCGGCAAAGGCCCGGCTCGGCGTGCAGCTCCAGTCGACCGGCTTTCAGTCCGCGCTCACGATCGCTCAGATCACGAGGCTGTATGCGGCCCTTTACGGGGTCGCAATGTCCAGGCAGGGCTCCCGCGAAGTGCTGCGCACGATGGGCCTGGAAGACGAATCCTCGAAGCGATTCGGCCAGCTTTCCGGCGGGCAGCAAAAGCGCCTGTCGCTGGTGATCGCGACGATCCATGACCCTCCACTCGTCCTCCTCGACGAACCGACCGCCGGTCTCGACCCACAGGCTCGGCGCCAGCTGTGGAACCGGATCGAGAAGATGCGCGAGAACGGTCGCAGTGTGCTTCTGACCACGCACTCGATGGAGGAGGCTCAGGCCGTCTGCGACCGGGTCGCCATCATCGACCACGGGAAGATCGTCACAGTCGACACGCCGGCCGGCCTGATCGAGAAGCACAAGGACGACCCGCGCGCCACCAGCATCGCGCACGGCCAGGTGACCCTGGACGACGTGTTCATCGGCCTGACTGGAGAGGACGTTCGTGACTGACGCGTCGGCACAGGCCGGCGGCCCGCGTCCTGAAGGAGCCAGGAGTGCGGAACCGGCTCTCGGACCAACACTGGCTGCGCTGCTCGAGGTCGACTTTACCGTGCAGCTCCGCAACTACCGCTCGGCGCTGCTCAGCCTGGTCCTGCCTCTCGTCGTGCTTATCGCGCTGTCCACGAACAAGCGCGCCGTAGCACTGGGCGATCCCAGGATCCGCGTCTCGCTGGTGATGTTGCTCGGCATGGCGACGATCGCGATCCTTGGCTACTCGTTGAACGTCGCGCAAGACCGGGAGGCCGGAGTATTTCAGCGCCTGCGCGTGACCCCGGCCCCGGCGTGGGCGATCATGGGCAGCCGGCTCGTCGTGCAGGTGGCCTTGATCCTGCTGATGGCGATCTTGGTTTTCGTTGTGGCCCGAATCGCCCTGAACGTGACCCTGGACCCGCTTGCGTACGTGTTGACGCTTGCAGTGGTCATCGCAGGTTCGGCCGTGTTCCTCGCTATCGGCCAGGCCCTGGTTGGGCTGATCAGGTCGGCGAACACGCTCAACGCCGTCAGCCGGCTGGTCTACATCCCGCTCTTCGGGCTCGGGTTACTTGGTCAAACGGACATTCTCGGTTCGACCATCGAGAACATTGCGCGCTGGTCGCCTGGTGGGATCGTGGGTACGCTGCTGCTGGCGGCGATGCAGCAGGCGACGTGGGGCTCGGACGCTTGGTGGTCGCTTCTCGCCTGTCTGGGCTACACGGCGGTGTTCGTGTTCCTCGGCATCAGATGGTTCCAGTGGGGGGCGCACTGACGCCATTCGTGCCTGACCGGCGTCCGAAGAGGGGGCTAATATTCGCCGGACTTGCGTGGTTGGTCGAGGACTTTCTGAAAACATCTCGCCCCGCTAAGTGCAGAGGTAGCGCATCGCCACTGCGCCCGACTCGAACTCCAGCCGGCTCACGAGCTTCAAGTCGACGTGCTTCGACAGCCCCGAGAACAACGTCGGCCCGTGGCCCGCAAGCCTGGGATGCGCCACGAACTCGTACTCGTCGATCAATCCCAGTTCCGTCAACGCCAGCGGGAGCTTCACACCTCCCACGAACAGGCCCTTGCCCGACTCCCGCTTGAGCTGCTGAACGGCCCTGCCCAGATCCCCGCGCACGAGTTCCGCGTTCCAATCTACCTGCTCCAGGGTGCTCGACACGACGTATCTCTTTGCCGCGTTGATCGTCTGGGCGAAGGGTTCCATCCAATCAGGTCTCGCTCCCGTCGGTGCCGGCGACCGCCTGGCTGATTCCATCATTTCGTAAGTCACCCGGCCAAAGAGAAGGGCATCGGCCTGGGTGAGGTTCTCGACCGCGTGACGATGCAAGTCTTCGTCCGCGGGGATTGCACGATGATCGCAGCACCCGCCCAACGTGACGTTGATTGCGTAGCGAAGGGGTCGCATTTTGCAAGAGCACCGTCGATGGGTAGACCAGCGATCACCTCTGATCCTTGGTCGTGGCTTTCGCCTTGCACGACCAGGCCTCAACCGGTCGGTTGGCCGGTCGGATAGGGTGCAAAGTCGGCCCGCCGCCTCTCATTTCCATGCGCCGCCCGATTTTGATCTCAGAAATTTGGTGGACCCGAAGGGATTCGAACCCGCGACCTTCGGAATGTCATGTACCCGGGCCTTCTGGAAGTCCTAGAGAGCATCCAGCCCTGACAGGCATGCGGCTGAGCGTGAGCGTGCGAGCCACTATGAACTGCCTGCTCGGTGCCGATCGCGGTTTTCTCATCGCGATTCGACCGATGTAGCGCCAAGCGGCAGAAGCTGCAATCGTCCACCAGAGTCCACCGAAGTCCACCGGATAGGCTGTTGCGCTTCTCAGTCAGCTCACCCGCAGCACAATAGGCAGCAAACACCCGTCCATCGCGACTCCGAAAAATGGAACCGGGCCATTTTTGAACTCAAAATCGGATGGTGGACCCGAGGGGTGTTCACGAAGACTGGTTGGCGCAACAAGCCGACCCTCGAGTCCAGGACCAGTTCGCTCAGACTCGCAGGGTCAGCGGAGATTCGGACTCCAACACGTTCTGACTATTTGTTCTTGCTGTTGCCCTGGCCGCTGATTAGCGCAGGTCAATCACGACGTCGCCGGTTTGGTTCCGTGCGGAGCGCTGATGATCCTGATGAGCATCACGAGTCCCCAGCCGATCACGGCGTAAACGACGATCGCCACGAGGTCCGCAGTCTCAAAGCTGTTTGCGGTCGATCCGCCGTTTCCAAAGATGCCCTGGAAGGGGGCCACCAGCGGTGCACTGGCCTGGTAGATGAAGTTGACGAAGGCCGACTGTCCAGACGCGCCGAACAGCTTGCCCAAGAATCGAGCGGCGATGAGGATGTCGACGACGCCGACGATGAAACCGACGACGGCTGCGGCGCGAAAGTTGTAGCGGCCCTTCTCGGTTATCGAAACAGGTGCAGGTGCGGAAGCCTGGACCGGAGCCGGTGCGGGCACGTAAGCAGGTGCGGCCGCGGGAGCCGGAGCCGACGCGGGAGCCGACGCGGAAGCCGATTGCTGATCTGTCATTTGCGTTTACCTCCTATCGAGCATCGTGTTCGCGGCGCGCAGGAACGAGTAGAGGCTAGGGACCCGCGTCCGTGTGGCCACTCGGCCTCCCGGGAGGTCCAAATCACGACGTCGCCGGTTTGTTGACGCCCAGTGCGGTGGCAGCGCCTTCGGCTTCTGATGCCCGTAGCCAGCGAGGCAACGCTGCCGAGGCCACACAGAAGCAGCCGGGGGAACTCTGTCAGCGGCCCAGAAAGCCGGCAGCAACATGCCCACATCTGGGGGCGAGGTACGCCGGAACGCGATAGCCGCATCCGCTGGGCTGGATGATGCTGTTGGTGTCCTAGAGGTCACCGCGCCGTTTGAGGCGAATGCCCGAGCCGTTCACACTGGACACTGACCTCGATTAGGCGCGACGGGAGGAGATTGGAAATGAAGGAAAGGGTGCGAGGCAAAGCCGAAGAGGTCAAGGGCAAGGTCACTGGAGACAAAGGACTTGAGGTCAAGGGCAAAGCCCGCCAGAAGGTGGGGCGGGTCAAAGAGACTGCCAAAGCCATCGCATCCGACGTGGAGCACCCCGCAAGAAGCGTTAGGACCGACTTGGGCACGCCCTGACTCAGAAATGAGGCGGCTGTCTCGCTGAACCGGCCCGGGAATCCGGATTCTCCATTCCCTGAGCGGTGCGCGAGCTGGTGGTGCGTAAGGTCCTGGAACTGCCAGGGGCACGGGTCGAGTGGGCGGCGATCACCTCGATCGCGGCCAAGGTTGGCGTGGCCCCTGAGGTTATGTTCACCGTCCAAGAAAACGCCTGATGGCTATGAGGGCGCGCTCTGGCCTGGCGTGGGCCTTCGAATCTTCCGGCAGCTTCTAGCAGTAATTTCCCGAGTAGCGGCGCTGGTCGAGTAACTGCCAAGTGGTAAGGCACTGGCTATGGCGTGGTCAGCAGAGAATCAGCCACGACCCTTCGCCCTGACTTCTTGACCAGCCTTTGATGCCTCGGCCACCGCGTGCTTGGCCCGCGGTCTTACCGTCCCGGCTGCTTTCTGGACGCTCCGAAACCCCTGCTTAAGTGTGCCCCGCTCATCCCCCAAGAATGCGAGGATTCGTTTCCGCCGAACCAGCCCATTCTGTGGGTCTAGGAAATAGACAAGGGCACCACCAAGCGCGGTCGCGATGACAACGCCCGTCACTGCAGGCATCCAACTCCTGCCGGCATCTTCGGCCCAGTCCCCCTGCTCGAGGCGGCGCTTCACACGTCCAACCAATGGTCGCATCGACTCAGCAGCCTGGGTTACTCCACCTCCAACCTGGAGGGCGGTGTCACGATTCTCGCGCCACAGCGATTGCACGCGCCGGCGCCGATCCTCACCTTGCATAGGATCGAAGAAATAGACCGCCGCCCCACCGAGAGCGGCGCCGATTGTAAATCGACTCATCTGAATACACTCCTTGTCCTATCAAGCTCGCCATCGCTCGCTTCTCGGTCGCTCAGGTTCACAGGTGCTTCGGGGCCATGGCCAAAGTAGTCCAGCCGAGCGGCGACGTAACGTGCCTTTAGTCCTTCTGTCTGAATGCCGTGCGGCCATCTCCAGGCGTAGGTGTCCGGTTCAACCATGGCGTCACGCTGCCAAGCGGAGATCGTCGGTATTCATCCCTCGCTCAGCAACTCCGTCGTCGGCACGGCTACGTCTCTCTCGAACCCCACACCCTAGGCTCGCCTGTAGTCGCCAGGAGGAGGGCGACGCCAGTCACGGGCGCGCCGTTGCGGGCCCGCCCGCATTTGGAAGCGCCGGCCCGACACTCCAAAGGGGCGGATGGCCAGCCAGTGCCATCGCTCGCCCGGCGCAACCGGATGCACCGGCGCTTTTCGAATATGCTCCGCAGTCCGGCCCAGATTTCCTGTGACCTCTTCGGCGAGGCCTTTGACCACGACGCTCCAGCCTATGCCCAGCTTGGGGTCCCAGTCGTCCACCTCGAAGGCGAGTCGAGCCTTCGGCACATGGTCGAGCTTGGTACCTGGAGCAGTGCGGAACACTACGATCTGGCCTTCCATCGCGTAGTTGATCGGAAAAACCTCAGGGTCGCCCTCGATGCTGAATGCGATTCTGCCCAGGTCCCGAGATCTGAGTAGAAGGAAGCACTCATCGGACGAGATCACCTCGATCGTCTGATCGAGCGCCAGGCGTCTGTCCATGCTCACAAGATGGACCTCGGCGTGGTCAGAATCAAAGCCCCAAACGACCTGTGCAAATCGGGACTTTGGGCTCTGTCGAGACGCTGCCTGCCGCGCTCAGCGCCTGGATCGAAACTGAGTCGGTCTCGAATGAGAACCAGCTACGATGCGGCCGACCACCTTCGTGCCGTGGAAAGCACCGCCGGATCGTCCAGCAGCGCAAGGCCCGCCGAGATGTTGGCTTCAGCCCCCGAACGATCGTTCAGCCGGCCATTGTCGATCCCGTCGGCGACACGGCCCACCACTCGGTCATAGATCGCGACGCCGGTGGGGTTGCGGCTGTCAAACCAGCTCCGGGCCTTCCGCGCGAACTCCCGATATCGCACTTGGCCCGTGACCGCGGCAAGCCGGTCCATGACGAGCACCGCCGACTGCACGTCGTAGCTATGAACGTGCGGGAGGTCGAAACCAGACTCGATCACGTCCGCGAACACAGCCTCAGCGCTGCTGAGGGCGAGGCTGCGCAGATCCGTCCTACCCAGTGCGACCGAGGCGTCGGCCAGCACCGCTTCCTGTACGTGCCCCCAGAGGTGGGGCCGGCCGCGCTCGTCGGGGGAGTTCATCAACATTTCGCCGCGCCGGCATTCGGTGAGCTCGTCGCACCAGGCGGAGAGCTGCATTGAGAGCCAGGGGTCCGGCGCTCGCTGGAGAAGTGTCAATGCACCCAGCGCGTGGATGGCTCGCACATCTGGAGGCGGAGATGCGGACGCGGCGGCGGAGAGCGCGGCCACCAAGATCGGCTTCGCGCAACCAAGGCCGACGAGCGCGTCCGCCTCTACGAGGGCGCCGGTCGCCCGCGCCTGCCAGAAGTTGATCCCGGCATCTGAGGTCGGGCCGTCGGTGTTGCGGGTGCCCTGCCAGTCGTAGATGAAGTTGTGCCAGCGGCCGTCGCCGGCGTGCATCCAGAGGACGAAGTCGAGCAACCCTTCTGCCCACCGTTTGAGTGCGTCGTTGCCTGTCGCAGCCCAGAGCCTGAACAGCAGCGTGCAGGCGCGCGCGGCGTCGTCCACGCACGCGACGCCCTCTACACCGCTTTCCCGGGCTTCGAAGTGCTCGCCCGCCGAGTCGGAATAGACCGCGACTCCCAGTGCCCGAGGCCCGGCTGCCGGGATGGGCTTCGTCAGTGCGGCGAGCTGCCTCAGCACGGTGCCAGAGTGGCGAGGATCGCATCGACGTCGAAGTCGGCCGCGGCCATGCGACAGTCCGCCGCCCCGTAGTACATCCGGATGCGTTTGCCTTGCTCGTCCAGAGGGACCACGCCGCACGAAAAGACCGTGTTGTTGTAGAAACCCGACTGTTCGTACGCCTCAGTCGCCACGAGGATCGGTTCGGGGGAACGGCCGGTGACCCGCGACGGATCCTCGGCGTCCAGGAGGAGCGCGCCCATCGCATAGTGGCCGTCGGAATTCACGCCGTGGTAGAGCTCGAGCCAGCCTTGCGGCACGCGAAATGGAACCGCGCCTGCGCCAGTTCGCACGCTGTCCCACATCCCTCGCCGGGGCAGCGCCAACGGTCGGTGCCCGCCCCAGCTCACCAGGTCATCCGAGAACGCGATCCAGATCCCGAGCACGCGGTTGAAGGAGGAGGGCATGGGCCGGGTCAGAGCGACGTATCGGCCCCTCACGCGACCAGGAAACAGCACGACATCTTTGTGGTCGGGCAAGAACATGAGTCCACGGCGCTCGAACGTCTTGAAATCGGTCGTGGTCAACCGGCTGGTCGTGATGCCGAGCGAGCCCACCGACACGTACGTGATGTGCCAAACGCCATCGATCAGAGTCGCCCGAGGATCCTCGCATCCGTATTCTTCGAACGTATCAACGGGCAGCACCGCCGGAAGAGGATCGACCACGAAATGCTCCCCATCGGTGCTGCGGGCCACGCGAAGATGAGACATCTGCGTCAGGTAGTCGCGGACCTCCGCACGGCCACCCGGCGTGGCGGGCGGCAATGTGACCCGAACCGCGCGGGGATCACTCAGATCGAGCCCAGGAAGATTCTTGCGAACATACGCCACGACCACACGCTGAGGTTCCGTGGTCGGATCCAGGTAGGCGATACCGATCACGTCTTCGCCGAGCGTCCCCGGCGCAAACGGTTGGAGCGCTTCGTGCGGGGCGGCCAGGTCGATGGTCCTTGCAGTCGCGGACAACAGGCCCGTCATGGCGCGCGGACATTCGCCCACTCGCAGGAGCAGTATCGTGTGTTCTCTCACCTGGGCCGCGGCGGCGTTGAACACCGAAACCACCTCGAGAGCGGCCTGCGATGGCGCCACATCCGCACTGGTCAAGATCGGGTTGTTAGCCAGGCGGTGCGCGAGAGCTTCGATGCTCATGTGGGATGTCGGCCGGACGTGACCGACATCGAGGAGACTACCAAGCGCATGAGCGCCAGCCAGTGCTCACCTGTTCGCGGCCACGACATGTCGCTGGCGTAAGCGTAACTGGCACGTTCGAATCCATGCTTGCGGTCAGGGTGGTCGAGCAGCAAGTTGACCGCCTCCGCCAGGGCGGCTGAGTCCCTAAACGGAACGAGAAGGCCGCGGCCTGCGGCCAGCGCCTCTTTGGCGTGCAGGTAGGCGGTGGAGACGATCGCCTTGCCAGCCCCGAGCGCATACGCCAGTGTGCCGCTCGTTATCTGCTGTGGGTCGAGGTATGGGGTCACGTAAACGTCGCTGGCGAGCAGCAGGTCGATAATGTCCCGCTGAGCCATGTACTCATCGATGAACGACACGTGGTTCTGCAGGCCGAGCCGCCTGACAGTCCCGACCAACTGATTGCGATATCTCTCGCCATCGCTGCGCCGGAGCTCGGGGTGAGTTTGGCCGGCGATCACGTAAAGCGCCGCAGGATGGGTCGCGACGATGGCCGGCATTGCTTCGATCATGTACTCGATGCCCTTGCGAGGGTCCACGAGCCCGAAGGTTGAGATGATCGTCCGGCCGGGCACGCCTAGCTTCTTTTTCATCCCAACTCGGCCGTGGGGCCGGATCGCCGGCATGCCGTGCGGTATCACCACAGGCACCTTCGCGATGCCGTAGCGGTCCGCGAGGATGCCCTTTGCCGCTTCGGCCATCACGACGATCGCGTCGCTCAGCTCGACCGCGGAGCGGATCGCATCCCGCATCGATGGCGTGGGCTCGGGCGGCACCGTATGGAGAGTGGTGACGACTGGCTTCCGCAGAGCTTCGAGGAAGGGGCGTAGGTGATCGTGATAAACGCCGTCGGTCCATGTTCCATAGAGCCCGAATTCGTGCTGCACGTTGACGATATCGACCGTTGAGAAGTTGATCGCCTCAGCCGCAGCGCGGTAGCTGCTCGCGTCCCCCTGTCTGATGCGCCAGCGGACCTCGTCGCCGTACAGCCGGGTCTCGTTGGGCTCGTCGATCGCTGCAACGCTGCAGGTCACACCTGGATCGGCCGCCTTGACAGCCGCCATCAGATCCGCCGAGAACGTCGCTATACCGCAGCGTCGAGGCAGATTTGAAGACACGAAGGCGATCTTCAAGTCAGGCGGAATGCCAGGCACCGTCATGTCGTGACGCCTCAGGCCGAGATCGAGCGGCTTGAGCTCCGAATGCATCAACGCGACGCGATCTGTGATCAATGAAAACAGGGTGAAGTATGTTCCGCCCTATCGACAGGGTCGACGGACCTTAATCTGATGGGACAAAAGCCGATGAGTTCACCAGCGTCCACCCGATAGGCTGTCAACCAGACGCGCCGACGGCCAGGGTGAAGAGCACCGAAAGCGAGCCCTGGCGCCGCGCCACTCGTTGGACCTTGGCGGCATATTTGCACCCTGCAGGCTCATCTAGGGCGCCTGGCGCAACCAAGGTCGCCGAGGCGGGTGATAGCGGACGTCGAGCAGCGCCTCGCCCAGGGTGGAGCCCACCGTCTGGCGAGCCACTACCAAATAGAGGATGCCGAGGGTCGCAAAGATCACCGCCGCGTAAGGCAGATCGGCAGAGTCGCCCAGGGCGAGGCCGGTCAGCAGGACTAGAGCACCGGCGACGCCCATGATGGCGAAGAGATCGATAACGAGCGCGACCGCGAGGCGCAGCGCTTCGTGATCGGGCGTGGTGGCCGAGTGAATTCGCGACGGCGGCATCCGGCGCGCAGCTACCACCCAAACAATGACCACTACCGCGACCACGGCCGCCTGCAGCACGTAGGCTTCGGCACGGCCCAGAAGCCTTTCTACGGGCGCACCCACGAAGAAGCCCAGCCCAATGAAGGCCACGACCCAAAGCGCGCTCGCCGGCAGTACCCCGGCCATGAATCGGCCCATATTCACGCCGACGGCTCCGGCGATCAACGATGTGTAGACGCGGAGACCCGGCAAGAGCCTGGAAGCTGCGATCTGAAGGGGGGTAGCTCCTCTAAGCCTGGACGCGGCTCGATCGTACGGTCCGCCCGCACGCAGCCGTACGGCGAGTGCATGCACCCGCCTGGGCCCGATCCGATGCGCCCAGGCGTAGCCCGTCAGGACGCCACAGATGACCGCCAGGTAGGCGACGGGGGCAACCAACCAAAAGGGAGCGCCTCCACCGGCTATGAGAAGACCAGCCCCGATGAGCACGGCCTCGCCGGGAGCCACGGGAAGGGGAAGTCCGGCCTCCTCGAGAAAGAGAAGCGCGCAGACGATTGCAATGCCAGAAACTGCCGTGTGCACGCTGACAGTAAGTTGCCCCGCGTCCTCAGGCGGGACGCTTTGTCAGGGGTCTAAGGCTGGAAAACGTGGCCCATCTCAGCGCAGGGAGCGGTTTCGGACGAAACCAACCACCCAGAGCACGACTAGCACGATGATCACCAGCCAGATCAGGTTGACCAGGCCGCCGGCCGCGTGGAACAGCAACCAGATGACGAAAAGAATGACCGCTGCGACAAGTAACGCGTGGATCATATGGACACCTCCAGTTCGATGCGGCCTAAGTGATTACGATCGAAACAACTCACGCGCAACCTGGTCGGGTTGCCATCGCATCAGCAGGCGCCGCAGGCGTAATCGCGTTCGCGGTCGCCACAGCTGCCAACGAAGCGCGAAGCGAAGGGTTGCCGTGATCGAAACAGCGTCATCGAGGTGCCGTAACAGAGGCAGCAACAGCGTTCGGTCAGCTGGGAGGCGCCAGACTCGAAAGACCCCCGCGCTTCATCTCCTGCAGCGATTAAGGTCGAGGGTCGGTTGTGCGGGGTGCGCCCTCGACTCGACTCGCCCGGCGGGGCCGTTTGCGCATGTCGCTCGTCTTCCGCAGGTGGAAAATACCGGGCCCCGACGCGTCCGACCCGTGGCCAAGGACGAGGCGCTTGCCGACTAGCTAAAGCGGCGGAGAGTTCGACCGAAGCCGGCCGACCTGTTTAGCTCGCGTTTAACAACGCGCTCTATCGTTGGGTGTTTGCACGATCAAAAACGGCGCGCGCAACATCAAATGCAGCATCCCGAAGAGCTATTTCCGCCATTGATTGGCCTGCACGGTGTCGGCGAACCGGCGATCCGAATCGAGCGAGGCGACCTGCAGCCGGCCCTCTCAAGGTTGGGCGATGTGCGGCCGGGCCGGTTGCTCTTGGCAACCGATTTTGATGGGACTCTCGCGCCGATCACAGCACAGCCGGACACCGCAAGCGCCCTCCCGGCAAACCTGGCCATCATCGATCTCCTGATTGATTGTGGCGTCCACGTGGCCGTGCTCAGTGGCCGCGCCCAATACGACCTGCGCCAGCGCGTGCCGATTGCTGGTTCCCGGTTGCTTGGGGATAACGGTATCGGCGGGACGACCGTCGACGAACGGCGAGCCCTAGATCGTTTCAACTCGAAAGCAGGCCCTGCGATCGCGCGCCAAGCCGGAGTCTGGCTGGAATCGAAACCAGGCTCCACGTCAGTTCACTACAGAAATGCACCAAACTCGGGTCCGGATCTTCGGGCAGCCATGCTGCCACTCGCCAATCGGTTCGGCCTCGTCGCCACGGCGGGACGGATGGTGATCGAAGTTGCACCGCGTCGGGCATCCAAAGAACGGGCTCTCCTCACCTTGATCGCCGGATTGGAGCCGGCAGCAGTCATCTACGCTGGCGACGACGAGACGGATCTAAAAGTGTTTGTCATGATGTCTGGACTTCCGAGGCCGCATCTGTCAGTCGGAGTCAGCTCGGCCGAGAGGCCGGCCAAGGATTTTCGAGATTGCGACCTGGTCGTGGACGGACCGGACGGTATGAATGCGTTTCTTCGCGTGCTGTCCGAGCGCATGGCGCGGCTTCGAGTTGAGGATCCATGGTCGGCGGTGTGACGGTGGCAGTGCAGGCGGCGCGAACCGGTTTCTGATAAACCTCAGCAATGAGGATCCTCGTGGCGGAGGATGACACGCGCGTGGCGGCGAACGTGCGGAAGGGACTCGAACGCGCTGGGTTCGACGTCGACATCGCCCAACGTGGTGACGAAGCGGTCGTCGCAGCGGAAGCGTTCGATTACGACGCCATTGTGCTCGACGTGATGCTTCCCGGCCAAGATGGGATCGCCGTCAGCAAGGCTCTTCGTCAGGCCGGTAAGCAAATGCCAATTCTGATGCTCACCGCACTCGATGCGGTAGTGGAACGGGTCGCCGGGCTAGATGCGGGCGCAGACGACTATCTGTCCAAGCCTTTTGCGATGGTTGAGCTCATCGCCCGTGTCAAGGCGCTGTTGCGACGGCGGCTACCGGGTCACAGTCTTCAAATCGATTCTGGTCCCATGCGGCTCGACACCGCCGCACGCACCCTGCGGGTCGAAAGTGCGCTGGTACCGCTTACAGCAAAGGAGTACGCCATCCTCGAGTACCTGATGGTCAATCGCGGTCAGCTCGTGAGCCGGATCCAAGTGCTCGAGCACGTTTGGGGATTTGAGTTGGAGGGCGGCGACAACCTGGTTGAAGTCATGCTCGGTCGGATTCGCCGGAAATTGGATCTGGCGGGCGCCGGCAAACCGATTACGACAGTCCGCGGAGCGGGCTACCGATTCGAGAACGCCGATCAAGACCCTTAGATTCACGACCACTCGGGCGCGCTTGACCGCGCTCTCGGTGGCACTGCTGGGCGTTGCTGCTCTGATTGCGGATGGCGGACTCTACTCCGTCGCGGTCATCTCCGGCGCCAGCGCCTCCGACGCTACCCTCAAGCAACAGGCGGATCTGATCAGTTCGGGGTTGCGGCTCACCAGCCAGGGAGCAACCTACCTTGGAGGCGACTTGCCGACGGAGGCCGGCGACGGACTCGCAACAGACGTGGCTGTGGTCGGCACATTTGGCCTTATCACGGATACCGTCGATATGCCACTACGACCGGTCACGCTAGAGGCGCTTGCGGCTCCGGTTCTCAAAACTGGACGGTCGATCTGGGTGGACATAGCAGACGCCACCCATGTCCAACGCCGGGTCTACATCACCCTGGTTCGAACGGTGGATCCGCCGGTGGCGCTCATCGTCGAGCGGTCGATTGAATTGCAGAACTCGTCGCTGGGGTGGACGCGCCTACTCCTGGCCACCCTGTCGATCGTCTTTGTCGGCCTGGGCGGCCTAGTTGCGTATTGGCAGGCCGGGCGAGTCCTGAGACCCGTGAGGGATATCGCGGCGCTGGCACAGTCTCTCAGTGAACACAGCTTGCACCGCCGGGTCGATATCCCGGTCCCGGAGGATGAGCTAGGCGAGCTTGTGAAGACTTTCAACGCCATGCTTGGCCGGTTGGAGGTCAGCTTCGAGACCATGAGCCGGTTCATCGCCGACGCATCACATGAGCTGCGCGGTCCGCTGACCCAGATGCGAAGCGAGATCGAGTTGGCGAAGGACGGGTCGACTACCACTGTGGAGTTGAGGAACACACTGTTGGTGCTCGAAGAGGAGATCGCGCACCTTTCTGACATGGTCGACAAGTTGCTGTTGCTGGCGCGCGCCGACGCCGGCGTGCTGCGGCCGGCGCGACGCGAGCTGGACGTGGCCGATTTCATTCACGAGGTAGCTGCGCGTTGGACCGCAGTGGCCGAACGCGCGGACGTTCGGCTGGAGGCGGAAGCTCCGGACATCGGGGTCGTGATCGCAGATGCCACGCTGACGCGGCGGGTGATTGACAACCTGGTCGAGAACGCGATCCGTCACTCGCCCAAGCGGGGTAAGGTCTGGCTGCGCGGTAAGAAGGAGGGGGACTCCTGGGTATTCGAGGTGGCCGACCAAGGCTCGGGTATTCCAGCAGCTCAGCGCGCCAAGATCTTCGACCGCTTTACCCGTGCGGATAACGCTCGGGCGCGTGCAGGCCTGGGTGGCACGGGCTTGGGCCTTTCGGTTAGTAGAACCCTTGCACGTGTTCAGGAAGCTGATCTCGTTCTTGCAGATGCGAAGGGGCAAGGCGCCGTGTTTCAGCTCAGGTTCCCGGCTGCCTCCGGGCCCAACGGGGAGGACAGGGCCGACTGACCGCAATCGCGCTTGTTTAGCTGGCCGTCAGAGACGCCAAATAGCGTCCGTATACGATGGCGACGCAACCCGAGCTTCAGCCAACGGCTGCGGGACTCCCCGAGCTGGATAGGACCCGTGTTCTCGTACCAATTATTCGCGGACAGGAGGCCGCTCCCCTCCTCAGTCTTGGCAGCGCCATCGCGCGCCACGCCTCAACCCAGGGCGTGCTGTTAGGACTGGTCGAGATTCCCGCGTCGCATGTTGGACTGCAGATGGCGGTCGCCAAACGATCGCGCGAACTGCTGAGTTGGATCGCAGCAGCAGATTACGAGTGCCGCTCGGTCAAGCGGGGTCAGTTGACGCTGCAGACTCGGTTTGTAGCCAATGTGGCCCGGGGTATTCGGGAAGCCGCGCTCGAGACCCTATGCGACACAGTGCTGCTCGAATGGCCGAGCCAGAAGTCGCCGAGACGCTGCCTCCTGGAAGCTCTGTTGCGCAGCTTAGACATTCATCCACCAGCCAAACTGGTACTCGTCCGGCCAGACCCAGCGGAAAAGGGTCCGCTTGCGCCACGGTCGGGACTTGCCCCTCTGCGTGGCGGTCCCAACGCGAGGCTGGCCCTGGCAGTGGCAGCCGCCCTGGCGGCCCAAGCTGAGGCTCGGCTGACTGTCATGCACGTCTACGACAGCAGCCATCATCGCGATAGGGCGCAGCGTGAAGCGGCCGTCTTTCACGATCTAATTCAAGGAGTCAGCGCCCTCAGTCCGGTCGTGCGCGAAGTAATCGCTCCAGAACCCGCAGCTCTTTTGCTTCGCGTCGGGTCCGAGTACGACGCAGTGGTTATGGGCGCCCACGTTGACTCCGGCCGAACGGGAATCCTGGTCGGTTCGACTCTGAAGTCAGTCGTCAATGGCATGCCGAAGACTTTGATCCTGACTCGGAGCACTGGCCCGGAGACGGTGGCAGCGTGAGCTCAATGCCGGTGACAGCGCATGCTCTAGAGCCTCTCGAGGCTTACGCAGACTTGCTGGGCGCCGAGGCTGTCGACCACTTGCGAGAGCTGGCCGAGCCGCTACGCGGGGCGCGCATCTTGCACCTGTCGATCACCGCCTCTGAAACTCACAATGCACGGGTTCTGAGCGCTACCGTGCCCCTGCTGCAAGACCTTGGCCTTGACGTCCGATTGGCGGTTCCTGCGCACACCCGCGACTTCGACCAACTGGCCGGTCCGCTGCTGGCCGCAATCCAGGGCGACGATCGGGCCTGGATCCCGGGTTTGGAACGGGTGTGGCAACGGTTCGCAGATGAATGCGCCACCCAAATCAGCCAGGAGGCAGACCTGGTGATCGTGCACGATCCTCATCTCCTTCCACTGCGAAGTGCGTTGTCATCGCGACAAATCCGGCGCAGCCGCTGGCTGTGGCACTGCCATCTCGACCTTCGCGACTGCGAACCGCGAGTGCTCGCAATGCTGAGAGATCACATGAACAACTACGCAGGCGTGGCAGTGGAGCTGCCCGATTTCGCAGGAGAGCAGCCTCCGGAGATCCTGGCCCTAATCCCTCCCGTCATCGACCCACGGGCTGAACGCAACCGGGAACTTACGGCCTCCATTGTCGACCCAGTGCTTCGACGCCTGAGAATTCGACCCGACCTGCCGCTTGTTGTCCAAGTCTCACCCTTCGATAAATGGGATGATCCTCAGGCGGCTATCTATACGTACCAGTTGGCTGCGAAAGCCATCCCCAATCTGCAACTGGCATTGGTGTGGACGCCCGACTTTCCGAAAGAGACCGGCGACAACCCGTTCGATTTTCTTTCGAAGTCTGCCCACGAGGATCCCAACATCCATCTCTTGAGAGGGCGCGACTTGAGTGAGGTTCAAATCAACGCCCTGCAAGGCGCAGCCGCGGTGGCCGTCCACGGCGGCATTCACCGTGGTTATTCGGCGGCGCTACTCGAGTCATCATGGAAAGGTCGGCCCGTGCTGGCCGGAGGTTGCGGCGCTTTGCCGAACCAGATCGTGGATGGGACGACGGGCTTCATATTCGAGTCTTTCAACGATGCCGCTGAGCGAATCACGCAACTGGTGGCCGATCCGGTGCTCGCCGATACGATGGGATTGGCGGGTTACCGGATGGTGCGCAACAACCACCTCGTGATCCGATGGCTGGAGGAATACTTGAAGCTCATCACACCGGCCAGCGACAGGATGGTCGTCAATGTTCCCGATCGCCCCATCGCCAAGCATTAGCCAGCGTCACCTCGCCAGCATCGTTTGGCACGATCCGTTCGACGTTCCGACCGACATGAAAATCCATTCCGAGAAGAGAGTCCGTCCACTTCCGAGTTGCTCATAGCGGCGGAGCCAGCGCTAATAGATCGCCGCGCTAACCTCGTAATGGCGCAGATCAACGCGAGGTTGCCGGTGGCCTCTTCGACGTGGCGAATCATGGCGCGGCGCCGGGCTGCATTCTTGGTTAGTTCTCGGTCGGTCACTTGAAATCCTCCTCTGCTGTGATTGGAGGGCTCCAGTGTCAACTTCCTCCGTCAGTTTCAGAGTGGTGGACCCGAGGGGATTCGAACCCCTGACCTTCTGAATGCCATGCACACGGTTGATAGTCCACGAGAGTCCACCGGTGTCGTTTCCGAGATCAAACCGGGCCATTCCGGTGGTCGATTAGTCCACCAGAGTCCACCGAAGTCCACCGGATAGGCTGACAACACAGGGGTGATCAACCCTGTGGTCCCGCTCAACGACGAGGAAAGGTCCGCGGTGGCATCCGATTGGCACCAAGGGAAGTTCCTCAACGAGCTTGCATAGACGTGGGACGGCCAAAGAAAACAAAACGGCCTTGCGGAGGGGTAGGCCTCGCAGGGCCGCTGAATGTGATGATCCGAAATGCTCCGTAACGAAAGCAGTAACCGAACGCCGGCGGCAGGACCGTATCAAGGCGCGAAAGGCAGGTTCTGGCGACGAGTTGACGCGAGAATGCGACCGCAGAAGCGGGAACTTGCCGTGGCTGGCCAGATCGTATGGAACCTTGGCCGCGGGATCAAACCACGCGCGATTGGCTGAACTCTTGCCGGCAGATATGTCCGCGATTCGAATGAACGAGGCAGCTGCCTCGCAGAGCATGAGACTAGGCGGCTGGGGCGATGCCGCGATCCTCAGCTCGCATGAGCATCCGTATCAGCCGTAATCGCGTCCGCGGTCGCCACACTCGCCACCGAAGCGCTATCCGGAGAGTCGTGCGCACTGATCCAGGATCTGGCATCCGCAAGAACATCCGCAGCAACAGAGGGTTGTGCGGTACGCGTCGTTCTGAGCGCGTCCACTATGCGCCGCTTTGGTTACGGAGAGCGCTCCAGCCAAGAAGGCCTGTCACGCCTTCGACTTTGCTCCCAACCTCAAAACCGTGTTCGGTGATCGTGAAAGCCCACAATCCCTTGTCGTGGTTGCTGTCTCGCATCTTATAGATTGCGACCGCTCGCCCGACCTCCGAATGATTCTCCATGTACCGAAGCAACACCACGTTGTGGTAGAGAAATGAAAGGCCACCGACAACATCGGTGGTCGGACCAAGACTGCTGGTCTCACTGGTGGTCAGCACGGAAACGCCGGCGGCGCGCAACGAGCCCAGGAGCGACCGGGCGTAAGCGGGAAAGCGCTCCGATTCCCGTGCCGCCACCACCATCTCCGCGAGGCTGTCGATGACCATTCGACTCAGCGAACCCTTGGCCAGCTCGGCTCGAACCACGGCAGCGATGAAGTCCAGGTCGAGCGAGCCCTCATCGACGTTGAAGATCCTGAGCTGGCCAGCTTTCAAATATTTGCTCAAGTCCCATCCGAAGCTGGCCGCCTTGGCGGTCAGCTGTCTGACGTTTTCCTGGAACGTGACATACAGGCAGCGCTCACCATTCTCCAGTCCCTCCACTATGAAGCGGAGGGCAAGAGCGGTCTTCCCGCAACCCGACGGCCCCAGGACCAAGGTCGAACCTCCACGCGGCAGGCCACCGTGGGTGATCTCGTCCAATCCCTTGACGCCGGTCGAGATCCTACCGCTGGTCTCGGCCCCCGACTGGACGTCCGCGTCGACCGACTCGGCTCGCACGAACACCCCGATGCCCGCATTGGTGATCTGCACCGGGTGATGCCCGGGCAAGTGGTTCGAGCTGCGCATCTTTCGTACTCGCAGCCACCGCTTGTCCATTGGCTCCTGCGACTCGTAAGCCAACTCCACGATCCCATCGGCCAGGGAGAATTCGGCGGCCGAACCAATTTCCTCTGGCGTGTACTCACCGACAAAGACGAGCGTCGTTTCGGTGTGTGCGATCCGGGAAGCCAGGCGATAAACAGCAGACCGCAGCGAGCGGTGATCTTCGCTGTAATCACGTAGAGCTTTCGCGCTGTCGACGACGATCATCGAAGGGTGCTCTTCAAGGCACTTTCGGATGATCTCATCCACCATCAGGCTCAACCCGTCCGGACTCGCCTGCAGCATGTCGCCAAGGTTGATGAACTCGACTCTGCTCACCAGAGCGGCGCTGTCGAAGAAGTCGAAACCCTCCACGTGCATGATGAATTTGCCTGGCGATTCAGAGATCGTCGAGTAGTAGATGGCTTTGTGTTCGGTAGTGCCGTTCGTAAAGCACATCTGCTGAGCCAAGATTGTTTTGCCTGTACCGGGTGCTCCGGCGATGACGACAAGGGATCCCACCGGCAGCCCGCCTCCAAGAACGGCATCGAGGTTGGGGATGCCGGTGCTGAGCCGCTTCATGCCGGTTGTCCACGGCGCGCCTGACCCGCGACCTCTCGGACACGGTCAGCGAGCTTGGCGGCCGAAAAAGGTTTGGTGACCGTGGCATCCACTCCAAGGCTTTCGACGGCCTCGGGGTTGCTAGAAATGACGACGATGGGGATGTCGGCCGTTCTGGCTTCTGAGCGGAGCCGCACGATCAGCTCGGCCCCGGTCATGACCGGCATCATCAGGTCGGTCGTAACAATGTCGGGGATCCGGGATCCGATCACGGCCAAGGCCGCCTCGCCGTTGCCGGCTTCGAACACCGTGTATCCCTCGTTCTCCAGGATGGTCCTGAGCATAAAGCGGATGGAGGGGTCGTCGTCGACGACGAGGATCGTGATCAGGGCCGGCACGCGACCACCCTACTGCATCGGCTGGGTCGCGTTTCGGCCAACCTGAATAGATTCAAACGGGTGGCGCCTCAATCCTACCCACCGGCAAGTGGGCACTTCATGAGACGCCACGTCGAACCACGAAGCCGGCCCAACGTAGCGCGGCCCTGATCACGGGCCGAGGGACAGCTTCGCTTGTGATTGGTCAGGTAGCTGAGGTCACGGGTACCAGATTGGTAGCTGGTTCGTCGCCTCGTCGTGATCGACATCTGGCGGCGAGCCGTCGCTGATCCGATACTGCCAGGCGTCGTACTGGCCCGCGCATCCGGTGTAATTCGGGGCAAATTCCGGAGCAGTGCTCTTGGCGAAGACGCCCAGCAGGTCCGGTTCGAAAGTCCAGAGGAAGGAGTTCGCAGCGATCGCGGGTCGCTGTCCGACCGCGCTGCACCAGGCCCGCCCAAACTCGCTTCCCGGCGTCGTATTGCCGTAGTAGATCGGCGCATATCCCGCGCTGGCTATCCCGTCGTACCAGGCGGTGATGAACCCAGCGTCCACGTTGGCGGCGCCGGGACAGGCATCACCAGGCGGCTCGATATCGATCGCAATCCCAGTACCCGAAGGGATCAGGTCAGCTGCTGCGATTTGCACCGCGGAAGCTGCATAGGCGGCGCCGGCCGCGGCGCCACTGACGGCCGAGCAGTCGTAGTCGTTGTAGATCGGAAGGATGCCCATGTGACGGCTGCGCGCCGCGGCAATCTCCGTCGTGCTGAGGGCGGGGCAGTTGCCGGTGGTTGGCAGATACCGCGCCCAGAAGTCGGGGGCTCCTAGCATCGAGCTGACCTGGGGTAGTAGGCCCGTTGAGCCCGCGGCATCCTGTGTGAAGGAGGCGCACGAGTCAACCCCCCACAACATTCGGACCGGGGTCACGTTCGCGGACCGTACCTGGATGTCGGACTTCGCGGTGACGCCCTCCGCCGGGCTGGGCGTCGGCGAGGGAGAGGCGGAGCCATTGGTCACCGAACTCTTGCGGGCGATGACCGCGAAGAATGACGGGGTGCCGGACGCGGGCAGAATGACGTTTGCGGTGCAGGTGGCGGCCACGCATGGACCGCCGACCAGCTGCCCCGGGTTGCGGTAAATCAAGATGTCCCAGGGAGTAGCGGTCAGATCCGCGTTGGCGCTTGCCACAACCGCTGTTGTTCCGCCCTGGAGCGAATACGCGCTGGCGGTCACGCCAATGCCGAGCCACGTGGCCGCCACCGGAGCCGACTTAAGCTGCACCGGTGGTGAGGCCAGGCTCCCGGCCGTGGCAGTCAACGTGGCGATGACCTGGTGCGTGCCGGCATCGGGCTCGACCAGAGAGGTGCTGCACGTGATTCCCTGACTGCAGTAGGTGAGGCGCTGGCTGGTCATCCCGTCAATGAAGTTGAGCTGGTACCCGATCCTGCTGACCTCAGTGGATGCCCTAGCCGTGAACGTCACAGGGGTCCCCGGCCCGACCACTGAGGGATTCGATGCAACGAGGTTGACCGCGAGCCACTGGACGTTCAGAGTTGTTGATTCGAGACGGATGCCTTCAACCGGTATCGTCGGCGAGGGCACGGCGAGATAGGCGATGAACTGGTGCTCTCCTCCATCCGCGCTAAAAGCCACCTGGCAGGTACTTACCTGGACGCAGGCTCCAACCTGCGCCTGGGTGGCCTGGTCGAAGATCTCCAAGGCCAATGGCGAGCCACTGGCGTTCACGGTCGTCGACGCGGTGAGCTCGACGGAGTCGCCCGGCGCGAGGATGGTCTTGTCTGCCGAGAGGTCGATCTGGGGAGCAGGTTGCCTGCTCTGCACTGCTTCCGGCGCCGCCACCTGCTCCGTCAACAGGGATGGGACCGGTGATGAACTGCTTTGTCCCGACGCGGCCGCGACATCTCGCGAGCAGCTGGCGCCCACGCCTGAGTTCGGGCACGGTAGAGCTCCAGTTGGCACTTTGACGTAGCCGCGAGCGCCGACCGGCACCTGCGCTCCATTCGTTTGTGGCGCCGCTGCCAGGACCGGGGCGGTGCCGATCGTGATGGCGACGATCTGAATGGAAACCGAGATCGCAGCCAGAGCGATGACGGCTTTCCAGCGCGAATTTCGGACGCGCGGAAGTAGTGAGTTGGAAGTCGGTTGCAAGTGAACCCCCCGATCCGGATGCGCAGGCCCTCGCGTGGCTGCGCACGGCTTGACTGTCCTAAGTCACCGCTTTGCCGAACGATGACCTAAGCGCCAAGCTACGGGGGGCCTCGCATCCTCCTGGCCGCCCCGAGGTTAATTACCGTGAAGGCTTGTGAGAGCCTGATTGGAGCGTGTCGGCGCCAGTTTTGATCTCCTTCCGGCTTCCAGCTACGGAGGCGCGTTGACCCCGAGAACGTTTCCGTACATGACACCAAGGGCGAGAAGCCCGAAAAGTGACGTGAGCACCAGGATCGACGCCAACGCGTAAGCGTCCTGGAATCCATTGCCCTCGATCACCTGCGCGTCGGTCGCTTTCCAGCGCGGTTGCGCCAGGCCAGGCCGAGCGTCAGTGACGCAATGATCAGCAGAATGGCCATTCGATGAAGGCGCCGGAGTCAGCTCCCTTACGGCCGGGTGCGCGGACCGGTGCCGGGAAGGAAGTAGTTGGCGCCGACCTGGACCAGGCCGGCCGGTGGCGTGTACCAGACGTCACCGCCCAACGCCGGCAGCGCGCGGGCGAGAAACGTGTGCCATGCCGGAACGGCGACGTAGAAGCTGTCAGAGCCCTGGGTCATCTTGGTGCGCCAGTCGGGGTTGCCCATCCAGACTGCTACGGCGATACGGGGTGTGAATCCGACCGTCCATGCGTCAGCAAAGCTGTCCGACGTTCCGGTCTTCACCGCCACGTGGTAGCCGCGCACGACCAGCGCCGTGTTGCGTCCGAAGATCAGCGCGTGGTTGGCATCGTTGGACATGATCGAGCTCATGATGTAGGCCACTTTCGGATCGACCATCTGCGTTGAGGTGGTCACATGCGCGTAGATCGTCTTTCCTGCCTGGTCGACACGGGCGATCGCAAACGGCTGATGAAGCACGCCACCTGCCGCGAGCACGGAGGTGCCAGTCGCCATTTGCAGTGGGGTCTCGCCATAGCCCCCCAGCGTCAGGGACGGACCGTAGGTGTTGAGTGGATCGTTGTCAGTTTCCGTCCCGTCGGCGTTGAGGCGCCACGGAGGAGCCCCCATGGCCCTCGCCATGGAAACCACGTTCTGGGTCCCAACCCCAAGCTCCACCTTGACGGCGGGGATGTTCAGTGAGTTGCCCATCGCCTGCTGCAGCTGCACAGTGCCGTGGTATCGACCGTCGTAGTTCCGCGGCCGCCACCAGCCAGAACCGTCGGGGATGCTGATCGGCGAATCGGTGATCGGGGTCGTCATCGTGTACCGGCCGCTGGCAATCGCGGTCGTGTACGTATAGATCTTCATCGACGAACCTGGGTTGCGGGGCGGCCAGACTGCGAGGTTGTACTGGCCTCCGTTCACGTTGGGGTTTGCCGATGAAACCATCGCGATGATGGCCCCTGAGGTGGGGTCGATAGCGACAAGCGCGCCTTGCTGAACGTTGCGAAAGGCGAGGCTTTGCGCCGTAGCCGTGATGGCGTTTTGCCCGATCTGCTGAAGTGTCAGGTTGAGAGTGCTGATCACCTTGAGGCCGCCGCCGTACGTCACAGCGGCCCCGAACTGCTGCACGAGCTGGGTCGTGACGTAGCTCACGAAGCCCGGCGCGGTTATCTGGTTCACCGGCAGGAACATGTGATTGGGCGGACTCACGTCCTCGGCATAAGCGGCGTCAGCTTTGGCCTGTGTGGTGGCCCTGTCGCTGACCATCGCATCCAGGACCTGCAGCTGACGAGCCTTGGCTTTAGTCCAGTCGAGCATGGGGCTGTAGTAGGTCGGCCCTCGGACCAGACCGGCAAGCATCGCTGCCTGGGCCAGGTCCAGGGCGCTGGTCTTGCTGTGGAAATAGATCTGCGCGGCGGCGGCGGTCCCAACCGCGCTATTTCCAAACGAGACGACATTCAGATATTGCTCGAGGATCTCAGCTTTCGAGTAGGTCCTCTCCAGCTCGAAGGACAGTAGCGCCTCACGCAATTTGCGATCGAAGGTCGCTTGGTCGCCTACGAGACGGATCTTCACGAGCTGCTGTGTGATGGTCGATGCGCCCTGCACGGTGCCCTTAGCTTTCCAGTCGACGAGGGCGGCCCGAACCACGCTCATAGGGTCGACGCCTGGCTCTTGATAGAAGTTGTGGTCTTCGATCGCAACGATCGCCTCGGGCATGTATGAGCCCATCGCCGAGAGCAGCTCGGGGTAGTGCTGGGATCCCGGAGGGTGCAGGTCAGCCAGCACGGAGATCCCGTCTGACGCGTAGATGATCGTGTCGCTCGGGATCGGATCTGTGATCTGCGCGATGTCAGGGAGGGCAGACGCATACGTCGCGTACACGGGCGAAGACACGAACAAGGTCGGCACGACGATCATGCCTAACAGGAAGAGTCGTACCAGGCGGCCGGACGGACGCGAGATCCGGCCTTTGTCGACCTCGCGGGATGCCGTCGCTCGCCTTCTGGCCCCGTTTGGCCTAAGAGGCCAGTCGGTCCTGTCGATGTCGCTTCGGTGAGCCATTCTTGTCAATCCCTGAATCTGGTGGTGGCGGAATCGGAGCTGCGCGCCCGCGGCGCCTGCGTGGTGTCGTGCCGGCGTGGGCCTCTGCCCCGCTCTCGCCGAGCGACTTGATGGCGACGATGTTTACGCCGAGAGGCGCCGGCTTCGCGGCGGCACCCTTTGATCGGATGGCTTCTTGGGCGGCATCCGTCGAAGGGGCAAGCACCACGTGCGAGATGCGCACCTCGCCAAGCTGCGGGCGCCCGGCGGCGACCCGCCGCCAAGCGACGCCTGCCACGAGCGAGAAGTTCTTCAGTCCACGCGCCGCTCGCGGGAATTCGAAATTGCGCCACCGCTTGATGAGGAGAATCGACCATGCCAGGCTCGCCGCCGCAGCCGAAGGAGCCCAGGAATTGAATCGCTGATTGATCTCGTCAACCGCCGACGGGGCGGGTCTATACGGTTCGGCGATGCTCAGCCGTGGCAATAACATCCAATCACCTAGCCTGGTCACCGGAATCCAGGCGTCGGCTTGGCGCTTCGTCGACACGAGCGCGAGAGCAAGAACGTCGACCGCAAATACCAAGACGGTCAGGTCGGCGATCGCAAAGCGTGCACCGTACAGCCACATCAGCGTGTCGTGCCCGGATACTGCCGCGATCATCCCCACGATCATGCTGGCGCCCCAGACCGTGGCAGATGTCAGAGCACGCGCCTGAGGGTTGCCGTTGCTTCTGATCGTGAGGACGCAGACCCAGACAAGGGTGATCCAGACCGCGAGCTCGAGGACTCGTGGCGTCTTACGCCTAAACGAGACTACGATCGCCGCTGCGATGAGCACCGCAATGAGATATTCGCCGGGGAAGGTGTTCGCGATCATTTCGATCTCACGTCAACAGCGCTCTCGTGAGAAGTGCGACTGGCAATTGACGCGGCAGGCACAGTCCGCTTCAAGTCCGCCCTCCCGCGAAGCGCGTCACACGCTGTAAAAGCCCGCCTCGTTGGTTCGAGCAATCGCGAGTCCCTGGGAAAGGACGGCCAACGATGCTGATTCCGCGCGCGGCGCCGGTTCACCCGATTCACTGTCTTCTACGGTTGCCTTTGGAGTGAAACAAAGGCAGCAACACGCCGAGCCCGCTACTCACAGAACATGAGTGCGCACGCTCACAAAGAGACGGTGGAGAGCCCGCTTTTGATCTCAGAAATTTGGTGGACCCGAGGGGATTCGAAACCCTGACCTTCTGAATGCCATGCCCATGGTTAACGGTCTATCAAGAGTCCACCAGAGTCGTTTTCGAGTTCAAACGGCCAGAGATGACGGTCGAGTAGTCCACCAGGGTCCACCGAAGTCCACCCGATAGGCTGTCAAACGGAGCGACGACGATCAGGAATGCTGTCCTCGCCCCATGCCACTATTGGCGGCCGCAGGATCCTTGCACTCCGATCAGGTCCATGAGACAGTCCGCCCCACGCCGGGACCGTGTCAAATTTCACCCATTTATCGCTGGTCATTCGGACCGAGACGTGGCTCGCACGCTACGAAAAGAGGCTGCGCCTCGTCTCAGGCTAGGTTTATTAGCTTCCGAAGAGGGAGCCGCTTGCTCGCGAGCGCGACCATGGCGCGGTCATAGCCTTCGGCCTCTTCGACCCGAGCAAACATATAGGCCGTCAACCACACCTGCCATAGCTCTGTTTGGACTGCACCTGATGCCGGTTTGCCCTGAGCAAACCAGGCTTGGAAAGCTGCGTCGACCTTTTCTAGGCGTAAGGAATTACGCATGGGGTTCGTGCACGCGCGCCGATGCCCGCAACTCTCTTAGAGGTTCACGTTTACCCGAAGGGTGCACAACGCCCCGAAACCCGGGTCCGAATGCGACCTGGCCCGATCAGCCTTCACCCTGAAATTAGTGGTTCTGTCTCGACGCCAGCTGTAGATCTGCCAGCCCAAGCCGTGCGGAAGCATGCTGGAAACTGCAGCGAATATGCATGGTGCTTCCAAGGTTCGTCACACACCCCCCGGCGCATGCATCGTACTACGATCCACTCACGAACGGAGAACGAGGTTTGGAACTTGTTTAGGCAGGCTCGCGGATCATCTAGCTTTTCATCGTCTCGACCAGCGCGCGCAAAGCGTGCCGCTCCCCTGCGAGATCGCGGAACGAGCGTGCCAACCTGCGCTCGCCCAACGGCGTCAGGCTCACATGAACGAACCGTCGGTCTCGGTGGACACCTCCCGCCGGATCAGGCCGGCCTTTACGGCTCCGCCCACCAGCTCAGTAACGGCGTGCCGGGTCAGCTCCAGCCTGGCGCTCAGTTCGCCGACTGTCGCGCGCTCGGTACCGTCACGAGCGCCCTTGACCATTAAGTAGAAGAAGTTGGCGCTGCGAAGTCAGTCCGTGTCGAGCTGCGACTCGTTCGCTCTCGCGCAAGTAATGCTGAAGCGCGGCTCGGAACTCGGCCACCGCCATAAATTCAGCGAACGTGGGTTTCGGCATTTGAAAGTGGCATCTTAGGTGAGGCTTGAATCACCCTGAGTTTCTTGGAGAGTTAGGGGCGCCGAAGAAATTGGACTTTAGCCTTATTTCCGCGGGCAAAATTCTTCGATCGATGGCACGACGATCTCGGCAGCGTCCCCTTGGATGTCTGAACTCGGAAATTTGGTGGACCCGAGGGTGTGTGGACCCGAGGGGATTCGAACCCCTGACCTTCTGAATGCCATGCACACGGTTAACCGTCCACCAGAGTCCACCAGAGTCGTTTTCGAGTTCAAGCAGCCAGAATTGACGGCCGGTTAGTCCACCAGAATCCACCAAAGTCCACCCCATAGGCTGTCAACTTCCGTTCAGCGACGGGTGGCGATGTACTGCTCAAGTGCAGTGCGGGCCAGCTCGCTCACCGTCGTTTTCTCTGCTGTTGCCCGCTGGCGAGCGCGACGGTAGGTAGTCGCGGCGACCCGAAAGCTGACCTGCGGCGAC
>Ga0307374_10000064_pt1 | contig 168073 bp, 151 predicted proteins | sample OX3MG_FD_202532 | JGI IMG/M metagenome (GOLD analysis project Ga0307374, IMG submission 202532) | Soil microbial communities from Risofladan, Vaasa, Finland - OX-3 | ecosystem: Environmental > Terrestrial > Soil > Coastal area > Acid sulfate soil | place: Finland: Risofladan, Vaasa...
GACCTGGCTCGCGCACCCTCAGCGTGCTCGCTGGCACCTGCACTTCACACCCACCAGTTCGTCGTGGCTCAACCTGGTCGAGAGTTGGTTCAGCCAACTCACCAACCGTCGTTTGAAGAAGGGAACGTTCTCGTCGGTCGCGCAACTGAAAGACGCGATCGGCGTCTGGACCGAGAACTGGAACGAAGATCCCCAACCGTTCATCTGGAAAAAGGCCGCCGACGAGATCATTACCAAGGTCAAGCGGGGCCGAACGAAATTGGCCTTAGTTAATTCAGAGACAGACCACTAGTTAACATTTCTCAGATTTAGTGGCTTCTTACCTCCCTCCAATGGTCCCCACAAACTGAGGGGTAATACTTCAAATCGTCACATTGGCGAAGTGAGAGGTGATAAGGAGATAGCTCGTGAATCACTCCCTGGTTCAAATGTCCCAACATCGAGCGGACTTCTTTGCAGCGCTTACGACCAACGGGCCAATGGTTTTAACGGGTTCGGCAAGCCCGAACGACACCAAAGTCGCTTAAATTGCCCACTTTTTCAGGATCCAGGCGGCCCCTCCCTCCGCCTGGATCCTGAAGTAATTCCCCCCTTTTTACTTTCTCCGGGTGTACTGGCCAGTAGGCAACTTCTTGCTAAGTTTCGCGCAGTAGAGAAACCGCACGAGGCGTCTTCTCTGGGGGAAAGCAGGACCAAGATGTCGTCAACGTTCGATCGTCGATCGTTCCTTACTCACTCGGCAGCCACCATTGGTGGGGTCGCAATGGCCGGTTCCGTCGTAGACGGTTTGCTCGCCGGCGTGGCGGGCGCGACCGTAGGTGTTAATAAGGGCAGGCCTCGCATGGGGGGCACCCTTACGGTAGGAACGATTTCTGACGTTCCCAACTATCACGTTTTCAATGGATCACAGGGCAAATTGGACGCCTCGGGATTCTGTGTAGCGAATGCGCTCTATGACCCGCTTTTCGTTATGTCGCTCAACGGCAAGACGGCGTTGCCGATGCTCGCCCTTTCGGCGAGTCACAACCATAACTACACCGTATGGACGGTCAAGTTGCGTCAAGGTGTCACCTTCACGAACGGCGACGCGTTCAACGCGGCGATTTGCGTGGCGAACTACACGGCCGCCAAGAAAGACCCGACGGTCGGACTCGCTATCCAACCAATCATCGCCTCGGTGACCCAGGTTGACGCCTACACGGTGAACTACAACATGGTGATTCCGTTCTCGACGTTCCCGGTTCAACTCTCGGAACAGCAGATCAGCTACATGGCGCACCCGTCATCGTTCGTCCCGACCTACACCGGTAACCCCATCGGTACGGGCCCGTTCGTCTTGAAGAGTTGGCAGCTCCTCGTTGAGTCACAGTTCACCAAGAACAAGAACTACTGGCGCTCTGACGCCGCCGGCCGACAACTGCCGTACTTGAGTGGCATCAACTTCAAACCCATCGCGGACGACGCGGGTCGTAATCAGGCGCTCCAGGGCGGTTCCATTGACATGATGCTTCAAGAAAATGGATTGCAGATCTCGGAGCTCAAGAAGATGGCGGGCATCACGTACCGCACCGACGAACACGATCCTACGGACCCCTCGGTGAACTGTTTGATTTTGAACACCACGGCGACGATGAACCAGTACTTCAGCTGGGCCGGTGAGTTCGCCCCCGCCGTACCGGGAGCGCTGTCCTACATCTTGAAGGGTCAAGTGCCACCCGTGCCGGTGCAGGACGCCGACTACGCCGGCACACTGGGCGCGGTGAACCCTTCGACGTTGAAGTGGGATACCACGATCAAGCCAGTGATCAACAACATAAAGATCCGACGAGCCTGCGCTATGGCAATTAACCGCGCCACCTACTTCAAGTTGGTTGATGGAAGCATCGGCGCGGTCGCGGACGGAATCTACCGCAAGTCCTCACCGTTCTACAGGAACCCCAGGTACCCGGCGTACAACCCCAAGAAGGCCAAGGCCTTGGTGGAGGAGTACAAGACGGCCAACAACGTGTCCTCCGTTAATTTCGTCATCGACTCGGTGTCGGGTAATGCGTCGGCGGTGCGAGCGTTTTCGTTCTTCCAATCAGAGCTCAAGAAGGTTGGCATTACGGTGACGAACCGCCAACTCGTCCAGAGCGCCTTGATTAACAACGTGATTTACGGCGAGTACGACTGCGCGACGTGGAACCAGTTCGGTGGCGTCGACCCGTCGCTGAACTACGTGTGGTTCATTTCAGTGCCCGCGGCACCGTCGTACCCGGCGGGTCTCGGTATGCCTTCGATCTCGGGGAATATTGCTGGTGCCGTGAACTTTGCTCACCAGGCCGACCCGAGGATCGAGGCCGACATGTTGGCCGCCCTCGCCGCGAAGCCCAATTCAGCAGCGCAAAAGGCAGCGTGGTCGAGCGTGAACGCTCGCTTTACCAACAACATTCCGTATCTCTGGCTCGACACGCTCGTCACGGCCTGGGCCGCTCGTAAGAACGTTCAGAACTGGGTTTCGGGAACTGCCGGCGACGGCACGACTCGTTGCCTCAGCCCCGACGGGGGTTCAGCACGTTGGGACCAAATCTGGAAGTCGTAGTTCGACGAAGAGATAATCGACAAAAGAGCGGCGCGTGCGCCGCTCTTTTGTCGTCTCGGGGCTCTTCATTGAGCAATTTTTCCCGTCACGTGTCGCCACCAGAAGAGCGTCGAAAGCGCAAGACAGGCGGAGACGATGGCGATGACGGTAAAGGGCAGCGCCGAGTTGATGCTGAAGAGAAACCCCGACGTACCCGCCGCCAACGCGAGCGCCGCCGTGTTGGACATGGTGAAGAGCCCCTGGCGTCGTCCCAGTTCCCGATTGGCCGCGCCTTGACTCATTAATGAGGAGACCGCGGGCACCGAGAGAGCCGCGCCGATCGACTCAAAGGACCCCAGGACGAGGATCAGGTTGTTGTTGTGAATGTGGGGATAGAGCGCCAGGAAGAACGCCCCACTTAAGAGTCCCGCGAGCGCGATGAATCGACGATTCGCTCGGTCGGCGAGACGACCGCCCAGGCGTGAAAGCACGACCCAAGGCACACTGAAGAACGTCCAACTCAGGCGAATCTGCAACGTGCTGGCGTGATGGGCGTGCAACAACAGACTCCACGTGGCTTCATAGACCCCAACGGCGAGTCCCGACGCGCTCGCCGCGAAGAGAGCGCCAATGAGCTGACTGCTCCACTGCAGCTTTGGTAACGGTGAGGGGTCGTAGGCGACGTCACCGAGATTGGTTCGCGTCGCGACGAAGGCGGCGATGAGACTCACGAGACCAGTAGTGAAAAAGGCCCAACCGAGGTCGTTCACTGAAGCCACGACGCCCACGACGGGACCAACGGCGAGGCCAAAGAGTTGGGCGCCAAATATCTGAGAGACCGCGCGACCTCGTTGGGCTTCGGGAAAGAGCGAGGACACGGCGGAGAGGGACGCGACCTCGATGGCGCCGGCACTCGCTCCCTGAAAGGCGCGCGTCAGTGCTAACCATGGCGCCGAGACGGGTAGGAGATAGGTCATGCTCGCCAAGCCGTAGATGACGAGACCAAGTACGAGCAAGCGGCGTCGGCCAAAGCGGTCGGTGAGGTGACCGAAGGCGAACTGCGTCGCCACGCCCGCGACGAAGAAGGTCGCCATGATCAGACCGATGATCCGGGGTGTGCCGTCTCGGTGTTCGAGGAAGAGGGGAAGGAGGGGGAGGCCTAGCGTCGCACCCATCCACTGAATCGCGACGATAACGGTGAGACGGCGCAAAGTCTGCTGCGCACTACTTTGTGCCATGGCCACCACGCTACCGTTCGCGTCGTTGGCGATTGGCGAGAAGTAACTAGATCGTGCGGCACTCAATCAAGATCAAGAAGCCTAGAGCCACGTACACAAATGGCATGAACGAGGGGGCGTGATCAGCGCCCCACGTAACGACGCGAGGGTGACTCGCGAGTCTCTGCGCGCTAAAGAGAAAGAGTACCTCCCACAGCGCGATCGTGGCCGCGGCCACAAAGGCGCGCACGAAGCCGTTGGCTCGGAAAAGTGGAATCCAGACCGCGAGATTGTCACCGCCCAGCGCCAACGTAATCATGAAAGTGGTGATGACTCCTCGTCGAAACTGTCCACGGGGCGAGGTTCGGTGACGCCACGCGTGCACCGCAAAGGCGAAGGGCGCAATCGAAAGAAGTCCTACCCAACGAAGGGGAATGGTTGAGAGAAGTGAACCAACGCCACTAGCGATGACAACAATCGTCGCGACGCCAATTGCTTGAGCCCAACTCACGCGACGAAAACGTGTGCGTTCGGTGGCGACGAGTTGCGCCGCGAAGGCGAAGTAGTTGTCGAGCATGGTACCCACGAACGCGAGTGACGTGACGACGACAACGCCAAGAATCGTATGCACTCGCTGACCTTACTTGAGAGTACGAAAGGATCAAAAACTTTGCGAAGTAGGCTGAACGTGATGAGTAGTCACGTATTGCCCCCCACGACTGAGCAACTAGAACGTGCTCGTGCGGTGGTGGCGGATCATTTAGTCCCCACGCCGACAGTCTCGCTCTTGGTTCGTGGCCGACGAGTGTACGCGAAGCTGGAGTCTCTTCAAGTCACGGGGTCGTTCAAAATACGCGGCGCGCTGGCGGCGATCGACGCCGCGCACCGAAGTGATCCCTCGGGTGCAGTGATCACCTCGTCGGCGGGTAATCACGGTCTGGGCATCGCTCACGCGTCGTCACTATTGGGCGTTCGAGCAACGGTTGTTGTTCCCGTCAACGCGTCCGAGGCCAAAGTAAAGAAGCTCGCGACGTACGATATTGAGCTCATTCAACACGGTACGTCCTTTGACGAAGCCCAAGAGTTTGCGATGAACTTGGCCGTGGAGCGTTCCATACGTTACGTCTCGCCCTTTAACGATAGTGACGTGATCGCGGGTCAATCGACCGCCTTCGACGAGATGTTGCTTCAGGCGCCAGAGATTGAACACGTGGTCGTGTCCGTTGGCGGCGGTGGTCTTGTCTCAGGAACGCTGCTCTCACGTGACGCGCACGGTCGTTCGGAGATTCGCGTAACGGGCGCGCAGCCCGAAGAGAGCGCGGCGCTGTACCACGTGTTGCGAGGTGCGACAATGAGCGAAGTCGTGCACCACTACACGATTGCCGACGGGCTGGCGGGCGGTGGCGACGAAGGTGCCATCACGAACGAACTGATCGCCAAGAGTGGCATCGATCTCGTACTCGTGCCTGAAGTTGAAATTCGACACGCCGTGCGTGAAATCGCTGAGGTCAATGGACTCATCATGGAAGGTTCGGCCGCCGCCTCCTACGCGGCCATCGCGGCGAATTACATCGATGACGCTACGTCGCGCGTTGGTTTCATCGCGAGTGGGCGAAACATTTCGCACGAGTTACTCGTCGAACTTCTTAACGAACCTTCGTCGTAGCGCCGATTATCGCGCAGGGCCGAAACACTAGGGTGGACAGATGGCGGTAAAGCAGCACCTCAAGGCCCTCGTGCTGGCCGTCGTTGCCCTGGCACTCACCGTTACCGGCGTCGTGATCGCGGCCACCGACTCAAATCCGGGTTCACTGGCCAAAGACCCGCTCGTTCTCAATGGCTACCCCCCAAAGACGGCGAATCTGCTCGTTAACGTCTCAACGGGAGCATCGATTGGGCTTAGTGCCAACGTCGCGGTCAACTTTGACAACAATCAAGTTGACGCCGTCGTACGATTCCCCCTCGTCATCTCCACTGCGGCGATTGAACTGCGAGTGCTCAACAAGCATCTCTACGCCCGCTCGGCTGACGTGTCGAGTGGGCCCTGGCTAGCGACTGCCTATAAGGTGCCGGCCCTCTTTGGCGTGGCGTTGGAGCTGACCAAACCCGACGTCCCACTGATCACCGGATTTTCGAAGAGCGTCACCAAGAGTGGTTACTCGACGACGTACAGCTTCTATCGCGACAACGTGGCGCTACAGAGTCTGCTCGGATCGACGAAATCAACCTCGATTCTCGGTTCGATTCACTGGACGATCACCGTTGGTAGCCAGGGTGAAGTTACCCAGAGCACCATCAAAGTGACGTCGAAGAGGTCCACCACTACGCTCAGCGTGACGGTGCTGTCGTACAACGAACCCCTCAAGATTGCGACGCCCAGGGCCAAGGACGTTACGCCGATTTCGGCCAAGGCGCTCGAGCAGCTTTTGAGCGCGGAGAAGTTCACGTCGATCTTGATTCCCCGAAACTTCACGTCGCTCGCGCAAACGAACATCAGTTAAGTGAAGTCCACCAAGAGCGTTCGCCCGGAACCTCGTTGGCCGGCCTCGTTGGCGCTGCTGGTCTGTGCTGGTCTCTATCTCTTGTTGTCGAGTCGTATCGCCGTGGGCCCGCGATGGCTTCTACCCGTGTTGGTGGTGCTCCCACTCTTTCCCCTGTCGGCGAGACGTCACCGTCGCCCCGATGATTCTCCCTGGGTGCGCTACCTCTGCATGAGTCTGATCGCCCTGGTGACGGTGGCCAACTTCACTTCGGTCTGTTTGCTCGTGGACCATCTGTTGAACGCCCACGTCTCACAAGGACGAGCGCTTATTTTCTCTGCCGTGTCGGTGTGGATCACGAACGTCATCGTCTTTGGACTGTGGTTCTGGGAACTCGACCGCGGTGGCCCGCACATTCGAGCGGGCGAGCAAGACCTGCGTCTTCCCGATATTCAGTTCCCGCAGATGGAGAACCCCACCCTGGCCCCCGACGACTGGCATCCGCGCTTCTACGACTATCTCTACACGTCACTCGCCAACGGTACGAGTTTCGCGCCCGCCGACGCGATGCCCTTAACGGCGAAAGCGAAACTGCTCTTCGCCGGAGAGACACTTATCTCGCTCATCACGATCTCCATCGTGGCCGCGCGCGCGGTCAACATTTTGCACTAGGGCGGGAACTGATTGAAGAGTCGATCGAGCCAGTGGCTCGCGCGACTCACCTTTCCCTTTTTCTCTTCGACCCGATCGGCCCAGGTCGCCAGGGCCAGTCCAACGTTGATGCCGAGCCAGCGAAGTGGTTCTACCTCCCAACGTTTCGAGGTTCTTTGCACGAAGGGAAGACGCGTGTAACGAGTCTCGACCCTGGGCCTACTGATGAGGTCGGCCAAGGCGTTGGCCGCGACGTAACTGAGTACCACGCCGTCGCCGGTGTAGCCACCAGCGCTGGCGAGGCCCGTGGCGTAGTCAACGAGGACTGACGGGGAGAGGTCGCGCGGCATCGCGAGGGGCCCTCCCCATCGATGGGTGATCGCGCCTTCTAACGAAGGGAAGAGTTCGCGCAACGTCGATTCGAGAAGGTCGAACATTTTGGGGTTGAAATCAAAGCGCTCTTCCACCGTCGAACCGAAGTGGTACGGCGCGCCGCGCCCACCAAAGGCGATACGGCCGTCGTTCGTGCGTTGGCCGTAGATGATGAGATGTCGATCGTCGGCGAAAGTTTCGTAGTGGGCGAAGCCCACGTTGTCCCAAAACTTCTGACTTTGGGGTTCGGTCGCGATCATGAGGGAGTAGATCGGCGCCACGCTGCGCCGTTCACCAGCAAAGGTCGACGTGAACCCTTCGCTCGCTCGAACGATGAATCGTGCGTGCACGCTCGCCCGGGGCGTAATGACCTCTGCCAGTCGACTGCCTTTGGCGCCAACGAGACGGGTCACTTCGGTGTTCTCAAAGATCTTCACGCCGAGTCGTTCGTTCACTTCCGCCAGCCCTCGCACGAGCAGGGCGGGGTGGAGTCGAGCGCAGTGGGGTGAGAACGCTGCGCCGCGCGAGGCGCTGAGTACTCCGTGACGAGCGGCTTCGCTGGGGTTGAGCCACGCGAGATCCTCAGACGTCGCGCCGCGTTCGTGGGCGACAATCACACTCTCTTGAAGACGCGTCGCCTGGAGGTCACTGCGCGCAAAGGTCAACGTACCGCCGTGCACGAAGTGCGCGTCGATGTTGTCGTGGGCAACGGCCTCACCGAGTGACGTGACGGCGCGTTGTAGTTCGTCGCGAAGCGTGCAGTAGGCCTCGTTTCCGTAACGCGCGATAACCGCTTCGTCACCTAAGGGGTAGAACGACGAAGCCCAGCCACCGTTTCGACCCGACGCGCCAAAGCCACAGACCGATTTTTCGAGCACGGCAATCGAAAGTGAGGGGTCGCGCCGCTTGAGTTCGCGCGCGGTCCACAGTCCGGTGAAGCCACCACCCACGATCGCGACGTCGACGTCGAGGTGGTGGTGAAGTGATGCTCGAGGCGTCACCGGTTCATCGAGCGTCGACCACCACAGTGAGTGCGGAGGCTGCACTAGATGCTGAGCTTGGACGCTCCGCTAAAGACTTCGTGGAGCACACCAACCATGAAGTCAATGTCGTCGCGTGTCGAAATCAACGGTGGCGCTAATTGGACTACGGGGTCACCGCGGTCGTCCGATCGACAGATCAGTCCGCGACGGAACATCTCGGGTGAGACGTAACCACGAAGGAGTCGTTCGGCGTCGTCACCGGCCCAGGTCTCTTTGGTTCCTTGGTCCTTCACGAGCTCGATGCCCCAGAAGTAACCCGTGCCTCGAACGTCGCCCACGATGGGAATGTCTTTCAGAGAGTTGAGACCCTGGTGGAAGTACTCCTGGTTCGCTTGAACGTTCTCAATGACTTTTTCGTTCTCGATGATCTCGAGGGCCTTGAGGGCCACCGCGCACGACGCCGGGTGGCCGGCCCAGGTGAACCCGTGGAGGAACGCGACGTCTTCGTCTTGGAAGGGCTCGGCCACACGGTCCGAGACGATCATCGCACCGAGCGGCGCGTACCCCGCGGTGAGGCCCTTGGCACAGGTGATGATGTCGGGTACGTAGTCGTACTTCAGTCCACCGAACCACGAACCGATGCGACCAAAGGCGCAGATCACCTCGTCCGAGACGAGCAACACGCCGTAGCGATCACATATCTCACGTACTTCCCTCCAGTAGCTCTGGGGTGGTACGAAGCAGCCTCCAGCGTTTTGCACGGGCTCGAGAAACACCGCGGCGATGGTCTCGGGCCCTTCACGAAGAATCGCTTCTTCGATCTGGCGGGCGTGCCAAAGCCCAAAGGCCTCAAAGTCGTCGCCGAGTTTCTCAGCGCGGTAGAAGTTCACGGCCGGCACCTTGACGGCCCCAGGCACGAGCGGTTCAAAGGGCGTGCGGTACGCCTCGAGCGAAGTGATCGTTAACGCGCCAAGGGTGGTGCCGTGGTAGGCGACGTCGCGGCTGATGACTTTGTATCTATCCAGGTCGCCGCGCATCTTGTGGTATTGGCGAGCTAACTTCCAGGCACTCTCAACCGCCTCTCCGCCACCGGTGGTGAAAAAGACGCGATTGAGATCGCCAGGGGTCAGACTCGCGAGACGTTCCGCTAGCTCGATGGCTCTGGGATGCGCGTACGTCCACAGGGGAAAGAAGGCCAACTCACTGATCTGGCGCGCGGCGACCTCCGCGATGTCGGTGCGACCGTGTCCGAGGGAGTTCGTAAAGAGTCCGGACAGTCCGTCGAAGTAGCGGGTGCCGTTCGCGTCAAAGACGTGGGTTCCTTCGCCGCGCACCATGATGGGCACTTCATTGTGTTCGTCATATGAGCCCATGCGCGACATCTGTAACCAGAGGTTGCGTCGGGCCCTCTCTGAGTAGTTGTGGCTGGCGTGTCTCTCGTCGGAAAAGACGATGCCGTCGGTTATGGCTTCGTGAAGTGTCACTTGGTCCCCCATGCGTAAGTTTGCTTCGCTAACTTCAAATACAGAAATGTCTCGACTTCGGTGACGCCCGGAATAGATCGAATCGAGTCGTTCAACAGGTGCACCAAGTCGTTGTCGTCCTCGGCGATAACTTCGGCGATGATGTCGAAGCTACCCGCGGTCATAACGACATAGTTGGCCTCATCGATGGACGCGATCTTGTCGGCCACGAGTCGCACGTCGCCGTGCACGCGGATGCCAATGAGCGCCTCGCGGCCATAACCGAGCTGTAGTGGGTCAGTGATGGCGACAATCTGCATGACGCCCGAGTCGCGAAGTCGCTGGACTCGGCGGCGAACGGCCGCCTCGGAGAGTCCCACCTCTTCAGCAATGGCGCCGTACGCGCGGCGACCGTCTTGTTGCAAGAGACTGATGATCTTTCGATCCGGCGCGTCAAGTACTCCCGGGGCCGTGTTGATGAGCTCAATGTTGGAACGCTCGTCATTGGTTTGACTCTCGCGTTGTGGTTTTGGCCCTGGCATTGGTTGCTCCCCGCTCGGACGCCTGCGGCTCCGAGACTGCGGATAATGACAGTATAGGCGCATCGAACGACGGAATGAGTCGTCAAATGGCCAAGAAGTGACGTATATCTCACTTTCTGGTTGCGAGAGCCAGTCAATCTCTGGCAGAGTGGCGTGGGGCACTAGTACTCAATAGCCCGACTTCAGGAGTTTCTATGCGTCGTTTGGCCAACTTCATTGGGGGCGAATCCGTCGCGCCGAAGAACGGTAAGTACGTCGAACTGCTCAGTCCCGTCACTGGCAAAGCGTTCGCCGAGATGCCCGTATCGAGCGAGGCCGATGTTGATCACGCGTTCCAAGTAGCGGCGAAGGCCTTCGCCTCGTGGAAGCGCACGACACCATCACAGCGTTCATTGGCACTACTAAAGATTGCCGACCTCTTCGAAGCGAACGCCGAGGAACTAGTGGCGGTGGAGTCTGAGAACACGGGAAAGATCATCTCGCTCACGATGAGCGAAGAGATTCCGCCAATGATCGACCAGATTCGCTTCTTCGCCGGCGCGGCTCGCATGCTCGAGGGTCGAGGCGCGGCGGAGTACATGCAAGGAATGACTAGTTACGTTCGCCGTGAACCGGTGGGCGTGTGTGGCGCGGTAACGCCGTGGAACTATCCCATGATGATGGCGGTGTGGAAGTGGGCGCCCGCGATAGCGGCAGGCAACACCATGGTTCTAAAGCCCGGCGACTCAACACCCGCCTCGTCGCTCTTCATGGCCCAACTCATGGCCGAGGTGCTGCCCGAAGGTGTCTTTGGTGTGGTGTGCGGTGATCGTGAGACGGGTCGCGCGTTGGTTGAACACCCAATCCCGGCGATGATATCCATTACGGGATCGGTTCGCGCGGGGATGGAAGTGGCGAGTGCCGCGTCCAAAGACCTCAAACGCGTCCACCTCGAGCTCGGCGGCAAGGCACCGGTCATAGTTTTTGACGACGTCGACGTCGCTTCGGCGGTCGAGGGCATCGCCGTCGCCGGTTACTTCAACGCGGGTCAAGACTGCACGGCCGCGACGCGAGTCTTGGCGGGCGCGGGCGTGTACGCGGACTTCGTTGACGCGCTGGCTGAGCAGGCCAAGAACACCGTCATTGGGACTCCCGATAACGACGACGCGCTCTTTGGCCCGGTGAATAATCTCAGTCAGTTTCAACGAGTGACGGGTTTCTTGGGTCGTGCGCCTACGCACGCCTCGGTCGTAGCGGGTGGCTCGCGGGTCGGCGACGAAGGTTATTTCATCGCGCCCACCGTGGTCGCTGGTCTGCGCCAAGACGACGAGATGATTCAAAACGAGATCTTTGGTCCGGTCATCACCGTCCAGAAGTTCTCTGACGAGCGAGAGGCGCTCGAGTGGGCCAACGGCGTTGACTACGGGCTGGCGTCGTCGGTGTGGACGAGAGACCACGGCCGCGCGATGCGCTTCGCGAGAGACCTCGACTTTGGCTGCGTGTGGGTGAACACGCACATTCCCCTGGTCGCCGAGATGCCCCACGGTGGTTTCAAGAAGTCCGGCTACGGCAAGGATCTTTCGGCCTACGGTTTTGAGGACTACACGCGCCTGAAGCACGTGATGCACAACCTCGATTTTTAGAGTCTTCGCCGTCGCGGTTTCTAGCCTCGGCGACTCGTTAACGTGGTAGCGGTGATGTATCGAGTGAAAGGGTGATCAACGATGATCATCGGCGTAGTTAAAGAGATCAAGACCGACGAGTACCGCGTGGCGTTGACGCCGGCGAGTGCACGTGAGCTCTCCGTCGCGGGACACCGTGTGCTCATCGAAAAGGGCGCGGGCGTCGGTTCTTCTATTCCCGACAGTGACTATGTCGCGAATGGAGCCACGATCGTTGACGAAGCGCTCGAAGTCTGGGCCGAGAGTGAGCTGTTGCTAAAGGTCAAGGAGCCAATCGCTCCGGAGTACCCAGCACTCAGTGCTCGCAATAACCAGATTCTCTTCACCTATCTGCACCTCGCTGCATCGCGAGAGTGCACCGACGCGTTAATCGCGGCCCACAATGTCGCGATCGCGTACGAAACAGTCCGACTGCGCGACAACTCACTGCCTTTGCTGACACCAATGAGTGAAGTCGCCGGGCGCATGGCGCCACTCATGGGCGCGCACCACCTCATGCGTCCGGGTGGGGGACACGGGACGTTTATCGCGGGCGTGCCCGGCGTGGCACCAGCGAACGTGGTGGTCATTGGCGCGGGAGTTTCGGGACTGGCCGCCGCCACGATGGCCGCGGGACTGCACGCGAACGTCAAGATTCTTGACCGCAATCTCGAGCGACTACGGCAAGTGGACATCCACTTTGACGGAAGGGTGGAGACCATCGCTTCGTCGACGTTGGCTATCGAAGAAGCCTGCCTCCAGGCCGACATCGTGATTGGTGCCGTACTCGTGGTGGGTGCGAAGGCGCCCAAACTCGTCAGCAACGAACTGGTCAGTCGTATGCGCCCTGGTTCAGTATTGGTGGACATTTCTGTCGACCAAGGCGGCTGCTTTGAAGCAACGCGCCCTACGACCCACACGAACCCAACGTTCAAAGTGCACGGATCCATCTTTTACTGTGTCGCGAACATGCCCGGCGCGGTTCCCGCTACGTCAACGAAGGCGCTCTCCAACGCTACGCTGCCTTACGTCCTAGAGCTTGCGCGTCACGGGTGGCGCGAAGCGGCGGTGGCCGACGACGCCTTGGCCGAGGGCGTCAACGTCGTCAATGGAGCGGTGACCTACGGACCCGTCGCTGAGGCGTTGGATCTTGCCTACACGTCTCTTCGCTCACTCCTCTAGAAAGGGGCAGTGTCGACAGCCACTCCCACAACACGTGCCGCGCGCCAAATGCGTTGCCACCGTCAAGACCATCAGGCCCGTCGAAGGATCTTTGTAGGTGGCTTCGCCATTGACGACTGCTGTCTCGTGGGCGATCAGAATTTCTTCGTAGTCCTCGCGCGCGGGGTCACAGCGTGAAGGGTGGGGACGGAGTATGGGGCCGGTGGAGCTCAACGTGACGCGAACTCGTTCATGCGCAAGACGACCTTGCCGAACTTTCCGGGTTGGGCGAAGTAGTCGTACGCGTCGCCACCATCGCGTAGATCGAAGACGCGCGCGAGCGGCACCGTGAGCTCCCCCCTGGTCCAGCGCGGTAGCAGCGCGTCGCCGATGAGGCGAGCGACGCCAGCTTTCTCTTCGCGCGACCTAGAGCGCAATGTTGAGCCAGTGAACGTCGTTCGCGATCTCATCATTCCCAAGAGATCGAGTTCGACGCGACTTCCCGAGCCCACACCAATGACGACGACTCGCGCGAAGGGGCTCAAGACGCGCTGCGCCATTTCGAGGTGCGCCGCGCCAACGAGCTCGAGTACGACGTCCACTGGTTCGATGGTGGCGACCGCTTCGAGTGTGGTCGTGTCGTCGGCGCCGAGTTCTCGTAACGCATCATGAAACTCATTGGTCCGCGTCACTGCGGTGACGTGCGCACCCAGTGCGTGAGCGATTTGCACGCCGGCGACACCAACGCCGCCCGCGGCTCCCGAGATCAAGACGCGCTCGCCCGCGAGGAGATTTCCTTGAGTTGCCAAAGCGTCGTACGCCGTCGTAAACGCTTCGGGAAAGCCCCCGGCTTGATCCCACGCGACGTCATCGGGAAGGAACAGTAGGTGCTCTGCCGGCACGACACAGTGAGTGGCCTGTGCGCCACCACCCACGACCGCACACACCCTTCGTCCAAGCAGGGGCTCGACAACTCGGTCGCCGACCGCGCTCACGACACCGGCGAGTTCCATGCCCGGTACGTCCACCGGCCACCCGGCGGGGGCGGGGTAGAAACCTTGTCGTTGCAAGAGATCGGCGGCGTTGATGCCCGCCGCGTGCACGGCCACGACGACGTCGTAGGGACCGGGCTCGGGTTCGTCGCGCTCGGCTAACTCGAGTTCCTTGTCACTAATAGTTAAGGCCCACACGCGTCGAGCCTACGCCTGGCATTTTTTGTTCGTTCAGCGTTAGGGTGCGGGCATGACTATTTACGACACTCCAGTACGCACTCTCGCGGGCGAAGAAAGCTCGCTGGCCGGTTACGAGGGCGAAGCCATCCTTATTGTCAACGTCGCGTCAAAATGTGGTCTTACGCCACAGTACGAGGGACTCGAAGAGCTACAAAAGAAATACTCAGCTCAAGGTTTCACCGTGGTGGGTTTTCCCTGTAACCAGTTTGGCGAACAAGAGCCCGGTAGCGCCGAAGAGATTCAGACGTTCTGCTCAACGACGTACGGCGTGACGTTCCCGATGTTTGAAAAAATTGACGTGAACGGCGAGAACAAGAACCCCATCTACGCTGAGCTCGAAAAAGTGGCTGACGCCGAGGGCTACACCGGCGACATTCGATGGAATTTCGAGAAGTTCCTCATTGGCCGCGACGGTAGCGTGACGCGATTTGCTCCGATGGTGACGCCGGATGATCCCGCACTGGTCGTCGCAATAGAGTCAGCGCTGCACTAAGCGTTCCCGATCGTGCGATGAAGGCGCACGTAGGTCGGAGAAAAGCCGTAGCGAACCCAGAAGTTTCCCGCGCGACGATTCGTCACGCGCCAGTTCGTCTCCGCGTAGTTAAACCCGGCCTCTAACGCGTCATTCAAGGCGTGGTCGATGAGGGCGGTGGCGACGCCTCGATGTTCGTGTTCGGATCGAACAGCGACCGCGCTGACGTGGAGCGTTTTTTCAAACGAACCGCGCCGAGTTTCGAGAGGAAAGGTCAGACACTGCGCGACGCCTTGGCCCAAGTACTCAACAACGTAGTGATGAACTTCGTCGTCCTCGAGTGTTTCGAGTAGTTCCTCGGGACGTGACGCGTGATCGAGGAAGAGCGAGAAACTCGGACCTTGACGCTGGGCCTCGTCGAGCACTCGGTCGAGTTCTATTGCGAGAGCTAAGTCTCGGGGTCCGCCACGGCGAAGTCGGTAGCCCGCCGCCAGGGTGTGGTGGCGTGGGCCATTGAGCGCGAGGACACCGCGTAGGTGCATGCGCGCGAAACCCAATTCGTACCAAGGCTTCGTGTCCTCTTTCGTGTCGAGGACCCACGCGTAGTGTTCAAGGGCGCCAAGTTCGATCCAGGCCGATCCGGCCGCGCCGTAGAGGGCAAAGAGCACGTCGTCGCGATCGAAGGAGACGCCGTCAGGTCCAACCCACGCACCGTTGCCGTACTCAGAACTCTCTAACAGCGCGCCGTAGATATGGCCAACGATCTGACCGTCTTCATCGTCGACCCACGTCTGGTCGAGAACTTGACGGAGCGCGTGTGAAAAAACGTCCTCTGAAAAACTGGGGTTAAGCAGCGGATTGACCTGCGCGTCGCGAGCTAGACGTTGCTGCACGCGCGCGACGATTGACGCAACGTCACCAGGTTGCGACGATCGGACGGTCATTGAGACACCGTACTTCGAGGTGTGTAAAGGTTACGAGGTGAGTTTGCGAGCAACCCTCTTTGATATGGACGGTCTGTTACTCGACTCAGAGATCTTGTGGCACAAGGCAGAAGTTGAGATCTTTGGTTCGTTGGGCGTACCTCTCGAGGAGACCAGTCGATCCACCAAAGGCATGTTCGTGAACGAAGTCGTCAACTATTGGCACGCCCGTTACCCCTGGCCAGGTCCGTCGCCCGAGGAGGTCGCCGAGCAACTTCTCGCTCGCGTAGGAGATCTCGTCGAAAGCGAAGGTCGTTTACTGCCCGGAGCCTTGTGGGCGCTCGATCTCACGGGTGAGCGCGGACCCCTGGGGTTGGCTAGCTCGACGCCGATGCCGCTCATCATTCGCTGTTTGAAACACTTCGCGCTCTTGGACCGGTTCGTGACCATTCACTCGGCTGACGTCGAGCCCTACGGAAAGCCGCACCCGGGCGTCTTCCTTACGGCCGCCCGAGCGCTCGACGTCGCGCCACGAGCGTGTCTCGTCGTGGAGGACTCAGCGGCTGGCGTCTTAGCGGCGAAGGCGGGGAACATGAGTGTCGTCGCCGTGCCCACCAGTGGCGATCGGCATCTCCCTCAGTTCGCGCTCGCGGACTTGGTGCTGGCGTCACTCGACGAACTCACCCCAGAGTGGCTCGACGAGCGCTTCATCTAGAGAACTTTCGCGAATCGGTACGACCCAGGGTGAGACCACGACCCCTCGGGGAACTCCTCTACGCGAGCCCAGCCGGTGCTCTCGTAGAGCGCCATCGCTTCGGGCTGCGCGTAGCCGGTCTCTAAATAGAGCTTTAGGAAGTTGTTTTTCCTAGCGCGTTCCTCGATCCCGTCCATGAGTTTGGTACCGACACCGTGTTGACGCTGATCGGGCCGCACCCAAAGGCGTTTGATCTCTCCGAGGTGTGACGCCGGCTCGCCAATGGAACGAACACCGACCCCGCCAATGGGGTGAGCGTCGAGTCGCGCGACGAGAAAAATGCCTCTCGGTGCCATCAACTCGTCGAGTTGTAAGTGCAACGCTTCGTCACTTCCTCCGTAGCGACGATTGAGTTCATCGATGGCGGCGTGAAAGACGCTGAGGGCGCCACTGGACGTAATGGGTTCGTCGCTGATAACGAGATCTGACACTTCACCACAGTAGATGTCGGATCGACGCGTTCATGGGGTTCACTACGATAAGAGAGTTCATTAAAGGAGAACCATGTTTCGCCCGGTCAGCGCCGAACTCGAATTTGTGGCCATCGAAGAGGCCGAACTCGCCCGCTGGAAGGCCAACAACGTCTTTGAACGATCCATGAAGTTACGCGAAGGTGGCGAGCCCTGGGTGTTCTACGAAGGGCCGCCCACGGCGAACGGCAAGCCCGGACTGCACCACGTGTGGGCGCGCGTCTACAAAGACCTTTTCTGTCGTTATCAAACAATGCAGGGGCGCTACGTTTCACGTCGCGCGGGCTGGGATACCCACGGTCTACCCGTTGAGGTGCAAGTCGAAAAGCAACTGGGCATCTCGGGCAAGAAGCAGATTGAAGAAAAGATCGGCATCGAAGAGTTCACGAGGCTCTGCCGTGAGTCGGTCCTTACCTACGTTGGCGAGTTCGAGCGTCTCACCGAACGCATTGGCTACTGGACCGACATGGAGCACGCGTACTACACGTTTCACGCCTCCTACGTGGAGTCGGTGTGGTGGCACCTGAAACAACTCTTTGAGAAGGGTCTTCTCTACGAAGACTACAAAGTCATTCCCTACTGCCCGAGTTGTGAGACCGGGCTCTCGTCGCACGAGCTAGGACAGCCTGGCGTCTACACCGACGAGACGGACGAGAGCTGCTACGTAAAATTTCGTCTCACTGACGCGAGCAACCGAACCGACCTTGGTGGTGCGACGCACCTGGCGGTATGGACCACGACGCCGTGGACGCTGGTCTCCAACGTGGCCGTGGCCGTAAATCCTGAGGTGACGTACGGTGTCGTCGATGGCGTGATTGTGGCGAACGATTTGGTCGAGACCGTCTTTGGTGAAGGCGCCGCGTCGAGCGCGACGTTCCTCGGCAGTTTGCTCGTTGGCGTGCACTACGAGCGCCCATTTACTGACGTACCGATGCCCGAAGGTGTCGACGTGAACTACGTCGTCGCGGCGGACTACGTGACGACCGAGGACGGCACCGGCCTCGTCCACCAGTCACCGGGGTTCGGTGAGATCGACCGCCAGATCGCACGCGAGAACGGACTACCGACGCTGAACCCCGTCGGTTCCGACGGGAAATTCCTCGCGGTCATCCCGTGGCTCGAGGGAAGGCAGGTTCGCGAGACCAATCACGAAATCAACGACGAACTCGATCGCCGCGGTCTCCTACTTCGACGTTTTAACTACACCCACTCCTTGCCTCACTGCTGGCGCAGTGGAACTGTCTTGATCTACTGGGCCAAGACCAGTTGGTTCGTCGCGACGAGCACGTACAAGCAAAAGCTCATGGCGGAGAACGCGTCGGTCAATTGGCACCCAGAACACATTCGTGATGGACGCATGGGCGAGTGGCTCGCGAACAACGTCGACTGGGCACTCTCGCGCGACCGTTATTGGGGCACGCCACTGCCGATTTGGCGTTGTAAGGACAATCACTTGATCTGTGTTGGGTCGCGCGCCGAACTTTCTGCGCTGTCTGGGCGAGACCTGAGTGACGTTGAACCACATCGTCCTGACATCGACGACGTCGTCCTGCCGTGTCCGACGTGCGGTGACGAGGCCACGCGCGTAGAACCCGTCATTGACGCCTGGTTCGACTCGGGCTCCATGCCCGCCGCGCAGGTTGGTTACCCTCACGTCGCGGGGAGTGCCGAGGCGATGCAGTTTCCGGCACAACTTATTGCTGAGGCCCTTGATCAAACGCGCGGATGGTTCTACTCACTGCTCGCGGTGAACACGCTCGTCTTTGACGCCAAGCCCTACGAGAACGTGCTCTGTCTCGGCCTCATCGTGGACGAAACTGGCAAGAAGATGAGCAAGTCGGTGGGTAACGTCATCGACCCCTGGGACGTGCTCGATACGCGCGGCGCCGATACCCTCCGCTGGTGGATGTTTTCACAGGGTTCACCCTGGACGTCGACGCGCGCCGGAATGGGCGCGATTGACGCCTCGTTTCGCGAGACGCTGGCGACGTTGTGGAATACCTTCAGTTTCTTTACCACCTACGCGTCACTCAACGAGTTCGATCCCGACGATCCTGAGATTCCTGACTTCGCAGATCGCAGCGCGATCGACCAGTGGATCCTTTCGCGCATGGAAAGCGTGACGCACACCGTCACGGCCACGCTCGACGGCTACGAGCCCCTCGGTGGCACCGACGCCCTGGCCGCGTTGATCGACGACCTCTCGAACTGGTACGTCCGTCGCAGTCGTCGTCGTTTCTGGCGCACGGACCCCAAAACCCCACGCTCGGACTCTCTCGCGGCCCAGGCCACGTTGCTCGAAGTTCTCCGGCGCGTGACCTTATTACTGGCGCCTTTTTGTCCTTTCGTCACGGAGCGTCTCTTCCGAGAGCTCAACCACACGAGCGACGAAGACTCCGTGCACCTCGCTGACTGGCCCGAGGCCAACCTCGATCGGCGTAATGAACAACTCGAGATATCCATGGACGTCGCGCGGCGCCTTACCTCGCTCGGGCGTGCCGCGAGAGCCGAGGCCGGCGTCAAGGTTCGTCAACCCCTTTCCCGTGCGCTCGTTTTTCTTGCGCCGAGTTCGCCACTGCCACCCGCAGGCGTCGTGGAGGATGAACTCAACGTCGACCTGCTCGAGTACGGACGCGAACTCGAGGATGTGCTGTCTTTTGAACTCGTGCCCAACTTTCGCGTCGTGGGACCTCGACTCGGCGAAGCGGTGAAGGAACTCAAACCCGCTCTGGCCGCCCTCGACTCCGTGGCGGCCGCGGCGGCGCTGGAATCGGGTAAGACGGTCAGTGTCACCCTGTCGACGGGCGTCTTCGAGTTGAGCGGAGAGGATCTTGAACTTCGCGTCAAGGGCCAGGGCGGTTACGCCGTATCGCGCGACGGCGCCGAAGTGGTCGCGCTCGATCTCGCGCTTGACGATGAGCTGCTGCGTCGCGGCTACTTGCGCGACGTGGTTCGCCAAGTTCAGGATCTCAGAAAGAACTCCGGTCTCGACGTGGCGGACCGCATCGTGTTGCACGTGACGGGACTCGACGATTTAGAAGACGGATTTCCATATCTCGCGAGCGAAGTATTGGCAACTGAAATTCTGACGACCACGGGCGTAGGTGAGGGGACGAAACTTATGCTCGACGACGAACGCGAGGCGTTCGCCTGGGTCAAAAGGGCCTAACGCGGCGCGTTGAGTTTTGTTAGTAATGCCGTCAGCGACGAGCGCTCGGTGTCGTTGAGGCGTGCCGCGAGGTGATTGTCTAAGTAGCTCAGGTGAACACCCAGTGCTTCGTCGAGTTTGGCGTTGCCGACGTCGGTAATCGCGACGAAGATGGCGCGGCGATCGCTCGGACAGTGTTCGCGTTTGACTAAATCGGCTTCGGCGAGTCGATCGATGAGGCGCGTCGTACCTCCCGTCGAGTGGACAATCGCGTCGGCCATCTGACTCATTTTGAGTCGACCGTCGGAGGACCGGCGAAGTCGCAAGAGGACCTCAAACCAAGCGAGCGGGAGTTGGCATGAGGTTTCAAGTTCGGCGCCGAGCTCTTTGGAGAGGCGGGCGTTCGTCTCGAGCAAAAGACCGAACAGGGCCACTTTTTCATCGCCCGAGGGACAGTTGCTGGTTTGAATCTCCATGGGACCACTCTAGCATTAGTTGACTCTCAAGATACTTCTTGACAAGTAATTGTAGAAGCAACTATAATGGCGACAGACAACAAGTGTCTATAGATAAATAGGAGATTCACTATGAGCAACCTTCCAGCTCCCGGCGTTTACACCGTCGACCCCGTCCACTCGAGCGTTGGTTTCATCGCCCGCCACCTCGTCGCGTCGAAAGTTCGCGGTCATTTCAGCGAGTTCTCCGGCTCCTTTACCGTAGGCGAGACGCCCGAGACGTCCTCAGTAGAGTTCACCGTCCAAGCGGGCAGTATCTCGACGAACAATGAGATGCGCGACGGTCACTTGAAGAGCGCGGACTTCCTCGAACTCGAGACGTACCCCACGCTCGACTTCAAGTCGACGGCGCTGAGCGCTAAGGGCGACGAGTTCGTTCTGGTCGGTGACCTCACCATCCACGGTGTTACCAAGTCCGTCACTTTTGACCTTGAATACCTAGGTTCTGGTCCTTCCATGGCCGAAGGCGTCACGGTCGCTGGCTTCGAAGCTACTGGCGAGATCGACCGCCGTGACTTTGGCGTCAACTTCGAAGGTGCGCTGGAAAATGGCAGTTTGATCGTCAGCAACAAGATCGGTATCGAGATCTCCGTCGAGGCCTCTAAGTAGGACAACGTAGTCACCAACGTCCAGCTAATGCCGGGGGCTTTTGCCCCCGGCATTTTGCTCGTTACGATGGTTACGTGGGCGAGAACAACAAGGGCAAGGTCGTTAAGTCGAGCATCGGGGTGCTGGGTGCGCTGGCGACGATTATTTCGGTGTGGTGGTTTGCGCTTCGCCCTCGTAGCAAGAGAGACAAGTCGTAGTTCGCACTTCGTGAGGGCAGCAGTCGCGTAGCCCGGTAGGTTGACTATTCATGGCATTAGCTTCGCTGACCCCTCTGCGCCACCGAAGTTTCGCCCTCTCGATGACGTCCTCGTTCGTCTCATCCATTGGCACGTGGATGCAAAACGTCGCGCTCGGCATCTATCTCACCAGCACGACTAAGAACCCCATTTGGCTCGGACTATTAACCGTGGCAGCGTGGACGCCGGCCATCATTGGCGCTCCTCTGGGCGGCGTCGTGGCCGATCGTTGGAGTCGCCAGCGCTGGATCCAACTCAACAACTTCTTGATGGCCTGCACGGCGAGCGCACTCGCGGTGGCCGCGATCACGCATCACCTGTCGCCCTCGTTGGCGGTCTATCTCGCCATCGGCGAGGGACTCTGTGGCTCGGCGTCGTGGGCGGCGTGGCAGTCATTGTTACCCGACCTCGTGGAGAAGGACGAGGTACTTGCCGCGGTGTCGCTCTCGTCCGCGCAGTTCAACTTGGGCCGCATCATTGGTCCGGTCTTCGCAGCCGTGGCGCTCGCGCTCGGTTCGGTCGGACTCTGCTTCGCGATTAACGCCGCGTCGTTCGTCTTCGTCCTCGTCATCTTCTCCTTCGTCAAAACGCCCGCACGCGCCAAGCCAACGACGCGCGTGCGTTTCATCGCTGAAACGGTGACGGGCGCGAAGAGGGCCTGGGCCACCAAGGGCTGTCGTAATCCCATCGTTGCGGTGGCGGTCGTCGCTCTTACCGCGAGTCCCTTCATCGCTCTCATTCCCGCGATGGCGATCATTGTCTTGCACACCAACACGGCGTGGCTGGTCACGGCCCAAGGAGTGGGCGCCGTGATCGCGGCGCTCACCTTGCCGAGCATCGCCAAACGAACCTCGCGCTTAAAGGTGCTGCAGGGATCGATGGCCGTGCTCTGTTTGTCGCTCCTGCTCTACGCCTTCTCGCCCAATCTGTACGTCGTACTCGGCGCGTTGGTTTTGTTGGGCGGTTCCTACATGGGCGTTTTGTCGGGGCTTAACACTTCCGTGCAGCTCCACGCGCCGCGCGCCGAGCGATCAAGAATCCTCGCGCTCTACACGTTGTCCCTATCGATGTTTTATCCCCTCGGCGCCTTCATCCAGGCCGATCTCGCCAGGGTCTTCGGGGTGCGCCACGTGACACTCGCGTCCGTGCAAGTGCTCGTGCTCCTGCTCCTCTCCATCAGAATTTTCATTCCAGAGTTCTGGAATGACATGGCGCTTGCCCCGGATCAGGCGCCGCTTTTGCTGGCAGACTAGACCTATGCCCTTTATCGCAATAAATCCCACGAATGAGGAGATCGTTAACGAGTATCCCGCGCACGGGCCCGCCGACGTCGATCAGGCGCTGAAAGTTGCTTCTACCGCGTTCCATAGTTGGCGAGCCGCAACCTTTGGTGAGCGCGCGCGATTCATGATTCGTGCGGCGGAGCTCTTAGAGGGCGAAGTGCCCGTGGCGGCCGCACTGATGACGAGCGAGATGGGCAAAACCTTCGCCGCCGCCAAGGGTGAAGCCATGAAGTGCGCTATGGCGATGCGCTACTTCGCCATGCACGCAGAGTCCATGTTGCAAGAGGAAAGCATTCCCACCAAGGGTTCTAGAAGTGGCGTTCGCTATGAACCCGTCGGCGCGATCTTCGCGGTCATGCCCTGGAACTTCCCCTTGTGGCAGGTCGTTCGCATGGCGGTGCCGACGTTGATGGCTGGCAACGTGGTGCTCTTCAAGCACGCGCCCAACGTGCCCGGCTGTGCCAAGTACTTAGAAGACCTCTTCCTGCGCGCCGGCTTTGGGCCGGGCGTCGTGACCAATCTTTTCGTTGAGATCGATCAAGTACCCGGCATCATCGCGGATCCTCGCGTGGTGGGCGTGACGCTCACTGGATCCGAGCGAGCCGGTCGCTCGATCGCAGAACTTGCGGGCAAGAATCTCAAAAAGTGCGTACTCGAGTTGGGCGGATCAGATCCCTTCATCGTGGCCTCCTCCGCCGACATGGACGCGACGATCCCCCTGGCCGTGTTGGCACGAATTCAAAACAACGGACAAGCCTGCATCGCGGCGAAGCGCTTCATTGTCGTGCGCGAACGCGCCGATGAGTTCTTGGAGAAGTTCGTGGCCGCGATGGAAAAAGTTCGTGTCGGCGACCCCATGGACCCCGCGACCGAACTCGGACCACTGGTTTCAAAGTCGCAACGTGACGTGTTGGCGGCGCAAGTTGCGCAGTCGCTCGAGGCTGGTGCGGTCGCGTTGACGGGCGGCGCAGAGTCTGAGGGGAGGGGCTACTTCTACCCCGCGACGGTGTTGACGAACGTGCCCGCTGATTCTCGCGCCGGCCGTGAAGAGCTCTTTGGTCCCGTCGCTGTAGTCCACGTGGCTAATGACTTGGACGACGCGATAGAGATCGCGAACGACACGCCCTGGGGGCTCGGTGGATCGATCTGGGCTCAGGACGAGAGTGAGATCAATGAAGCCATCGCTCGTCTCGACGTCGGTACGGTCTTCGCGAACGCCGTGGTCGTCTCTATGAATGAACTGCCCTTTGGTGGGACCAAGAACTCCGGGTACGGGCGTGAACTTTCGACCTATGGGGCGCGCGAGTTCACGAACGCTAAGTCCTACTTCGTGGCATGAGCGCGCAGTACTACTTCGACCACGCGGCCTCGGCCCCTCGTCTCGACGAGGTCACCGAGGCGATGGCGCCTTGGCAACACGGCGTCGTAGGTAATCCCTCGGGGAGTCACCGGGCTGCCCGCGAGGCCCGGTGCGCGATTGAAGAGGCGCGCGACGAAGTTGCGGCCTTCGTCGGAGCGAAGCCCGGTGGCGTGATTTTCACCGCGGGCGGCACGGAGTCGTGCCACCTCGCGATCGTGGGCGTGACGAATCACCATCGACGCGAGCACGAATTTTCTGAGATAGTACTTTCAACAATCGAGCATCACGCGGTCAGCGACGCGGCCGAGATGATGGCGCGTGACTTCGAAAACGTGAGCGTCCGCTACGTCGGCGTTGACGCCGAGGGCGTCGTCGATCTCGACGCCCTGCACGACGCTCTGAACGACGACACCGCAATCGTGAGCGTGATGGCCGTGAACAACGAGACCGGCGTGCGCCAACCACTCGACGGCGTGAACTCTCTGGCGAAAGGCGTCGTGGCTGGTGGAACTCCGACCCATACCGACGCCGTCGCGGCGGCGCCCTGGCTGCACCTGCCTATCGTTACCGCGACGAGCGACCTCATCTCGATCTGCGCGCACAAACTGGGTGGCCCGGTCAATAGTGGCGCGCTGATCGTGCGCAACGACGTGGCCTTTGACGCCGTCACGCCGGGCGGGGGACAAGAGCGCGGGCGTCGCGGTGGCACGGTGGACGTTGCGGCGGCGGTCGGACTCGCCACGGCGCTGCGCGTCACAAAGCGCGAGATGCTAAAGGTTAACGACCGGGTGCTTGACCACCAGTACAAGTTGATGGCGGCGTTGAGCTTTCTACCGGGCTGCTTAATTACCGCGCCCAGTGCGGCGCGCGTGCCGGGCACCGTGCACGTCACCTTTGATGGCCTCGCCAGTGACGAACTGCTCTTCCTCCTCGACCAAGAGGGCGTCTGCGCCTCGGCGGCGGCGAGTTGTTCCAGTGGTGCCGCGACCCAGAGTCACGTGCTCGCGGCGATGGGTGTCGCGCCCGAGCGCGCCAGGGGATCGGTTCGCTTTTCCATGGGCGGCGAAACATCCGAAGGTGACGTCGACGCATTGATTCGCATACTTTCTTCCGTCGTCTACCGATTGAGGTCTGAGGCGTAGTTGTCGTTGCGCCTGGCAGACTAGATACGTGAAAGTTCTTGTAGCTATGAGCGGCGGTGTCGACTCCTCGGTCGCGGCCGGCCTGTTGATCGAGCAGGGTCACGAGGTCGTAGGCGCCACCTTGAAGCTCTGGGGCGGCGTCTCGGACTCGGGGTGTTGCTCGGTCGCCGACGTTGACGACGCGCGCCGTGTCGCCCAGACCCTCGGCATAGACCACCACGTCTTTAACTACACCGAGGAGTTCGAGCGTTACGTGGTAGCGCCCTTTGTCGAAGGTCACCTGGCCGGCCAGTCTCCCAATCCCTGTATTGAGTGCAATCGTCATATCAAGTTCGATCTGCTCTTTGAGCGCGCGACGAGGCTAGGATTTGACGCCGTGGCTACGGGCCACCACGCTCAGGTCGTTGAGCGCAACGGCGAGCACTTACTCGTGCGCGGGGCCGATGACCAAAAAGATCAGAGCTACGTGTTGGGGTACCTCGGCGAGCCTCAACTCGCCATGCTCCTACTGCCCATTGGACATTTGAACAAGTGCGACGTTCGGCTCTACGCCGAACGCCTCGGGCTTCGCACCTGGGACAAGCCCGATAGTCAAGACGTCTGCTTCATCGAAGCCTCCAAGGGTCGAGAGGTCTTCTTGCGCCAACGAGCCACGTTAACGACGGCCACCATCGTCGATTCGCTGACGGGCGAAGAACTCGGCGAAAACCACGCCGCAGAGTTAATGACCGTCGGTCAGCGTCGTGGCGTGTTGCCGGGTCGCGACGGCGAGAGGCGCTTCGTCTCACGCATCGACCTCGTTGCAAAGCGCGTCGAAGTTGGTCGCCTCGAGGAGATCCTCATCTCGTCGATCAACCTTGACGAGAAGTCGTTGAGCTTCGCGAGAGAGCCGTTGCACGACGGCGACGTCGTTCTCGCACAGTGCAGCGCGCACGGTCGGCCCCAGCTCGCCACCCTTCGTTACGAGGGTCGTTGGTGGCTGGACCTCGTCGATCCCACTCGACCCGTTGCGGCTGGTCAGTCCGTTGTTTTGTACCGAGTCAATGATCCCACGGTCGTAGAAGGCGCGGCGATCGTTACGCCCTCGTGACGCACGCCGAGCGCGTCGCGTTTCTGCGTGACGAAATAGCTCGTCACAACGAGGCGTACTTCATCAAAGACGAACCGAGTATTCCCGACGCCGACTACGACGCGCTAGCGAGAGAACTTCGCCAGTTAGAGACGGATCATCCCGAGCTTCGCGACGAGAGCTCCGTATCGACAAAGGTCGGCGCGTCGAGTTCGAATCTCTTCAAGGAGGTGCGCCACGTCGAAGCGATGCTGAGCCTCGACAACGTCTTTGACGTCGAGGAACTTCGTGCGTGGGGCGATCGCGTCGCCAAGAGTCTCCAGCTCGATCCAGCACTCATCAGGTTCGTTGTCGAGCCCAAAATTGACGGTCTAGCACTCTCGATTACCTACGTGGACGGGACTCTTTTTCAGGCCGCGACGCGAGGAGACGGTCGAGTGGGTGAGGACGTCACCGAGAACGTACGCACTATTCGCAACGTCCCCCAATCGCTCGAGGGCATCAAGCGTGGTCGCGTTGAAGTGCGCGGTGAGGTTTTTCTTGCGAGAAACGACTTCGAAGAGATGAATCGTCAACAACGAGCGGCCGGCCTCAAGGAGTTCGCCAATCCTCGCAACGCGGCCGCGGGAAGCTTGCGCCAAAAAGATCCGAACGCCACGGCCAAGCGTCCTCTGTCGTTTCTCACCTACCAGCTCGTCGAACTTGAGGGTACGTCATCCTTCACGTCGTACCACGACACCCTTCACCAACTCGCCGCCTGGGGTTTTCTCACCGCTAGTGAGTCGCGCCTCGAAGTTGGCGCTGAGGCGATGATCGCCGCTAGCAACTGGTTCGAAGAGCATCGACATGATCTTCGCTACGACATCGACGGCGTGGTCATAAAGATTGATGACCTCGCCCAGCGCGAACAGTTGGGATTCACCAGTCGAGCGCCGCGATGGGCCATCGCGCGCAAACTTCCTCCCGAGGAGCGCACGACTCACCTCCTCGCGATTGAAGTCTCGATTGGTCGAACCGGTCGAGCCACACCCTTCGCCGTGCTCGAACCTGTGGTCGTTGCCGGTTCCACGGTCTCCATGGCCACGTTGCACAATCAGGACCAAGTCGCCTTGAAGGATGTTCGTCCGGGCGACCTCGTCATTGTTCGCAAGGCCGGCGATGTCATTCCCGAGGTTGTGGGCGCCGTAATCGAAAAGGGTAAGCGCCGAGCGAAGAAGTGGACGTTTCCTACGGTCTGTCCCCAGTGTGGCCACGACCTCGAGCGTCGAGGCGAAGAGAGCGACACCTACTGCGTGAACCCGCTCTGTCCGGCCCAACTCCTTGAACAGGTCGTGCACTTCGCATCGCGCGGCGCGCTCGATATCGAGGGGCTCGGCGAGCAACGCGTTGGTCAACTGCTGAGTGTGGGCCTCATCAAGGACGTGGCCGGCCTCTTTACGTTGCGCGTAGAAGAACTCTCGGTGCTGGAAGGACTCGGTACTCTCTCGGCCAACTCACTGGTGCGCGCGATCAACGACGCCAAGTCCATGGCGCTGAGTCGGGTGCTCGTGGGACTTGGCATTCGACACGTCGGACCCGTGGCGGCGCGGGTGCTCGCCGCGCGCTTTAAAAGTTTTGAAGCATTGGCGGCCGCGCCCCTCGAAGAGCTCGAAGCGATTGACGGCATTGGACCGGTGATCGCGCAGTCGGTCTACCAGTGGTGTCGAGAAGAGGAGAGTCGAGAACTCATTGCTCGGCTCGTGACCTCGGGGCTCTCGCTCGTCGAATCCGATGACCGAATCGCCGTTTCGGCGACGCTCGAGGGTAAGGCCGTCGTCGTGACGGGAACAGTCGAGGGATACACCCGCGATGAAGCCGAGGCGGCAATCGTCGCGCGGGGTGGTTCGTCGCCGGGATCGGTGTCGAAAAGGACTTTCTGCGTCGTGGTGGGCGACGCACCAGGGGCGTCGAAACTCACCAAAGCCCGAGAGTTGGGCATTCCAATGCTGAGCGCGAGCGAGTTCGAAACGCTGCTCTCCACTGGCCGGTGGAGAGCAACCCTGGCCTAAGGCTTCCTTACTAGGGTTTAGCCGATGGCGTCTACTTTCTCCTTCGACCACATCATCGCGGGACGATACCGAATCCTCGAACTCATCGGCGTCGGCCATACGGCCGAGGTCTACGCTGCTGAAGATCTCTCACTCCATCGGCGTGTCGTCGTGAAGGTGTTGCTCGCCGACCTCGCGGCGCACGAAGACGTGCGTCGAGCCTTTCGTGACCGCATCGTTCGTGCTTCAACGCTGAGTCACCCGCACCTCGCGCGCGTCTTCGACGGTGGTCAAGAGTCGGGCGCGATCTTCATGATCTCGGAGTACTTGAGTGGTGGTTCCTTCGAAGACGTACTGAACGCGAGGCGCAAGCTCAGCGTGGACGACAGTGCCAAGCTGGGCCGCGACGTGGCCAGTGCGTTGGCGTACGTGCACGAGCAAGGTTTCGTCCACGGTTCGCTGTCGCCTTCGAAGTTGCTCTTTGACGACGAAGGTCGAGTTCGCGTAAGTGACATCGCGTTGGCCGGACTCGCGACGCCTTACCGCGAACGAATGACGGTCGATGACGCGCGCTATCTCTCGCCCGAACAGGCCGTAGGTGAACCCGCGACCGCCCAGAGTGACGTTTACGCGCTGGCGCTCATTCTCTTTGAGGCGGTCACGGGCAGCGCGGCCTTTGAGGGAGCGACGCCGGAGGCCATGTTGCGCGCCCGACTGAACGCACCACTGCCCGTGCGTCTCGATCTCGGGACCCTGGACATGATCCTGGCCCAAGCGGCGGTGCCCGATCCCCGCCTTCGCCTCGACGCCGAACAACTCTCGACGCGTTTGGGCGGCGTCGTGGGTGACACCGCGCCCTTGGTGGTTCGTCCGGGCCACGAGCAACTACCGCTGTTGACTGGCTACGCCCCCCACACGCCGCGCAGCTCCATTGGTTTTCAGCCGCCCTCGGCCGATCAAGTCACGGGCGCCACGCCGGTGTCGCGAGAGGGATTTGCCCGAGTACCGCGCGGACGCGTGCCCGCTCACGCGGCACCCAACGAACCCGGCGGTCCCGTTGGTCGCACCCCGAGGTTCGATCGAGGTCAGTACGAGTTGCCGCGCACCCCACGTCGTCGCTGGGGGTTTCTCATCGTGGCGCTCGTCATTGTCGTGCTCGCCGCTGGTGCGGGCGCGGCGTGGAAGTTGGGCGTGTTCACGAAGAAGCACGACGTGCCGAACCTCGTGGGGAAGAGTTCCACGGAAGCGTCGGCGGCTCTGGCGGGAGACGGCTTTACGTTGTCCATCACGCAACGCGTCCACTCCGCCACCGTGCCGCTCAACGACATCGTCAGTCAAGTACCAGCGGCGGGTACCACGTCGAAGTCGGGACTCGTCATCCAGGTAAGTGTGTCAACGGGTCTCGCCAGCGTGAAACTGCCCACCAACCTCGTCGGCGAAAGTTGCGCCACCGCGACCGCAGAACTAAAGGCCGTGAACGTCAAAGCGCAGTGTCCCACGTCGGCGGCGATCTTCTCAACGGCGACGCCGGTAAACGACGTGGCCCGAGTGCTCTACCACGGGAAGCTCAGTCCTCTCGCCGTGCCCCGCGAGGCGACGGTGATTCTTTCGATCTCCAAGGGTCCGGCTACGGCAACCACGACCACGACGACGAGTGGCACGTCGCCCACGACGTCGTCCACGTCGCCCACCACGACCACCACGGTCGCCATCGCGGGACTGCGCGCTGTGCCCAACGTCGTGGGTGACAATGAGGCCCAGACGTACGCAGCGATGAAAAAGGCCGTTCTCTACTACACCACGGTCGGTCCCAACCACGGCACCAACAAGTGGACCAAGGTCGTCTCGGAGAGTCCGATAGCGGGCACCATGGTCAAGGCGAAGACCTACGTCACCTTGACCGTGAAATGAGCGAAGCCTGCGAACTCTGCGAGGCAGCCGTCGTGACCAAGCGATACTTCGAAGATGAAACGTGTTGGATTGGCGACTGCGAAATCTGTCTCGTGCCAATGGTGGTGTGGCGCGTGCACGACGCCTCGCCCCCGCCCGAGGTGAAGCGCCATCTCCACGACGTGCTGGGCGTCGTCGCCGCCGCCGAGTTTGCCGACACGTCCTGGAGTATTGACGACCACATGCGCAATATCCCCGACCACTATCACGCGCACGCGCGCCCACCGTACTTTTGGCGTCGGGGTCAAAGCTAGCCCCATCGTAACGTCGTTACAATCGTTGCACCACATCTTTTACGAGGGGGACTCCATGGGAGCACTTGACGGTCGCGTCGCCATAATTACCGGAGCGGGACGAGGCATTGGCCGCGAGCACGCGTTGCTCTTCGCCGCCGAGGGTGCCAAGGTCGTCGTGAACGACCTCGGAGGCGGGCTCGACGGCTCCAAAGGTGAAGCAACGCCCGCCGAAGAAGTCGTCGAGGAGATTAGGGCCATGGGTGGCGAAGCAGTAGCCAACCACGACAACGTCGCCGATTGGGCCGGTGGCGAGCGTCTCATTCACAGTGCCCTCGAGGCTTTTGGCGATCTCCACGTGTTGGTCAACAACGCGGGCATCTTGCGCGACCGCGTCCTCGTCAATCAGAGCGAAGATGACTGGGATTCGGTGATCAACGTCCATTTGAAGGGTCACTTCGTACCGTCGCGTCACGCCGCGACCTACTGGCGCGAGCAGGCTAAAGCCGGCAAGACCGTGAAGGCATCGATTATCAACACGTCCTCCACTTCAGGGTTGCTCGGCAACGTCGGTCAGTCGAACTACGGCGCCGCCAAGGCCGGCATCGCCGCGTTCACGGTGATCATCGCCGAAGAACTCGGTCGCTACGGGGTTCGCGTAAACGCGATCGCGCCCGCCGCGCGCACGCGCATGACCGAGTCGACACCCGGACTCTCGGACCACGTCGTGAAGCCCTCGGACGCGGCCGTCTTTGACGTGTGGGACCCCGCGAACATTTCGCCACTGGTGGCCACGCTCGCGATGGAGGACTGCGCCGCGACGGGACAGGTCTACTTCGTTCAGGGTGGCACCGTTCGTAAGTTCCAGAATTGGACGATGACCGAGACACTCGAAAAGAACGACCGCTGGTTGGTGAGTGAGCTCGCGACGCAGTTGCCTACGCTGCTCTAGTGAGCGACGAGGTTCCGCTGACCCACCTGGACAGAGAAGATCCCGACGGGCTCTTAAACGCGCGTAGCGATCCGGCCAGTGCGGCCTTTGGCACGCTGGGTAGTGAAGCGGGCAGCGACCTCAACTGGTTTTTGTTACTTCGTCAGCGTGTCCAAACCAAGGCCGAGTCGTCGTCGCGTTATCCGTGGTGGGTGCTGTGGTCACTGCTCGCGGGGCTCTTCGCCCTGAACTTTACGTTCACCGTGTTTATTGTGGCGTTGCCCACGGTCGCGACACAGTTTCACACGTCGGTGACGGTCTTGACCTGGACGATGGTGGGCCCTCTCTTAGCCTACGGACTCGCCGCGCCGATGCTGGGCAAGACCGGCGACATCTACGGCCATCGTCGTCTGTACCTCTTTGGTCTGTTGGGCGCGATGGTCTCGGCGGTGTTGACCGCCCTCTCGCACAACGTCGACATGCTCCTCTTCGCGCGCACGCTCGACGGCGTCCAAGGTGCGGCGACCGGCACCGCGTCAGGTGCGTTGATCAACATGGTCTTTTCGCGCGAAGAGCGCGTCAAGGCGATGGGGTGGTGGAGTCTCGTTGGGGCCGGGGGACCGGTCATTGGGGTTTCGCTCGGATCGCCCATCATCGCGGCCTTTGGGTGGCGCTCGCTCTTCTGGTTCCAACTGGTGTTGATCGTGGTGGCCTTCGCGGTGGTGGTGACGGTACTGCCTCGTCGACGTGGCCTAGACGAGGAGGAGGCCGAAAAGAAGGCCCGCGCTCGTCAAGAGTTCAAGCAGATGGACTGGATCGGCAGTTGGTCGTTGTCGATTGCCGTCACCATGGTCATGCTCGGTCTTTCGGTGGGCCCCTCGCTTGGCTGGACCAGTCCCTGGACGCTCGGCATGTTCGTCCTCAGTGCGGGAATGACGTGGATGTTTATCTACCGCCTCCACCACGCTGAACATCCCCTCATTCCGGCCTATTACTTTCGACGGCGCAACTTCGTCATGCCGATGATTCTTCGAGCGGCGGCGAACTTTGCGTACTTTGGTGCGTTCTTCCTCTTTCCGCTGCTGATGGAACAGGGCTACAACTACTCAATTCCTCGCGTCGGCGCTCTCGCGATTGCCCGACCGCTAACTTTCGCGATCTGCTCGCCCATCGCGGGCTACGTCGCTATACGGGTGGGCGAACGCGTCAGTGCTGTGGCCGGTGCAGCGTTTCTCGCCGCGTCGATGTGTCTCTTCGCGTTACTCGAACCAAGCTCGGGAGCCTGGGTCGTGGCAATCGCCCTAGCCCTCTCGGGTCTCGGCATGGGCGTGGCGATGCCGTCGTCGAGCTCGGTCATGGCGAACGAGGTCAAGGTCAGTGAGTTCGGCGTCATGTCGGCCGCGCAGCTGCTCGCCATGCAAGTTGGCGAAGTGGCGGGGATTCAAGTACTCGAGACCGTCCAACAGTCAATCGCTCGTCGTCGCGGCCTTAGCCACGCGCACCACGGCCCGGCGCTACTTTCGACGTTTCACACCTCCTTCATTATTGGTGCGTGCGTCGCGGGCGTTGGTCTCGTGGCGGCGACCTTCATGCGGGCCATTCCCCGGGACCGAACAAAGAAGTCGTTCAAAATCTCCCAGTAGTCTTGGGGCCTATGACCGAAGACATTATGCCGGGCTGTGAGTCCTTTTCTCATCACGCGGGACCGTCGGGAGTGTTGGTCTTGCACGGCTTTACGGGTAATCCCGCCTCGGTGCGCCCGCTCGCGGAACTGCTCGCCAGAGTCGGCTACAGCGTGGAATTACCCCGACTCCCCGGACACGGCACGACCGTCGAGGACATGATGACGACCACCTGGGCCGACTGGTCAAGGGCCGCAGAGGTCGCGTACGACACGCTCTCTGAGCACTGCGAGAGGGTCGCGGTCGTGGGTCTCTCTATGGGTGGTGGTCTGGCCGCGTACTTGGCCGAAGTGCGCCCGTCGGTTGTTGGTTGCGTCTTCATCAATCCACTCGTGAAGCCACCGCCAGCCGAGATGTTCGACGGACTCGTCGCGCTACTCGACGCCGGTATCGAATCCATCGAATCCATTGGTTCGGACATCAAGAAAAAGGACACCTTGGAGGCGTCGTACGACGCGACACCACTCGCCCCGGCGAAGAGCCTGTTCGAAGGTGTCGCGAAAGTGCACGAGAATCTGCACCTCATTAACGCACCCAGTCTGTTGCTCTCGAGTAGGGAAGATCACGTCGTGACCTCGGACAACGGTGACGATCTGATGGAGAACGTAGCCGGTCCCATCGAACGCGTTTGGCTCGAGAACTCGTATCACGTCGCGACGATGGACAACGACCAAGAGCTCGTCGAGACCTCGACCGTGGACTTTCTGGCCCGGGTTCTTTTGTAATGAGCTCACCCCTTCGACGAGAGGACGTCGCCAAGGTCGCCAAACTCGCCCGTCTCTCGCTCAGCGCTGAAGAACTCGACCAGTTCACCGAACAACTAGGTCAGGTTCTCGAGCACGCGAACGACATCGCGGCATTGAATCTTGACGACGTTGTCGCGACGGCCCACCCCTTTGGTCTGATCAACGTCGTGCGTGAGGACGTACTGCGCGAAAGTCTTTCGCGCGACGTCGTACTCGCAATGGCGCCCGACGCGCAAGACGGGCGCTTTGCGGTACCGCGCATTATGGGAGAGGCGCCGTGAGAAGTGCCGCGGAGATAGCGCACGACGTTACGAGTGGTGCGAGTTCCGCAGTGTCTGAGGTGACCCAGTCACTCGCGGTGATTCGTGCGCGCAACGAAGAACTCAACGTCTTTTTGTACGTTGACGAAGATGGCGCCATGGCAAGCGCTCGACGCGTCGATGAGCGCCTGGCCGCGGGAGAAGATGTTGGTCCGCTCGCGGGCGTGCCCGTCGCGTTGAAGGACAACCTCTGTCAGGTGGGCGTGCCGACGACCGCTGGTTCAAGGATTCTTCAAGGGTGGCTACCGCCCTACAACGCCACCGTGATCGATCGGGTGCTCGCCGCGGGCGCGGTGCCGATGGGTAAGACGAACATGGATGAGTTCGCGATGGGTTCCTCCACCGAAACGTCGGCCTACGGACCCACCCGAAACCCACTGGATCCTTCGCGAGTACCCGGCGGTTCGTCGGGTGGCTCGGCTGCGGCCGTGGCGGCGGGAATGACACCCATCGCTCTTGGTTCGGACACGGGCGGCTCTATCCGCCAACCCGCGGCGCTCTGTGGACTCGTGGGCGTGAAGCCCACGTACGGACTGGTGTCACGCTACGGCCTCATTGCCTTTGCGAGTTCACTCGATCAGATTGGTCCCTTCGCGAAGAACGTAACGGACGCCGCGATGCTCCTTGAAGCCATCGCCGGTCACGACCCGATGGACTCAACGTCCTTGCCGGAGCCTTCGCCCTCACTGGTCGCCCACCTAGGTGACGGCGTCGCGGGCAAAAGGTTTGGCCTCGTGCGCGAACTCGTCGAAGGAGCCGACGACGACGTCGTCGCCTCGGTGACACGCGCGGCTGACGCGTTGCGCGATGCCGGAGCAACGATTGTTGAACTCTCGGTGCCGGAGTTTCGATTGGGACTGAGCGCCTACTACTTGCTCGCTCCGGCCGAAGCATCGAGCAATCTGGCGCGCTATGACGGCGTGCGCTACGGGCTTCGCGTTGACGGAGAAGACGTCGCCGCGATGAACGAAGCCACGCGCACCGCGGGCTTCGGCGCCGAAGTGAAGCGACGCATCATGCTCGGCACCTACGCACTCTCGGCTGGTTACTACGACGCCTACTACGGACAGGCCCTGAAGGTTCGCACCCAGATGATCAACGCTTTTCAACGCGCGTACCAAGAGGCCGATCTCCTGCTCGGTGCGACGACCCCGTCGGTGGCCTTCAAATTCGGTGCGAAAACAAGTAATCCGATGGCCATGTACCTCTCGGACGTCTTCACCATTCCCACCAACTTGGCCGGGGAGGCCGCGATCTCGGTGCCCTTTGGCACGGGCGAGGGCGGACTGCCCGTGGGTGTGCAACTGCTCGGACCTGGTCGCAGCGAGGCGCAACTCTTTGCCGCGTCGCGCGTGCTCGAAGTCGCGGATGGTCGATCGTGACGATGCCCGAGGGCTGGGAGTTGGTCGTGGGACTCGAAGTTCACACGGAGCTCAAGACCACCACCAAGATGTTCTGTGGTTGTTTGAACGCCTTTGGATCCGAAGCGAACACCAACGTTTGTCCGGTCTGCCTCGGACTCCCGGGGTCGTTGCCGGTACTCAACGTTCACGCCGTCGATTTGGCGATGGCTATTGGCTTTGCACTGCACTCGACGATCGCGTCGTCAACGTTTCACCGGAAGAACTACTTCTATCCCGACATGCCCAAGGACTTTCAGATCAGCCAGTACGACCTGCCGATCAACTCCGGTGGCTACTTGGACCTGCCCGATGGATCGCGGGTCACGATTGAGCGCGCGCACTTAGAAGAGGACACGGGTAAGTCCACCCACCTCGGTGGCAGCGGTCGAATTCACGGCGCCGATCGGTCGCTGGTGGACTACAACCGCTCCGGTGTGCCACTCGTGGAGATTGTCTCAGGTCCCGACATTCGAAGTTCGGCCCAAGCCCGGGCGTACGCGTCAGAACTTCGTGGCATCTTGATCGCGACCGGCGCATCAGATGGTCGCATGGAAGAGGGTTCGATGCGCATGGACGCGAACGTTTCCGTTCGCCGGTTCGGCGATCCCTTAGGGACGCGCTGCGAAATCAAGAACTTGAACTCACTTCGCAGCCTGGGGCGAGCTATTGACTACGAAGCTCTTCGCCAGGTCGAACTCATTGAAGGTGGTGGCAAAGTTCGCCAAGAGACTCGTCACTGGGATGAGGGGCTGGGCGAAACCTCGACCATGCGGGTGAAAGAAGAGGCGGAGGACTATCGCTACTTCAGAGAGCCCGACCTCGTGGACTTGGTGCCGGATAAAGCGTGGCAGGAGCGAATCCGTAGCTCACTGGGCGCACTGCCGGCCGAGCGACGGGCCGTTCTCTTGGCGAGGTTGTCGAAGCCATTGTCACCACAGTTAGACGCTCTCGAAGTCGTTGTTGATCTCGGATTCGATTCCTTCGTGCTCGCGGCCATTGACGCGGGCATCGAAGCGCCGCTGGCGTTGGCTCGCGCCGCCAACGAACTCGCGGCGGCCATTGAAAACATTGCGAATTTGACACCGGAATCGTTCATCGCCACCCTGCGCATGGAGCAGAGCGGCGAGCTCTCGGCAACTCAAGCGAAAAAGGTGTTGCTAGAGATCCTCGAGCACGGGGGGGAACCTCGTGCCGTGGCGAGTGCTAATGGATTTGAGCAACTTTCATCGGACTCACTTGGCGCCACGGTCGCAGAACTTATTACTCGCCACCCAGAGGAGTGGGAACGCTACCGCGAAGGCGACGAAAAACTTGCCCAGTTCTTCATTGGCCAAGTGATGAAGGTGACGAGTGGTCAAGCCAACGGCAGGGCCGTTATCGCTGAGTTACAGAGTCGGCGCTAAGCGCTCTTCGCAGTAACGAGCCGGCCAATACGACTCGCTGACTAGTTTTCAACTTCGTTGGTTCCTTACGGCGAAGCGGCAGTCGCTGGGCCCGTACCGGCCGCGTTGCAAGCCCGTGGGTCCCACGGCTGGAGCGCTTGGTTTACTGAGCTGGGGGCGGTGAAGTCACCGTTGCCCTTTATGCCGGGCGGGTTATACGCCGTCGCCGAGGTCGTTGTGGTGGTGTGTGAACTCGTCGTTGTGGTGGTGTGTGAACTCGTCGTTGTCTTCTTGACCGAGGGCGCTGGTTTGATCGTTATTCCCGTGCCGGTCTCCACGGTGACGAGGGAACCAGCGGCGACGCTGGCGGGGTCGTAACCGAGTATCGCTGGTCCTTCAATCTGGTTGAGCGCCGCCTGCGCCGCGGCAAGGCTGGGGCTCGTCCAGTCTCCGTGGGCCGGCGGCGGTGGTCCGCCGTACCACACGACCGTTTCACTGACGGGGCCCGGTGGCGTCACGTTTCTGGTAGAGCCGACGCGAAACCCCTTAGCGCCAAGCGCTTGCGCGATAATGGACGCCTGGTTGGCGACACCGGTCCCATTTTCGACAGCGATCTTGAAGCTGGACGGCGACGGGAGTGCCGCACCGGTGAAGGAGTTGTCGCCCGTCGCTACGCCAAAGATCTGATTGACGGTGCTCACGCCGTCGGGTTGCACCGGGAACACCACGTCGCCGTAGGAGTAGCCCTGGTACATGAGTGGTCCCGTCTCTACGTTGGTCACGGGATAGGTGAACTGCGGAGAACCAGTGAGACTTGTGTGCGCAAAATTTCTGGCCAGACTGACCATCGAACCCTCGCTGAATCCACTGTCTACCGTGAGGTCGGGCAGCACCGCGGTCGCGATGGCCTGGTCGGTAATTGGATTGCCTATACCTCGCGCCGCCACTTTTGCGCCGAGGACTCGAAGGAACTCGTGCGTGCGTCGAATACGCGCCAGATCGGAGAGCGCCTCTTGGGGCCACGAACGTGGATCGTGATTGGAGGGATTGGGCTGAATCTGCAGGTGACGCGCTCGAACTAACTGAAGTGCGTGATAGCCGTCGAGGTTGTAACAGCCTGGGCGCTCGATGTTGAGGCCGGACTCTTGGTCAAAGATGGGGATAGGGAAGTACATCTTCACGCCACCTAAGGCATTGACGACGTTGGCGAACGTATCAAAGTTCAGTTCGACGTAGTGGTTGATGGGAATCGCGAAGTCTTCTTCAATCGCGGTGACGAGCTGGCTCGGACCCTCGGCGAGGGCGGCGTCAATCTTGTTTGCGCCAATGATGCGGGCGTTGGGCACGAAGAGGTCTCGCGGGATTGAAAGCAACGACACCTTGCCGGTATTTGGATCGAGGTGGACGATCATGTCGATGTCGCTGTTGACGCCAGTGACGCCTTGGGAGCACAGTCCGTACGCTTTGTTCTGTACCTTGAGGGCGCACCGGCTGGTCGATCCAATGAGCAGGATGTTCACTGACGATTTCGTCGTTTGTAGGGAATTGACGTTCACTTTATTGACGAGGGAGCCGAGATAGTAGTAGTCACCCACGACGCCGCCAACGATGAGAACGACCACTACGCCGATGGTAATGATGGCGCGGCGCACCCACTTACGGCCACGGCTTCGCGGTTTGCGTCGCGAGCGGCGAGAACGCGTGTCAGTGTGCTGATTGACTGCCGCGCCGAGTTTCGCCAGGCGTTCCTCGTTAGCAATCGTTCTCTTGGAGGGTTCGCGACCAGTTGCATCAGTATCGCTTGGCACCAGACAATTGTAGTTGACCTGTATTCAAAGAACGGTATGGGTTCGAGGCGTTGGATACTGCAGACCAGAGTTGCCAATCGACCGGCAAGTCGGTGAACGCGAAGTGATTTCGTGCACAAGTAAGTACTCCTCGCGCTGCTCTTAGACTTTGTCAATGACAACTCATCCCACTCCTCGAAGTACTGACGTGACCCTCGGAAAAGGTCGCGCTCCCGCACGCTCGATGCTGCGCGCCATGGGACTTGATGACGACGACATGAGTAAGGCTCAGATTGGCGTGGCGTCGAGTTGGAACGAAGTGACACCGTGCAACTTGCCCCTTGATCGATTGGCCAAGCGAGCGAAGGTCGCCGTTCGTGACGCCGGTGGTATTCCCTTTGAGTTCGTGACCATTGCGGTGTCGGATGGGATCTCGATGGGCCACGAGGGCATGCACGCCTCCTTGGTGTCGCGAGAAGTCATCGCCGACTCGGTCGAAACCGTGATGCACGCCGAGCGATTTGACGCCATGGTCACCTTGGCGGGCTGCGACAAATCGTTGCCCGGCATGTTGATGGCCGCCGGTCGCGTCAACGTACCAACCGTCTTTCTCTACGGCGGCACGATCCTGCCGGGTCACTTGAATGGTGAAGCGCTCGACATCACGTCGGTCTTTGAGGCGGTGGGCGCGAACGCGGTGGGCGCGATTAGTGACGAGCAGTTAAGGGCCATCGAGTGCGCGGCCTGTCCCGGCGAGGGTAGTTGTGCGGGTATGTTCACGGCGAACACGATGGCGAGCGTGGGCGAAGCCCTCGGCATGTCGCTCATCGGTAGTGCTTCGGTGCCTTCCATTGACCAACGGCGTGACCAGTACGCCTACGATTCGGGGATCGCCGTACTGAATCTCTTGGACCTCGGCATCAACGCCCGCGACATCATGACCAAGCCGGCCTTTGAGAACGCGATTGCCGTGGTGATGGCGCTCGGCGGTTCGACGAACGCGGTGCTGCACCTGCTGGCGATTGCCCACGAATCGCGTGTGGACCTCGAACTCGATGACTTCAACAGGATTGCCAAGCGCGTGCCACACATCGCCGACACCAAGCCCCACGGGAAGTACCACATGAGTGACCTCGACCACATCGGCGGCGTTCCCGTCGTTCTCCAACACCTCCTGGAGAACGACCGACTCAACGGCGACGTTATGACGGTGAGTGGCAAGACCATGGCGGAGAATCTCGAGGCGTACCACGCACCTAAGCCCGATGGCGACGTCGTGCACGAGATGTCGAATCCAATTCACGTACAGGGTGGCATCGCGATTTTGCGCGGCACGCTCGCGCCCAAGGGTGCTGTGGTCAAGGTCGCGGGCCTGGATCAGATGACCTTTGCGGGAACGGCTCGCGTCTTTGACGGTGAAGACCTCGCGATGGAGGCCATTATGGCCAACGAGATTGCGCCCAACACGGTGGTGGTTATTCGTTACGAAGGCCCCAAGGGCGGACCTGGTATGCGTGAGATGCTCGCCATCACCGGAGCGATGAAGGGCGTCGGGCGTGGCGCCGACTGCGCGCTCGTGACCGACGGTCGATTTAGCGGAGGAACGCACGGATTCTGCGTGGGGCACGTCGCACCCGAAGCGCTCGATGGCGGACCGATTGGCCTCGTGCGAGACGGCGATCAGATTGCTATCGACGTCAACACCCTCTCGATCAATCTTCTCGTCGACGACGATGAGCTGGCCGAGCGGGCGAGGGTTCTCGCGCCATTTACTCCCCGGTACACCACGGGAGTACTGGAAAAGTTCGCCCGTCTGGCCCAGGGGGCAGAGAAGGGTGCGGTGACGACGCGCTAGCCGTGTTGTGCGCGAGATGTTTCTGCGCTTAAACTGAGAACGTGAAGACGCGCACCGAGATTCTGGTAGTAGTAGAGGCTTGGCGCCGGTAGTCACGCGTAGACGTACACCGGAGGCCTCCCAGAAAAGGGAGGCCTTTTTTATTACCCAAACACGAAGGAGCATGGTGCAACTCACTGGAGCGCAAGCACTTATCAAGAGTCTGGAACAAGAGGGGGTCGACACCATCTTCGGCCTGCCCGGCGGCGCGATTCTTCCCGTCTACGACCCCATCCTCGACTCCTCCATTCGCCACATCCTCGTACGACACGAACAAGGTGCCGGCCACATGGCCGAGGGTTACGCGCTCGCCACCGGTCGACCCGGTGTCGCCATGGTCACGAGTGGCCCGGGGGCGACCAACATCGTCACGCCCATTGGTAACGCGCACATGGACTCAACGCCCCTCGTCGTCATCACCGGTCAGGTCGCCACCGCCTCCATTGGCTCGGACGCCTTTCAAGAGTGCGATATCACCGGCATCACGATGGGCATCACCAAGCACAACTTTCTGATTCAGTCGGCGCACGAGATTCCCCGCGTCGTCGCCTCAGCTTTCTATCTCGCCACGACCGGCCGACCTGGACCGGTGTTGATCGACCTGCCAAAGGACATCTCGCAGTCGATGATGGAGTGGTGGTACCCAACGACCATTGAAGAGTTGGATCTGCCCGGTTATCACCCCGAGATCGCCATCGATGATGACGCCGTCGCGCGTGCCGTTGAACTCATTGGTGCCTCAGAGCGCCCGGTGCTCTACGTCGGTGGTGGCACGTTGAAGTCCAGAGCCCACATGGAGCTGTTGGCCTTCGCCGAACGGACGAAGATGCCCGTCGTCACGACGTTGATGGCGCGCGGGGCGTTCCCGGACTCGCACGACCAACACCTCGGCATGCCCGGCATGCACGGCATGTACAGCGCGGTGACCGCACTGCAGAAGGCGGACTTACTGATCTCGCTCGGTGCTCGCTTTGACGACCGGGTGACGGGACAGATCTCGAGCTTCGCCGCGGGCGCGAAAATCATTCACGTCGACATCGACCGCGCCGAGTTCAACAAAGTTCGCCAAGCCGACGTCATGTTGCAGACCAACGTCGTGGCGGCCCTTAACGCACTTGAGGCGGCGAAGGCGACGCCCCAGAACCTCGACGTGTGGTGGAAAGAGATTCACACCTGGCAAGAGCGTTACCCCCTCGCCTACGACGAACCAGCGACTGATGGTCCGCTTCGTCCCCAGCACGTCATTGAGGCCATCGCCGCCAAAGCCGCGCCCGGAACCATCGTTACCTCAGGCGTTGGACAACACCAGATGTGGGCCTCGCAGCACTGGAAGTTTGAAGAGCCCGGCACCTGGGTCAACTCCGGGGGAGCGGGCACCATGGGATTCGGCGTTCCCGCGGCCATCGGCGCCAAAGTAGGACGACCCGATCGCACCGTCTGGTGCATCGACGGCGACGGCTGCTTTCAGATGACCGCCCAAGAACTCGTCACCGCTCGCGCCGAAGGTATTCCGATCAAGGTAGCGATTCTCAACAACGCGTACCTCGGAATGGTGCGTCAGTGGCAAGAGATGTTCTACGAAGAGCGCTACAGCGAGGTCTACCTCAGCGCGGACCTGCCCGACTACGTCAAATGGGCCGAAGCGATGGGCTGCGTTGGACTTCGCGCCCGCACGCTGAAGGAGATGCACGAAGTGATCGAACAGGCCAATTTGATTAATGACGTGCCGGTGGTCATCGACTTTCGCACGGACTCTGAAGAGAAGGTCTTTCCGATGGTTGCCGCTGGTGACTCAAACGACAACATCATGGTGCACCCGTCTTTGAGAGGCGACGCGCGATGACCCCTCCCGAGCCATACCTGGGCGCCGCGAACCACACGCCGGTTCGCCACCATATTTTGTCGGTGTTAGTCGAAAACAAAGCGGGCGTGCTCGCGCGCATTGCCGGACTCTTCGCCCGGCGCGGCTTTAACATCTACTCACTGGCCGTTGCCCCCGCCGAGGGCAACGCTCGATTTTCGAGGGTCACCATCGTCGTCGACGCTGAGTCCGCGCCCCTCGAGCAGATCGTGGGACAACTGAACAAGTTGATCAACGTGGTGGAGATAACCGACCTCGCGCCTAAGGACGCGACGGAACGTGAACTGCTGCTGGCGACACTCAGCGTCGAAAACGATCGACGCGCGGTACTCGACGTCGTCGCCAACGCGGGCGCTTCCATTATTGACGTCAACGCTACGTCAGTGACCGTGATGCTCGCGGGGCCGCCCAGCGCGTGCGATCAACTCGAGAAGGCGCTCGAGAGCTTTTCCGAAGTGGCGTTGCAGCGCACCGGTCGCGTGGCACTCCCTAGACTCGAACAGACGGTCTCGGCCTAATCAACTACAAGAGAGAAAGACTTTAGCGATGACGACGATGTACTACGAAAAAGACGCCAAGCCCGAACTCTTGAAGTCCAAGAAGATCGCGATCCTGGGTTACGGCTCGCAGGGCCACGCCCACGCGCTGAACTTGCACGAGAGTGGCTACGACGTGCGCGTGGGGCTGCGTCTAGAGTCCTCCTCGATTCACAAGGCCGAAGAGGCGGGACTACGAGTGCGCTCGATTGCTGAGGCTTGCGCCGAAGCCGACGTCATCATGGTGTTGGTTCCCGACACCGAGCAGAAGAAGACCTACGACGCCGACATCGCGCCAAACCTCACCGAGGGCAAGTGTCTGTTGTTCGCGCACGGTTTCAACATTCGTTTCAACTTGATCGAGCCACCCGCGAACGTCGACGTCGCGATGGTTGCCCCGAAGGGTCCCGGTCACTTAGTGCGCCGAACCTACGTCGAAGGCGGCGGCGTGCCCGCTTTGATTGCCGTACACCAAGACGCCACGGGCCACGCGCACGACATCGCCCTGGCCTACGCCGACGGCATTGGCGCCACGCGCGCCGGCGTGCTCGAGACGACCTTCAGCGAAGAGACCGAGACGGATCTCTTCGGTGAGCAGGTCGTGCTCTGTGGTGGCGTGACCGAGCTCGTGCGCGCTGGTTACGAGACGTTGGTCGAAGCCGGTTACCAGCCCGAGAGTGCGTACTTCGAGTGCCTGCACGAGTTGAAGCTGATCGTGGACTTGATGTACGAAGAAGGCATCACCGGCATGCGTTACAGCGTTTCGGACACGGCCGAGTACGGGGACTTGACGCGTGGTCCTCGCGTTATTACCGCGGACGTGAAGAAAGAGATGAAGAAGATTTTGGGCGAGATTCAAGACGGTACCTTTGCCGCTGAGTGGATTCTCGAAAACGAGATCGGCCGTCCCCGCTACCGAGAACTTCGTGACGCCGGAAAGAAGCACCCCATCGAAGAGATCGGCAAGAAGTTGCGCACGATGATGCCTTTCGTTTCAGCGGGGAAACAGAAGGTCTCCGAAATCTCTGGTGGCGATACCGACTAGGCGAGTTTCGTTTGGGCTGTTACTGATTCTTGGAAATGCGAAGAAGGTACGAGTTGACGAAGTGAACGCCGAATTCGAACCCATGGTTGATCTCTCGGCGGCGCGGAGGTCCGCCGAGGCAGTGAGTGCGCTCTGGGGTCTACAACTCGGCACCCCCTTCGCGCTGTCCAATGTGTCTTTTGTTGCTCCGGTGGGCGACGACCGCGTCCTCAAGGTGCCCTACGGCGGTGACGACGAGTCACTCCACGAAGGCGACGCGCTGGAACTCTGGGACGGAGACGGCGCGGTGCGCCTGTTACGTCGCTCGGGACTGGCACTGCTGGAGGAGCGGGCTCTTCCGGGCAACGACCTCAGCGATCTCGCCGACGAAGCGGCGACAGAGATTGCGGTCGATCTCGCGTCACGCCTTTGGCGACCAGCACGACCCCCGTTTCGACCGGTCGAGCCCGAAGTCGTGCGCTGGCTCGATGAAGCCGAGCGCGAGGGCAGCCCGTTGGCTTCCTTAGCGCGCGACTTATTCGATGAAATAGAGGGTGGTAGCGCCGATTGGCTCGTTCACGGCGACTTTCACCATCACAACATCCTTCGCTCGGGTGAGCGCTTCGTCGCGATTGACCCGAAGCCCTATCTCGCCGATCGCGAGTACGACGTGCCGTCGTTCCTTTGGAACCCGCTCGATAATCGTCTGAGCGACCCGGTTCAGACCGAACGTCGTATTCAATCCTTTGTCGCAGCCGGGCTCGACGAGTTTCGTATTCGTGCCTGGACGGTGATTCGAGGCTCGTATCTTCGTGGTGGTCCTGAGTACGTCGAACCACTTCGCGCGCTCATTGGCTAAAATTCGCTATGGACTTTGAGCGTCGGCGCCCTTCGAAACCTCCTTGGAGACCGTAGCGATCATCCAGAGAAAGAAGCGATGACATGAGTGGCCCCATTATCATTGGCAGCGAACGCTCGGAGGCGGGACTTCCGGTCGGCATGGAACTGTTACGCCAAGGCGGCTCTGCGCTCGACGCGGTAGAAGAAGCGCTGCGTCGTTGTGAGGACAACCTCTCCGATCACTACGTGGGAATCGGGGGACTGCCCAACGCACGAGGAGAGGTTGAACTCGACGCGTCGCTCATGATCGGTTCGACGCGCGCCTTTGGCGCCGTCGGCGCGGTGCGCAACTTTCCTCACCCAATCTCTATTGCCCGCGCCGTGCTCGAAACGTTGCCCCAGCACTGTCTCTTAGTCGGTGCGGGCGCGGAACTTTTTGCCGACGAACACGGTTTTGAGCGCGCTGACCTTCTGACGGACGAAGCGGCCCAGTTATTTCGTGAGGCCCTGGCGCCGTCACACGACTCGATCGAAGGAGAGAACACGAGTGCCGCTATAGGTGATGAGGTTTATCGACTGGCGGCAATCGAACTGGTCAGTCGCTTTCACCCACACGACGGTCCGTGGGGAACCATCAACGTCATCGCTCTCGACGAGTTGGGAGAGATGGTGGTGGGTGTTTCGACCAGTGGCTACCCGTGGAAGTATCCCGGACGCGTCGGCGACTCCGCGCTGCCGGGCGCGGGCAACTACTGCGACCTCCGTTTTGGCGGGGCGGCCTGCACGGGCCGTGGCGAGATGAGCATGCGCGTGGCCGGTGCTCGAATGGTGGTCGACGCACTCGCTCGCGGTGTCAATCCCTCCGAAGCTTGTCGCTTGATGCTCACGGACGCTGACACGTTGGCCGACGCCTTCAAGAGCGAACTGCGGACGCTCTGCCTTACCCCCGATGGTCGCCACGGTGGCGCCGCGGGCCAGTCGGGTTCGACCTACAACGTCATGACGTCAGTGAGCACTGCGCCGGAGGTTTTCGAGAGAGTGGTGCGGTGAGGGCCTAGAACTTTTCGAACGTCGACGATGCTGCCGACGTTGCTGACCAGCACCGGGTCGTAGATCTCCTTCAGCTTTGACACCAATTAATGACGCGTTCGCCGAAAGATTGGCGGACTCCACGAGAAGTGCGCTAAGGATTTGAAAGAAGTGTGGTTTCTCGTCATAATTTCCGTGTGCCCAATCTGACTGGCGAGTATTCCATCGAACTCACTGTTCTTAACGTGAGCACGAGCGCTCGGTGGTACGCCGACGTGTTGGACCTCGTCATTCGCCGCGAAACCCGAGACGAATATGGTCACCTGGCCCACGTTGTGTTGGGTCACGCAAGCGGATTGACGCTCGGTCTTGTCGAACACGAGGTTTCGACGGCGTCTGAATTTGATGAACGAAGAGTGGGACTGGATCATCTTGAGTTCATCGTTCCTTGCGTAGAGGATGTTCACGCGTGGGCGGAGCGACTCGACGAACTGGGGATCCATCATTCGGGCGTGAAGGACTTTGACTACGCGGCTGGCGTCATGGTGACGTTTCGAGATCCGGACAACATTCAACTTGAGTTCTACGCTCTGAAGCCGGCGACACGCTCTTGAATCGCGAGAGACATGACGCCTTTCGCGCCGTGTCTCAATCGAAGGTTGCTCTCGTATTCATGGCATGATGTCTCGTGGCACGCGACGATCGTGAATCGAACTTGTCGTCGGATCAGACAGCCGTTAACCGTGCGACGTACGATCGAATAGCGGGCCGCTACGTCGAGAACCACAAGCTGCACGTGTCGAGTGGCGCGTCACTGTTCTTCTCACTCGAAGAGACGTTCCTCTCGAAAATGCCGATTTCCGGATTGGTCGCGGACGTGGGCTGTGGACCCGGCTTTGATGCGGCTCGATTCGAAACGCGCGGATTTCGCGCGATTGGAATCGACCTATCAGCGGGGATGCTCGATGTCGCCTCGGAGGGACTTTCGGGCCGATTGGTGCAAGCGGACATGCGCACGTTGCCAATCAGTTCCGGTCAACTTGATGGAATATGGTGCGTCGCTTCACTTTTGCACGTTCCGGACGTTGACACCATTCGGGTGCTTCGCGAGTTTAAACGGGTTTTACGTAGTTCCGGTGTTCTCGCACTCGTGACCGCGTCAGGGGAATCGTCGAATTTCGAGGCGGTACCGTATGTTCCAGGAGAGCAGCGTTGGTTCGTGTACCGAGACGCCGGCATCCTCAAGGGACAGATGCTTGCGGCCGGATTTTCGATCACACTAGAGGGACAAATTCAGGGCAATCGTGTCTGGTCGACGTTTCTCGCCGAAGCGATATAAGTTTCGACCAAGAGGATAAAGAGCATTTAACTTCCAATCGCCGAATGGTTCTCGATCCCGAGCGCGGAATCGCTCTCAGCGCAAAAATGAAGGCAGCGAGGGGAGGATGGAGCGATGAAGTTGAGATTGAGCTCACATTGGACTCTGGCCGTCACGGCGGTAGTGGCCCTAGGTCTCGTTAGCGTGCCGATTGGCGTGAACGCTGGGCTCGCCGCTGCCAGCCCGTCTGTGTCGGGGTCGTGGGCGTATTCGAACGGCGATTTGGCGAATACCCGCGACGCCGTTGGTTCGACTATCACCACGGCGAACGTGTCGAAGTTAAAGAAGGCGTGGTCGTTCAAGCTCACTGGTAAGGCAACGAAGAATGTCGGCGGATACGGCACACTCGCAGCGACGCCAATCGTGGTGAACGGTGTCGCGTACATCCAAGATCTTCACTCCAACGTCTACGCGTTGTCCTTGACGTCGGGCAAACTCGAATGGTCGTATCTTGTGAACAAGAAGGAGAAGAGCGGACCGGGGCCCAACGGGGTCGCAGTAGTTAGTGGCGTGGTCTACGGCGCGACACCGACGGCAGTCTTCGCTCTCAACGCGAGAACGGGTCACCGGGTCTGGTTCAACGACAAGCTTCTAAAGAAGGGTCAGGGCACGTTTGGTATTCAGCCACAGGTCGCCAACGGCCGGGTCTATTTGGCGAGCCAGTACGGCCTCGTACCCGGCGGGGGCGTCCTGTTGGCTCTCAACGCCGCGACCGGTGCGTTGTTGTGGTCGTTCAAGACGGTGCCTAAGAAGGATAAAGGCGTCGAGACGGTTGGACTCGGGGCGGGCGGCGCCTGGGAGACACCGCTCGTCAGCACCGACGGTTCGGTGACCTTTGGTATTGGCAATCCTTATCAGTCGGTGTCGTCAGCGCTCGCGGACCCGGTCAAGTTGCTCTACACCGACAGCGACGTCAACCTCAACGCGGCCACGGGCAAACTTCGTTGGTACTACCAGGGCGTCACCAATGACTTTAAGGATTACGACATGCAGGCGTCGCCGATCTCGGCGAAAGCCAATGGGGTGCCGGTTGTCATTGGCGGCGGCAAGATGGGCATCGTCTACGAGATGAACGCCACCACCGGGAGGTTGATCTGGAAGACACCGGTCGGAAAACACAACGGCCACGACAACGACTCACTCAAGGCTCTCGAGGGGAAAAGTAAGTTGACGGTGCCATTTACCTATGAACCAGGTGCGCTTGGTGGCATTTTGACCAACATGGCCCTGGCCGGAAACACCGTTTACGTGGTGACGTGCAACTTCGCCTTCTCCTTTACCAACACCGATCAAGTCAATGGTGTGAATGTCGGTAAGAAGCTTTCCGGCAGCGTTGAAGCCTTGAACCTCGTCACGGGAAAAGTCGAATGGGATACCAAAGTAAATGGACTGCCGCTCGGCGCTGCGACGGTTTCGAACAACTTGGTGTTTACAACGCTGTTTCAGGGGAAGTTGCTCGCCCTTAATCGCTCGACTGGTGCAATCGTTTTCAACCAACAGCTGCCGAGGTCAACGAACTCGCCCATCGCCATCGCTGGCGATACGCTGATCGTGCCGGCGGGCGGACCAAAATACGGGGTAGGTACGGGACCTTCGCAGGTCGTTGCCTACACGCTGCCTACGACGTAGAGATCCGTGGCAATCGATTCGTTTGAACCGACTGGAGGTTCAGGGCCGGAGATCAACATCGATACTTGGGTGTCGCCACCTAAACGTGCAACACCCGCCATTCGCCAGTGGCTGGCGACAGTCATGCGGGTCTCCGACACCAGATTGGATTAAATAGCTAAACGCCAGTGATTAGTGCCAGACCTGCTACTTCGGGTCCCTGACACGACAGTTCCGCCGCCGGCGTTTAGTGCAATTTTCAAGCTTCTCGTTGTCAGTAAGCAATCAAGCCGAGTTCACCACGTTCTCGAAGCAGAGTGATCCAACTTTCGGCGAGACCGGTGCTTGAATCATGAGAGAGCGAAAAGTCTGAGTGCTGACATCGGGCGCCGTATGTAATGAGGATGAGATTGGCGGCGTCGATCGCCTCGATTTCCTCGGCGTCGAAAGACTTCTCACGAACGTTCTGATAGTCCGCGACGAAGGCCCTCATCTCATCAAGACTCGGCAATGAGCCGCCTGGTTTGGACCAGTCCGACGAGAAGGTGGCCGCCGCGCTTCCAACGATGAACGCTTCCGTCGCAAGTCCAATTGAGTCCCAGTCATATATTGCGGTCAACCCTGTACCCACGAACCCTAAATTGCCAACCCTCCAATCAAGGTGGCCAATCACTAGTTCTCCCGAGAGAGCCGCCAGGCGCCGCCGGGCGGACCACGCAAGATCGTCTATCCATTCCGCACCTTGACTTGTTGCCTCGAAATCGAAGCGTGGTGAATGTGGCGTGGGCCAAAGGGGCGCGCTGGGATCGGCAAGCAGCGCCGGCAAACCTAGACCATCGATATTCGTGATTTTCCGGCCCGCCGCAATGAGTCGACATAGTTCGCGCGCGAGCACCTTACGCACCTCGATGTCGTGGCCGTCGACGATGTCCCCGTGAATCAATTCCTCAACCGTTGCGACACCCGCACCAAACTCCAATGGTCCAAACAATGGTCGCGGCACCGGTAGGTCCATGAGAGAGAGTTCGAGTTGAACACGCTGGGTTGCCTCCAGCCGCTGTAGCGAAGCACGCCAGTAATGCACTTTCATGACTACTTCTTGCTCATCAAGTCTGGCACCGACGACAATGCCAACACTGTGACGAAAGAAGATCGGTTCAGGTAAAGCACCGAAGTGCTCTTCCAAGAACTTCTCTATCTGACGTGCGATCACGTGAGGGTCGCCAGTTCCGAAGATCTCGCGTTCGAGTAAGTCGTCTTCGTCAGCTAGGACCTCACTGACGAGTGTGACGAGGCGCGCCATACGTTTAGTGTCGCACAGCTCCGGGCCTGCTGTCGCGTCTAGTTTTCGAAGCGCTCAACGGTGAAGACGGAAGTACATGGTGCCAAATCGTTGGCGTCGGATCTCCGACGTCCACGAACACCGAGTGTTCAATTCTCGGGAAAATTCAGAGCATTGGCTCTCCGATGTCGGAATAATGCAGATTGTGGATGCAGTAATTCAGAGAACGTACCAGTCATAGGATAATTCTCGTCATCGCCACGGATCCGATTCTCCTTTGTGTGTAATGAATGCCAGTGTGGCGACATGGAATGGGTAAGGAGGTTGACATGAATCGAAACACGTTGTCCATCGTGGCCCTCGCAATTTTGCTCAGTGGGCTCATTTGGACCCCGCTCCCCGCTGGGGCACAGGTGACGGTGAACGCGGCGCGAAGTAATGGACGATTCACTCAGAGCTTCACTCTTGATAATGGGGCAATGAAAGTTCGGCCAGCCCCGAAATCGATGAAACCCGAGAGGACGCAAAGCGAAGCCGCCACCGAGATCTGGGCAACTTCGGGCGTAGTTAGTACTCAACGACGATTCGTTGGGTTCGGTCTCGCCACGATCATCATCAGGGTCAAGGGCGTGCCCGTAGTGAAGAACCTGCCGGCGTGGATTGGTGTGACCTACTCCACCGACGTTCAGGCTTGTACCGCAATGACTGGCCCTCCCAAGAAGTTGACACCTCCTCATTCAGATGGATACGCCGCGGTCATTCTTGGTGACCGCTTGGACAGCCCAGCGATTGTGTACACCGCTGCCGCGGACGTGTGCGATAAGTACCGACCGGCGAGCGTACAAGATGCTCTTGAGATGTGGTCGGTTCCCTGGACGTACGTTCGACCAGGAGTGGTAGCGGCCCACTACCCAAGTTGCGCCAAGTGGTACTCCACAGCCGGGGGATTCTCTCCAACGAGCGGACTCACCATCACCGAGTTCGTCACCCAAGCGGAAGATCCCGCCGAAATGCCGAGCGGCTACTGTCAGCCAGCGCACACATTCGTAGACGATTCGAGCCAGGTTGCCGGAGTTACGCTCGCTACTCATCACGACACCACCGGGCCCCGAGAACAAGTGACGTCGTGAAAATTAACAGGAGCGGGTCTAGTTTCTAGCGTCCAGCGTCAGCGCACGTTGGGAGATTTGTTACCTCGGGCTCTCGACCCCAATCACTACTCCACTGGCTCAAGTCGCCGGTGCAAGGTGGCCTTTCCGTGTGTTTTCGAGTCCTCGACCTCTACAGATTGCCCACGACGTAATTGACGCAGGCGAGCAAGGACGCGACGTCCTCGGGATCGACGCTTGGGAACATCGCGATTCGCAACTGGTTGCGACCAAGTTTGCGGTAGGGATCCGTGTCCACGACGCCGTTCGCGCGCAGTATCTTGGCGATCTCGTTCGCGTCAATATCCGCGCGAAAGTCGATGGTCCCCACCACGTTGCTGCGTTGAGCGGGATTCGTCACGAAGGGTGTCGCGAAGTCTGACGCCTCGGCCCAGGTGTAGAGAATCTCTGCTGACCGGCGTGAACGACCTGACGAAAAGCTGAGGCCGCCGTTGTCGTTCATCCACTGAATCTGTGAAGCGAGCAGGTGGATCGTCGCGAGCGCGGGCGTGTTGTAAGTCTGGTTGAGGCGCGAGTTGTCGAGAGCAATCTTCAGGTCGAAGAAGGCGGGCGTCCAACGACCAGACGACGCTAACGTCTCGATACGTTCAATCGCCGCCGGTGAGCAGATAGCGATCCAAAGTCCGCCGTCGGAGGAGAAGGACTTCTGGGGGGCGAAGTAGTAACAGTCGAACTGTGTGGGGTCAACCATGAGACCACCGGCCGCTGAGGTGGCGTCAACGGCGACGAGTCCGTAGGCCCCCGCGGGACGTTCGATGGGCATCATGACGCCCGTCGAGGTCTCGTTCTGGGTGAGGGCGTAGAGGTCAACGCTCTCATCGGCGATCGCCACGGGGTGCGTGCCGACGTCGCTCTTGATAATCGAGGGTTCACTCAGGTGTGGGGCCTCCGTGGCGGCACTGGCAAACTTCGAGGAGAACTCACCGAAGCTGAGGTGCTGAGAGTGATTGGCGATGAGGTGAAAAGTCGCCGCATCCCAAAAGCACGTCGTGCCGCCGTTTCCGAGCAACACTTCATAGCCGTCAGGGAGATCAAACAGAGCACGAAGGCCGTCACGGACTTCGCCGACCTTGTTGCGCACCGTCGATTGGCGGTGCGACGTGCCAAGGTACGTTGACGAGTCAGCCATCAGAGCGATTAGTTGCTCGGGGCGAATCTTGGAGGGACCCGATCCAAATCGTCCATCACGTGGAAGAAGATCGGCGGGAATCGTGAACGTGTCTAAAGAACTCATAGACTTATTCTTACGGAAAAAGAACGGAGTGAAACGGTGAGTGCCCGAGTCAGTGACCTGTTAGGCGGTTTAGCCCCCAGCGCGACCCTGGCGGTGGACGCGAAGGCCAAGGCCCTCAGGGCGGCCGGTGAGCCCGTGATTGGCTACGGCGCTGGTGAGCCGAATTTTCCTACACCCGAACACATCGTCGAAGCGGCCGCCAAGGCCTGCTTCGATCCGGTCAACTATAAGTACACGCCAACCGCGGGACTCGCGGAACTTCGTGACGCCGTATCGTTCAAATCGAAGCGTGACAGCGGCCTGGACATCAAGGCGAGCCAAGTTCTCGTCACCAATGGTGGCAAGCACGCCGTGGCGACGGCCTTCATGAGCGTGCTCAACCCCGGTGACGAAGTGCTTATTCCGGCGCCCTACTGGACGACGTACCCCGAGTCGGTCTACCTGACCGGCGCGACGGCGGTGCCCGTGATGACGAGTCAGGCCAACGGGTTTCGCGTCACCGTGGAAGAACTCGAGCGCGCGAGAACGAAGAAGACCAAGTTGTTGGTCTTTGTCTCACCGTCTAACCCTTCAGGAGCGGTGGTGCGACCCGATGACGTCGCCGCTATCGGCGCCTGGGCCGCCGAGCACGATATCTGGGTGCTCTCTGATGAGATCTACGAGCATCTCGTCTACGGGGACGCGACGCACGTGTCGCTACCTGTCGTCAGCCCCGAGCTCGGCGATCGATGGATCGTCGTGAACGGTGTCGCGAAGACGTACGCGATGACCGGGTGGCGCGTGGGTTGGATGATTAGCGCCCCCGACGTCATGGAGGCGGCGGTGAACTACCAGAGTCAGACCACGTCGAACATCTCGAATATTTCCCAGCGCGCGGCCGTGGCGGCGCTGACTGGCGACTTAGAGGCCGTGGGTCAGATGCGCGACGCCTTTGACGTTCGTCGAAAGACCATGCTCTCAATGCTGAACGCCATCGACGGCGTGCACTGCACCGAACCCGACGGTGCCTTTTACTGCTTCCCCGACGTCTCGGGGCTACTGGGCCGAACCTTTGGTGGGCGAGTAGCGAACAGCACGACAGAACTCGCTGAGACGCTGCTCGAGACCATCAAAATCGCGGTCGTGCCCGGTGAGGCCTTCGGGACGCCGGGCTTCTTTCGACTGAGTTACGCGCTCGGTGACGACGACCTGGTCGAGGGTCTCGAGCGCCTTGGCGCCTACGTCGCTAAAGGTTGAGTCCAACGACTTTCCTTTAGGATTAGTCCCTTCATTGAAAGGTTGCCAGTGGCCCGAGTACTCGTTACAGAAGAGATCGCCGATTCAGGTCTCCAAAAGCTTCGCGACGCTGGCCACGAGGTCGACATCCAACTGGGCCTTTCGCCCGCGGATTTGATCGGCGCCGTGCGCGGCGCGCACGCTTTGATTATTCGCTCCGCCACCAACGTCGACGCCGCAACGCTGGAGGCGGCGAGCGACATGGTGGTCGTAGGACGTGCCGGCATCGGTCTCGACAACGTCGACGTGGCGAAGGCCACCGAACTTGGGGTCATGGTCGTGAACGCGCCGGTGTCGAACATTCTCTCGGCGGCCGAACAGACAATGGCGCTGTTGCTCGCTCAGGCTCGCAATATCCCTCAGGCTCACTCGGCGTTGAAGAACGGTAAGTGGGAGCGCAGTAAGTGGGAGGGCGTCGAACTGCACGGCAAGACGCTCGGTGTCGTGGGACTGGGCAAGATTGGCGCACTCGTCGCGCAACGCGCCATGGCCTTTGGCATGCGTATCGTTGCCTACGACCCCTATATCTCTGACGAGCGGGCTCGCCACATGGGCATTGAGCTCTTGGACTTCGACACGCTGCTCGCCCAGAGCGACTTCATCACGATTCATCTGCCGAAGAACAAAGAGACCACGAATCTGTTGAACGCCGAGACACTGGCGAAGACGAAACCAGGCGTGCGAATCATTAACGTCGCGCGCGGGGGCATCGTCAATGAAGACGATCTCGCCGAAGCGATTCGCGGTGGCCACGTACAAGGTGCCGCACTCGACGTCTTCGCGAAAGAGCCAACGACCGAGTCACCGCTGTTTGAGCTTCCTTCGGTGGTCGTTGTTCCTCACCTCGGTGCCTCGACCGCTGAAGCACAGGACAAAGCGGGCGTGACGATTGCCGAGCAGGTCGAGTTGGCGCTGGCCGGCGACTTCGTTCCCTACGCCGTCAACGTCTCGGCCGGTGAGGTCTCGAACTCCGTAAGCCCCTTCATGGGACTCGCCGAACTGCTCGGTCGATTCATCGGTGGACTACTCGATGGCAAGCCCGCGGACCTCGAAGTGGCGTACCAGGGCGAGCTCGCCGGCGCGGGCACCAAGATTTTGACCTTGTGCGCCCTTAAGGGTCTCTTGAGTGCAACTGGTCACGACGGCGTCTCATTCGTCAACGCGCCGCAACTCGCCGCCGAGCATGATCTCACGTTCGCTGAGGTCTCTTCTGTGGCGTCGGCTGAGTACGTCAGTTTGATCACGGTCAGTTCTGATGGCCACACGGTCTCGGGCACTTTGATGACCATTGGAACTCGCGTCGAGACGCGCATTGTCAGCGTGGACGGTCACGCGGTTGAGATCGCGCCCGCGGCTTCAATGCTCGTGGTGCACAACGATGACCGTCCAGGAATGATTGGACTCGTGGGCGTTGCCCTAGGCGAGGCCAATATCTCCATTGCCTCAATGGCGGTCGGCCCGGATCCAAAGTCGCACACGGCGCTCATGGTACTTTCGACGTTGAATCCCACGCCCGCGTCCGTCGTAGAAAAGCTGCGCGACACTGACGGCATCCAGGACATTCACCTGATCGCCTTACGCTAGAGACGTTCTTCGATCACATCAAAGTTACGAGGTCGACCTTCTCCATGACCTCGGGCGTAAGAAGTGGCAGCACGTCGAGCGCGGTCATGTTCTCGCGGACTTGCTCCGCGGATGAGGCGCCGGTGATGACGGTCGACACGTTGGGGTTCTTCGCGCACCACGCCAGGGAGAACTGAGCGAGTGATACCCCGAGACCGTCCGATATCTTTTTTAGCTCGGCGACCTTCGCGTTGCTCTCCTTATTCGTGAGCGACTTCTTTAGCCATTCGTAGCCGGGCAAAGTGGCGCGCGAGCCTTCTGGAACGCCATCGAGGTACTTACCCGTGAGGAGTCCCGACGACAAGGGTGACCAAATCGTCGTGCCGAGACCAATGTCTTCGTAAAGTCGCTTGTACTCCTTCTCGACGCGGTCGCGCCACAAAATGTTGTACTGCGGCTGTTCCATGAGGGGTTTGTGCAAGTTGTGACGTTCGGCGATGTCGTAGGCGGCGCGAATTTCGTCAGCCGTCCACTCCGACGTTCCCCAGTAGAGGGCTTGGCCGCGACTGATCATGTCGCTCATTGCCCACACCGTCTCTTCGATGGGTGTGTTGGGGTCGGCCCGATGGCAGAACACCAAGTCCACGAAGTCGAGACCCAGTCGCTCGAGGGAACCTTCGATGGCCTGGGAGAGGTACTTTCGGTTGAGGGTGTTGCTCATGTTGGGACCTTCGTGCAGTCCCCAGAACAGCTTCGTCGACACGACGTAGTCGTGACGCTGCCATCCGAGTTCCTTGAAGGCGGCGCCCATGACGCGCTCGGACTCGCCCGCGGAGTAGGCCTCGGCGTTGTCGTAGAAGTTCACGCCCGCGTCGTGCGCGGCGGAGAGACACTCTGCGGCCTGGTGGGCCGTCTCGAGCTGACTGGCGTTTCCAAAGGTGACCCAACTACCAAAGGACAAGACACTGACCTTCAAACCTGATCGTCCCAGTCGGCGATATTCCATCTCTGCCATGACAAACTCCTCTTGTAGGTACCGCGATTGAGTGTGGTGACTAGAGCGCCGGGTTACGCGGAACGCTCGGCCACGCTTCAAAGGAGACCGGTGACGTGCTCTTTGGTCGTTTGACCAGATACACCGCGCCGGCGATGACTGAACCCAGGGTGAGGATAAGGCTCAGTTTGAAGAGTGCTTTTAGTAGGCCCACGGAGGTTCAGGTTAGTGGTCGATCCCTCTGGACATTTCACGAATCAGAGGTACAATGGGGCGATGAGTATGTGCCAGAGCGAACTGTTGCTGTAAAGGGCGAGCCGATGCTCGCCCCGCCCCCGCGTACGCGGGGGCATTTTTGTTTCTCTTTGGATTTAGCGAAAGGATGGAGATGACCGACCGACACCAACAGCCAAGTCCCATGGCCCACGCGAAGTACCGAGCTACGGTGCCCGTTGACCTACCCGATCGCACCTGGCCCGATCGTCGCTTCATTAGAGCCCCGCGCTGGTGCAGCGTTGACCTGCGCGACGGCAACCAGGCCCTCATCGATCCGATGGACTTAGAACGCAAGAACGTCATGTTCAACCAGCTTGTTGAAATGGGCTTCAAGGAGATTGAGGTCGGCTTCCCCTCAGCTTCTCAGCCCGACTTCGACTTCGTGCGCCAGATTATCGAAGAAGACCGCATTCCTGATGACGTCACGATTCAGGTGTTGACCCAGTGCCGTGAGGACCTCATTCGACGGACGTACGAATCGCTGCACGGTGCCAAGCGCGCCATCGTGCACTTTTACAACTCCACGTCAGAGCTTCAGCGCCGGGTGGTCTTTGGTCTTGACAAGGACGGCATCAAGAAGATCGCGACTGACGCGGCGGCATTTTGTCTCACGCTGGAGTCGACGTCGCCCGAGACAGCGTTCTTCTACGAGTACTCACCCGAGAGTTTCACCGGTACCGAGCTCGACTACGCCCTCGAAGTCTGTAACGAGGTGATTGGGGTCATTGATCCGACACCCGCTCGACCGCTCATCTTGAATCTTCCCGCCACCGTCGAGATGTACTCGCCCAATCTCTACGCCGACGCGATCGAGTGGTTTCTTCGTCACGTCGATCGTCGTGACAGCGTGGTGCTCTCACTGCACCCCCACAACGACCGCGGTACCGGGGTCGCGGCGGCCGAACTAGGGGTGTTGGCTGGCGCCGATCGCGTCGAAGGGACGCTCTTTGGAAATGGCGAGCGCACCGGCAACGTCGACGTTGTGAACTTGGCGCTGAACCTCTTCTCACAGGGGGTCGACCCAGAACTCGACATTCGTGATATCGATAAAGCCCGCCACGTCGCCGAGTACGCCAATCGCTTGCCGATTCACATGCGTCACCCCTACGTGGGCGAACTCGTCTACACCGCGTTCTCCGGCTCGCACCAAGACGCCATCAAAAAAGGCATGACCGCCATTGGCGATACTTACGAGGTGTGGGAAGTGCCGTATCTTCCCATCGACCCCAAACACACCGGACGCACCTACGAGGCGATTATTCGCGTGAACTCTCAGTCGGGCAAGGGTGGCGTTGCCTACCTTCTGAGTACGGAACACGGACTGGAGCTGCCCCGGGCGATGCAAGTGGAGTTCTCTAAGCAGGTTCAAGAAGTCACCGAATCCAAGGGCACCGAGATTTCTCCCGCCGAGATTTGGGACGTGTTCACGACGACCTATCAACCAGAGAACCCAACGATTCAACTGCTGTCGAGTGAAGTGACGGCCGATCAGCACATGACGCGCATCTTCGCCCAACTCGTCGTGAACGGTCAACACGTCACGGTAAAGGGCGAAGGCAACGGCCCCATTGACGCACTGATGTCGGGCCTTCGAAGTGAGATGGCCGTGACGTTCAAAGTTCGTGACTACCACGAACACGCGTTGACGGCGGGCTCCGAGGCGTCGGCCGTGGCCTACGTTGAAGCCGAAGGCGACGACGGCACGACGTGGTGGGGGGTGGGAATGAGTTCGTCGATTCTCGACGCGTCACTCGAGGCCGTCATTTCAGCCGCGAATCGACGTCGTTAGAAAGTTGCGCTAGTAACCTTAAGGAGTGGGGTATCACGATCTAGTCGTCACGATTGGCTGGATTGCGGTGACGTTAATGCTCGGGGGAACGATTGCCCAGGTCAGGCGGGCTCGTCGCCTCGGCGTTGAGGGCGTCTCACTCGCCACCTGGACGCTGTTCATCCTCCTGGGTTGTTTCTGGATCACCTACGGCATCGATCAGAACTCGGCGATCATTATCGCCGGTAGTGCGCTTCTGATGCCGATGCAAATAGTGATCGTTCTGCTTCTTCGCCCCTGGCATTCGCGCGCTTCGCTGCGCGTCGTCGCGCAGTCACTGCTCTTCGCGTTTGCTGTCTGTGTCGTGCCCACGTTCTTCTGGGGTTGGCCTGGCGGAATCTACGGGGCCGGTGTCGCGGCGGTATCGACTCGTATTCCTCAAATCATCGAGCTCGTTCGTGACCCTGACGTGACGGGCGTGTCGGTCAGGACTTGGGTGCTCGTTTCGACGGGCAGCGTGGGTTGGATGATCTTTTACCAGAACGCACGCTTGTGGGCGGCGCTCGTGGCGACGTCGTTCTCGTTCATGGCGAGCGTGGCGATTGCGCTCCTCGCAGCCTGGCGCCAACGTCAGGCGAGGGTGATGCCAAATCCCGCCGAGGTGATCTTCACTCAGGGGCGACGGGCGTGACCTTCGGCGTCAAAGACGGCATCGACGCTCGGCGCGACGCTCGTTCGTTCATAGCTCGCAATGGCGTCACTGCGACGCAAACTGATGCTGATGTCGTCCCAGCCTTGTAAGAGTCGTTCCCTCGTCATGGGATCAAGTGGGAACGGGCGGCTCCAACCCCTCGCGGGTACTTCGACAGTGAGACGCTCTACGTCAACGACGAACAGTAGTGAAGGATCCTCCTTCACCAAGTGGCTGAGTTCTTCGACGTCGCTGGCGCCTAATTGGACGATGACGAGACCTTGTTTGGATGAGTTGTTGCGAAAGATGTCGCCGAAGGACGGTGCGATGATCGCCTCGAAGCCGTAGTCCATCAGGGCCCATACGGCGTGCTCGCGCGACGAGCCCGTGCCAAAGCGCGGACCGGCGAGGAGGATTGACGCGCCAGAGTACTCAGGCTGATTGAGCACGAAGGAGGTGTCGTCACGCCACTCACTGAAGAGGCCGCGGCCAAAACCCGTGCGTTCAACGCGCTTCAGCCAGTCGGAGGGAATGATCTGATCGGTGTCGACGTCAGAACGCTCGAGGGGAACGGCACGACCTTCGAGTACCTGAACGGGCTTCACGCGTGGACCTCTTCGGGTGTGGCGAATCGTCCCATAATGGCCGTCGCGGCGGCGACGACGGGTGAGACCAGGTGGGTTCGTCCGCCACGGCCCTGGCGTCCCTCGAAGTTTCGATTCGACGTTGACGCGCAGCGCTGGCCGGGCGACAAGATATCGGGGTTCATCCCCAAACACATCGAACAACCGGGTTCGCGCCATTCAAACCCAGACTCGATGAAGACCTGATCAAGTCCTTCGGCTTCTGCTTGATTCTTTACTCGGCGAGATCCGGGCACGACGAGTGCGCGCACGCCTTCGTGCACGTGTGCGCCCTTGGCTACGGCCGCGGCGGCGCGAAGATCTTCGATGCGTGAGTTAGTGCACGAACCAATGAAGACTACGTCCACGGACACGGAACGAAGCGGCGTGCCGGGCGTGAGATCCATGTACGTGAGCGCGCGCGCAATGCTCTCTTTCTCGTCGTCGTCGACGGCGTTCTCGGGTGAAGGCACGACTCCATCTAAGGCAACGACTTGAGCGGGATTCGTACCCCACGTGACGAAAGGCACTAACTCCGCCGCGTTCAGGACGATTTCGGCGTCAAAGCGGGCGTCGTCGTCAGAGACGTAGGTGCGCCAACGATTCGCGGCGTCTTCGAAGGCGTCGCCTTGGGGCACGCCGGCGCGACCACGCAAGTACTCAATCGTCGTTTCGTCTACGGCGACGAGACCGGCGCGAGCGCCGGCTTCGATGCTCATGTTGCAGACCGTCATTCGACCCTCCAGAGAGAGTGCGCGGATCGCTTCGCCGCGGTACTCGAGTACGTAGCCCGCTCCGCCACCCGTGCCGAGGCGCCCGACGATGGCGAGCACGATGTCTTTGGCGCTCACCCCCAAGGGCGGCGTTCCTTCGACTAGCACCGACATGGTCTTCGCTTTTTGTTGTGGCAGCGTCTGGGTCGCCAGTACGTGCTCGACTTCACTCGTGCCGATGCCAAAGGCGAGGGAACCAAGCGCGCCGTGGGTGGACGTGTGTGAGTCGCCACAGACAATGGTCATGCCCGGTTGCGTAACGCCCAGTTCGGGACCGATGACGTGGACGATGCCCTGATTCTCGTGGCCGCGGGGAAACACGGTAATGCCGAACTCGTGACAGTTCTCGCCGAGCGCTTCGAGTTGGCGCTTGGAGATGGGGTCGTTGATGGGCGTTGAGAGGGGGTCGGTGGGCACGTTGTGGTCGGCGGTCGCGAGAGTGAGGTCGGGCCGGCGAACTTTGCGGTTGTTGAGTCGAAGTCCGTCAAAGGCCTGGGGACTCGTGACTTCGTGAACGAGGTGCAAATCTATGTAGAGGAGTGTCGGTTCCCCTTCGGGCGCGACGACGACGTGTTGTTCCCAGATCTTCTCGTAGAGGGTCTTACCCGACACGGCTCAGCGCTGACCGATGATCTTCACCGTAAGTACGCCCGAGGGCGCTTCGTACTCGACGCTCTCGCCGACGCGGTGCCCCAAAAGGGCCTCGCCAAGGGGTGACGTGGGCGAGGCCACGAGCATGCCCTCGGGTCTTTCTTCAATGGAACCAATGAAGAACTCCTGGGCGTCGTCGTCGTCGTCGCCCTCGTAGACCACCCGGACAATGGAGGCGTACTGCACCTTGCCGGCGTGCTCGTCGCGTTCGACGATTTCGTGGTTTCGTATGACTTGGTCGACTTGACGAATTCGCGACTCCATTTTGCCCTGGGCGTCTTTCGCGGCGTGGTAGTCACCGTTCTCCGAGAGATCGCCGAGTAGCCGAGCGGCCTCGATGACGCGCGCAATCTCGGTTCGCCCGAAGGTCGTGAGGTTCAGATACTCAGCCTGGAGCTTCTCCAGTGTCTCTTTTGTAATGCGGTGAATTTCGTCGGCCATGCCGCAACCTCAACTCTTAGGAAGTCTCAATTCTATAGATTGGCCCTTGCCGCTCTTCGTGGTTTGCTCCTCGCACCCGCGGGCGAGCAAAATAGAGCAAAGAGGGAGAGCCACCGATGAGTAAGCAACGCAGCCATCGCGTGGCCGTGCTGGGCGGCGACGGTATCGGACCCGAGGTCATCAGTGCCGCGCTCGAGGTCGTCGCCTCCGCGGGCGTCGAACTCGACACGACCTCTTTTGACCTAGGGGCGGCGCGTTACCTTCGCGACGGCTTCGTCTTGGATGAAGCCACTCTCGATCAGTTACGCGGTTTCGACGCCATTCTTCTGGGCGCGATCGGCCCCGCCATTGGTGACACGCGTATCGCCGGGGGCGTTCTCGAACGCGGACTGCTCTTGAAGATGCGTTTTGGTCTCGATCTCTACATCAACTACCGACCGTTTCACGGCGTGGCGGGCTCCCTCGCCGAGGGACACGACTTCGCGATCGTTCGCGAGAACACCGAGGGCCCCTACGGCGGCGAGGGTGGCGTCCTTCGCTACGGCACGCCCCACGAAGTAGCGACCCAGGGATCGGTCAACACGCGTTTTGGCGTCGAGCGCTGCGTGCGCTACGCGTTTCTTCGAGCGAGTCAACTTGACCGGAAAAAATTGACCCTCGTGCACAAGACCAACGTGTTGACCTTCGCGGGTGATCTCTGGCGACGGGTCGTCGACGAAGTGGGCGCGTCGTTTGGCGACGTCGACGTTGACTACCAGCACGTCGACGCGGCGTGCATCTATCTCGTCGAGGACCCCGAGCGTTACGGGATCATCGTGACGGACAATCTCTTTGGTGACATTCTCTCGGACCTAGCCGGCGCCGTGACCGGGGGCATTGGTTACGCCGCGAGTGCGAATCTCAATCCCGAAAAGACGAGTGCCTCGCTCTTTGAGCCGGTACACGGCGCCGCGCACGACATCGCCGGCACCGGAAAGGCCAATCCTCTCGCGGCCGTGTCCTCGGCGGTGTTGATGCTCGAACACTTAGACGAAGTGGACGCGGCCCGTCGGGTCGCCAAGGCAGTGGCAGACTTTGATGGTGACGTCGCCGCGCTCGGCACGCGAGGCGTTACGAAACAACTACAAGAGAGGTTGTAAATGCCCATTACCCCAACCGAGAAGATCTGGATGGACGGCAAGTTCGTCGACTGGGAAGACGCCACCGTTCACGTACTCAGCCACACGTTGCACTACGGCACCGGCGCCTTCGAGGGTATTCGTGCGTACAAGACGGCCCAGGGCGTCGCGATCTTTCGCTTGACCGAGCACATGCAGAGATTACTGAGTAGTTGCAAGATCTTGATGGTGGACGTTCCTTACGACCTGGAGGAACTCTGCGAAGCCGCCAAGGAGACGGTGCGCATCAACGAACTGCACGAAGGGTGTTATCTGCGCCCACTGGTCTATCTCGGCTACGGCGAGATGGGTGTCAATCCCATTGGTTCGCCGGTTAACGTCACGATCGCCGCGTGGCCGTGGGGCGCCTACCTGGGCGACCACGCCGAGGGCGGCGTGCGAATGAAGATCTCCTCATGGGCACGTCACCACCCGAACTCAATGCCCACCGCGTCAAAGACGGTCGGCGGGTACGTGAACGCGAGTCTGGCCAAAGTCGAAGCGATTAGAGCTGGCTACGACGAGGCGATCATGCTCGGACCCGACGGGCGCGTGAGTGAGTGCACGGGGGAGAATCTCTTCATCATTCGAGACGGCGCGTTAATTAGTCCGCCGCCTTCGGGTGCCGGTGCCCTCAGTGGAATTACCCAAGCATCCATCGTGAAAATTGCCAACGATCTCGGCTATCAAGTGAGCTTTGAGGCACTTCGTCGCGACGATCTCTACTTGGCTGACGAGGCCTTTCTCACCGGCACCGCCGCCGAGGTCGTGCCGCTGTCGTCAGTCGATGATCGTCTCGTGGGCGACGGCAAGCCAGGGCCCATCACGAAGTCAATCAAGGACACGTACCACCAGGCAATTCGGGGTGAACTACCGCAGTATGAAAGCTGGTTGTCGCGAGTTTGAGCCTCTCGTAGGGCGGTAACCTCGTCTCGTGGCCCAACCCTCTTTTTCACCTGTTCCAATCGCTGGCGAAGTTCGACCAACAATGACCACCGCGATTCCAGAGCTCGGTCGCGCGAAGAAGCCCGGCCTCGGGCGCTCCGCGCGTCACGTCAGTGGCGTGGGTGAGGGCACGAACGCACCGGGCGAGGGCTACGCCCTCACGATTGCTGAGCGCGAATGCGAGAAGCTCACTTTCGCCCACCCCCATGACCTACACGACGTCACCGTGGGCGTCGCCCTCGTAGCCGCGAAGCGAGCGAGTGTCGTTGGCCGTGGCCCCATGCTCGGCGACGTGCGCGTCGCCATGGATCTCTTTGGTCTTCGCGGGAGCGTTCCCGTGTCGAGGGAGACCACGAAGCCATTCATAGGTTTGGCGCACAGTTACCCGGCGCAGCGACGATTCGTCGACGCGGTCTCGGCCGCGCAGTTGACTTCGGGCGAGAATGACGCCGCGTCTCAGCACTAATCCAACAAGGCACTAAGGGAAACACCATGAGTTTTGACCTCACGAGTGAACAACGAAGTTTTCGTGACGTACTGCACGCTTTCGTCGATGATCGCGTAGCGCCCAACGCCGCTCGCTACGACCGAGACCAGGTCTTCCCACAGGACAGCTACGACGCGTGCGTCGAGATGGAACTGCCCTCGCTCGGTGTTCCCGAGGCCTACGGCGGCGCCGGTGCGGACATGGTGACCCAGGCGATCATGGCCGAAGAGGTTGCGAGGGGTTGCGCGTCGACGTCAGTGACGCTGCTCATCTCCAAGCTCGGCATGTTGCCGATCATCAATTTCGCCTCCGAGGAGATCAAGCACGCTTACCTGCCGCGCATCGCGACGGGAGAAATCCAAGCCAGCTACTGCCTCTCCGAGGCCGACGCCGGCTCCGACGTGGCCGCGATGCGCTGTAAGGCAGTGCGCGACGGCGACGACTATATCATCAATGGATCCAAGTACTGGATAACGAACGCCGGCGTATCAGACACCTACACCGTGTTCGCGAAGACCGACCTTGACGCGGGAGGACGCGGCATCAGTTGCTTTCTCGTTGAGAAGGGCGACGGCGTGGAATTCCCGAAGCACGAAGACAAGATGGGTCTGCGTGCGTCGCCAACGGGTGAGGTGGTCTTTCACGACGTGCGTGTGCCGTCGTCACACTTAATTGGCAACGAGGGCGAAGGCTTCAAGATCGCCATGCACACGCTCGATCGCTCGAGACCAACGATTGGGGCCCAAGCCGTCGGCATCGCCCAGGGCGCCATCGACTTCGCGGGTACGTACATGCAAGGTCGCAAAGCCTTCGGCGGCCCGATCAGTGATTTGCAAGGACTGCGTTTTATGTTGGCGGACATGGCTATACGTAACGAGGCCGCGAGAGCGCTGGTGTACCGAGCGTGCGCCACGATCGACGACGGCGACCCCGACAACGCCCTGAGCTATCTCGGAGCGTCGGCGAAGTCTTTCGCCTCGGACACCGCGATGAGTGTCACGACCGACGCCGTGCAGCTACTCGGTGGCTACGGCTTCACCAAAGAGTTCCCGGTGGAGCGCTTCATGCGCGACGCCAAGATCACGCAGATCTACGAAGGAACGAATCAGGTCCAACGAATCGTTGTGGCAAAGCACCTGCTCAAGTAGGTATTCGGGCGTTCTGACCGACCCGTCCAGGAAAGTTTTTCGAAATCAACGGAACTTCATCCCTACAGCACCCGTCTATTCATTGCTGAAGTCGTCGCGTCGGTGACTACTGCGACTTTACCTTCGCGGGGTTGAACGACTCGATAGTGAGTGTCCCGCTCACCACAGACTTCGCCACGTCGGTCAGGTGAAGATTGTGATTGCGCGCGTATGTCCGCATTCGTTTAAACGCGATATGGCGCAGTCAGGGAGTCAGCGCAACGACTCCGATCGGTTTCGACGAACGTCGGACAATGAAGTCATTGTTCCAACCCGAAGTAGAGGGCGCAACCACTCAGGCCGGTCACTGACACTAAGTCGCCTAACGAACTTTCCAGCCATTGGGCACGAGTTAGACGCATGTGTTGCAGCTGGCACGGCCCGGATGGAGAACGGCTCGTAGTGACGCCGTTGTCCCGGTAACCGATTCGACGCGACACACCGAGCGACGCCGCATTCTCGAGTCGGGCGGAGGTTATCGCGGCCTGCGCACCAAGGTGGTCAAACGCGAGTCCCAGAATCGCGATTCTCATGGACGTGCCGAGTCCAACGCCCCTGTACTCGGGCGCTAGCCATGAACCTGAGTCGACGGTTCGAAGCTCGACGAAGTGTTCGGCTTCGAGCGCTTGGATCCCGACCACCTGACCTCGGTAGATGACACAAAAGTCCAATGTCCATGACTCCACCGACCAGGTACCCCAGTTGCGCCAGTAGTTCTGAAACAACAAGCGCCGTCGATTTGACGTAAGGTCTAGTCCGAGCAAAAGGCTGGAACTGGGATCTTGTTCGACGTCATCGGGCAATATTCGCGCCAACTCGTCGAGGTCAGTTTCTCGAACCGGCCGCAGCACTGTGTCCTTAAAAGTCAGCCGCAGGTCGAACAGTGGCCAAACAGGCTCATAATTTGGTTTTCCCGACATGCCTTCATGTTACGAGGTGGTTTGGTTGGGTTATCGGTTCAATTCCTTGGCCAAGTCGAGCTGCCGGTGCATAGTGGCGCTCGTGATGCGTCGGGTCTCCGACACCAATAATTTAGGACGAGCTCAGTATCATTGCCGGCGGAGGCCTCATGAAATTTTTGCTCACTTCTTCTGGCATCAGCAACCCGAGCATCAACGACGCGCTGGTGGACCTACTCGGCAAACCGATAGCTGAGTCCAGTGCTCTATGCATTCCTACCGGAACGTACCCGTTTCCCAATGGTGCAGAAGGGGCCTACAGATTCATCCGCGGAGTGGCCAAGAGCCACTTGAGTGAACTGGGGTGGAAGTCGTTGGGAGTGTTGGAACTCACTGCTCTGCCCAGCATCAAGGAATCCGATTGGGTTCCTGTGGTCCAAGAAACTGACGCCTTGCTCGTGTGGGGTGGCGAACCACTGTATTTGTGTTACTGGATGCGCCAATCAGGATTGGCGAACCTACTCACGTCGATGGAGAGAGAGATTGTCTACGTGGGGGTCAGTGGGGGAAGCATGGTGGTGGCTCCTAACTTCGGAGTGCCCTATGACGGTGTGAACCCGCCCGTCGGCAGTGAAGAAGGCATGGGGTGGGTTGACTTTGCCATGATTGGCCACCTCGACAACCCCGACATGCCGGACTTTTCCCTCGCGGGAATAGAAGAATGGGCCGCTGGAGTACCGGGGCCGGCGTACGGGACTGATGATGAGACCGCAATAAAGGTCGTCGACGGAACTATCGAAATCGTATCTGAAGGTCACTGGAAATTGTTTACTCCCCGAAGCGGAGAGAGTGAGTTCAACGTACTTTGAGCCGCCAATGAGAGGCTGCGGTTCTGTGACGTCGGGTCGCCAACGCACGACCCCGGTTCCTTGATTTCCCGTCACCTCGGGAACTCGTGAACAAGAAAAGAACTTTCGTTGCCCATTGTTGAGAATTCTTCGACGATGACACAATTGTCCATCGCGCCACACGACAGAGCGACGACGGATCCAGCTGTCGGTTCCAAATTCAGGCTGACGACACCACGCAGACTCACTAAGCGAGTGAAGTGACCAATATTTTCAGAGAGTGCGTAGGGGTGCGTAGGCGAAGTCTGCGTGAAGTATGAGCCCGCGATGGTGCAACTCTCGTTAGCCGAGCAGGCCATCTCGGAGCCACTAAAGCCTCGAAACGTTGATGGGGCCGCGCCGGGTACGAGCCGTACCGAGCTCCACGCCCCGTCGCTCTTCGTGAGCACAAAATAGTAGAGGCCCTTGCTTTTGCCTCCTAACGACTCACCGAAAGCGGTGCAATCGCTCGACGTTCCGCACGAGATTGATTGAACCAGCGCGTACGGCTTAAGGGCGGGCCGGGTTGAACCCCTGACCGCAGCGGCGCGACGCCAAGTGCCAGTGGTCTCGTCGACGATGAAGGGGTGAGTCTTTCCAAACCTGTCGGTGTAGGAACCACCGGCACTGCAGTTTCCACGTGATCCACACGACACCGCGTTGAGGGCCGAACTCGTTTGCCCCCTGAGCGCAGACCCAGGAAACAGAGTTGCCGTCTGCCAACGCCCGTTGGTCTCATCGACGACAAAGCCTTCCTGCTGTCTCGAGGACGAGAGTGAAGTGCCCACGGCTGCGCACGCCCCCGGAGCGCCACACGAGAGCCCATTGACGCGCGGGTATTCACCCCGGTTTGCCTCGTGAAGCCACTCGGGCGATTTCCAAATGCCCCCGACCTCGTTAACAACGAACGACTTTGCAAACTGTCGCTTATAGGTTGCTCCCGCCAAGACGCAGGTGTCGTAGCCATCGGCGCACGGTAATGACGCGAAGCTCCCCGCGGCGGCACAATTTCCGTCCGACGCGCACGATAGGTAACTGATCGTCGCGCCGTCTTCGATGCCGGGTGCGACGACACCCGTAATGGCTTGAGCTTCGGTCCACCGCCCATGAACCTCATTGACGACGAAGGCCGTCCTGGGCGTCTCGTAGCCGAGCAGTGGGGAGTGGCCGAGCCCCTCACCGTTCACGAAGGAACCGCCAGCACTGCAGTTGCCAGGTGAAGCGCACGAGATTGCGCTGATCGTGGCGTTATCGCCCGCACTGCTCGTCGACGTACCTTTAATGACGTGCGCCTTTTGCCACAGCCCTTTCGATTCATCGATCACGACAGCCTCGGTGGTTGTGCTGGTGGATACAAATCCTCCCGCGCTACACGCCGTCGCCGTGGTGCACGAAATAGCGTCTATCGAGGTCTCGTCATTCAATCCTCGAATCGGGGGAATCCGGACCGCCGCGGGGCGTCCCCATTCGATTCGAAGCGGTTGAGAAGGAAGTGTCGCCAACGAGAAGACGAGCGACGTGGCGAGCAACGTCAGAGCGACGACGACTACCGTGAGCCATCGCCGCTTCTGTTGGCGGAGTGCGAGAGTCGGGTGACGCGACACTAAGGGTCATTCTGGCGCGTCAGACCACCTCTGGAGAGGCAACGCAGGAGTTGTTGTTTTTCTCTGGAGACCTTTCGAGTTTGTAGCGTTCGACCGGCGCGAGAACGTGGGAGTGTCGCTGAATCTGGAACGTCCCCATCGGACACGAGGTGAATGAGTCTTGCGACCATGAGCGAGCCGACGATGTCTCGTATCAGATGTGTTTACGCGGGACTTTGACGTGAGCTCCGCGCCCTTATCCCTACTTCTTCCCTCTAACACGGGCGAACTACCCTTGATCGTGTGGATACTGCGGACGAATTGCCAGATAGTGACAGGCTCAATGGACGGCGTGGACGGTTCTGTCGGAACGCGCAGAACTACCTAGGCACGATTCAGGTCCAACGCGTCGTTGTCGCGAATCACCACCTTAAGTAGGGCTATGACTGACGCATCGGTCGGCGCCAACATCATCGTGCGCAGTGCCTTTCTAAAGATCGATCCCGAGATCACGCTGCGTGGCGTGGACACGCTTGATCTTCGAGCGCACGCCAAAGTAAGTGCGGTCGTGGGCGTGCCCCTTCGTCAGCTTCAACAACGCCGTGACGTGACGGCGTTTGCGACAACGGCGCCGATCGTCGCCGTCAAGAGCTTGCTGGAGCTACTGGCCCACGAGCCACTTGAAAAGATCATCGACGCCCTCGGCGAGCACGCCGAAACACCGACGCACGAACAGATGGCCGCCGCCGTTGATGAGATCCTCGCCTCGGGCTCGACCACCGATGACGTCGTGGCCGTGCTGGCCTTCGCCGTGGGTGAGTCGTTCGCGGCCGCGCCGCACTGTCGCCGGCTCTTCGAAGAGCGCCTAGAACTCGCGTTGCCCGAACTCCCCGACGTCATCGCGCCGAGCGTGTTAGCGCCGGCGCGCGAGGTAAACCCCGAAATACGAGAACAACGCAGAGTTCGTCGTGAAGAGGAGAAGCGTCGTAGAAAGTCCAATTCTCCCTCGCGACCACCTCGACCAACGAAAATGAAGGGTGGATCTCCGGTTCGACCCGAGGTCAGCGGCGCCTCGCCAACCGTTGGGACGCCGCCGGTAGTTGAGGAACGCCGCCGCTTACTCTTCACCCCGCTAGAGCAGGCTCGTTTTGACGTGCGGCATCCTCTGGTGGGGGTGGTGCTCGTCCTGGATGTTCCCTTTGACGCCAAGGACCCTGCGCTACCCGACGTCACGTCGAAGAATCGACCCGTGCTGGTCGTGGCCGCCTCCAGCGATGAACTCTTGGTTCGCCCGCTCTATTCGAATAGCGCACCGACGAGGACGGTCTTTAAACCTTGGCGCCGCTTAGGTCTCGACCACGTTTCCTACATCGAGGACAGCCGCGTCGTCATCTCTGGCGTGCGCTTCGACGAACTCCAACAACTTGGCCAACTCACGACGCCGGAGTGGAACGCCCAGACCAACTAGAGCAAGACAACTAGCTTTTCGGGACTTCGGTTTCGACGTGAGCGACGCTGACGTTGCTCGACGTGCGCTTTGGCAAGTGAACGATCAAGGTAATGACGCCAGCGAGAGCCAACGCGAGGCCGGCGAGTTGCACGCCTACCGATCCACTATGGGACTCCTGGCCCAGTAAGAGCCGCTCATCGAGGGCTCGTACTAGTCCCCAAATGATCATGCCGACTGACGTAATGGCGCCGACCGTTCTCTTGACACGGGTGCGCTCGAGCGCGAGGAGAAACAGCCACAGCAGTCCGTCCTCCATCCCCTGAATGAGTGGCACCGGCACTCGCTTGCCGGCCTGACCGGCGTAGTGAAGCCCAAACCATTGGTGCGTGAGGTGTCCACCACCGGCGACCATGAACTGTGGTCCAAGAAATCGACCTAACGCCCAGCCCGCAATGAGCGCGGGTACGAGTGCGTCGGTGAACGTAGTGAGTCGCGATCCGGGCCACCAGCGACGTTGCAGAATCAGCCCCACGACCAGCGCCAGCGCGATACCACCGAAGCTCGCGAGGCCGCCTTGCCAGACGGCGATCCATCGACTGGGATGGCCGGAGTAGTAACTCCAGTTGGTGACGATGTTCGCCAGGCGCGCGCCGATCAATCCACTTACGAGGAGCCAGAACGTGAAGCGCGCGAAAGGTTCAACGCTTAGTCCTGAGCGTTCGAGTCGACGTCGCGAGTAGACGTACGCCACGTAGGCGGCGATCGCGAGGCCAAAGCCGTAGGTGTGAAAGAGTAAGGGACCGAGGTGAAACGAAGTGGGAACGCCCGACACGCTTAAGCCCGCGGGCGACCGATACCAGCGAAGCCGTAGCCGAGGCGAACTGGGTCGATTTTCACACGAGTTCCGGTCTGTTCGGCCTCGATCATTTGGCCGTGGCCAACGTACATCGTGACGTGCTCGTCACCGTTGTAGCCATAGAAGAGGAGGTCGCCGGGCTGGATGTCAATGAGAGGAACCCGCGTCGTATCTTCGAACATCGCGCCGGAGTAGTGGGGGAAGTCAATGCCCGCTGCTTCGTAGGCCAACATGATGAGACCCGAGCAGTCGACGCCCGAGCGACTGGCGCCACCCCAGACGTAGGGCACGCCGATGAAAGACATGGCTGCGCGTATGGCAATATTGGCCCGCGAATCGGGTGGCGGTGCGGGAAAGCCGGCGACGGGTTGCGCGTTACGTAGCGTGCCGGCGGACGTCGCGGTGGCGGCGGCCTCGGCTTGACTGACGAAGGTCGCGATCTGCCCCTTGACTTGGCCCAGCGTGTTGTTGAGCGTTGCCTGGAGAACCTTGGACTTGTGGTACGACTTGGCGGCGTCGTGGGCGACCGCGCGAGCGTGGGCGTCCTCGGCCTTCAAAAGGCCCCGTTCTTGGGTCAATTTGATGCGGTCGCTCTTGAGACCAGCAATCGTGGAGTTGATATTGCCTTCAGCGAGCTGGGAGTAGACGTTGGTTGCACTGATTTTTGAGGCGTTCTTGGTAAAAAGCGGGTTATTACCGACGGTCGCGCCGTTCGTGACGTAGGCGAAGACCACGTCGGCTCGAAGCTGGACGTTACCCTTGTCGACGTTGCCCTGGATGGCCGCGACGGTCGCTTTGGTGTTCGTGATGATGTTGTTGAACTTCTTGAGCTTGATCTCGGCCAAGTCGTAGCGTTGGCCGAGTATGTCAACCTCGTCGTTGATGTGATTGATCTGCTTCAGCAAGGTGTTCGCCTTGCTTCGATCGTTGGAGAGATTCGAGGCGCCGGCGCCACGTGGCGAAACAGCCACAGTGCTGAAAGACACTGCGACGACAGCCAAGATGGAAAGAATCCACCGGAACTGCTTAGGTTCCCTCAGGGGCCGTAGCGGCGTCAGCACGCTGTGCTCGACGTCAGTCACCCGGCCAGGCTAGTTGGTGAGGCACTTTCCAGGGGTCCGGAGTTTCGTAAGAATCACTAAATCTCCTGGTCATGGCCGCCTCAAAGCGCCGAAATATTTCGAAACTGGACCCGCGATTCGGGCCATATCTCGCCTCGCGAATAGGCTCGTGCCCATGTCAAAGCGCTCGAAAAGTCTCCCTCGCCGTTCGTGTCTCTCCACGCCTGGATCGTCGGATCGATTCCTCGCCAAGGCCCCGACGGCCGTCGCCGACTTTTCCTTCCTCGATCTCGAGGACTCGGTCGCGCCCAAAGAGAAGGTCGCGGCTCGGGCCAAAGTCGTCAACGCCATTCGAACGCTGGAATGGGATGACCGCGTGTTGTGTGTTCGCGTCAACGCCTGGGACACGCCGTGGACCTACGGTGACGTTATTGAGGTCGTTGGGGGAGCCGGCGAACGACTCGACGAGGTGATGTTGCCGAAGGTCCGTCGGGCTTCGGACGTCGTGGCGCTTGATCTCTTGCTCAACCAGGTGGAGCTCAACGCCGGGTTGCCCGCTGGTCATATTGGCATTGAGGCGCAGATTGAGACCGCAGAAGGCCTGATCAACGTGGAAGAAATCTGCGCGGCGTCACCCCGTTTGGAGTCCATTGTCTTTGGCCCCGCCGACTTCGCCGCCTCGATTGGCATGCCCGTCACCACCATCGACGAAACGATCCACCACGCTCCGTCGAACCCCTTTACCTACGTCTTCGCCAAGATTTTGATGGCGGGCCGCGCCAACGGCCTGCACGTCATCGACGGACCATTCCTCAAGGTGCGCGACCTCGACGCATTGCGCTTCGCGGCAACGATCACCGCGTCCTACGGCTTTGACGGCAAGTGGGCTCTCACCCCCGACCAAGCGTTGGTCTTGAACGAGGTCTACTCACCAAGCCAAGAACTCTTCGATAAGTCCTTCGACATTCTCGACGCGTACAAGATCGCGACCGAGGACAACCTCACGGGCGCGGTGATGTTTGGCGACGAGATGATTGACGAGGCCTCGGCCAAAATCGCGAACTCCTTCGTCGCCAGAGGCGCTCGATCAGGCATGACCCGATGGCCCAACTAGTCCTTTCTTACTAGGAGCCCCTCCTATTAAGGTGGAGCTATGGCCACCGTGACTCTCTCGCCACCGTCGAGACGCAGCCGACTGCGAGCGGCCTTCACGCCCTCGGAGTGGCGCCGCCTCTACGGCATGTTCGGCTTCATTCTTTTCCTCCACGTCGCCGGTTGGACGATTCTGATCATTGCCTCCATGCAGCACTACGGAGCGAACAGTGGCAAGTTGCTCGGCGTGGGCACGGGCGTGTTGGCCTACACCCTTGGTATGCGTCACGCCTTTGACGCCGATCACATCGCCGCTATCGACAACACCACGCGTAAGTTCATGTCCGAAGGCAAACGGCCAATGTCGGTGGGTTTCTTCTTCTCTCTCGGTCACTCGACGATCGTCTTTCTGCTCACGGTGTTACTGGGACTCGGCGCGCGCGCCCTGGGTAGTCAGGTGCGCAACGCCCACTCGCCGCTGCACCACTGGACCGGGTTTTTTGGCACGCTCGTGTCGGGTAGTTTCCTCTACCTGATCGCCACGTTAAATCTCATCATCCTGGTGGGCATAGTGCGACTCTTCATCCAGATGCGCCAGGGCCGCTTCGACGACTCGGAGCTCGAAAAGCACCTCAACGCACGTGGCTTCATGATGCGCTTCTTCGGTCCGCTCGCGCGTTCGGTCGATAAGCCCTGGAAGATGTACCCGGTGGGCGTGCTCTTTGGTCTCGGTTTTGACACCGCCACCGAGGTGGCGTTCTTGGTGTTAGCGGGCACTTCAGTCGCGGCCGGAATGCCGTTGTGGGCGATTCTCTGCCTGCCTCTGCTGTTCGCGGCCGGAATGAGCCTGCTCGACACGATCGACGGATCGTTCATGAACTTCGCTTACGGTTGGGCGTTCTCCAAGCCGGTGCGCAAGGTCTACTACAACATCGCGATCACGGGTCTGAGCGTCTTCGTCGCCTTCTACATTGGCACCCTCGAGTTGATGCAGGTGCTGACCCAAGAGGTTCACCTGCGTGGAGGACTGTGGAACTACGCGGCCGATTTCAACATCAATAAGGCGGGCTTCACCATCGTGGGCATTTTCGTCCTGACCTGGTTCTTCGCCCTCGGGTACTGGAAGTACGGCCACGTTGAAGAACGCTGGGAACGCTCGGCTCTACGTGCCCAACAGGCCCGAGGTGAGTCACCCGACCTTCACTCAGCTGGCATCACCCTCGGTGCGGTGCACAAGCCCTTCACGATCGACGAAGCGTAGGTCAGCGGACGTTCTCGAGGAGTCGACGAGCGATGACCTTGAGACAGAGCGTCTCGTCGGCTCCTTCGAAGATTGAGAGCACGCGCGCGTCGAGGAAGTACCGGCTTACCGGGTACTCCTCGGCGTAACCCATGCCACCGTGGATCTGCATGGCCTCGCGCGTGACCCACTCGGCGGCGCGACAGACGTAGGCCTTGACCATGGAGGCTTCCAACGCACCGTCGCCTCGACCCATCTGTCGCGCCACGTTGAGAGAGAACTGGCGAGCGCACTGAATGATCGCCGCCATCGTCGCGAGCTTGGCCCGGGTGAGTTCGTAGTTAATGATCGCCTCGCCAAAGACCACGCGAGTACGGGCGTACTCGAGCGCGGCGTCGTAGGCCGCTTGCATCACACCCAACGCGCGCGCGGCCGTTTGTACCCGGCCGTTCTCGAAGCCGGCCATTTGGAAGTAGAAACCTCGACCAAGTCCGGCTTCGCCGCCGACCAAGTGGTCGTCGGGCACGAACCAGTCGTCGAGACGCAACTCGTAGGAGTGCATTCCGCGATAACCAATGGTGTCGATCGGGCGACCCTCTAGGCGGCCGTCCGGTTTCGCACGGCCTTCGCCCTCGGCGTCTTGGTGAAAGAGAAAGCCTTCTGAGGTGCTGCGCGGCTTCTCGACCAGGAACAGTGAGAGACCACGGTGGGCGAGTGAGCGATCGGGGTCGGTCCTCGCGAGCAGGACCAGGACCTCGGCCCGACCCGCGAACGTGCACCAGGTTTTCGCGCCGTTGATGAGCCAACCACCCTCGGTCTTCGTAGCACTCGTCGTGATTCCCGCGACGTCCGATCCGTAGTCCGGCTCAGTGACGGCGATCGCGCAGAGGGTCTGGGCGCTCGCGAGTCGCGGCAACCAATGGGCTTTTTGTTCTTTCGTGCCCCCATTGAGTAGGGCTCGGGTGAGTATCTCGGGGCGGGTGATCAGCGAACCACCGATGCCGAGAGAGCCCCACGACAGTTCTTCGGTCGCAACGACCATGCCCAGGTACTCCGATTCACCGCCCGAAGAGAAACCGCCAAACTCCTCGGGAATGGAGAGTCCAAAGCCGCCGAGCTCGTTGAGTCCCTCGATAATGGACTCGGGGATATCCGCGTTCGTTCGGTGCACGTGTTCGGCGTGGGGGCGAACCTGTTCCTCAGCGAAGCGGTGAAAGAGCGCGCTCACCATCTCGAAGTCCTCGCCGAGGTGGCGGGCCCCCGGCGTTTCGGCGAGACCAGAGAGAAACGTAGGGTCCCGGTACGCCGCGACGAATGGTTGAAACGGTGCGAACCACTGGTCGCGAACGCCCCAGAGGGCCTCTCGTCCGAGCACCCGGGCCGCCAGGTCGCTCAGCGCGATCGCGAGAAATGCCGCGAAAAGTTGTGCTTCCACCTCGCCCTTGGCGGCGTAGGCGAGGGACGATCGCGCGGTGGCGAGGGCGCTGGCCGCGTGCGCGAGGTCGTAGGCGAAGATTTGATTTTCGTCAACGCCCCCGCGCGCGAGGAGCTCTTTCAGCGCCGCGTCGATGACCGACTGCGCTTGATCGATGAGGGAGGTGGCGACGTCGAGATCAAGCGGCACGGAAGGCATAGGAGAAATGTACAGGTTCTCCATCAGGCGCAAAGCCGTAGGCTGGCGAAGTGAATATAACCATGCTCCTCGCGGACTCCGCTCAAGTGGCCGACGGCAAACTGTACGTTCTCGGCGGCGGTTGGTCCGTCACCGGGCCCGATCCCACGCCCTCCGCGGTAGCGATCAAGGTTGGCGTCGATTCGCACGAGTTCAATACGTCGCACCACTGGGAACTCTTTCTCGAAGACGCCGACGGTCAGCCCGTGCGCTTTGAGACACCCGAAGGTTCACAGATTATCGAAGTGCGCGGCGACTTTAGCGCGACCGCGCCTGATGACGTGCCCGTCGGTACGCCCGTTGACGTGCCCATCGCGGTGAACTTCGGTCCGATTCCCCTCAGTGACGGCGCTCGATACACCTGGCGCATGGTTATTGACGGCGAGACGCTCCCTGGGGGCCTGGTCTCATTTACGACGCGTCCGGCGCGCGCACTCGTTGAAGAAGAGTAAGTCCACGACGTCCTCGAAAGGCGGAGCAGCGTTATGACCTCCTACGAACGACCCTTTGGTCGGTATTTCGAAGATTTCGAGATTGGTGACGTCTACCAACACTGGCCGGGCAAAACCATCACCGAAGCCGACGATCATCTTTTTTGCATGATTACGATGAATCACCACCCTTTGCATACCAACGCTTGGTTCGCCGAAAACGAGACCGTGCACAAGAAGAACGTGGTCGTGGGCAACCTCGTGTACTCACTCGTTCTTGGCATGAGCGTGCCCGACGTGTCGGGCTCGGCGATCGCGAACCTTGAAGTCGAGTCGCTCATCCATCGAAATCCAACCTTTCACGGTGATTCGATCTACGCCGAGACGCGCGTTTTGGAGAAGATTCCTTCGTCGTCGAAGAACGATCGGGGCGTCGTGGTTGTTGAGTCGAAGGGCTTTAATCAAGACGGACTCGAAGTCTGTTATTTTCGCCGAAAGGTCATGGTGTGGAAACGTGAGTTCGCTCCAGCGAGGCGACGTCCCTACGGTGACGACGTCTGGTCGTAACGACTACGCCGCGTTTCGTCGCGAGCTTCGTCGTGTCTCGCTTCAATTAACCCGACCACTCCCGTGGATTAACCACGAGAGTCCCTGGGCGATACTCGTGAGTGAGGTCATGCTTCAGCAGACTCAGACATCGCGGGTCGAAGAGCCCTGGAAGCGTTTTATCGCTCAGTTTCCAACGCCGAGCGCCTGCGCCAACGCGCCCCTCGCTGAGGTATTGACGGCGTGGCGGGGACTCGGGTACCACCGACGCGCGAAGGCTCTGCACGAAGCGGCCAAGATGGTGCGCGACGACTTCGCGGGCCAAGTACCGAGTGACGTCGCCCAACTTCGAAAACTCCCGGGGGTGGGTGAGTACACCGCGAACGCGGTCGCGTCCTTTGCCTTTCTTCAGCCGGTCGCGGTGCTTGACACCAACGTTGGTCGCGTGCTCGCTCGCGCGCTCGTGAATCGACGACTTCGCCCTAGCGAGGCGCGCGCTCTCGCGGCCGACTTACTTCCTCGTTCGAACACCGCGCTCTTTAATCAGGCCATGCTCGACCTGGGCGCCCAGTTCTGTCGCGCGACGCCCCGATGCGAAGCGTGCCCGCTGGCGAAATACTGCGCGTGGCGCCAACAAGGCGGTGACGATCCAGCGCGGCTGAGTGCGGGCGTCTCACGGCCCCAGCCACGATTTGAAGGCTCGAACCGCCAACTTCGTGGACGAGTACTCGACGCCCTGCGGGACCGTCCCCACTCGCGACGACAGTTGCGCACGAGTTTTGTGGGCGTCACGCCAGAGCGACGTGACGAAGTGCTCGCGAGCCTCGAACGCGACGGACTCATCACGCGAAGCGAACAGACCTACTCGCTTGCGAACTAGGCGTCAAAGAACGCCTCGCCAAGGAAGTCGGAGTTCACTACGCTTCGTCCTATGAGCAGGGTGGCCCATCAAATTGACGCTCGAGAAGGGACGAGGTGATACTCGTCCTTAAAATCGCCGCGGTCCTCGTCGTAGCGGTGCTCGTTGTCGGCACGGCTCTGAGGGTTCGCAAACTTCGACGTGACGACACGCGTGAACTCTCCAAGCCCGTGGAGCGCCGACTGTTTTCTCCCCCTCCGTCGCCCTACGCGCCGTCCAAGGGATTTCGCTTGCTCGACGACGCGGGTGAACCCGTGGTGCGACCTCCCGTTGAGCGTCCGCGACTCGATCCCGATCGTCACTACGTCTTTAGTGAGTCGTCAACTCACACCGACGAGGTGGTGGCGTCGCATTTACGTCACGGAGACGACTGGTCTCTTTCCCGGTCGTCTCACCGCTCCGCGTTCTCTATAGTCGTGCGACGTCTGGTGATCATTGTTCTCATTGGACTCGTCATCGCGGTAATAGCGACGTACTACCTGAACCATCACTCGCCCAAGGTCCCCAAGGGAACCGCGAGCGACTCAACGACGTCGCTCGCGACCTCCGGCGCGGCTACTTCAACGATGACGTCCTTTCCCACTTCATTAACCGCGGTGTCGACGAGTGGCGACGACGCGAACTACAACGTCCCAGCGTCCTCGTATGACGTCGAGGTGTCGGGAACACGCGGCGCGACGTGGGCCGTCTACAACATGGGTCCACGCAACACGCTGGAGTGGCAGGGCATCGTGGCCAAAGGTAACACCATGGTGCTCAGGATGAAGGGGAACTCGCGCATCACCATTGGCTCACCGTCAAACGCGACGGTCAGCATCGGGAGTAGTCCCGTGGTCTTTCCCGCGCACCTGCCGCCCACGTTGATACTCGTCTTCGCTGCGAAAACGAGTACGACGACGACTACGAGCTTGGGGTGATCTCGCTCAAGAGCCAAGCAAGTACTTGGGCCTCGTCACGCCACGCGTCGTAACGGCCCGACGGTCCGCCGTGGCCCGCGCCCATCTCGGTCTTGAGAACCGCTCGGTTCGCTGCGTTCGCGTCTCTGAGTTTCAGTACCCACTTCGCGGGCTCCCAGAAACCCACGCGAGAGTCGTTTAACCCTCCCGAGGCGTAGAGGTGCGGGTAAGTAACAGCGCCGCTGTCGTCGTTCGCGCGCACGTTGTCGTAAGGCGAGTAGCCCTTCATCGTTCGGTACGCGCTCGCGCTGGCGTCGGGGTTGCCCCACTCCTCCCACTCACCAACGGTGAGGGGAAGGGAGTCGTCGAGCATGGTGGTGAGGACGTCGACGAAGGGTACTTCAGCGACGATCGCGTGAAAGAGATCGGGCGCCGCGTTCATTACCGCTCCCATCAACAGACCCCCCGCTGACCCGCCGCGCGCGGCCAGTAGTTCGCTCGTGGTCCAACCTTGGCGAATGAGCGAGCGCGCCACGGTCACGAAGTCACTAAAAGTCGTTGGTTTCTGGGCCAAGCGGCCCATCTCGTACCACGAGCGGCCCATCTCGCCCCCTCCTCGAACGTGGGCGATAGCGAAGATGACGCCGCGGTCCAGAAGCGAAAGTCGAAGCGAAGAGAACGAGGGGTCGATCGATATCTCGTAACTTCCGTAGCCGTATAACAGGAACGGAGATGGTTCTCGCGCTTCGAGTGAACCATCGTCCTTGACAACGACAAGGTCACGGCGAGCGACGATCGAGACCGGTACTTGAAGCGCGTCACTCGTGGTGACCCAGAGTCGCCCCGTGACGTAGTTCGACTCGTCGTAGCCACCGAGCACTTGTTGTTGCTTGCGCACGAGCAGCTCGCCGGAAGCGATTACCACGTCGCCGATGAGGCGTGGTGTGATGAGTGAGGTCATGGACACCCGTAGTTGGGTAGTGTCGAAGTTCGGGTTCGCCGAGATACCCACGGTGTTGGGAAAAGAGTCTCCCTCGACCAGCGAAGAACGGCCGAGCAGCTCCTCGCCAAAGGGGTCGTCGCCCGAGAGAATTGGCACGAGGCGAAGTGCCGCGCATCCGTTGTCGCGTTCACTGAGCGCCAAAAACGTTTGGAAGGCGTCGACGCCGTCGAGACGGTTTCCGGGACGCTCGGGGACGATTTCACGCCATCGTTCGCCCTCGACTCGTCGCGCTAAAAGACGAAAGTCAGTGGCGCCTTCGTTCGTTATTTTGAGCCACCAGCCCTGTCCACTCGCGTCGCTAAAGTGCTCGACGCCGTATTCGATGCCGTGTCGACGCTCCTCGAGCAGGGTCAGCGTCGCCGTTGGCTGGTCCGCGGCGACGTAGTGCACTTCGCTCGTCATTGACGAGTTGACCATGACAACAATCATGGCGTCGTCACGACTGCGACCAACTGAGACGGTGTACTGCGCGTCGTCCTCTTGGTAGACGAGGACGTCGTGGGTTGAAGGGGTTGATAGTTCGTGGCGCCACAGTTGCCACGGGCGCATTGCGTCGTCGACGCGAGTGTAGAAGAAGTGGTGACTGTCGCTCGCCCAAGCGAAGCCGTAGTAAACGTCGTCGAGTTCGTCGTCAATCGGCGACTGATTGGCGAGCGGCCGCACCGTGACGTGATGACGCTCGTTGCCCTCGAAGTCCGTACCAACGGCGACCCACGCGTCGTCGGGGCTCAGTGCCAATACGCCCACTGAGAGAAAATCAGAGTCGCCGGCTTCGATGTTCTCGTCGAGAATTACCTGCTCGCCTTCGAAGGTGGACGTTGGATCGATAGTGGGCGGCGTGAGGTCGTCGCCGAGCGCGGGGACGCGAACACTGATGGGGTAGTTGAGTCCTTCGCGAGTGCGCTCGAAGTACCACCACGAACCTTTACGAACCGGCACCGAGATGTCAGTTTCCTCGATGCGATTCTTGATCTCGGTGAAGAGCTCGCCCTCGAGGGCTTTCAGTGGAGCGAGTTCTTGGGCGAGGTAGTCGTTCTCTGAACGAAGGTGGGTTAAAACCTCTTCGCTCTCTCTATCCATTAGCCAGTAGTAGGGGTCGTCGCGGGTGTCGCCGTGACGGGTGATGGCGTGGGGGCGTTTAGGGGCCTTAGGAGGGGTTAGCACCTCACTACTTAACCAGCATTTAAGGGCAGGGCCGACCGGGGAGTTAGTACTATGTCCATAGGGATTATCCCAAAGGAGCGCTATGGCGATTGACAACCTGGACTTCAGCCGATACCAATTGGGGTGGTCGGACGACCAATTGCCAGTTTTTAAACCGAAGAAGGGTCTCAACGAGGCCATTGTTCGTGAGATGTCCGCCATGAAGGGCGAAGAGCCCTGGATGTTGAAATTTCGTCTTGACGCGTTGAAGAAATTCGAGCGCAAGCCCATGGTGCCGTGGTTCGCCGACCGCATGCCCGATCTGGACTTTAACGACATCTACTACTACGTCAAGCCCACGGATCACCAGGTCAACAGCTGGGACGATCTGCCCGACGAGATCAAGAACACCTACGAGAAGTTGGGTATCCCCGAGGCGGAACGCAAGTACCTCGCGGGTGTCACGGCTCAGTACGAATCAGAAGTCGTCTTTCACCGTAACCGTGAGGACCTCGAGCGCCTCGGCGTTCTCTTTTGTGACATGGACACCGCGGTGCGTGAGTACCCCGAACTCGTGCGCAAGTACTTCGGCACCATCATCCCGCCAAACGATAATAAGTTCGCCGCCCTTAACTCCGCGGTGTGGAGTGGCGGTTCGTTCATCTACGTGCCCCCGGGCGTCAAAGTCGATCAGCCCCTGCAGGCCTACTTTCGCATCAACACCGAGAACATGGGTCAGTTCGAGCGCACGCTGATTATCGCTGACGAAGGATCGCAAGTTCACTACGTCGAGGGTTGCTCGGCGCCGGTGTACTCAACTGACTCGTTGCACTCCGCCGTCGTAGAACTCGTGGCGCTGCCCGGCTCTCGAATTACCTACACGACCATCCAGAACTGGTCGAACAACGTCTACAACTTGGTCACCAAGCGCGCCCGCGCTGAAGCCGAAGCGCACGTGGAGTGGATTGACGGCAACATCGGATCGCGCCTGACCATGAAGTACCCCTCGGTCTACCTCATGGGTCCGAAGGCATCGGGCGAAGTTCTCTCGGTCGCCTACGCCGGACCCGGTCAGGTGCAAGACGCCGGAGCGAAGATGGTGCACTGTGCGCCAGAGACTACGTCGACGATTATCTCGAAGTCCATCTCGAAGGACGGCGGTCTCACGGCCTATCGGGGTCTGGTGAAAGTCGAAGAGGGCGCCACTGGAGCGAAGAGTTTCGTTCGCTGTGACGCGTTGATCCTCGACGAGAAGTCCGTCTCTGAGACCAGGCCCTACATGGAAGTCGGCGAGCAAGACGCCTCCATTGGCCACGAAGCGACCGTCTCGAAGATTGGTGACGACCAACTCTTCTACCTCATGAGTCGCGGCCTCACCGAGAGCCAAGCCATGGGCATGATCGTGAATGGCTTCATCGAGCCAGTGACGCGAACGCTGCCCATGGAGTACGCGGTTGAGTGGTCACGATTGATTGAACTGCAGATGGAAGGCTCGATCGGTTAACGAGGTCGACGCCACATCGTGAACAACGGTGGGCCCTCTTTTACGGGCCGCAGCGTGTCGCGTAGTTCGTAGCCAAATCGTTGGTAGTACGCGAGGTTGTCCTCTTTCTGCGTCTCTAAGTAGCTCCCAACGCCCTCTTCATCGGCGTGGGCTAGTCCATGTTCCATCAGCGTCGTGCCTACGCCACTTCGTTGCATCGAAGGATCGGCCACGAGCAAGTAGAGATACCAGTGCGGCTCTTTGGGGTGCGTCCTGGCGACTTGGGCAAGATACTTGTTGCCATCAAGCAGCGCTCGTGGTCGGCGATAGAGCGCGCGAAGCGTGCCCGGAACCTGAGCAATCTGGGTCGGAATTGACTGTGGATAGCATCCCGTGGGGAGCCATCCCGCGACACCATGGATCGCGTGGTCGTCGCTGCGCACCGTCACGACGCGCGCACCCTCACCCAGGTGAGCGAGATTGGCTCGAAAGAAGATCGTCAGCCCCCGTTCGCGAAGTCGGTCGTTGGGTAAGAGAAAAAGAAAGAAAGGATCGTCGTAGAACGCACGACTCGCCACCTGGGCCGCACTCGTGAGTTCGGCCTTGGACAGCGCCGATTCGTTGAGGTGGAGGCCGCTCTTCATAAGAATGAAGCCTACGGCCGCCTAGGGCGTGGAACAATGTGTCTATGGCAATGCGTGAAGAGTGTAAGCACTTCCAAAGCCGAACCTACAAATCGGGCGAGGTTGCGAGATTCTGCGTGCTCGGTCGCGCCCCGGACCAGCCGTGGTCGTGTCCGGAGAACTGTGTTACTTACGAGCGTCGATACGTGGACATTGGTTGGTCGCACGGCACTCTCGTCGACAAGCCCGTCGAAGCGCCACCCTCAGACGTCCCCTTAGATCATCGTCGCGAATTGTTGGATTCAGCCAGCGACATCGTGAACGCTGTGGCGCCAAAATTGATCGACGAACGCCGACGACAGGTCGAAGAAGAAGCGAAGAAGAATCGCCGCGCCTGGAAGTTCTGGCAGCGTTAGTCGCCGCGAAAGACCGGCGTACGCCGTTCAAGGAACGCGGTCATCGCTTCTTTGAGATCGTTACTCTGTAAGTACATCGTGTTCCACCGAGCAACAAATTCGAGACCCTCGGCGATGGTATGTCCGTCGTTGGCCGCCAACACCGCCTTGGTGCCACGTACGGCGATCGGGGAATTAGCGGCGATCTCATTGGCGAGTTCCAGAGCCGCCACGACGACATCGTCGGCGTCTTGTCCGTGCACTGAGTTCACGAGTCCGATTTCGGCGGCGCGCCGTGCGTCGATGTCCTTGCCCGTGTAAGCCAGCTCGGCCATATGACCGGCGCTGACGATTTTAGGTAAGCGTTGAAGTGTGCCGAGATCGGCGACGATGGCGACTTTGGCTTCACGAATTGAGTACGTCGCGTTACCCGCGGAAAGTCGTATGTCACACGCACTGATGAGATCGACGCCACCGCCGATGCAGTAACCGTGGACCGCGGCGATGACGGGAATCTCCAAGTCGGCGATTGCCGTGAGGGACTGTTGCATGGTGCGCACCGCTTGGTAGGTTCGTGCGTTCGCCGTGGCTTTGGACGCGTCGCTGGCGCCAGCGATGAAACCCCCACCGAACTCTTTGAGGTCGAGTCCTACCGTGAAGTGCGGGCCCTTCGCGGCGATGACGAGCACGCGAATGGCGTCGTTAGAAGCGACCGCTTTTGCGGCCAAGGGAAGATCACGCCATAACGCACTACCTAAGGCGTTGCGCGCTTCGGGGCGATCGAGCCATAGTGTCGCGACGTGGCCCGTCGCCTCGAGAGTAAGAACCTCCGATGAAAAGTCCACGTCGCCCCTTCGAACAAAGGTTCAGCCTACGTCGCACCCGTAGGGGAGTTGCCCGAGACCGGTACACTGCCTGAGTCCTTCTTCCCTATGAACACCTTCGCTGAGTCAGCCTCTACTTATATTGACGGTCGGCCTGACGCGGCCGCACGACGTCAGGCGTGGTCGGTCTTTGAGTCGGTGGGACTTCCGACGACGAGTGACGAAGTGTGGCGCTACGCGCCTTTGGGTGACCTGCGCCTCGAGCGATTCCACGTCCCAAGTACTCCTGAGTCAAGGCCCGATTCGGCCTTCGCTACGCAACTGTGTCAGCGAGCTGGATTAGTAATACGCGTCGTCGACGGCTTCTGTGTCAGTACGGGCGAGGTCGTCGAAGGTGTCAGTGTCGAGATCGATGAAGCCAACGAGTCCCTAGCCGGAGGGTCGTTGCTGGAACGCTACGAGAGTGACACCTTTGCACTGCTGAACGCCGCGCTCGCGCCAGCGGCCACCGTTATTCGCGTCGCCGCGAACGTCAACCTCGCCCAACCCATCGTGGTGTTGAACGAGTCCAGTGCCGGCGCGTCGTTTCCACGAACCCAGATCGTCGTTGGACGTGGCGCGAGCGTGACGGTCGTTGAATACTTCGAAGGTGGTGGCGACGCGCTGGTCGTTCCGGTAAGTGAGTACCAAGTCGACGACAACGCGTCACTGCAGTTGATTACCTATCAGCGCCTCGACGCCTCCGCGTGGCACGTGGCACGCACGACGGGACTCTTGGCCCGCGACGCGCGACTTCACCAGGCGGTGGTGGGTCTTGGCGCACACTACGACCGCTCACGCAACGACGCTGAGTTACTTGGCGCTGGTGCGTCCAATGAACTTCGTACGACGTTTCTCGGTTCGGGCGATCAGGTTCACGACTTTCGAACGCGCCAGTACCACGTCGCGCCTCGAACGACGTCCACGTTGCTCTCCAAGGGCGCCGTGGCCGATCGGTCGCGTTCGGTCTACACGGGCCTCATCGAGATTGAAAAGGGTGCGAAACGAACCGACGCGCGCCAGACCAACCACAATCTCTTGCTGTCGCCCTTGGCGCACGCCGACAGCGTTCCCAACCTCGATATCAGGGAAAACGACGTCATGTGCGCCCACGCTTCGAGCGTGGGTCCGCTCGATGAACTGCAGCGTTGGTACTTAGAGTCTCGCGGCGTGAGCCGTGACGACGCGCAACGCCTCTTGATTCAAGGTTTTTTCTTCGAGATGCTTTCTGCGTTGCCGAGCGAACTGGCCGAACTGGTGGAGAGCGACATTGCATCAGTATTGGCGAACGTCGCGGTCGTGACCTCGTGACGATGATCGACATAGGTACATTGAGCGACTTCGAGCAGGGGATTCCGCGCCAACTACACGTCGGTGGTCGAGTTCTCGTGGCCGTACGCATTGACGAGACGGTCTACGTCTTGAACGATCGGTGCAGTCACGAAGAGTTCAGCCTGGCCGAGGGTGAGGTTGACGTGGACACGGCCGAGATTGAGTGCGCGCGCCACGGGGCCATGTTCCGTCTGAGTGACGGCGTGCCGGTCTCACTGCCCGCGACGCGACCGGTGCAGCACTACGACGTCAAGGAAAACAACGGACGTCTCGAAGTGGTCGTGCCATGACCTCGACACTAAAGATCGAGGGACTCCGGGTCGAAGTTGGAGGCAAAGAGGTCCTCAAGGGCTTCAACCTCACCATGAAATCGGGCGAAGTTCACGCGATCATGGGGCCGAACGGCTCTGGTAAGTCCACGTTGGCGCACGCTTTGACCGGTCACCCGGGGTACCGGGTACTTGACGGTTCGCTGACCATCGACGACGTCGAACTCTTGAAGATGACGCCCACCGAGCGAGCACGTCACGGACTGATGCTGGTCCTCCAACAGCCCTTCGAGATTCCCGGTGTTCGTTCCTTTGATCTCCTCGAGGCCGCAGGTGCCGACCCGGCCACGCTGCGCGCTCGCATGCTCGAAGAGGCCGCGCGCATTGAACTACGCCCGGAGATTCTCGACCGGTTCGTCAACGTGGACCTCTCGGGAGGTGAGCGCAAACGCGCCGAGATGGTTCAGCTCGGCGTACTACGTCCTAAGTTCGCCGTACTCGACGAGATCGACTCGGGGCTCGACGTCGACGCACTCGACGCCGTCGCGAAACGTCTTGTGGGAGCGACCACCGAGTGGAACTGCGGCGTGTTGGCCATCACTCACTTTCGCCGCCTGCTCTTAGAACTTACGCCGACGATGATTCACGTCGTGCACGATGGGCGCGTCGTCGCAACCGGTGGTCCCGAACTTGCCGTCACCTTGGAACGCGAAGGATACGAGGTATTCCGTGGTGCGTAATCGTGAATTAAAGAACGCCGCTTGACCCAGTAACCTTGCCGAATGGCTCGAGGACGTGACAACACTCCTGACGAGCCAACATCTGGTCGCGGGTCAGCTTCAAAGAGGGACCTAGCTAATCAACATCGCTTAATGGCGCTCGGCGACGCCGTCGATGAGCAGAGCGGTACGAAGGGCAAGCGCCGCAAACCCCGTAAGACCCGTCGCCGTCGAGTGGGTCGAAACTTCGCCATAGCGGGCATCGCAGTGGTAGTCCTGATAGTCGGCGTCGTGGGCGGCGTGTACTTCTACGCGACCTGGCGATTCGATCAAATCCACAAAATCACGGTGGTGGGCGAGGGTCCGAAACCAATAGCGGGCAAGCCCTTCAACATTCTGATGATCGGATCGGACTCACGAGCGGGTCTGACGGGACTCGTGGCCAGGCAGTCGGGTGCGGGCACGGGCGGTGTCGCTGGACAACGTAGTGACAGCGTCAAGATCGTTCACGTTGACCCCAATGCCGGGACAATCTCGATCGTTTCAATACCTCGTGACACGATGGTGACGTTGTTAGCCAATCAGTCGCTGTACGGCAAGTACAACCGCATCAACGTTAACTTTGGTAAGGGACCATCACTTCTCGCTCAGACCATCACGGCGAACTTTGGCATAACGATCAATCAGACAATTGTGGTGAGTTTCGCGGGCCTCATCAACGCCGCGGACGCGCTCGGCGGCGTCTACCTCGATTTCCGCTATCCCTCGTGGGACCCTGAATCTGGTCTTCGTATACTGCATCCCGGCTGTCAACTCGTGCAGGGCTTTCAAGTCCTAGCGCTCTCGAGAAGCCGCCACTTTTACTACAACACCAGCGGCGCCAAGGTGTTTCCGCACCTTACGGACACCTACAGCCAGTTAGTGAATCTTGGGTGGCAGTACGACGGTTCGAGTGACTTTGGGCGAATTATTCGTCAGGATGCTTTTCTTCGAGCAATGGTGGATGGAGCCAAAAAACTTTACAATCCCTTGACGCTGAACTCGTTTCTCTCGGCGCTGCCCCAAGGCATCAGCTTGGACAGTAACTTCAGCCTGCGTGAACTGGTGGGTCTAGCGGTGCGCTTTCACTCCATTAACACCAACGCCATTCAGACCTGGACGTTGCCGAACTACGCAGTGAACAACGTCGGAACGCTCGGCGACGTGCTCTTCGTTCAACAGCCCGCGGCGCAGCAGATGCTCGTGAATATCTTCGGTAGTGGCCTCACCGCGCCAGCGGACCCGCCGCCAAATTCAGCCCTACAGTCGCTGCCGCCGCCCGTGGTCACCACGACGACGTCAACGGTATCAACAACAACGACGCTGGCGAGTAAGAAGAAGAGTACGACGACTACGCCGACTTCGACGACCACGCTGAATCCAACATTGGCCCAGCCGGTCTTCGATCCGACGCCCTGTACGCCGAGCTAGTCAGCGATCTCTTCGAGGCCCTGACGCAGCGTGTTCCACGCCAACACCGCGCACTTGATGCGAACGGGAAATTTCACGACGCCCTGTAAGGCAGCGAGCTCGCCCAAAGTGCGCAGATCAACTTCGTCATCGTGTTCGGTGTCTTTGGACAGCGTGGTCTCATGGGCCGTCATGAGTTGCTTAAACGTGTCGATAGTTGCTTGGACCTGCTCGATTGGTTTGCCCTTGACGGCGGAACCCATAAGCGACGACGAGGACTGAGAAATCGAACAACCGTGGCCGGTCATCTTGATGTCTTTCAAGACCCCGTCCTCAACGTCGAGATAGACCGTCACTTCATCACCGCAGAGCGGATTGAATCCTTCGACCTTGTGCGCCGGGGGAGTAGGTAGTTCCCCTCGATTACGCGGTGAACGGTAGTGATCGAGGATGATTTCGCGGTAGAGGTCTTCGAGGTTGGCCATTGTTTAGCCGAACATTTTGAGGGCTGATTCGAGCGCCTCGAGGAGTACGTCGGTGTCCTTGGTCATCGAGTACGGGCCAAAGGACGCTCTCGCGGTCGCTGAGAGATTGAACCGCTTCATGAGCGGCTTCGCGCAGTGGTGCCCGGGTCGCACGCAGACGCCGAACTGATCGAGCACCTGGGCGACGTCGTGGGGGTGCACGCCTTGAACGTCGAGACTGATGACGCCGCCGCGATTGGTGTTGCTTGGTCCAATGACTCGAACCCGTCCATCAAACGTCGACTCCAAACGAGTCAACGCATCGCCGGTGAGTTCTTCGTCGTGTGCGGCCACGTTCTCCATGCCCAGTCCTTCGAGGTAGCGCACCGCGGCGAAGAGTCCCACCGCCTCGGCGATAGGCGGCGTACCGGCCTCGAAGCGGGCGACGCCCTTGGCCGGGGTGAAGCCGTCGACGCGTACGTCGGCGATCATGCCGCCACCGCCCAGAAATGGCGGCATCGTGTCCAAAACACGTTGACGGGTCCACAACACGCCAATACCCGTGGGTCCGAGCATCTTGTGGCCAGAAAAGGCCATGAAGTCAATATCGAGATCGGTGACGTCGGTTAGTTCGTGCACTATGGACTGGGCGGCGTCGACCGCGACGAGCGCGCCAACGGCGTGCGCCGCCTGGGCAACGGCCTTTATTGGATTCTTCGTTCCGAGCACGTTTGACATGCTCGTAACCGAGAGGAGTTTTACGCCCTTCAACAACTCATCGAGATTCGTGAGATCGAGGCGAAAGTCGTCGGTGACCGGAATGAAGCGGACTTCGATGCCCGTGGTGTCTCTTAGTTGAAACCACGGGACGATGTTGGCGTGGTGCTCCATTTCCGAGAGCAACACCACGTCGCCAGCTTGGAGATTGGCCGCACCCCACGACTTCGCGAGCAGATTGAGGGACTCGGTGGTGTTCTTGGTGAAGACCACTTCCTCCGCACCGCCGGGGGCGTTGATGAAGCGAGCAACGGCGGCGCGAGAACCTTCGTAGGCCTCGGTCGCTTCGTTGGCGGTCTGGTAGACGCCGCGGTGGACATTGGCGTGGCGCAGTTCGTAGTAGCGGCTCATCGCGCCAATGACGGCGCGGGGCTGGAGCGAGCTGGCGCCGGAGTCGAGGTAGGTAATGGTTCGCCCGTTCACGACGCGCGCGAGTAAGGGAATGTCCGCGCGAACCCGACTGGCGCTAAAGCTGGTCACGCGCTGACCGGTCGCCACGCGTCGTAGCCGTCGTGGTCGATCTCCGTGGCGAGCTCGGGGCCGCCCGAGTGGACAATTTGACCGTCTACGAGGACGTGCACGTAGTCGGGTTGAATCTCGTCGAGGAGTTTGACGTAGTGCGTCACCACGACGGCACCCATCGTGGGGTGTTGTTCACGCACGGTGCTGACGCCCTTGGCGACCACGCGTAGTGCGTCGATGTCGAGTCCCGAGTCGGTCTCGTCAAGTAGGGCCAGTACTGGTTCGAGGAGCGCCATCTGCAGGACCTCGTTGCGCTTTCGCTCACCGCCCGAAAAGCCGTCGTTGAGGTGTCGCTCGGCGAAGGCGCTGTCGATACCGAGACGGTCCATCCACTCGGCGAGATCGAGGCGGACCTCGAGCACGCTCAACTCCTCGAGGCCCTTACGCGCGGCGATGGCTTGACGCAGAAACTGAATGACCGAGACGCCACTGATCGCTTCGGGGTACTGGAAGGCGAGAAAGATGCCAGCCCGCGCGCGTTGGTCGGGTGTCCAGGCGCCGATGTTCTCTCCGTGGAGCAGAATCTCGCCGCCGGTCACGGTGTAACCGGGGTGACCCATAATGACGCTCGCCATCGTGGACTTACCCGCGCCGTTGGGGCCCATGAGGGCGTGGACTTCGCCCTCGTTCACCAAGAGGTCAACGCCACGAAGAATCGGGGCGCCTTCGGCCTCCGCGTGGAGATTTCGTAGCTCTAAGAGTGGTTTTGGCACGCAGTGAGCCTACTGGCGAAGCGGGAAATCACTACTTTTAACTACCAGCCGCGCCGCACCCACTCATCGAGGTGAGGACGCTCGTCGCCAATCGTTGACGGTGCGCCGTGGCCCGGCCAAATGGTCGTGTCGGCGTCGAACGTGCGAAAGAGTCGGTCTTCGATAGAAGTGATAATCGTCGAGAAATCGCCGATGTCCGACGCGGTGTTGCCGGGACCGCCCGGAAAGAGGGTGTCGCCGGTGAAGAGCATGGGCGTGTCCACGAGCGAGAAGCAGATACTGCCGGGCGTGTGACCGGGCGTGTGCACGGTACGAAGACGCAGGTCACCAATGGAGTGCTCGGTGTCGTCCTCTAGGAGATGGTCGTAACTCGGTAACATGCCGGCGTCTTCTTGACGCACCCACACGTCGATACCCGCCTCGCGGACTTGCTCGACGGCGCCGATGTGGTCCCAGTGCCCGTGTGTTTCGAGTACTGAAGTGACGCCCAGTCGTGTCGCCACCCTCAGTAATCGGTCGTGTTCGTTGGCCGCGTCGAGCAGCGTGGCCTCGCCCGTGCGCTTACAGCGCACGACGTAGACGTTGTTCTCGACGGGCCCCACGACGAAGCGGTGCACTTCAGCGCTGGCGTCTGACCAGACGAGTTCGACGTTGTCCACGTCCCTAGAATGGCACGAAAATGCTCCCCGTCCAGATTGACTAATCTCGACCTTGGCGCGCAGAGCGCCGGAGAAGATGAGGTCTCGTAATGAACTTTGGCTTTAGCGAAGAACAAGATGAGCTTCGCAAAATGGTTCGGCGCTTCCTAGAAGAGAAGTCACCCGAAAGCGAAGTTCGCCGCCTGATGGCGACCCCCGAGGGCTACGACCCAGCGGTCTGGGCCCAGATGGCGAACGAACTCGCCCTTCAGGGTCTGGGCATTCCCGAGGAGTTCGGAGGGCAGGGCTTTGGCCCGGTCGAGCTCTACGTGGTCTTCGAAGAGATGGGCGCCGCGCTGTTGTGTTCACCCTACTTTTCGACGGTGGCGCTGGCCGCGAACGCGCTGCTCTTCGTGGGCAACGACGCCGACAAGTCGGCGTACCTACCGGGCATTGCCTCGGGCGAGACGATCGCTACTGTTGCGTTAACTGACGACGCCGGAGGGTGGGACCTCAGTACTACGTCGACGACGGCCACTAGATCGGGTGAAGGCTTCGTGCTCGACGGTATTCGCAGCTACGTCACCGACGGCTCGACCGCGAACCTGATCTTGGTCCCCGCAATGACCGCCAAGGGCCTCTCGCTCTTCGCCGTCGCCGGTGACGCGAAGGGTCTAACGCGTGAGTCGCTCTCGACAATGGATCAGACCCGCAAACAGAGCCGTCTCGAGTTCAAGGGCACGATCGCCAAACTCGTGGGTGAAGAGGGCGGCGCGCTGGCGGGCCTCGACGCCACGCTGCAGGTGGCCGCAGCGGCACTAGCGGCCGAACAGGTTGGTGGCGCGCAGCGTGTCCTGGACGCGTCGGTTGAGTACGCGAAGACTCGCGTGCAGTTCGGACGTCCCATCGGCTCATTCCAGGCCATCAAGCACAAGTGTGCCGATATGTTGCTCGACGTGGAGTCGGCGAAATCAGCGGCGTACTACGCGGCCTGGTCCGCTCAGGAGCTCAGTGACGAATTGCCCATCGCGGCCAGCCTCGCAAAGTCGTTCTGTTCTGAGGCCTACTTTCACTGCGCCGCGGAGAATATTCAGATTCACGGCGGCATCGGCTTTACGTGGGAACACCCCGCGCACCTCTACTTCAAGCGCGCGAAGAGTTCGGAACTGTTCCTGGGTGACCCGGCGTATCACCGAGAACTTCTGGCGCAGCGTCTAGGCATCTAGTCTTCATGCTCGCTCACGAGCAACTCCAAAGCGGCAGTTCGCTGCTCGATCTACGAATTTGCACTTCCAACGCTCGACCCGTGGTCGGTCACGTCCTCGTCATCGTGCACGGACTTCCGCGTCTCGTTGGCATGGGACGTCAGGCGGCGGGACTGTTGCCCGAGCTCGCTGAACACGTCGCTAATGAGTCGGGTTGGAAAGTTGCGACGGGAACACTCAGCGGCGTGGGCGGCAGCACCGGCACGTTTTCTGCATCTCAGTGGCGCGCCGACCTCGGTGTGATTCTCGAGCGCGTCACCGAGGGAGAACAGAGAATCTCGCTCGCCGGCTTTGGTTTTGGCGGTTCCCTCGCACTCGCTGCGGCGGCCAACGACGACCGCGTTCGCGGCGTGGCGACCTTCGCCTCACCCGCGCACTTAGCCGCGTGGGCTGGTTCGGCGAAGGAGATACACCACGCGGTGCAGGTTGCGGGTGTCGTGGGCGACGAGAAGGATCTGCTGGCCCCGGACGATCTCTATAGGGACCTGCTCGCGATCGATCCGATGGGCGCGATTGCCACCCTGCCACCCCGTCGACTCTTGATCGGCCACGGAACCGACGACGTTGAAGTACCGGCTTCTGACGCGCGCGACTTACTCGCGGCGGCCGATGGACGAGCCGAGCTTCGTCTCATTCAAGGAGCTGGACACCAGCTACGCGCCGACCCGCGCATGGTGGCGACCTTGTTAGGTTGGCTCGATCGTCATCGTTGAGAGTGTTTCATCTAGTGCGCGGCGAATGTCTTTCGCCACTTCTTCGGGATTCGTTGCCTCGGTGAGCGCGCGCACCACCACGAAGTGACGTAAGCCGACTTTCACGAGATCGGCGACGTTGTTCGCGTTGACGCCTCCTGTCACAAAGACCGGGACGGAGCTGCGGGCTTGGCTTTCCACCGCGTAGTCAACGCCCGTGCCCTCGCGTCCGAGTTTGGTGGGGGTGGGCACGATCGGACCGGCGCTGAGGTACGTAACGTCGCGTCTCATCGCTTCGTCGAACTCGGCAGTCGAGTGCGTGGAGAGCCCGACGATGGCCCCCTCGCCAAGGATCTCTCGACAGTGTTCGACACTGACGTCGTCTTGGCCGACGTGCACCCCGTCGGCACCGGCGTCGAGGGCGAGCTCGGGTGAGTCGTTCATGACAAAGGGCACGTTAAATTCGTGACAGATCGGCAGCATAAGACGGGCCAGGTTGAGCTGGCGCGACGCTGGCGCGTGCTTTTCTCGCAGTTGGACCACGTCGACACCTCCTCGCAGCACCGCCGGCAGAAAATCGGCCATATCGTCACGTGCGGGAACACAGAGGTAGAGACGTCGCGTAGAGAGGTCGAACACGTCGCCCACTCTAGAAGTTCTCGACTTGTGTCCCGTCGCCGCAACGAGGTGGTGCAGAATAGGACTATGCAGATTCCCGCCAAAGCCGAGTACGCCATTCGTGCGCTCTTGACCCTGGCGGCGAGCGACGTCTCAGTGAGCGCCGACCACCTCGCCCACGAGCAGGCCCTACCGGCCAAATTCCTCGGTGCCATCCTCTCGGACCTTCGTCGCGGGGGACTAGTGACGAGTCAACGCGGCCCCGAAGGCGGCTTCAAGTTGGCTCGAGACCCCGATCAGATCACGATCGCCGACATTCTGCGCGTGGTCAGTGGACCGATGGCCGGCGTGAGGGGCATGCGTCCAGAGACGCTCGAGTACGAAGGCGAAGCCACGCACCTAGGCGACGTGTGGGTGGCGGTGCGAGGTGCGCTTCGCGAAGTGCTCGAACACGTGACGTTGGGTCAAGTACTTCGCGGCGATCTTCCCGAGTCGGTGACGAGATTTACCAATGACCCCGACGCTTGGATCACTCGGATCATATGAATCGAATTCATACCGACGGCGCCTGCCGCGGTAACCCTGGACCGGGTGGCTGGGCGTGGGCGAGCGGAACTGACGAGTACGCGAGCGGCGCGGCGGCGCACACCACGAATCAGCGAATGGAAGTGCTCGCGGTGATCGAGGCTCTGAGGGATCATCCAGATGGTCCGATCGAGATCGTGAGTGATTCGAACTACGTGGTGAAATGTTTTCACGATGCGTGGTACGTGGGTTGGCGGCGGCGAGGCTGGAAGAACTCCAAGGGCGAACCGGTGGCGAACCGTGATCTCTGGGAGGCGTTGTTGCCTTTGGCCCTCGAGAGTGGGCGCGAGGTGACGTTCTCGAAAGTGAAAGGTCATTCGGGTGATCGAATGAATGACTTCGTGGACGAACTCGCTACCCGGGCCGCGGACGTGCAGCGCGGCCAGCATTCCTAGTCGTGTCCTAGCTAAAGCACAAAAACATTAGGATTTCCTCCGGGGGATGTCGCTGTTCTACCGAAGGGAAAGTTGTGGTTAACGAGGTCCAGCAGTTCGATGTCGTCGTAATCGGAGGAGGACCTGGTGGTTACGCCGCGGCCCTCTACGGCGCCTCCGCCGGTCTCAACATCGCCATTATCGAACGCGACAAGGTCGGTGGCACTTGCCTGCACCGCGGCTGCGTGCCCGCTAAGGAGTTCCTCGAAACCGCGCACGTTCGTCGAACGGTTGAACACTCTTCGAACTTTGGCATTAGCCATACCGGCGTGTCGGTGGACTTTGCGGTCAGCCAGGCTCGCAAGAATGAGATAGTCGATCGACTCTACAAGGGCCTCTCGGGGCTATTGAAGGGGCGAAAGGTGACTATCTTCGAAGGCACCGGTCAGCTACAAAGTGACCTGAGCGTCACAATCTCTGAGGGCGCGGACACCGGCGTCATTGCCAAGGGTACCAACGTCATTCTCGCCGCCGGTTCGGTGCCGCGTACGTTGCCCGGTTTTGATGTCGACGGAAAGATCGTCGTCACCTCGGATGAGTTTCTTGATCTCAGCGAACTGCCGGCAACGGCGACCGTCATTGGCGGTGGCGCGATCGGCTGTGAGTTCGCGTCACTCCTCGCGGACATGGGAACTAAGGTCACCATTCTTGAGGGACTGCCCTCCATCTTGGCGGGCTGTGACAGCGAAGTCGCCAGTGTGGTGCAGCGCTCGTTTAAAAAGCGCGGCATTGAGATACGCGTCGGCGTCAAGATCACGGGCCACGCGCCAAAGAATGGTGCTACCACGATTGCGATGGAGGGCGAAGAGTCCGTCGTCACGGACATGGTGGTGATGTCCGTTGGACGTCGTCCGCGCACCGAGGGCCTGTTAGGTGACGACACGAAAGTTCAACTCGACGAGCGGGGCTTCGTTGTCGCCGACAGCTATCAGCGAACCGGCAACCCCAACGTTTTCGCGGTGGGTGACGTGGTGGCCAATTCGCCCCAACTCGCGCACGTCGGTTTCGCCGAGGCGATTGTCGCTATTAAGTCGATACTCGGTGAGTTCGTGGTACCGGTCGACTACGACCGAGTTCCCTGGGCCATCTACTCCAATCCCGAAGTGGCGTTCTGTGGTCTCACCGAAGCGTCGGCCAAGGAGAAGGGCTACGACGTGGTCGTGAAGAAGGACCCCTTTGGCGGTAACAGTCGGGCGCAGATCATTGGGGACACTGAAGGTGTTGTCAAAGTCATCGCCGAGAAGCGCGCTGACGGCACGGCTGGCCAGATTCTCGGTGTCCACATGGCCGGCCCGTGGGTCACCGAACAACTCGGCGCTGGCTACTTCGCCGTGAACTGGGAGGCGACCGCCGAAGAGGCCGCCGCTCTCATTCAGCCGCACCCTTCGCTATCCGAGACCTTTGGCGAAACGCTGCTCGCGTTGGCCGGAAGAGGTCTTCACGTTGGCTGACGTCACGCTCCCGAGTTTGGGTGAGTCGGTCACCGAGGGAATCATCACGCAGTGGTTCAAAAAGGTCGGCGACGCGGTCGCGCGCGACGAACCGCTTTTTGAGGTTTCCACGGACAAGGTCGACTCCGAGATGCCGTCCCCGGCGGCAGGTGTCCTCACCGAGATTCTCGCCCACGAAGGTGACACCGTCCAGACCGGTTCTCGTGTAGCAGTTATCGACGACTCAGCCTCGGCCGCAGTTCTGTCGGCGCCGGAGATCAGCGAAGCGCTGACGGCACCGGTTTCGCCAACGCCGCCAACGCCGCCAACGCCGCTAAGTGTCCCAGCGCCAGCGCCCTCGCCAGTGGTTACGGCGAATGGTGTCGTCGTCTCGCCCGTCGTGCGGCGAATCCTCTCTGACGGTGGCGTAGAACCATCGACACTTCAAGGCACCGGTCCCGGCGGGGCAATAACGCGTCGCGACGCGGAGCGCGCCGTGGCGCAGGGTCCAACGGAAGAGATCGTTGTTCCCCTTAGTAACGGGCGCCGACGCATGGGCCAGCACATGTCGGTCTCCAGTCAAAACACGCCGCACGGATTCGTCGCTATCGAAGTCGACGGCGCGATCTTTGACGAGCTCGAAGCGCTCGGACGCGTCACTCGTGACGGTGTGTCGATTAGTGACGAGATGGTCGTCAGTTTGGCGGCTGTTCGCGCGCTCGCCGAGTTTGAGTTCCTTAACGCCACCTACGCGGGTGACGAGTTCACGCTTCACCGCACCGTGAATCTGGGTGTCGTGCGCGCGGTGGCCGACGACGGGATGCTGGTGCCGGTGGTCCACGCGGCGGCGGGCCTGACGTTACGGGCTTTAGCGCGCCGAGTGAATGAACTCGACGAACGCGTCGCGTCGCGCCAGTTGACGACGGATGATTTAATGGGCGGAACGTTCACCATTGCGGGCTCACCGAGTGAACACACGCTGTGGACGGCGCCGATCATCATCCAACCTGAGGTGGCAATACTCTCGATGGGCGCCGTACGGCTCGCGCCCGTCGTCACCGTGAGAGACGGTGCCACGACGGTCGACGTTGGCCGGCGCGTGGTGCTGGGACTCTCTTTCGACCACCGAGTCTGTGAGCCCGTAGGCGCGGCGAGCTACCTTGAACGGGTGGCCGAGCTGCTCGCTGGAATGGATCTCGAGAGCGAGCGATAGATGCTCCGACGACGTCACCTGGGGCGGGTCTCCTTCGCTGAAGCGAATGACTTTCAGCGCGCACTCCTTCAAGCGAGCGATGACTACGTGTTGTTGTTCGAGCATCCTCCGACCTACACCAAAGGCGTTCGAACGCTGGAGGAGAACTTCCTCATCGATCCCTCACTGTTAAACGCGGTGGTCGTTGACGCCGATCGCGGCGGTGACGTTACCTATCACGCGCCCGGCCAAGTCGTTGCCTGGGCCATCGTGAACGTGGACGACGATCCGGCCGCCGGCAAAGCGCACGTCCACCGACTCGAAGACGCGGTGATCGCGACCGTGCGCCGTTCTGATTCCGACGGGCGGCTCGGTGTCGTTGACCGTCTCGAGGGCTACCCCGGTGTCTGGGCGGATACCCAGGGTGTCCCCAAGAAGATCGCCGCCGTGGGCGTGCGGACCGAACGTAACGAAGCGGGCCAGCGGCGGACCTTGCACGGCGTGGCGCTCAACGTCGAAATCGACCTCGAAGGATTTAAGGCCATCGTTCCCTGCGGCATTCCCGATAAGCCCGTCGCGTCACTCCAGTCGCTCGGACTCTCTATTACGACGCTCGACGTTGAGACAATCCTGGGTGAAGAGTTAGAAAGGGTGCTCGGTGGCAACGCACGGATCGCTCGCGTTGATCGCAGTGAGGCGACGCTGTCGAACGAGCGTCCCCTTATGCGACGGCTCAGAAAGGCCGGTGTCGATCCAGACGCGGGCCTTTCCATCAACACGCGCAAACCTGAGTGGCTGCGTATCGAAGCGCACATGGGTAGCGAGTTTCAGTCACTCCGCAAACTGACCGAGGACTTACGGCTCGTGACCGTCTGCGAAGAAGCGGGCTGTCCGAATATCTTTGAGTGCTGGTCCGCCGGTACCGCGACGTTCATGGTGAACGGTGAGCGTTGCACGAGGGCGTGTGGTTTCTGCCTTGTCGACACGAGTAAGCCCTTGCCCCTTGATCCCACCGAGCCGGAGCGTGTCGCCGAGGCCGTCGTTCGACTCAACTTGGCGCACGCCGTGATTACCTGCGTGGCCCGCGACGACCTCGATGACGGGGGCGCGGGCGCCATCGCCTTAAGCGTCCGCGCGATTCGCCAGCGATCGCCCGGTACCAACGTCGAGGTTTTGACGAGCGACTTAAGGGGCGACCCCGACGCCCTGCAACTGATTATCGACGCGCGACCCGACGTGATGAATCACAATATTGAGACGGTGGCGAGACTCCAGCGCGCCGTACGTCCGAGCGCCGGTTATCTTCGCTCGCTCACGGTGCTCGCGCGAAGTGCGCGCGCGGGACTCACGACGAAGTCGGGAATGATGGTCGGTCTCGGTGAGACCGTTGACGAAGTCGAAGAAGCGATGGCTGATCTCGCGGCGGTAGGTGTGCAGATTGTCACCATTGGTCAGTACCTTCGTCCTACCGCGCGACACTTACCGGTTGCGCGCTTTTGGGAGCCGGCAGAGTTCGACGACCTCGCCGAGCGCGGTCGTCGTCTGGGGCTACGTCACGTGCAGTCGTCGCCACTCACGCGATCGAGTTACCACGCGCGTGAAGCGCTCGGCGAAGCAACACCGGTCACCGCACCAGCACTACGCCACTGAAGCGACGCCTAGGTAACTACTCCTAGGCGACGAAGTACTTGGCCTTGGGGTGGTGGCAGACGATGGCGTCCGTGGTCTGCTCGGGGTGCAGTTGAAAACCTTCCGACACCGAAACACCGATGCGCTCTGATTCGAGGAGGGTGGCGACCTTGGCGTTGTCCGTTAAGTCTGGGCACGCGGGGTAGCCCCAGGAGTAGCGTCCGCCGCGGTACTGCTGGCGAAACAGCCCGGTCAGGGTTGGTCCGTCTTCCTGCACGAAGCCCAACTCTTCGCGGATGCGCTTATGCCAAAGTTCCGCTAGTGCTTCGGCCATTTCGACACCCAGTCCGTGGAGCATGAGGTAGTCGGTGTAGCGGTTCTCTGAGAAGAGCTGGTGGGCGCGCTCGGAGATGCGACTGCCCATGGTAACGAGCATGAAGCTGGCATAGTCGAGTTCAGGGCTTTCGTTGGATCGAAAGAAGTCGGCGATGCAGAGGTTCGGTGCGTCTTTTTGCCGAGGGAAGTGGAATCGAGTGGCTTCACGTTCGCGCGATTCATCGCTATAGACGACGAGGTCGTTTCCGTCAGCGGCCGCAGGAAAGTGTCCCCACACGACCTGGGGGACGAGGAGGTCCTCCTCGATGGCGATGCTTAACTGCTCGCGCAGTGTTGCGCTGACGCGCACTTTGAACGTCGCGTCATCCTCGCCGTTCTCGGGCCGAAAGCCCCATTGATTGCGAAACAGAGCGGTGAGGTTCAAAAACTCACTGATCTCGTCAATCGACATACCCTTCGCCACGCGACTACCGATGAAGGGCGGGGTGAAGAGGGGATTGTCCTCTTCCACATCGGGACTTCGACGGGGCAACGTGAGATCGGGCTCTGGTGAGGGGTCGCGGAACCGGCGCTGCACGTTCTTCTTCGAAAGCTCGCGCCCAAAGTTCGGGTCGTCAGGGCCGCCCCGTCGAATATCACCGAGCTGGTCGAGTACTCTCAGTCCTTCGAAGGCGTCTTTGCCATAAAAGAGTCGACCGGCGTAGACCTCGCGCAAGTCGCGCTCAACGTACGTGCGCGTAAGGGCCGCACCGCCGAGCAACACCGGAACTTCGGACATGGATCGCTCATTCATAATCTCGAGGTTCTCGCGCATGATGAGAGTGGACTTGACCAAAAGTCCACTCATGCCCAGTGCGTCGGCCTTGTGTTCTTCCACGGCGCTCAGCATCTCGTTCACGCCGACTTTGATGCCGAGGTTGATGACCTCGTAGCCGTTATTGGTCAAGATAATGTCCACGAGGTTCTTACCGATGTCGTGCACGTCGCCCTTGACGGTAGCGAGTACGACCCGTCCTCGTCCACCTTGATCGTTCTTCTCCATCAATGGTTCGAGGAACGACACGGCCGACTTCATGGTTTCCGCGCTCTGTAACACAAAAGGAAGTTGCATTTCGCCACTGGCGAAGAGGTCGCCAACGACGCGCATACCGTCTAAGAGGATGTCGTTCACGATGTCGAGGGGCTTGGCGCCTTCGGCCATTGCCGCGTCGAGATCGTTCTCCAGACCCACACGGGCGCCGTCGATTATGCGGCGCTTCAATCGTTCGTTGAGGGGTAGGTCGTCCAGCGACGGCCCCGAGTCGTCGGAAGTCTTCACGCCCTCAAAGAGACGCAGTAACTCACTCAGCGGGTCGTAGTCGTCGCGTCGGCGGTCGTAAATCAGGTCGAGACAGACCTGACGCGCTTCGTCATCGATTCGGTGCAAAGGGAGAATCTTGGACGCGTGGACAATGGCGGCGTCGAGCCCGGCCTCGGCCGCTTCGTGAAGAAAGACGCTGTTCAGCACCTGACGAGCTGCGGGATTAAGACCGAAGGAAATATTCGAGAGTCCGAGGATCGTTCGCACGCCGGGCATCTCGGCTTTGATCCGAGCGATCGCCTCGAGCGTCTCAATGCCGTCACGACGTGAGTCAATCATGCCCGTCGAGAGCGGGAGCGCCAAGGTATCAATGAAGATGTCGTGGTGATCGAGTCCGTAGCGCGTTACCGCGAGCTCCGTTATGGCCTTGGCGGCACGCACCTTCCACTCGGCCGTTCGCGCCTGGCCCTCTTCGTCGATGCACGTCGCCACGATCGCCGCACCGAATTCGGCCGCCAGTGACAGAAAGCTGTCCAGACGAGTACCGGGAGCGTCTCCTTCTTCGAGGTTGACGGAGTTGAGGAGAGGTTTCCCACCGAGCCACGTGAGCGCTTGACGAGCGACGGGCGCTTCGGTGGTGTCGATCATCACGGGCACCGATGATTGTGTCGCGAGACGACTCATGAGTTCGTTCATGTCACTCACGCCGTCGGCGCCGGTGTAGTCAACGCAGACATCCAGGATGTGTGCGCCTTCCTTGATCTGCTCGCGTCCGATCTCGACGCACGAGTCCCAGTCGCCCTCGAGCATGGCGTCGCGGAACTTCTTCGAGCCATTCGCGTTCGTCCGCTCACCAATGAGCAGGACCGATCGGTCTTGTTGATAGCTGACGGGCGCGTAGATCGACGCGACGCCGTGATCGACGACGGGCGATCGCTTGGCGGCGCTGAGTGGTCGAACGGTTTCGATGACGCGTGCGAGATGCTCCGGCGTCGTGCCACAGCACCCGCCGATCACCTGGACGCCGTACTCGGTGACGAACTTGGCGAGGTGTTCGGCGAGCGCGTCGGGCGTCAGGTCGTAGAACATTTTGCCATCGACCACGCTCGGCAGTCCCGCGTTAGGCATACACGAGAGCGCGAGCGACGCGTTGTCCGAGAGCGTGCGAAGTGGTTCGTACATCTCCACGGGTCCGATAGCGCAGTTGAGTCCAATGACGTCGATACCCAGGGGTGACAGCGCCGTGATGGCCGCACCAATTTCCGTGCCGGGCAACATGCGACCCGTGAGTTCAATCGTTACTTGCACTTGGATTGGTACGACGCGACCGTGACGAGCCATCGCTCGATGACAGGCGGCGATGGCGGCCTTGCCCGAGAGGAGGTCGAACATCGTCTCGATGAGCAAGAGATCCACGCCGCCCTCTAAGAGTCCGTACGCCAACTCTTCGTAGCTCGCGGAGAGAGCGTCGTAGGTGATCTGGCCGAGCGTCGGGAACTTCGTGCCCGGACCCATGGAGCCGGCGACGAACTTTGGTTCATTGGCACTCGCGTAGCTGTCGGCGACGCGCCGGGCAATCTGGGCGGAGGCGAGAGCGAGTTCGTGGGTGCGCTCGCCGATGCCGTATTCGTTCAGGACTACTGAAAACGTCCCAAAGGAGTCCGTCTCGATGGCGTCCACGCCCACGTCGAGGAACGATCGATGCAGCGACTCAAGGGCGTCGGGTTTGGTGACGGAGAGAACCTCGTTACAGCCCTCAAAGGAGGCGCCGCCAAAGTCGTCGGCGCTGAGCTGTTGGAGTTGGAGATTGGTGCCCGTCGCGCCGTCGTAGATAAGCACTCTCTGGGCTAGGGCCTTTAGATAGGGGTCGTCGGAACTCGGACGAGCAAAGGGCGGACGAAGGGTGGGCTCCATTGGTACTTCAGGTTACTGGTGATGCTGTCGTTCACTACGCTGACGACGTGAAGATTTACACGCGCGGCGGTGACGACGGCACCACGGGTCTCTACTTTGGTGGCCGCGTTGAGAAGAGTTCTGAGCCCATTGAAGTAAACGGTGCGGTCGACGAAGCGCAGGCCGTGCTCGGATGGTCTCGTTCACTTAGCGACGCGGGATCACGCTTGAACGAGCTCCTCATCGTGATCGAACGTGATCTCTGGGTGCTGATGGCCGAGGTTGCGACGCTGCCCACGAATCGGCACAAACTTGTGACGGAGAAGTCGCTGGTCTCCCAAGGCATGATTGACCGTCTCGAGAGCGAGATCGACGCACTCTCCTCTGAGATCGAGATGCCCAAAGAGTTCGTCGTGCCCGGGGAGACTCAGCTGTCCGCCGCGCTCGACGTCGCGCGCACGGTCATTCGTCGCGCGGAACGAATCGCCGTGGGTTACCCTCTAGAAGACTCGCTCGTCAATCCTTACCTCAATCGACTGAGCGACCTCGTGTGGACGATGGCTCGCTGGGCCGAAGGACCACAGCATCGAACCTCTCGCATTCACGACTAACAAAGGCACTCCATGGCTCGTACTGCTCGTATCACGTCATTGAAGGAAGCGCTCGCCCAGACGACCATTGGCGTCGTGGTGATCTTCAACGACGACGTTGGGATCGTGAGCGACGCGATACCGGCCAGTCTCGCGGGCGTGGAGATTCCGCGAACGTTGAGCAAAGAGTGGTGCAAGCAACAAGGCCTCAAGGACGAGGCCGGTAGTTACGTCGTGTTGCGATCGATGTCGGGACCCAACGTCGCTTTTCTCTCTCTCGGCTCAGACATCTCGATCGTTCAGAACTTTCGACTCTTGGGGGCCGGGGCGCTTCGTGCCGCGGGCGAAGGTTCCATCGCGGTTCTCTTGGCCACCGACGAGTTGAGCGACCCTGCTCAAGCGGCCCAAGCACTCGTTGAGGGAGCGCTGATCTCCTCGTACAACTTTAAGAACAGCGTCGGTGACGCCACGCTCGACGTCGTGCCTTTGGGCGTGCCGCTACCGTCGGTGTCGGTACACGACGACATCACTAAAGGTGTCGAGCGCGGGGTCACGATCGCGAGCGCGGTCAACTGGGCGAAGTTTCTCATCGACTCGCCGGCCGGCTTTCTTCCGCCCAAGGAGCTCGCCAGGGCCATCAATGAGCGTCTCGAAAAGGACGCGCACGTCAAGGTGGATATTTGGACTGAGTCCAAGATTAAAGAGGAGCGTCTCGGTGGACTACTCGGCGTGGGACAAGGTTCCGCCCAGCCAACGCGACTGGTGTACGCGACCTACGACCCCGCTCCGGGCACCGAACTACCGCACGTCGCGCTCGTCGGTAAGGGCGTGACCTTTGACTCGGGAGGACTGTCCATTAAGTCCGGCGAGGGCATGATGACGATGAAGACCGACATGTCGGGCGCCGCGATTGTCATGTCCGTGCTTTCCATGGCGAGCCGATTGGCGCTCAACGTCAAGGTGACCGCCATTGCTCCCCTGACGGAGAATCTGCTCGGCGACAGAGCCACCAAGCCCGGAGACGTGCTCACGATTCGTAACGGCATGACCATTGAGGTGCTCAACACCGACGCCGAGGGTCGACTGATCTTGGCCGACGGCCTCAGCCTCGCCGTAGAGACGAACGCCGATACCATCATCGACGTCGCGACGTTGACCGGTGCGCAGAATGTTGCCCTCGGTGATGAGGTGGGCGCGATGTACGCCTCGACGGATGAACTCGCGTCATTGCTCGCAGCGGCCAGTGCCAGAAGCGGCGAAGCGCTGTGGCGTATGCCACTCGTGGACAGTTATGAGTCCCACATTGAATCAGATGTCGCGGACATGAAGAACATCGGCAAACCCCCTCGGGCCGGCTCCATCACCGCCGCGCTGTTACTTCGTCGCTTCACCAACGGCCGCTCGTGGGCGCATCTCGACATCGCGGGTCCGGGGCGGGCCGAAGCCGCGCGGGGCTACCAGACAAAGGGCGCGACGGCTTTTACGGCTCGCACCTTGGTTGAGTACCTCACGGCGTTAGCCGCGTCGACGGGCGTTTAAGGTTTCAGGCGTCGCACGCGCTCGCGACGAGAAGGTACGTCGCGCTCGAGTGACTTCGACGTGACGTCGCTCTCGTCGCCGTGGCCGATCAGAAGTGAACAAAAGAGTTCTTCGTCGTCGACGCCGGCCCAGCGCAGGACGGCTTCGTCATTTCGAAAGTTGCCCCAAATAGTGGCCTGCCAGCCGTGCTCTTCGATTAATAGCAACAACGCCATCGTCGCCATCGCCGCGTCGGTGTGCCAGTAGGGAAGGGGCCAGGCTGATCGATCGCTCAACCCTGAGTTGGTTTTGTCGCCTTCGCCGTATCGCGCGAGGTAGTCCTGGGCGCGGTCGGTGACGAGAACCACCGCGCCGGCTCTACGGAGTCCGTCACTTCGTCGAGAGCGCTCCCGCCAGAGTTCGTCGGTGGCGTGTTCGAAGTAGCCAACGATCGAAGAAGCGCTCAGGGTGTAGAAACGTACGCCCACGCTGTTGCCGGCCGTAGGGGCCCACAAGGCCTGGGCGCAGAGTTCGTCCAGTTCGTCTTCGTCAACGGGACTCCCGTCAAAGGAGCGGACCATGCGCCGAGCGGCCAGAAGTTCGCGAAGTTCCACGCGACGGTTTTAGCAGGTGTCCCGTTTTATAATGTTGACCCAACAGGTAAGGTTTAGGCACTGAAAAGGAGCGTCCCTTGTCCTCACCACGAGACCTACTGAACGCCGCCAAAGCCGAGATTCGAGAGGTTGACCCCCACGACGTTGCCGCTCGTCTCGACCACTACGAGCTACTCGACGTTCGCGAGCCCGAAGAGTACGAACAGGGCGCCCTGCCCGGTGCGGTGCACGTGCCGCGCGGACAGCTCGAGTTTTCCATCGAAGGACGTCTACCGAACAAGAACGCGCCCGTGGCCGTCTACTGCGCCGGTGGTACACGCAGCGCCTTCGCCGCTAAGACCCTCCAAGACCTCGGCTACACCGACGTGGTTTCGATTGCGGGTGGATTTAATAAATGGAAGGACGAGGGTCTTACGTGGGATACCCCTCGCTCCTTAACCCAAGACCAGCGCATTCGATACCAACGACACCTCTTACTCCCTGAAGTGGGAGAAGAAGGTCAGATGAAGTTGCTCGACTCCAAGGTCTTGCTGCTCGGCGCGGGCGGCCTCGGCTCACCGGCCGCCCTCTACCTCGCCGCGGCCGGCGTGGGAACAATTGGCATCATCGACATGGACGTCGTTGATTCATCGAACCTGCAACGACAGATTCTTCACACGCCCGATCGTGTCGGCATGCGCAAAGTGGAGAGCGCCAAGATTGCCCTGACGGCGATGAACCCTGACGTCAAAGTTCTCACGTACGACACGCGCTTAAGTGCAGAGAACATCCTTGATATCTTCGACGGCTACGACGTCATCGTTGACGGTACCGATAACTTTCCCACTCGCTACCTCGTCAATGACGCGGCGCTCATCAAGCGCATTCCGGTCGTCCATGGTTCTATCTTTCGATTCGAAGGTCAAGCCACCGTCTTCAACCCCTACGTGGGTCCTTGCTATCGCTGCATGATTCCTGAGCCGCCGCCCGCGGAACTTGCGCCGAGTTGCGCCGAAGCGGGCGTGCTGGGCGTGTTGCCCGGCATCATTGGATCGATTCAGGCAGTGGAGACGATCAAGATGCTCCTCTTGTTGGGTGATCCACTCGTGGGCCGACTGTTGACGTACGACGCGTTAGGCCAGTCGTTTCGCTCGTTTAAGGTTCGCCGCGATCCAGAGTGCCCGGCCTGTGGTGAGAACGCTGGCGAGATCGTGATTGCCGAGTACGACGACCTCTGCATGCCACACGCGGTGCTCGCCTAAGCGACTACCACAATCGTTCCCACAATTTTGTCGTGCAAAGTCTGGTTGCGCGCGTCAAAGAGCGGGTACAAGTTGTCGATGATGGCGACCGCCACCACGACTACGAGTAAGGCGCGCGGCAACGCGAACGCTGTGACGAAGTAGAACATGACAATTACGGTGCGTTGCAGCGCCTGCTTGGTGGTCAACATCTTGCCCGTCGCGGCGTCGCGGATCCTCGTCGCGGCGACGCGATTGCCGAGTGTCTGGCCCTTGGCCCCGCTCGTGAGTTTGAAGAGGTAGAGGCCTACTAAGACGAAACCGGCGAGGGCTCCAAGAAAGTTGCCACCAACTTGGTCGAAGACCGCGATGAAGACGGAGACCGGGATGATGAGTATGAGTTCGTCGGCGAACATCTGACCAAGGCGACGTCCAAAACCCGCGAGCATCAGCCCCGTGGTTGGATCGATCGGACCTCGAGCGCCGTCGGGAAGATTTCTGTCGCACGCTGGACAGTTCGTGCCAATCATTTCCGTGCCGCAGTTCGAACAGTTCATCCCTCTATCTTGCTTGGTGGCGAGACATCCCTCCAACTTCCCCGCCGTCGTCGGGACTTTCGTCGGACTTCGACGCTCGAACCCACCGCCTAATGTTGGTTTCGTGAGCACCGAGAAGCGCGTGACTGATTCAGGTATTGAAATCAAGACCGTCTACCGTGGTGCCGATCTCGAAGGTTTCGATGAAGTTACTCAGCTCGGCGAACCCGGCGCCTACCCCTACACCCGGGGCGTGCAAGAGACGATGTACCGCGGACGACTGTGGACCATGCGCCAGTACGCGGGCTTTGGAACCGCGGAGGCGACCAACGAGCGCTTCAAATTCCTTCTGGGCGCGGGTCAGACGGGACTGTCGTGCGCCTTTGACTTGCCCACGCAGATGGGCCTTGACGCCGACCACGTGCGCGCCGAAGGCGAAGTGGGCAAGGTGGGCGTCGCGATCTCTTCCCTCGAGGACATGCGCCTGCTGCTGAAGGATCTACCCCTCGACGAGGTCACGACGTCCATGACGATTAACGCAACGGCCGCCACGCTGCTGCTCTTCTACCAGTTGGTCGCAGAGGAGCGCGGCGTCAAGGGTGAACAGCTACGCGGCACCATTCAAAATGACATCCTGAAGGAGTACGTCGCGCGGGGCACCTATATTTATCCGCCACGTCCCTCGATGCGCCTCGTCGTCGACACGTTCGCCTACTGCGCGAAAGAGATGCCCCAGTGGAACACGATCTCCATCTCGGGTTATCACATCCGTGAAGCTGGCTCTACCGCAGTCCAAGAGATCGCCTTTACGTTGGCGAACGGTATTGCCTACGTCGAAGCCGCGCTAGCGGCGGGGTTGGTGCTTGATGACTTCGCGCCGCGACTGAGTTTCTTCTTCAACGCTCATAACAATCTCTTTGAAGAGGTGGCCAAGTATCGTGCGGCTCGCCGCCTGTGGGCCTCGATCATGCGCGATCGCTTTGGCTCCACTGATCCGAAGTCGACGATGTTGCGCTTTCACACCCAGACCGGCGGCTCAACGCTCACCGCTCAGCAGCCCGAGAACAACATGGTGCGCGTCACCGTGCAGGCGCTCGGTGCGGCCCTGGGCGGTACGCAGAGCCTGCACACCAATGGCTTTGACGAAGCGCTGGGGTTACCGACCGAGCGCGCGGCCAAACTGGCGCTGCGCACGCAACAGATCCTCGGTTACGAGTCGGGCATCGCCGACACCGTCGATCCCTTAGCCGGTTCGTACTTCGTTGAATCGCTGACCGACGAGGTCGAAGCACTCGCGAGAGAGTACATCGAGACCATTGACAAGATGGGCGGATCGGTCGCCGCGATTGAAGCACACTACTTACAGGACGAAATCGAAGCCGCGGCGTATGAGTTCGCGCGCAGTGTCGAGCGCGGCGACAAAGTTGTCGTGGGCGTGAATCGATTCATCGAGAGCGAGTCCACCAAGGCCGACGTCTTTCCCATCGACGAGGCGCAACAACAAGCCCAGGTCGAGCGCGTTCGCCAACTGAAAATCACGCGCGAGAACGACGCCGTGCGCGCGGCACTCGACGACCTACGCACCTGCGCGCAAGGTTCGGGCAATTTGCTCTATCCAATGAAGATTGCGCTGTCGCGCTTGGCGACACTTGGTGAAGTGGCCGACGTACTACGAGATGAGTTCGGGGTCTACCAGGTGAGCTAGCGCTCGAGTGGTTCGTGAAAGTGCGTCACGCTCGGCGTCACGCTGTAGAAGTGATGGGTGAGTGAGCGCCACGCGCTAAAATGTTCGGTCTCTCGAAATGCCATGTGCGCCTCGATGCTCGACCATCGCACCAGTAAGAGATAGACCGACTCGTCCTCGGCCTGATGACGGACTTCCGCGCCGAAGCATCCTTCGGCAGACTCAATAATCGGGAGGGCCTCTCGCATGGAAGCCTCAAAATCGCTTTCTTCGCCCGTCGTGACGCTCAAGAGCGCGTGTTCGAGCATCATGAGTGTCGCAACAGTCGTTCGCGCAGCGACGTGTCTTGAGCGACGCCAATGGCGGTTGTGGCGAGCGCGATCGCGCCGTCGATGACGGCCTGATCGGCCGCGGGAGTCACGCAGGCCGCCGTGAACTGAGGCTGGTGATTCACCGCGCCGTGGGTAGGGATCATCAAGAGAGGATGTATGGAAGGAACGACGAGAGAGACGTTGGCCATATCGGTCGAGATCGTTGGCTTGGCGACGCCCTCGTCGTCGAGGGTGAAGCTTCGACCAAGGGCCTCGGCCGCGACGCGGTAGTGCGCGAGAATATCGGGGTCGGCGTCCATGTGCGAGAAGGGGTGACCGAGTTCTTCGATGGTGAAGGTGGTGCCCGAGGCGAGGGCGCCGGCCTCGAAACAGGCGTTGACGCGACGGCGTAGTTCACCGAGACGCTCACTGGTGGTCGAGCGAGCCATGAATCGTCCCACGGCCCGACTGGGAATGATGTTGGCGGCCGAGCCACCTTCGGTGACGATGCCGTGCACTTGGTCTTGGGGACGGAACTGTTGGCGAAGTAGCCCTAGAGCGACCTGGGCAATGGTGAGCGCGTCGAGCGCGTTCGCGCCTTCCCACGGCGCGGCCGACGCGTGGGCCTCTTTGCCATAGAAGGTCACGTCAAAGTGGTCAACGGCCAGACACGTGGCGTCGAGGCGCTCGCTTGGAAAAGGATGAATCATCATTGCGGCGTGTACGTCGTCGAAGTAGCCCGCGTTGATGAGGTCGATCTTGCCGCCGCCGCCCTCTTCAGACGGTGTGCCGAGCAACGTAACCGTGAGATCGAGTTCATCGGCCACTGCGCCAAGTCCCAGAGCGGCGCCGAGCGAGGAGGCCGCGATGATGTTGTGACCACAGGCGTGGCCCACGTCAGGCAGTGCGTCGAACTCGGCGCAGTAGACAATGTTGAGCGAACCCGAACCCTTGGTTGCGCGAAAGGCTGTCGGCAGCGACGCGATGCCTCGTTCGACCTCGAAGCCCCACCCTTCGGCAGCACCAGCGAGTACCTCGGAGGACGCGAACTCTTCGTAGCCGAGTTCGGGATGAGCGTGAATGAAGTGACTCAGCGCGACGAGTTCATCGCGAACGTCTTCAATGGCGCTGGTGGCACTGGCGTCGGGCGTCACTCAATTACCACTACGACGTCACCGGCGCTGACCGAGTCGCCGGTAGTGACGTTGATGGACTTCACGACTCCAGGCTTCTCTGCGTTCACCGCGTTTTCCATCTTCATCGCTTCAAGGATTACGACCGTGTCGCCCGCCTCGACTACTTGGCCGACTTCGACGTTGACTTTGACGATGGTGCCCTGCATTGGTACCGCGACCCGGCCCGAGCCACTGCCGAGCACGCCGGCGTGGTGCTGGCGGCGAGGCTTGGCGGCCGTGCTCTGTGGTCGCGCGGGAAGATCGTCACTGGATTCGGGTACCCACAGGGCGACGGTGACCCGGCGTCCGTTGACTTCAGCCGTGACGTCTTTTCTAACGCGGCCCTCGCCGACCGAAACCTCCGCCGTGGCGGGACTGGGCAACGACGAGAAGTCGAGGTTGGTCTCTACCCACTTGGTCGAGTGCGTGCCGTTGACAAACTCTTCGCTCGAGAGAATGACGACGTCGGCACCCAGGGTCGTGACGACCCCTTCAATGGTGGTCTCTTCAATGGCGCGCAACATCCGTCGGCGCGCTTTTTCGCGGTCTGGGGCCCAGACCACGAGTTTGCCGATGAGGTTGTCGTAGTACTGCGAGATCGTGTCCCCCGCGCTGTAGCCGGCGTCGAGGCGAACGCCGGGACCAGAGGGTTGATCGAACTTAGTGATCGTGCCGGGCGAGGGAATGAAGCGACCGCCGGCGGGGTCTTCGGCGTTAATACGAACCTCAATCGCGTGGCCGTTACGTTGGACGTCATTCTGGGCGAAGTCGAGCGCTTCACCGGACGCGATGCGGAGTTGCCACTCCACGAGGTCGAGACCCGTTACGAGCTCGGTAACCGGGTGTTCGACCTGGAGCCGCGTATTCATCTCGAGAAAGAAGAACTCTCCGTCTTGAAAGAGGAACTCAACGGTGCCGGCGTTGACGTAGCCACAGGCCTTCGAGACCTTCACGGCGGCTTCGCCCATGGCTTGGCGAACGTCGTCGGGGAAGTTCGGCGCCGGTGACTCTTCGATGAGCTTTTGGTGGCGCCGTTGGGCCGAACAGTCACGTTCTCCGAGCCAGAGCGTGTTGCCGTGCGTGTCGGCGAGCACTTGCATTTCGATGTGACGGGGCCACGTCAGGTAACGCTCGACGTAGCACTCCGAGCGACCGAAGTAGTTCTGGGCCTCACGTTGAGCACTTTCGAGCGCGGCGTCGGCCTCCTCGGGAGCGCTCACCACCTTCATGCCTCTCCCGCCGCCGCCGTACGCGGCCTTAATCGCGACGGGCCAGCCGAACTCTTTGCCGAAGGCGATGACTTCCTTGGCGCTCTTGAGTGCCTTACTGCGACCCGGGACGCCGACGACGCCAGCGGCTTCGGCGGCGAGTCGCGAGGAGATTTTGTCGCCCATAACCTCGATCGCTTCGGGCGGCGGTCCGATGAAGGTGACGCCGCGAGAGGTGATGGCGCGAGCGAAGTCAGTATTTTCGGAGAAGAAGCCGTACCCCGGGTGAACCGCGTCCGCGCCGGAACGCTCAATAATGTCGAGAATCGCTTCAGTGTTGAGGTAGCTCTCGGCGGCGGTCTGGCCCCCGAGCGCGTACGCCTCGTCGGCCAGACGCACGTGCAGCGCGTTGCGGTCGAGCTCGGAGTACACGGCCACGGTGGCTATGCCCATTTCGCGACAGGTCCTGATCACGCGAACGGCGATCTCACCCCTGTTGGCGATTAGGACTTTCTGTATCACCGCATCCTCCGTACCGAGCCTGTTATTTTCTAGCACTCGTCGAACAAACTCTAATGTTTGTGGGGTGACCCCAATTGTTTGGCGTGTTGAGCATTTTGACGAGATCGACTCAACGAGCACCTATCTCGCCACCAAGGTCACCGATGACGCGCCTGAAGGATTGGTCGCCATTGCGGACTTTCAAAGTTCCGGGCGTGGGCGAATGGACCGACAGTGGGAGTCGCCACCAAGGGCCTCGTTGCTCTGTTCGATTCTGTTGCGTCCCGAACTTGACGCGGACCGGCTTCAGATGGTGGTGGCTTGCGTATCGCTCGCCGCTCGCGCGGCGCTGGTTCGCCTGAGCGGCGTGCGGCCTCAACTCAAGTGGCCGAACGACCTCGTCGTTGGCGATAAGAAGATCGCCGGTCTCCTCGCGGAAGTGGTTGCGACGAAGCGTGGTTTTGCCGTCGTGGTCGGCCTCGGTGTCAATCTGACCTACCGGGGGCCAGAGGGTGTCAACGCGACGAGCGTTCTCCACGAGTCCGGACTCACGATCGCGCCGCGGGCGCTCTTAGATCTCGTCCTCGAAGATATTGAGCCCCGTCGCGAGCAGCTCTCGAGCGAAGAGGGTCGGCGACTACTTCGTGGGGAGTACGAGCGGGCGCTCGCCACCATTTCACAGAGAGTGCGAGTCGAACAGCACAGTGGCTCAATCGAGGGGATTGCTATGGGAGTCGATGACACTGGACATCTGCTCGTCGACGTCGACGGCGTGACGCACACCTTTGGTGTGGGCGACGTCGTGCACGTACGACGCACGGAAGGTGGCACGCAGTGAGCGGCCCCACCCGTGTCCTGGTGACCGGTGCCGGGGGACAAGTGGGTGTCGACCTCGTCGACGTACTGCGCGGTCGAACTCCCTTGGGCGGTGACGCAAAGTTTCAACCAGATGGTCGAGCAATTGGCGTTGACGAATTCGAGGTGCTGGGACTTACCCGAAGTGAGCTAGACGTCGCCGACCGCGACGCGGTATTGAAAACATTGCGCGCGACTCGCCCCGACGTCGTGGTGCACCTCGCTGCCTACACGGCCGTTGATCGGGCTGAAGAGGATGCCGTGAGTTGTTTTTACGTCAATGAGCACGGGACCGAGTCCATGGTGCTCGGCGCGCGTGACGTGGGCGCACACCTCATCGCCATTTCCACCGACTTCGTCTTTGACGGCACGAAGGGCGACGCGTACGTCGAAGACGACGCGACGCACCCTCTCAGTATCTACGGAGCGTCTAAGCGCGGCGGCGAACTGCACTGCTCGACTAGTGACACGGTCGTGCGCACGTCGTGGGTCATGGGGGTTCGGGGTAAGAGCGTCATCCACGCCATCGCCAACAAAGCGTCGGCGGGCGAGACCGTTCGCTTCGTCGACGATCAGATGGGCACCGTCAGTGGCGCGAGTGACCTCGCACGGTCCCTCGCGACGCTCATTCGCGAACGCCCCGGCGGCACGTGGCACGTTGCGAACAGCGAAGCGGCCACGTGGTTCGACATCGCCGCCTACGTCGGTTCTCTCCTTGGCCGAGACGACGAATTTGCCAGCCCGATTTCGACGAGCGAACTGTCGCCGGCCCCACTGGCGACGCGCCCCGCTCGCAGCGATCTTGACACCACCAAGTTCGCTTCGTCGTGGAGTGCCCTGGCGCCGTGGCGCGACGCCGTAGCGCGACTAGTTCGCGATCGACAAGTAAATAACGTGGCCGGATGAGCGACGTCTCCAACGACGTGGTCGCGGTCGTGATTGACTATCACGCCGATCAGGTGCTAATAGAGTGCGTGGATTCACTTCTCGCTAACGGCGTTGCTCAGATTGTCGTCGTCGAAAACGGCGAAGTCGGTTCAGTACCCGCGTCACTACTGCAACGCGGGGTAGTTCTCGTGTCGCCGGGCGTGAACCTGGGGTATGGACGAGGCGTCAATCGGGGTGTGGCGATCGCTCAACACACGCCCTACGTGTTGGTTTCGAATCCAGACGTCGTCGTACACGACGGCGCCGTAGCGGCGATGGTCAACTATCTCGCAGAACACGACGACGTCGCGCTCGTTGGACCCGAGATTCTTAGACCCGATGGCAGCGTTTATCCCTCGATGCGCGTGTTTCCCAACGTCTGGCTCGCGGGACTGCACGCTCTCTTGGCGCCGTTGTGGCCGTCGAACCCAGCGACGAAAAGGTACCGTTCGACGAGAAGTGACGGCGGCGTCGATTGGGTGTCAGGCGCGTGCTTCCTGGTACGCCGGTCCGCGTTCGAGGTCGTGGGCGGATTCGATGAGCGATACTTCATGTTCGCTGAAGACATGGCGCTCTGCTGGCAGTTGCGAGAGCACGGTTTCAAAGTGGCCGGTACCACTGGCGCCGTGGTGACGCACCTTGAGGGGGTCTCACGGGCACGTGCTTCGCGTGAGATGGTCATTGCGCACCACCGAGGCGCCCTTCGCTTTGAGTTCCAGACCGCCAAGGGTTGGCGTCGTGCGCTCGCTCCGGTGGCGGGCCTGGTGTTGAGTCTGCGTCTCCTGCTCGTACTTCTTGCGCGCCCAAAAACCTAAAGGACACACGCGGTAGAATGGCCGTTGGGCTGCGAGTGGTCTGTGGTTGAAAGTCGATGCCAGTCGCGGGCGAAACGACCCACGTAAGGCGTCTTACGACGCTGAGCATGGCGCGGTTTAGAAGTAAGTCCTGCTCCGAAACGATCAAGCTGATCGTTAAGGGAGCCGGTGAAGTGTGCGAGATCATCGTGGAGAGCGAAAGCTGCCCCGGTACGCACGGACACCGCCGCAGGCAGGTGTGGGGTCAAAGACCAGGTCAGCACTCGTAGCCCTACTGAAGTCCCCGTTTGACCGGTAGGGTAAAGCACGGTATGAGCGTATTTCAGAAGATTTTGAAGGCCGGCGAAGGCAAGCGAGTTCGTGAACTCGCCGGGCTCGTCGGGCCCATCAACGACCTCGGCGACGAGATGGCGGCGTTGAGCGACGAGCAGCTCAAAGCTAAGACCGTGGAGTTTCGGGCGCGTCTCAACGAGGGCGAAACCCTCGACGATCTCTTAATTGAGGCCTTCGCCGTGGTTCGTGAGGCCGCCACCAGGGTGCTCGGGCAACGCCCCTACGACGTGCAACTTATGGGTGGCATGGCGTTGCACTTTGGCTGGATCGCTGAGATGAAGACCGGTGAAGGTAAGACCCTCGTCTCGACGTTGCCGGTCTACTTGAACGCCCTTGCCGGAAAGGGCGTGCACGTGGTCACCGTGAACGACTATTTGGCCACTCGTGACGCCAACTGGATGGGCGAGTTGCACCGGTGGCTCGGCATCACCGTGGGCCGCGTGGGACCGGACCTCGATGACTTTGACGCCAAGCGCGAGGCTTACGCCGCGGACGTGACGTACGGCACGAATACCGAATTCGGCTTTGACTACCTTCGTGACAACATGGCGCGGCGATCCGATCACATGGTTCAGCGTGGTCACCACTACGCCATCGTCGACGAGGTTGACTCGATTTTGATTGACGAAGCACGTACGCCACTCATCATCTCGGGCCCGGCGTCGGACGTCACCAAGCTCTACTACCAGTTCGCCTCGATTGCCCGCTCACTCACTCGTGATGCCGACTACGAAGTTGATGAAGAGAAGAAGACCGTAGTTCCGACCGAGGCCGGTATCGAGAAGGTGGAGCGTCAACTCGGCGTCACCAATCTCTACGACGCCGTCGCGACGAACTACGTGCACCAACTCGGTCAGGCGCTGAGAGCCAAAGAACTCTTCCATCGCGATAAGGACTACCTCGTTGACGCGGGCGAAGTAAAGATTGTTGACGAGTTCACCGGCCGCACCCTCGACGGTCGTCGATGGAGTGATGGACTCCATCAAGCCGTCGAGGCCAAAGAGCGAGTGCGTATTCAAGAAGAAAACCACACGTGGGCGACGGTCACGCTGCAGAACTATTTCCGTCTTTACGAGAAATTGGCGGGCATGACCGGTACGGCCGAGACCGAAGCCGCGGAGTTCGGTAACACGTACGGACTGTCCGTCGTACCGATTCCTACGAATCAGCCGGCCGTGCGCCTCGACCAGCCCGACCTCATCTTTAAGACCGAAGCCGCGAAATTCGCCGCCATCGTCGAGGACGTGCGCGAGCGCACCGACCTTGGTCAGCCAATCCTGTTGGGTACGGCGTCGGTCGAGAAGTCCGAGCTCTTGTCGCGTGAGCTCTCCAAGGCCGGCATTGTTCACGAGGTCTTGAATGCGAAGCAGCACTTTCGTGAAGCGGAGATCGTGGCCCAAGCGGGACGTAAGGGTGCCGTTACCGTGGCGACCAACATGGCCGGTCGTGGCGTTGACGTGATTCTCGGCGGCAACTTTGAAGGTCTCGCCGTACGCGACGCCCTCGCTCAGGGATTCCAACCCGGCAGCGACGAGTACGACGCGGCGTACGAAAAGGCCGTCGCGAAGTGGAAGCCCATAACCCAAGCCGACGGCGATGAGGTGCGAGCGCTTGGTGGCCTCTACGTTCTTGGCACCGAACGACACGACTCGCGACGTATTGATAATCAGCTGCGCGGACGCTCGGGTCGTCAAGGTGATCTCGGTGAGAGCCGTTTCTACCTCTCGCTGGAGGATGAGTTACTGCGACTCTTCGCGACCGGTGCCGTGTCGTGGGTCATGGACCGTACGATGCCTGACGACGAGGCCATTGAAGCAAAGATGGTTTCGAAGGCCATCGAGCGCGCGCAAAATACCGTCGAGGCGCGCAACGCCGAGATCCGCAAAGACGTCTTGAAGTACGACGAAGTGATGAATGAACAGCGCAAGGTTATCTACAAGCGTCGCCAGCAAGTCATCGACGGTGAGGACATCCACGACGCGACCATTGAGCTCATTGAAGATAGCCTCACCGAAGCCGTGCACGACCAACTCGAGGCACAGTTTAACGAGGAGTGGGATCTCAACGCGTTGCTCTTAGAGCTGCAGTCGTTTTATCCGACGCAGCTCGACCTCGACACCCTGAGCGCCTACTCCAAGGCCGACGATATTGCCGGACTCGTCGTTGACGACGCGGTGGGCCTCTACGAGAAGAAGTCGGAGAACTTCGTCGGTGGCCTCGACACCGCGAAGGAGATCGAGCGCGACGTGATGCTCCAGATCCTCGACCAGCGTTGGCGTGATCACCTTTCGGACATGGACTACTTGCGCGACGGTATCCACCTTCGCCAAGTTGCCCAACAAGACCCCTTGACGGCGTGGCAAAAAGAGGGCTACCTCATGTTCGAGCACCTGCTCGAGGCGGTCGATCTCGACTACGTGCGCTACATCACGCACGTCGAGATTGCGCCGGAGACCCCGGTAGCGAGCGAGGACGACGGACTCGACGGAGCCGTGACGAATGCTAACGAAGTAGCGCCCGGCGCGACGGAACTCCCAGTGCACGAAGCGCCAAAGAAGCACAACCCCAAAGAGGGCGACAAGATTGGTCGTAACGAGCCGTGCTGGTGTGGTTCGAAGCGCAAGTTCAAGCAGTGCCATGGCCGACCCTAAAGCTGAAAACGCCCTACGTAACGCTCTGGTATCGATCGAAGAACTCGAGACCAGGTGGGTAGCGGCGAGTGCGTACCTGAAAGTTGACGCCAGTAGGGCCCGTCACGCGTTGCTCGCGGCGCTCGCCGAGGACCCCAACCTCTGGGACGACCAAGACAACGCCCGAGGGGTGACGACTGAGCTCGGGCGCCTCAGTAACGACCTCGAATCGTTTGACGCCCTTCGCCGCTCGCTCGACGACGTGGTGGTCTTGGCCGAGTTCGCGCGCGAGTCGCTCACTGCCGGCGAGGCCGACTGGTCACTCTTTGATGAACTTTCCAGTTCCGTCGACGCGCTCGCTCGCGCCATCGCGGCGCTCGAGACGCAGAGTTTCTTTAGCGGCCCCTACGACGAGAACGAGGCGATTGTTGAGTTGCACGCCGGCGCCGGCGGTACCGACGCGCAGGACTGGACCGAGATGTTGTTGCGCATGTACTCGCGATGGGCCGAGCGACGGGGCTTTGGGGTGGAGATCGATGAGGCGACCGAGGGTCAAGAAGCCGGACTGTTGTCGGCAACATTCATTGTCAAGGGTCGCTTCGCCTACGGGTGGCTTTCGGTGGAACGAGGCGTGCACCGGCTCGTGCGCATCAGCCCTTTTGACTCGCAAGCTCGTCGCCAGACCAGTTTCGCCAGTCTCGACGTGACGCCGCTACTGAACGACAACGCGGGCGAGGTGGAGATTGACGAGAAAGACCTTCGCGTCGACACGTTCCGCTCGTCGGGCGCCGGGGGACAGCACGTCAACAAAACCGACTCGGCGATTCGCCTCACGCACTTACCGAGCGGCATCGTCGTGAGTTGTCAGAACGAACGATCGCAACACCAAAACCGTGCTCGAGCGATGCAGATCTTGGAGGCGAAATTGGCCGAGCGTCAACGGGCCCAACGTCAGGCTGAGATGGACGCGCTGAGTGGCAGTCGCGGTGAGAACGCGTGGGGTTCGCAGATTCGCAGCTACGTCCAAGCGCCCTATCAACTCGTAAAGGACCACCGCAGCGATTTTGAGACCGGCAACGTTGAAGCCGTGTTAGACGGAGAGATCGATGACTTTATGGAAGCCGAGCTGCGGCGACAGCGTTCAACTTCATAAATGTTATGAAGTGCAACGAATGACTGGCTTTCGTGGAGCGATTCGATGAGTTGGCCAAACTAGAATAGACAGGTCAACGTGCCCGTTCGTCGCACATCTACCAAGAACCCGAGGGGGTGTTGCCGTGATTCGTTTCGAGAATGTCTCCAAGACGTACAAGAACGGCACGTCGGCCCTCAAGGGCATTTCACTCGATATCGAAAAGGGTGAGTTCGTCTTTCTCGTTGGCGCGTCAGGTTCGGGTAAGACAACCTTCCTGCGCCTGTTGCTTCGTGAAGAACACCCCGACCAGGGTCGAATTCTCGAGGCGGGCCGCGACATTGGCGAGCTACCCAAGTGGCGGGTGCCGTACTTGCGGCGCAATATTGGTTGCGTCTTCCAAGATTTTCGCCTCCTGCCGAATAAGTCCGTCTTTGAGAACGTGGCCTTCGCTTTAGAAGTTATTGGGCGGCCGCGTTCGACCGTTGAGTCGCAAGTTCCCCAGATTCTCGAGCTCGTCGGGCTTACCGACAAGTCCAAGAACCTGCCTCACGAACTTTCCGGTGGTGAGCAACAGCGTGTCGCCGTCGCGCGAGCCTTCGTTAATCGCCCGTTGATTCTCTTGGCTGACGAACCGACCGGTAACCTCGACCCTTCGAACTCCGAGTCGATCATGGCGCTCTTAGAGCGAATTAATCGCACCGGCACGACCGTCGTCATGGCGACCCACGACAAGGCCCTCGTCGACCGGATGCGTCGTCGCGTGGTCGAACTCGATAAGGGTGAGATGATTCGCGACCAAGTGCGCGGTGTGTACGGTATTGACGAAGGCGCGTCTATCTAATGCGCGTGTACTTCCGCTACGCCTTCAAAGAGACGCTCAGCAACCTTTGGCGCAACCGCATGATGACGATTGCCGCGGTCTTGACCGTGGCCGTCTCGCTCTCACTCGTCGGCTCGGCGTTACTCCTCAAGCAAAGTGCCGCGCAAGCTTCGGCGCAGTGGCAACAGGGAACGCGCGTCACGGTCTGGATGCAACCAACGGCCTCAACGAGCGAGATCGACGGTGTTCGAGGTCAACTTGCCAATTTACCGGTCGTGAAGAGTTGCCTCTACTACACCCAGGCCCAAGACCTAAAACAGGCGCGAGTGTTGTTGCCCCAAGACGAGTGGTCGGTGCTCACGGTGTCGGCTATGCCGTCCTCGTTCCAGTGCGTGCCGAGTGTCCCTTCTGACGCCTTCATCGTCGAGTCGACCTTCGCGCATCAACCCGGCGTCTATAAGGTAACTGGACCTAATGGACAGATTCGATCGATGAACCGCGCCATTCGCGTCTTGCAGATCGTCTTCTTGGCGCTAGCTGGTGTGCTGTTGCTCTCCGCGACGGTGTTAATCCTCAACACCATCCGTATGGCCATCTTTGCGCGACGCCGAGAGGTTTCGGTAATGAAGTTGGTGGGCGCGACGAACTGGTTCATTCGCATCCCCTACATCACCGAGGGCTTTATCCAGGGTCTGCTCGGTTCGGTCGTCGCCATCTTGGCCGTCACCGCGCTGCACACGTGGTATCCGTTGCATAACGAGTTTCGGCTCAACACCAGCGCACTCGTCGGGACGAACTTGGTCGTCTTAATCGTCGGCGTCGTGATTGGCTCCGTCGGTTCGGCGATCGCCATTCGCCGATTTCTCGACGTTTAGCTCTTCGCTGCGTCAAAGTCGATCGAGAGCGAGTTCACGCAGTAGCGAAGACCGCTCGGCGTGGGTCCGTCGTTAAAGACGTGACCCAAGTGACCGCCGCACTTCGAACAGAGAATCTCGGTGCGCTCGCGAAAGAGTGAGGTGTCGGTGCGCTCGATGACGGTGCCCGGTTCACAAGCGTCAAAGCTCGGCCACCCACAGCCCGAGTCGAACTTCTGAGCGCTCGTAAAGAGCACCTGGCCACAGCCACCGCAGCTAAAGAGGCCGTCGGCGTCAACGTGGAGCAGCGAACCGGTGAAGGGCGCTTCGGTGGCGGCCTTTCGTAGAACGGCGTAGCGCTCAGGAGAGAGTTCGTCACTCCATTCTTTCTCGGTCTTTTCGATGTCGTAACCCATGGCACCATTTTATTGGTGGCGTTACGAGGTGAAGCTCTAGAAGTAGTTCGGACGGGGAGACTCGGGCAGGACCCGTGAGAACTCGGGCTGGTTCGCCAAGAGCCGGGCGAAGGAACCAGCGAGACCCTCGGGGTCGAGACCGAGTTCGGCCAGTAGTTCATCGGGCTGATGCTGCTCAAGGTAGGCCCGAGGCGCACCGAGGATGCGCGTCATGGGAAAGGGACGCTCAAGCTCTTGGGCTCTAGAGCGCACCGCCGAAACCATCAACGTGCCGGCGCCACCGTGGCGCGTCCCGTCTTCGACGGTGATAATCCGCTCGTGGTTCAACGCGTCGTCGATCATGGCGATGTCGGGAGGCAAGACGCGCACGTCATAGAGCGTGACGCCCCTGGCGTCCTCGCCAAGGAGCTCCAGGGCCTTGTAGGCTGCGGGCGCCATCTTTCCTACGGCCAAGACGCACAGCGACCCGTCGCCGCGCACGACCTCTCTGGCGTCGAGGCCCGAGCCCACGACGCCGTCAAAGGGTTTGGGCAACGTCTTTGGATAGCGCAGGGCCGTCGGCGAGGACATCGACAACGCGGTCTCGAGCATGCCCGGAACCTCTTCGGCCGTTGACGGCGCAAAAACAGTCATGTTCGGTATCGCCAGACAGAGCGCGATGTCCAAGAGACCGTGATGGCTCGGACCATCGTCACCGGTGATGCCCGCTCGGTCAAACACGAAGACGACCGGCAGGTTCAAGAGACCCACGTCAAGGTGGGCCTGATCGAAGGCGCGAGAGAAGAACGTGGCGTAGATTGCCACGACGGGCTTAAGGCCGCCCATCGCCATGCCGGCCGCCGCCGTGACGGCGTGTTGTTCAGCGATGCCGACATCAAAAAATCGATCGGGAAACCGAGCCTCGAAGTTCAAGAGCCCGGTCGGCCCGGCCATGGCGGCGGTGATGGCGACGATTCTCTCGTCCTCGGTCGCGAGACGCACCAACGAGTCAGAGAAGGATTGCGCGAAGGACTTGGTCAGCTTCCCGCTGTTCTGGGCGCGTGGCGGGAGTTTGTAGTCGTGCATCTTGAGGTCGTCGCTGACGGCCGGTTCGTACCCTCGACCCTTTTCGGTGAGCGTGTGGACAACAATCGGCCCGTCCCACTCAGCGGCACTGGTCAGCGCGTTTTCGAGCGCCTCGATGTTGTGTCCGTCGATGGGGCCAACGTAGCGAACCCCCAAGTTCTCAAAGAACGTGTGAGGGGTCACCATCTCACGAACCACGGACGTGAATCCATCGATTCCAAGGTAGGCCGCCTTGCCCACGCCCGGCAGGCGTGGCAAGAGTCGACGCACCCGATCGCGCAACGTTAAGTACGTTCGATTGAGTCGCAGGGTCGTAAGTGAGGCGGAGAGCTTCGAGATGGTGGGCGCGTAGCTTCGTCCGTTGTCGTTCAGAACGATGACCACGCGTTGGTTGGAGTGGCCCAAGTTGTTGAGTGCTTCGTAGGCCATGCCGCCGGTGAGCGAACCGTCGCCCACGATCGCCACGACGTGGCGCTTGCCACCGTGGCCAATGAGTTCGTGTCGTTGCTGGAGCGCTACCGAAAGCCCGTGCGCGTAGGAGAGTGCCGTGGAGGCGTGGCTCGACTCGATCCAGTCGTGCTGACTTTCTGATCGATTCGGATAGCCCGAGAGTCCGCCACGTTGGCGCAGGTTCTTAAACCCGTAACGTCGACCGGTGAGGAGTTTGTGGACGTAGGCCTGGTGACCGGTGTCCCAAAGAAGGATGTCCTTGGGAGACTCAAAGACGCGGTGCAGCGCAATGGTGAGTTCGACAACACCCAGGTTGGAACCTAAGTGTCCACCGGTTTTCGTGACGTTCTGGATGATGAATTCGCGAATCTCTCGGCTGAGTTTTTGTAAGTCGCTGTAGGAGAGGGGTTGAAGGTCGGCGGGAGTTTCAATCGACGGCAGAATCACGCAATCAAGCCTACCGGGGCCGATGCGCAGCGATGAGTCCGAGCAGATTGGCTTGTAGCCTGAGTTTTATGAGTACTCAATTGGTAGAGGCCGACGTTCTTCAGAGCACACTCGCCCAGGCGCTGAGCCGCAGAGGCGAGTTCGCCGAGGTCTTTGTGGAGGATCGCACCACGTCCTCGGCGATGCTCGATCAGCGACGGGTAGAAGAACTCAGCTCTGGACGCGACCGCGGCGCGGGTATTCGGGTGGTTATCGGCGAGACCACGGGCTTCGCGCACACGGCCGACCTCAGCGAGAAGGGTCTGCACGCCGCCGCTCGGGCCGCGGCCGCCGTCGCTCGTGAGGGCGGAGGCGGCGTACGAGAAGTTGCCCTCGACGGGCTGCGGGCGAATCCCTCGTCAGCTCTGATAGAGCCGGGTGAGGTCAGCAAGTCGAAGAAGATTGAGTTACTCCTCCGGGCCGACGACGTCGCAAGGTCAGAAGGTTCTTCCATTACACAGGTGCAAGTCGCGATCGGTGATTCGACTCGTCGATTCGTCGTAGCCAACTCTGAAGGCGTTTACGCGTCGGATCACCAAGTGCGTACACGATTCAACGTGTCCTGTGTTGCGACGGGCGATACCGGCATGCAGACCGGGTACCGCCCGGTCGCGGGCACGAGGGGCTTTGAGTTATTGAGTAGCGAAGCCGTCGAGGAAGCGGCCCGCGGTGCCGCACGCCAGGCCATAACGAAACTCGACGCGCGACCCGCGCCGTCGGGCGACTTGCCCGTCGTGCTCGCGAGTGGATCGGGTGGCATATTGTTCCACGAAGCGTGTGGTCACGGTCTCGAGGCTGACGCCATAATGAAAGATGCCTCGGTCTACGCAGGCAAGGTCGGCCAGCAAGTCGCCAGCCCACTCGTCACGTTGGTTGATGACGGTACGGTCAGCGGTGAGTGGGGATATCTCGCCATTGACGACGAGGGCCATCAGAGTTCGCGCAACGTCCTCATCGAGAACGGCGTGCTTACCGACTACATGTGGGACTACCTTCGCGCGCGTAAGGACGGTCGCGTGTCGGCGAACGGACGTCGCCAGAGCTATCAGTACTTGCCGATGGTGCGCATGACCAATACCTACCTCTTAGAGGGCGAGTCGGACGCCGACGAGATTGTCGCCCAGACGCCGTACGGCGTCTACGTCGCTCAGTTAGGCGGAGGCCAGGTCAATACCGCGACCGGCGACTTCGTCTTTGGCATGACGGCCGCGTTCTTGATCGAGGATGGCAAAATCACCGCGCCGCTTCGTGACTGCAACCTTATTGGCAACGGTCCCGAAATTCTGAAGCGCGTTGACGCCGTTGGACGGGACTTTTCCATGATGCCTGGCACGTGCGGCAAGGACGGCCAATCGGTTCCGGTGGGCTGTGGCCAAGCGACGATGCGCCTCAGTGGAATCACCATCGGCGGCGCGGCGGCGTGAGCGCGCTCTTAGAACAGGCCGATCGACTCCTCGAATCCGCCAAGGGTGACGAAGAAATCGAGATCTACGTCTCGAGTGGCATCGAGACTGAAGTAAGGGCGTACCATGGGGCGATCGAGAATCTGTCGAGCGCGAGCTCGTCGGGCGTGGGCATTCGAGTTCTTCGTGACGGACCAAGCGGTGCCCAGGTCGGCACGGCGTGGGCGGGATCACTGGACGACGAGTCAGTACGCGACGCGTTACGCGAAGCCCGTGACAACGTCCGGTTTGCCTCAGAGGATGAGTACGTGGCTTTCGCGCGCCCCGACGGCGTGGACCCGGTGTCGTTGACGTTGCGCGATGAGTCAGTGCTGACGACGCCGCTCGATGAGAAGATCGCGATGGCCATTGAACTCGAACGCCGCGTGCGAAGCGGTGACCCGCGCATACGCCAAGTCGACTCGGCCGACTACTCCGACTACGTCGCGGAAGCCGCCATCGTGTCCACGGCTGGAATTCGAGCTTCTTATTCGCGCAGCGGCGCCTTTCTCTCGGTGGAGGCGATCGCGAGCGACGGCCAGGATGATCAGACGGGTTGGGGTCTGAGTGTTGGTCGTGCGCCGAGAGACCTCGACCTCGAGAAGGCGTCGAGCGACGCCATTTCACGAGCGACGCGCATGCTCGGTGCGGTGAAGCCTTCGTCGATGAAGTGCACGGCGGTCTTCGAACCGCGAACGGCCGCCGCGCTACTTTCCATCATTGGGGGCGCCCTCAGTGGTGACGCCGTGGTTCGAGGTCGATCGTTCTTCGCGAATCGAATCGGCGAGATGGTGGCGTCGCCACTCTTTAGCCTGTTGGACGATCCCACCGACCCGCGACACTTTGGCGCGAGTTCTCACGACGGCGAAGGACTGGCCTGTCGGAGGAACCTTTTGATTAAGGACGGTCGGCTCGAGGCTTTCGTCTACGACACGTACTCCGCTCGTCGTGCCGGTACGACCTCGACGGGGAGTGCGATTCGTGGCGGGATTGCCGGCTCTCCCTCAGCTGGGTGTCGTGCGTTACAGCTGACACCGGGTAGCGAAGATCAGGCGACCATTCTTAAGAACGTGGGTTACGGCGTGTTCGTGCAGTCGCTGATGGGCGTCCATTCGGGTGTGAATCCAATCTCGGGCGACTTCTCGGTGGGTGTGACGGGTCTCATGATTCGAGACGGTCAACTCGCCGAACCGGTTCGTGAACTCACGGTTGCCTCGACACTGCAGCGCATGCTGTTGGACTTAAGCCACGTAGGTAGTGACGTTGAGTGGTTACCGGGCAGCGCCGCCGGTCAAACACTCGCGATTGAGGAGATCGCTGTTTCTGGCTCCTAATCGGAGCCGGAGGTTTTCGTCGTCGACGACGGCGCGGGCGTCGTGCTCGGGGCCGGGCTGGGCGCTGGTGTCGGCGCGGTTGAGGTCGATGGCGTCGATTCAGCGCTCGCGACCTTCTTCGTTGGCGCCTTTTCAGAGGGACGGCTGTCGTTCTTATAGAAACCACTGCCCTTAAAGACAATGCCCACGGCGGAGAAGACCTTGCGAAGCTCGCCACCACATAACGGACAAATAGTCAACGAGGGCTCGGAAAATTTTTGTACGGCCTCGACGCGCTCGTGGCACGTCTGGCACTCGTATTCGTAGGTGGGCATTAATGGCTCCGGATGGACAACGTAACTAGAGCAGTGTACCGGGCGTGAAAGATTCGTCAATCCTGGCGTAACATGGCGAGGTGGACGACTTCCACCAACTTCGACGTAGCCCTCTCGGCGCAGCGTTTCCTCGCGATCTAGGTCCCTCCGAGGTCAGTGCTCGGCGCGCCCTCGCGCGCTGTCGCGTCACGATGCTCGCCGAGACTACCGCCGCGGTGGCGGGCAATACGCTCAACAAGGGCGACGTCCTCGCCACGGCACGCGTGGCGGGCATTCAAGCGGCGAAACAGGCGTCGACGTTACTGCCGATGTCGCACCCGGTGTTGGTGGGCAACGTCTACGTGAATTTCACGATCGCCGACACCCACATTGACGTTGAAGCGGGCGTCGACACCATCGACCGCACCGGCGTTGAGATGGAGGCGATGACCGCGGTTACGGTCGCGGCATTGACGATCTACGACATGTGTAAGTCGAGTGACCGGACGATGACGATAGAGAATGTGGCGCTCTGGGAGAAGTCGGGTGGGCGTTCGGGCAACTGGCGCCGCGAAGAGGCGCCCGTGGCCAAAGGTTCGTCGACGCCCTAGTCTCGTCAAGCTGGAGAGTTCGTTCGTTGGGCCGCTACCCTCTAGACCAATGAGAACCGGAGCGAGATGAGCATCATTCGAGGGGGAGTCGAACAGAGTCGTGAACGACTCGTCGCGCTCGTCTTACTTCTCCAACGCGCCTGGCAGTACGGGCCCCTAACCCAAGAAGAGATTCTGCGCGACCTCAAGATTGACGAGTATCCCGTCTCGGCCAAGGGACCTCGCAAGATTCGCGCCTACGAAGGCACCGAGAGCACGGTACGACAGAAGTTCGAGCGCGACAAGGCTCGCATTCGAGAGCTCGGCTTTGAGATCGAGACCGTTCCTCACGACGACGGCACGGTGGGTTACAAGATCGACCCCTCCAGTGGGTACGCGCCCCCCATTTACTTCAGCACCGAAGAAGCGCGCGTGGTAAAACTCGCGTTGGCTTTCTGCGGTTTTGGCAAATCGGGCGCCTTCAGCGTCTTTAATGAGGTGCCCGCGAGCGACGGGGGTCTAGAGTCATCGAACTACTACACCCCGGTGCTGCGTGCCTACAACCTCAGGCGCGCGCTGGCCTTCGACTACTTCTCGGCGACGAAGAAGTCTCGACTCGTCGAACCTTTGGTCATCGACGTCTTTGACGGCGCGACGTACCTGGTGGCGCGTGTGAAGGACACCAATGAGATCAAGGGGTATCGCTTCACGCGCATGACCTCGATGCCCGTGGTGCTGCCCGACACGTTCGAAGTTGACGACGCCACGGTCGCGATGGCTCGCGCGTGGCGACCGGCCTTCTCAAAATCACTCCGTCCCGTCGAGGTCGTGGTGGCCACGAACGAGAACTACGCCGATCTCCTGGTTCGCCAGTATCCCGAGGCGCTGGCCGCTCGAAAGAGTAGTGGCGTCACTGAAATTGCTATCACCTTTGATAATCCGCGCGCGGCGTTGCGCTTCATCCTCGACAGCGCCGATCGAGTCCGACTCGAGTCACCAAAGTCACTGAAGGGTGAACTCGCGGCCTGGTTAAAGGACGTCAATCGAGGTAAGAGCCCAAAGGTCGAAACTCTCATCTTTGACCCGTCTCCGGTGAACGACGTCCTGGGTCAGACCCTGCAGTTGCTCCACGCGGTCTACCTGAGCGAGGACGGTCTACGTATTAGCGAGTTGGCCCAACGATTCTCTCTCTCACCCGATCACGTTCGTCTGATTATGGATCGGCTGGTCTCGCTCGAGCCGATGGCTGAATCCACCGACGGCACCGACACCTTCCCGGCGCACCTGATAAAGGACTGTGACGATTGGGATGACGAGGCGCACGACAACTCCACCTACCGAGCGGACTTCTCCGATCTGCCCGAAGGCGTTGACGACCCGTCACCCTTTATGTGGCGCGATCTCTTTGAACTGAATATTGCTCTTCGTGAGGCTTCTCGTCTCTACACCGATTCGGCGATCTTCTCCGCGATCGAGAAGATCGAGCAGGCCACGAGTATCCCGGTGCAGGTGGAGATGGCCTCCAACGAGTCGTTGCTCGGCCAGGTTGAGCGAGCCATCGAAGACCATTCGCAGATCAAGATTGAGTACACCTCCGGAGTCAGTGACGAGTCCCAGACTCGGGCCATTGAACCCCGAGAGATAAAGGTGCTCAACGGTCACACCTACGTTCGCGCGTACTGCACCACGCGCCAGGACTGGCGGACGTTTCGCGTCGACCGCATCAACGCGGTCGTGGCGACGTCGCCGTGCGAGGGCGAGCGACCCGTTGACCCCGTGGCGAACTGGCTGACGCAAGTGGGTGAGGAGGGTGACGAAATCGTGGTCATCGTCGAAGCTGACAATCGTTGGCTCTTTGAGCCCCTGCCCGGGGCCCGGTGGCTCGCCCTCGATGACGGGCGCCTGGCCGTCAAGTTCCGTGCCTCTGGCGACCTTTTTGTCGATCATTTGATGTTGCGCGCCGGCGCGGGCGCGGTGGTCGCTACCACCAAGTACGCCAAAGCCGGACACGCCCTCGCTCGAAGGATCGCCGCACAGCTCTAGACGACCGTTGGGACCTCGAAAGAGGTGCCCGTGCTTCGTCTACTTCCCCGACGTTCTAATGACGTCACGTACTTTACGAACGACCCCGCGCTCGAACTCGACGGGCTCCGGGAGGGTTCTGCGGGATGGTGGCTTCGCGGCGAGGGCGACACGCGTGATCCCTCACGTGTCGCTCAGGTGCTCGTGACGAGTGATCGCTCGGCGATTCGCGGCTACGACCTCGTTATTGCCGCGCCACGACCACTTTCCATCTTGCTCGCGATCGATCCGGAGCACGCGCCGGGCGTCGTTGAAGCCCACCGGGCATCCGTTCGCGCGGCGGTGTCGTACTTGGAAGATCGCGCTCTCGTCGTTCGAGAGCAACGAGATGGCGTTGAACGAGAGAGTCCCGCTCGTTGGGAGAGCGTGGTCAGCTTCACCCACGGACTCAATCGACACGGCGAGCCTCACCTACACGACCACGTGCTCGTGGGCGCGCGACCAGAGCATTCGTCGAACGTCCTTGACTCGCGCGCCCTCTACGCCCACGCGCCGAGTGCCGACGCCCTCTATCGCGCGTCATTTCGTTACGAACTCGCGCAACGCACGCCGTGGTCGGCGTGGCGTTCCTTTGAAGGGATCGAGCACGTCGTTGGACTTGATGAAGGTCATCGCGCGCTGTGGGGTGGACATCACGGCGATCGCGGGGAGAAGCTTACGTGGAGTCGAGAACAGACGATGGCTTCGTGGGCGCGTGACCTCGAACAGTACGAGCCGCTCGGCCTCGTGCACGCGCCATCGAGCGCGCGCGACGTCTTAGATGAGCATCGCTTCGCTGGCGCCTTGGAAGGGCGCTACGACGTCGCAAGGCGCCACGTCCTCGCCGCGTGGGCAAACGCCACCACCTTTGGTCAAGACTCGCGCACGCTCGTCCAATCAGTGGACGACCTTTATCCGGCGTTGTTGGGACGTGGAGGAGTCCACGAACCGACAATTGGGGTAGTGCAGGCGCGCATGATGGGACCACTGCGAGAACTCGGCCCACGACCGTTGGAGCGAGGGAACTTCGAAGTGTGGCATCAACGTTCTTGCGAGATGGTTCGATCACGCGACGATCGATCGAGGTAGGGGCGAAAGCGCGCGTCGCGGTAGGCGGGCGTCAGTTCAACCCAGTGGAGACGGTTCTGAGCGTCGAGACCGAGAGCGTGACCTTCGCGACCCCGCGCGAGTTCACTCATCGTCACGCGGTCGCGCTCGACCCAGCTGACCGAGTGCCCGAGCGCTCGCCCCTTGACGTCCTTTTGCACGTTGGGCGAGGGTGAGAACTCTCGGCCGGCGAGGTGTTGGAGCAGTTCAAGGGTGGCGCGATCGGCGATGCCCGGCAGGACCAACGTCGTTGGGAAAAGGGATAAAAAGCCCTCCGCCGAGGCTCCCCAACGGCTCCGCGCTTGGCTGAGATCTTGAAGACAGGCCAGCGTCAGGACCCCTTGACCCCCGCCCTCGGAGACGATGCTCGCCAGGCGCGGCAGGGGAGCGACGTTCGCGAGTTCATCGAGCGCGAGGAGCAACCGCGCTCCCTCGTGGTGCTTGTCGTAGGTGGCGTGGACAAGTTCTTCGATCAGACCCACCACGAGTGGGATCGAGACGGCTTGGTGTCGACTGGGCGCCACGATATGGAGCTGATGCGGACCTCGAAGGAACTCGTCAACGTCGAGTGGCGCCTCGCGCGCCGAAGCTCGCGCGGCCTCGGTGCGAACGCCGGCGAACAGACCCGCGGTCGTGGACCAAATGCTCGAACGTTCGCGATCTTCGGTCGCCAAAACGCCGCGTAACAATGTTACGGATGCGTGACGATCGCCATGGCGCTCGTTCAGTTCGATCAGTAGATCGTCACACTTTCGCTCATCGACACGCGCCGCAAGTTGACCGAGTGATTCGTCACGTAACGCGCTCGCGTGCATCAACGGCGCGACTAATGCACCAGCTCGTTCACTCCAGTGATCGTCACTTCGATCAACGCGACCACGTCGCGCGACGTCTAATAAGCTCCGCGAAGCCAAAACAGCGCCATCCCAAGTTAAAGATTGTCTTAGAGGTGAATAACCAATTCGATGCACTCCGGGTGGAGTAGTGACCGTTCCTGATGGATCAAAGAGCAACGTCGCACCATCGTGACGTGTTCGCGCCATGAGTTCAACGATGTCGTTCTTCGTTGACGTCACTACGCATGCATCACTTGTCATCAGGAGATTCGGAACAATAATGGAAGAAGTTTTTCCGCTGCGTGTTGGACCTAACACGAGTGTTGAACGTTCGCGTCCACTCATTGCGTCACCTCGTGCACCGCGTCCTAAGTAGATTCCCGACGCCGAAAGCACGTCAAACCATCGGTCGGAATAAATCTTTAAATACTTGACATTGGTGTGAATAACGACTGAACTTTTAGATGTCCTTCTGCGGAGGAGGTTCACGTTGTACTTTGCGTTCTTTACAACGCGAAGTGCGGCGCTCCGTCGCTCCAGGACCGTGCACTGCGATCAGTCGCCGCACAGCCGTGAGGTTGGGTGGTACATGGCCGAGTACACGCGATATCAATGCGGTACCTGATTTGAGAACGCCATTGCGGTGCCTCGAGGTCCCAATTTGATTCAACGTTGAGTCCCAAGGAGGGAAAGTGGCACCAGCCGCGAAGAAGAAGGCTGCAGCCAAAAAGGCTCCAGCAAAGAAGGCCGCTAAGAAGCGCGCCCCTGCGAAGAAGGCCGCGAAGAAGCGTCCTGCTGCGAAGAAGGCCGCGAAGAAGCGTCCTGCTGCGAAGAAGGCCGCGAAGAAGCGTCCTGCTGCGAAGAAGGCCGCGAAGAAGCGTCCTGCTGCGAAGAAGGCCGCGAAGAAGCGTCCTGCTGCGAAGAAGGCTGCTAAGAAGCGCGCGCCTGCAAAGAAGGCTGCCGCTAAAAAGAAGTAGTCATTTCTCTTCGGAGAGTTTGTTCTCGAGGGGGCCCTACGGCCCCCTCGAGTGCTGTCTAGGGACTGGCTAGGTCGCTTCGTTCATCGACGTCAAAGCGCCACGTACTGTCAGTGATCACGCGATGGGACACGCCGAGTCGCTCAGCTTGCTCGAGGTGAAGTGCGAGCGAGTTCGCTCCGTAGGCGAAACGAAAGTCCAGTCCGGTGGGCAGGACCAGAACGTTGGTGCCCTTTAGGTGATGATCGGCGAACAGCGTGATACCGGGCTCGAAGTCGACGACACCGAGCCCCTCGGGTCGTCGCAAGTCGCCGTGGACGACAATGAGGCGTTCAAAGCGCTCTCTAAGCCCCCGGTAGGCGCCCTGGACCGCCTCGTTGAGGCTCGTGGCGCTGGATTGCCACACTTCAGCGCCCAACGACGTCGCGAAGTCAGAGACCCCTTCGTCTTCACACAGCACAATGATCTGGCGCGGGGCACTGGCTTCGATGACGCCTCTGGCCAGTTGGCGAACCATGCCGGTGACGTCGAGGTCGTCGTCTCGTCGGAGTCGATCTTTGGCGACGTCGAAGCGCTTGAGTGGAATGACAATGGCCTCGGTCATAAAGGTGAATGCTACGTCGCGCTCACCTGGGTACCCTTAGAGGGGTGAGCGTTACGTCCCTCGATCTCCTTGAATTCGAGCGGACGTTACTGGCGCGGGGTGAGATTGTTGTTGGGATCGACGAAGTTGGACGCGGCGCCCTCGCGGGCCCGATGACGGTAGGCGCCGTCGTGATCTGTAGCGAAGAGGCGCCGCCGAAGGGACTGAACGACTCCAAACTCCTCACCGCGGCGCGAAGAGAGTCGCTCGTCGAGCCCCTGTGCCAATGGGCGGCAGCGTGGTCGCTCGGATCAGTCAGCGCGAGTGAAATTGACGCGTGGGGACTGCGTCTGGCCCTCGCGGTGGCCGCGACGCGCGCCCTCAACGCCTTGACGCTCGTGCCCACGTACGCGCTTATCGACGGGTCCTTTAATCTCTTGCGTAGCCCACTTGACGTGGGTTTCGGTGTGGTCGGGCCCCCAGAACTGAGCTACGCCTCGTTGCCGGCGACGACGATCGTCAAGGGCGACCAGCGAAGCGCCACTATTGCGGCCGCCGCGGTCTTGGCGAAGGTCGCCCGCGACGCGGTCATGGTAGCGCTCCATGAGGAGTGTGGCCAGTACCAGTGGGCCTCGAATAAGGGCTACGGCGCCGCCGAGCATTTAGAGGCGATTCGTCGTCACGGTCCCCACGCCTATCACCGCACCTCGTGGAATCTGCCGGTGAAGACTTCGCCGTAAAAGCCGCGAAAATCTTCCAGGATTGGGCTCAATGATTCGGACGAATCTGGCCAAAAGACTAGGATTGTCAGGTTATGGCTCCGCTGCTTACAGTTAATAATCTGAAGGTTCAGTTCGCAACAAGAAATACTTTTGCTACGGCGGTCAACGATTTCTCTCTGTCGATAGAAGCCGGCGAGAGCGTTGGATTGGTCGGGGAGTCTGGGTGTGGCAAGACCACGACGGGCCTGGCGATCATGCGTTTGTTGCCGGGTAATGGCAAGATCGTCGGTGGCAATGTGGTGCTCGATGGTGTCGACTTGGCAACCCTGCCCGAAAAGGAAATGCAGCAGTACCGGGGTAAGAGTATCGCCCTAATTCCCCAAGACCCCATGAGTTCGCTCAATCCAACGACGAAGATTGGTCGTCAGATTGGCGAGGGACTGCGTATTCACGATGGGGCCTCGGACGCCGAAGCGAGAAAGCGCGCGCTCGAAGTTCTCGACATGGTCGAGATGCCCCGACCGGAGGAACGTCTCAATCAATACCCCTTCGAACTCTCCGGTGGCCTTCGCCAACGCGTCATCATCGCCATGGGGTTGGTCTGTAAGCCGAAACTCCTGATCGCCGACGAGCCGACGACGGCGCTGGACGTGACCATTCAGGCGCAGATCTTGGACATCATTGACCGTTTGCGATCTGAACTCAACATGGGTCTGCTGCTTATTACCCACGACATGGGCGTGATCGCGGGACGCACCGACCGAGTCGTCGTAATGTACGGTGGCGAGAAGGCCGAAGCGGCGTCGACCACTGAACTCTTCGATTCGATGCGCCACCCGTACACGCAAGCCCTCCTGGCGTCCATGCCCAATTTGGAGAACACGACGAAGCACGAACTCGCTTCGATCGCCGGAATGCCACCGGACCTCACGAAGACCATTATTGGCTGCCCCTTTGCACCACGTTGCGCCCACGCCCAGGACCGCTGTCGAATCGAAGACCCCGCTCTCACGACTGAGGGCAGCCATTCCTACGCGTGTTTCTATCCTGTTAATGGTCCCGAACCAATTGTTATTCGCAGCGACGCGCACGTGACGGCACTGCGATCAAAAAAAGAGATCATTCGGGTAGACGAATTAGTCAAGGAGTTTCCAATCAAGGCCGGAATAATCCGTCATAAGGTTGGTGCGGTCCACGCCGTCTCGAACGTGAGTTTTTCAATCTCCGAAGGCGAGACGTTCGGGCTGGTCGGTGAATCAGGCTGTGGCAAGACCACGGTGGGGCGCATGTTGGTTGGTATTGAACAGCTCACTTCAGGGCAAATTTTCTTTGACGACATATTGGTGTCCGGGAAGAATCACAAAACCACTCGGGAAGACCATCGCCAGCGTCAGATGATGTTTCAAGACCCCTACTCATCGTTGAATCCGCGTATGAAGGTCAACGACATTATTGGTGAACCACTCCTCGTTCAGCGACAAGGTTCCAAGGTCGACCGGCAGCGTCGAGTTTATGAATTACTTGACATTGTCGGGCTGAATCATCTCGCTGCTGATCGTTATCCGCATGAATTTTCGGGCGGCCAACGTCAACGAATTGGTCTGGCGCGAGCCCTCGCTCTCAATCCTCGACTCATCGTCGCCGATGAACCCGTGTCCGCACTCGACGTTTCCGTTCAGGCGCAGATTTTGAATTTGATGAAGGGTCTGCAAGAACTCCATACCCTCTCCTATGTCTTTATCAGCCACGATCTGGCGGTGGTTTACTACATGGCCGATTCAATCGCGGTCATGTACCTTGGCAAGATCGTGGAGATTGGCGACGCAGAGTCCGTCTTTCGCCGTCCCGCGCATCCCTATACCCAAGGTCTCCTCGATTCGGTGCCAATACCTGATCCGCGTGAAGCCCGTAATAAACGGGGCGAACAGGTACGAGGCGAACTGCCGTCGCCGATCAATCCACCCTCCGGCTGTCGTTTTCGAACCCGGTGCCCGCGAGCGCAAGAACTGTGCGCGAACGTGGAGCCTCCGATGCTGGACTACGGCGACCGTCATCAAGCGGCGTGTCACTATCCGCTAAGAACGCCTGTCTCAATTTCCTCTTGAACGAGGGAACATCGCGAGGAAGCAGACGCGTTCACCTTGACGTGACAAGCTCGTCGTCTCCAGAGCCGGATTACGAGTAGAACGCCTTGACTAGCGCTCGAGAAGTCGGACTTCGAACGCGTCACGCAACGCGTCGCCAATGTAGTTGATGGCGACGACCACGAGAATGAACACGATGGCGACGGGAAAGACTTCCCACCAGAAGCCATTTTGGAGTTGTTCAGTTCCTGACTGGAGCATCGTTCCCCAATCGGTTTGCGGCGTCTGAATTCCCAAGCCAAGAAACCCGAGGGCGGAAAGAAACAAGATGGCGTCGGCGACGGAGAAGGTGGCGACAGTGACGATGTTGCTAATCGAGTTTGGAAAGACGTGGCGGCGGATGACGTGCCACTTACTCGCCCCCATAGACGTTGAGGCGTTGGCGTAGTCCAGATGTCGGATAAGTAGTGCGTCACCACGGATGATTCGTGCGTTGCCCCACCAGCCGGTCAATCCGATAACCATGATGAGAAAGACGGTTGACCGGCCAAAGATGGTAATGAGCGAGATGAGCAAGAAAATATAGGGAATGGAGAGGAAGGCGTCGATAACGCGCATCATCACGACGTCGACGATGCCGCCGAGGAATCCTGAAATCATGCCGTACAACGTACCCACGAGAATCGTGATGAAGCCCGCCAGGAAACCAAGCGTCAGTGAATACTCACCCGCAAAAAAGATGCGACCCAGTTCATCAAAACCGTTGCTGTCGGTGCCGAGCCAGTGGGCGGCCGATGGAGTTTCGTTTTGTGGGGTGCTGAACGCGATGGCTTGATTGGTCTGATTCGTTGGGTGAATATGAGGAATTAGATAACAGGCCATCGCGAGAACGATGACGTACACGCATGAGACAATCGCCAGTCTGTTGGACATGAAAATCTTGAGGCGTTGTCGCCACATCGGAACCGGAGGTTGTTCATCAGCGTCGACCTCTACGCGAGGGTCTACGACGGAGGTCATTTAGCGGAACCTTCAATTCGAATTCGTGGGTCGATGAGTCCGAGGGCCACGTCCGCGGCGAGATTTCCAATGAGTGTGAAGATTGACACGAGTATCGTGATACCGAGCACGACCGGCACGTCAACGTTGAGGGCAGCGCTGTAAGTTTGGAGACCCAGACCAGAGTAGTTAAAGACGTATTCGATAATGAGGGCTCCGCCGAAGAGGCCCGGAATCGCTAGTCCAAGTATCGTGACAATCGGCCCCAACGCGTTTCGAAAGGCGTGGCGAGCCAACACTCGTAGGGAGCCACAACCCTTCGCTCGAGCGGTTCGAACGTAATCTTGGACCAGGACCTCGAGTACCGTGCCGCGCATGAAACGACTAAGACCTGCAACGGACAGAAGCGTCAGGCATCCGACGGGGAGTATGAAAGATTTGGGATCGGTGAAGATCGCCCAAGGAGCGACGCCCGCGGGTGGCGAAATTGGCAAGTGCGGAAAGTGGAACCCGAACGCGTCAATGGCCAGTAGGCAGAGCAGAAACGCCGGCATTGCGTAGAGCACGAACGCCGTGCCCGTGGCAGCGTAGTCAGCCACCGTGTTGCGCCGAGAAGCCTGGAAGATCCCGAGCGGGATTGCGATAACGATCGTAAAGAATAAGGCACTCATGGCGAGCCATATGGTTCGAGGCACGTACAACGCAATAACTGATCGAACGGAGAGTCCCTCTTTATAGGAATAGCCGAGGTTCAAGTGCAAAACCAATTGGCCTATGTACTTGAAGAGTCGAACGAAATATGGCTGGGTCAGTCCGTGTTGCACAGCCCAGACGTGAACGTTGTAGTTGCTACTTCGACTCCCAAGTGCCGCGAACGCCGGCGCGAGTATTCCGTGTGTTTGAAAGTAGGGCAACGAAAACGTTATGACGATGACGATAAACAAAACGATGATCGACTGACCGAGGCGCCGCAAAATATACGAGAACACCCCGTAACGCTACCATCTCGAGGTCTCGGGAAAGATTTCGCCAATAAGAAAAGGGGCCCTCGCGGGCCCCTTTTCTTATTGCAACTCGTTAGAGGGTTGCCAACTTCTGAACAGGCTTAGTAGTGGAAATACTCCGGCGTCAACGTTTCGAGAACGTCCTTGAAGCCGATACTGCTGTGCAGTGTCTTGATAATTTCTGACGTTCCAAGGTTCACCGGGTCCCAAAGGTCCGGAAGGTTTGACGCGGTGTACTTGGCGTACGCGTTCAAATTGATGTTGGTCGTCAGTGTTGCCTTGATCAACGAGTCCATGGTGGGACTGGAGTAGTTACCGTAGTTCGAGCTGGCACCAGTTAGGTACAACGGCTCGCCCGACGGGTAGTAGTCCGGAGCGTACAACCAACCGCCACCCCAGTTGCAGATGTCTTGGGTGGTTGAAGGGTTGTACTCCGAGGTGCAGTTAAAGATGACGTTGTCAAACGTCGCCTGGGACTGATTCACCGTGATTCCCAAACTCTGCCAGTCGGCGACGATGGCGGCCATCTCGGTGTCCTCTGACGGAGATCCAGAACTCCATTGAACGGCCAGGGTTAGTGCTTCGCCGTTGGTGATGCCCGCGCCGCAGTCACCGCTACCGGTTCCCGGGCTCGTGCACACGAGTGAGCCGCTCTTCTTCGTCCAACCATTGCTCGTCAAGTCAGTCTCGGCGGTGGCCAAGTTGAACGCGTACGGGGCCGTAATCTTGCCGACTTCCGAGGCCGGAGTGGACAGCGGTAGGGCGCTGAACGAAGGTTCGGCGTAGTTTTTAAACGCGTTCTTAACGATCGCGGCCTGGTCGATTGACGACTGCAGCGCCTGTCGAACGTACAGCTGGTTTATGAAGACGCTGCCAGGGTTCTTACCGAAGTTGAGGTCCATGTCGTTCTCTGAGAACGTCTGACCAGTAACCAGGTTGTAACGCGAGGCGAGCTGGCCCCAGTTCGCTCCGGCCTTACCCGGTGAGGGCGCGTCCGACGTCAGAATTGAGGGGTCAACGAAGCCGACGTCAATAGCACCGGCCTGCAACTGGTTCTCTTCGGCGGTCGCTGAAGTAAAGGCCACCAACTTGAAGTTCGCGGTTTGAGCCTTCTGTGGCCCTGAGTAGTGCTTGTTGGGCACGAAGGTTGCGTTACCCAGGTCGTCCATCTTGGTCAAACGCCACGGGCCGTCGGTACCGCTCGTCCACATTTTCTTCGTGAAGGTCGAGATGTTAGCGCCTTGTTTGTTCAAGAAGTTGTAGACGTTCGTACAGGCCACTTTCGTCGAAGCGGCATTAAATTTGCCTGACGCGCACTTAGCAGTCTGGGACCCGCTGGTGCGGTCCCACGCGTTCGCCATCGGCGTGATTATTGCCAACTCGTTGTCAGTGAACCACCGTGGGCTCACGGCGGTCTTCATGTGGAGGGTCACGATGTTGCCGTGTCCTGTCGCGTTGGCAATCTGGTCAGGAATGCCTAGACCCGGGCTGTACGTACAGAAGTCTGAGGGAACGGCCTTGGCCATGTTCAAGAAGAACATCACCGATTCGGCGTTGACGGTTTGACCGTCAGCGAACTTCCAGCCCTTCATCTTGATCGTCACGGTCTTGTTCCCGTTGGAGTACCTCGGAAGAAAACCGGTGGAAATTTTGGGCTGGAGCGCCGCGCTATTACCGAGACCGAACCAGTAGAGCGGGCGGAAGACCGGCTCCATCAAGTTGATATTCGCGACGGAACAGTACTGACCCGAGTAGTAGGGGAAGATATAGTTCGGATTAGCGCCCGGGCCTTCAGCGATAGTGATCGTCCCATGCGGCGCTGCGGCGCCACTTAGTGTCGGGACGATAAGCCCCAGCGATGCCGCCGCCGTAACCAACCCAATGGTTAGTGCAAGGCGTAATTTGCCTTTTCGAAACATAATGCCTCCCAGTGCCACCGAAGTGGTCACAATAATCACACACCCGCCCCTGTCAGCGGTCTGGCCACACTGTACCGGAGGGTAAGAGGGCAGACAAGTTCACCTAAGAAGGAAATAACACTACTGAAATAATCGAGAGTTTGGTTCCAAACGACATTTTCATACCTAGAAGCCATATTTTGATTGATGTTTACGGGCATTCTCGATCGTGGAGCTCAGTTCATCCGCGAGCGAATTTTTCAGTGGCCGGGGCCACATTTCGCCTCTCCGGGTAGCTTTGGCTTTCGCTCAGTTCATAGGTCCGGGTCTTTGGTGGTTCCCCATTGACGTTCGAGCCGTGGGCCGTGCGCCGATTGGCCGCGACGTTGCGACATCGAGAACTTTGAAAAACGACGAAGGTGCGCTGTTGGCGTCCAACGGTTCGAGTCGACCACTCACTCGTCGAACCAATCAGTGTTGATAAGTGTTGCCGTATTTCTGAAAAATTTTCTTCAACTCACCACGCCACCAACGGCGAAACGCGTGGAGTCGACTCGGTGGGTTTTACTAGAAGTGGTAGTACTCGGGCGTGAAGTTCCCGAGAGGGCTCGGCGAGAAGCCGATGGAGCTCTTGAGCGTCTTTTTCACCTCAACCGTCTGTTCGACCTGTGGCTGGTAGAGGACGGGCAACTCGCGCGAAGCGTAAGCGGCGTACGTCGTCAAATTCGCGACTCCCGACGTCGTGGCGCCAATCAGTGCCGTCATGTGCGAATCGCTGAACGCGCCAAAATTGGCCATGCCGGTGGGCGTAAAGAGCGCTTCACCAGAAGGAAAGTAGCTTTGCGCGTAGTTCCACCCCGTATTGAGCACGCAGAGCTGATAGATCGACGTCGGCGAACAGTCGCTGACGACGTTGTTGGCCGTGTCGTAGTACTGCGTCACGACAACACCAATTTGGGCCCAGTTGGCTATTTCTTCATTGAACGCGACGTTCAGCTCTGGCGAATCACCGGGTAAAGCGACGTTGAAGTTAAGGGTGTAGCCCGCGCTGATGTTGGCACCGCACTCGGTAGAGGCGGTGCCGGGTGACGTGCACGTCATAACGCCGCTGACCTCGGTCCAACCGTGGCTCGTCAGAAGTGCCCGGGCCTTGACGAGGCTAAAGGGGTAGGGGTCGGCGACAGTTTTGGCGAGTTTCTTAGGCGTCGCGAGAGGCAGGGGACTGTCGGTGGCGTAGCCGTAACCGTTGATCGCGTTCTTCACTATCGAGGACTGATCGACCGCCTCTTGGAGAGCTTGACGAATATAGAGTTCGCCGATAGCGGCAGCTTTGGTGTTGGACTCGTTGAAGTTGAAGACCGCGTCGTTGAAGCCCCACGAGGAGCCAACCGCGAGGTCGTACGTCGAACTTAGTGCCGCGATGTTCGGACCAGGCTTCTTTGGTGTCGATCTCGCGGGCAACGTCAATGGATTGACGTAGCCCACGTCAATCGTTCCCTTGTCAAGGTCGACCACTTCTTGATCAGTCGACGTGAAGGCGATCTCCTTCACGTATTTGACTTGAGCCTTTTGAGGGCCGGAGTAGTGCGGATTCGCTTCGAAGGTGGCATTTCCGGTGCTGTCAATGGCCGTGAGCTTCCACGGGCCATCGTCGCCTCCCTGCCACAGCGCCGTGGTGAAGGTTTTGAGATTGGTGGCGAGACTATCGAGGTAGGTCTCAACTGATTTGCACGAGGCAATCGTCGTCGTGGCTTTATAGACGCCGGTGGAGCAGTGTCCTTGTTGACTCGCGGAGACTCGATCCCAGCGGGTGGGCATGGGAGTTATCTGTGAAAGGAAGTTGTCCGTCATCCACGTTGGGTTGACCGCCTTGGTGAAACGAATGTGCACCGTGTTGCCATTTGTGGTTACGGAGCGAACTTGGTCGGGTATTCCCATGCCTTGCTCGTAACCACAAAACCCGAGAGGATTGGCAGCGTACATATTGAGAAAGAACTTCACCGACTTCGCGTTGACGATCTGACCGTCCGCAAACTTCCAACCCTTCAGCGAGATGGTCGCCGTGGTCTTGGTCTTGTTATAAACGGGTTGCTTGGCCAATGAAAGGGCCGTACTTTCGCCCGCCGCCGACCCCAAGCCAAACCAGTACAACGGGCGAAACATCAGCTGTTGAAACTGACCGATGTTGTTGGGTGCGTCGTAAAGGCAGCTGGCGTAAGGAAATATATAGTCAGGGCTCGCTCCGGGCGCCTCGGCGAAGGTAAGCGTCCTCGTCGTGGCGGCCTGACTTATCGCGGGCACCGACATCGTCAGCGCCAGCGCGCTGATCACAACCGCAATAGTGAGGTGAAGTCGAAATCTGCCTTGAAAGTGCATTGTGAATATAAGCCCCAGCGCCACCCGGGTGGCAACGATCAGAGGTCGGCCCCTTACGGTTTAGTTCAAACTGTAGTGGCGCTCGGTACGCTCTGGGGTGTCACAACCACGCAGATCATCGCGACGATTTCATCTAATCCCTTTTATTCAACGCCCATTGCAACGCTGAGGGGGTGTCGGGATGTTCGAACGTAAAGTCCGAGGAGCAGAGTTTCTCCGGCTTCACCTTTTGACTCGCCAGGACGAGCTCGTCGGCCATCTCCGCGCCGAGCACTACTTTGATGATCGCCTTGGGAACCTTGAGCGCAGCGGGTCGGTGGAGTGCTCGCGCGAGAGAGCGGGTGAACTCTCTATTCGTGAGCGCCTGGGGTGCTACGAGGTTCACGGCCCCCGTGAGACGGTGGTCGATAGTCCACAAGATCGCGCGGACTTCGTCGAAGAGAGAGATAGGGCTCATCCACTGTTCGCCGGTGCCGAGGTACCCGCCCAGTCCACTTCGAAAGAGAAGCAGTTGCTTTTTGAGCGCGCCACCCCTCGAGCTGAGGACGATGCCACTGCGCAGGTGAGCAACGTCCGCTCCCCGATCCTCGAGTGACGCCGTCGCCAGCTCCCAGGCCACGCACACGTCCGAGAGAAAGCCCGCGCCACGCGATGACGACTCGTCGAGGCTCTCGTCTCCGCGCGATCCATACCAGCCAATCGCGGAGGCGTTCGCCAGAAAGCCTCCGCCGTTGCGAAGTTCGCCGAGGGTCTTCACCAAGAGCGTCGTGGCCCTCACGCGCGAGCGAAGGATCTCGTTTTTGCGCGAAGCGGACCAGCGCCGATCGCCAATGCCCACACCCGCGAGATTGACGACCGCGTCCAGGTCGCCAACTCTTTTGAGGTCTCCTTCATCGATGAGATCACGCGAAGGATCCCAGCGCACGGTGCTGCCGGCGAACTCCTTCGTCGCAGGGCGTACGAAAGTCACCGTGGTGTCACCACGCTCCTGCAGGGCCGCGACGAGCGAGCGACCGATAAGGCCCGACGCCCCAGTTAGAGCGACGCGCACGCGAGTTGCCACCGTTGGCGGATGAGGGCGGCGAGTTGGTCGGGGTTCTTTAAGTGAGCGGCGTGAGGCGCGTGCACCATCTCGATCGTGGTAATTGAGGGATTGATGAGCACGAGACCTTCGCTGAGCGCGCGGTAGTGCTCCAGACGATCAAGGTTGTCACCATAGACGTAGGTGAAGGGAGTCTTTAGTTCACTCAAATCGAAAGGCGCCTCATGACCTCGAAGCGCGTGTAGATCGCTTAAGAGTGCCGGCCCATCGAGGCGACGTGACGTTCGCTCCTGCTCACTCAGACGCGCCCACGCGTTTTCTGAGACCATACGCTTGAAGAAGTTTTCGGCTTCGAGCGTGGCGTCGGTCGTGAGATCGCTGCGAGCGTCGGGGCGGTGAAGTATCCACGGCATGGGCGATTCGTAGTTGACGATGAGACGAATGGGCGACGCGTCGCGCATGGCGGCACTCAGCGTGATGACGCCTCCGAAGCTATGACCAAAGACCACTACGGGCGCACGCGTTGACTCGTGCGCCACGAGCGTCGTGAGATCGTCGACGTGGTGCGCGAGGTCGAGAGGTCTCACGTCGCGCGATCCCTGATAGCCCCGACGGTCGTACGCGACGACGTCAAAGGTCTCGAGCCGTCGAACCAGACGGGCGAACGAGCCACCTCGGTCGAGGCCCCCGTGGACACAGATGACGCAGGCCTCGGGGTCGAGGACGCGGCGCTCGGCGACGGCGAGCCCCTTGACGGGAGAGTTTGAGATGAAGTGAAGGCGCTCGAGTGGCGTCGGGGGAGAGGTCACGAAGAAAACCTACCGGGGATCACCGAGTCCCCGACTCAACGAATACTGGGCAAGGGCCCCTAGGCTGGAGGGGTGACTACGCCCCCAGATTCCTCGTCGTCTCGCTCGGCGAAGGGCTCATTTGGGCCCAACGCCTGGCTCGTGGATGACATGTACGACCGATTTTTGGCCGACCCAACGTCGGTGGCGGAAAGTTGGCGCGAGTTCTTTGCCGACTACCAGCGTTCGGCACTGCCGACGGTGGCAACCCCGGTGGTGCCCGCGCCAGGGGTATCACTCAAGCCCACGGTGGCCATCGACGCGGAGGCGACGCCACTACGCGGAGCGGCCGCGCGCATTGTGTCCAACATGAACGCGAGCCTTGCCGTGCCGACCGCAACGAGCGTGCGCACCGTTGCCGCGCGACTTTTGGAGATCAATCGAGCGGCGCTGAATGAGTCATTGGCGCGTTCGAGTGGCGCGAAAGTCTCCTTCACCCACGTCATCGCCTTCGCGATTTTGAGGGGCCTCAAAGAAATCCGTACAATGAACTCGTCTTTCGTCGACGCTGTTGACGACAAGGGGACGCCAGGCGTGCGTCGCCACGAGCACGTGGGCCTCGGCCTGGCGGTCGACGTTGAAAAGAAGGACGGAACACGCACACTCCTCGTGCCAGTAATTCAAAACGCGGACACGATGGACTTTCGTGCGTTTCTCCTGGCCTATGAAGATCTCGTGCGAAAGGTGCACGGCGGCGCGTACGGCGCGGACGATCTCGCGGGCGCCACGGTGTCCCTCACGAACCCCGGCACGCTCGGCACCGTTCAGTCGGTGCCGCGTCTCATGCCCGGTCAGGGCGCCATCTTTGGCGTCGGTGCGTTGGCGTGGCCCGCAGGCTTCGAAGCCGCTGATCCACGGGCGCTGGCCGAACTGGGCGTTGGAAAAATCATGACCCTCACGTCGACCTACGACCATCGCATTATCCAGGGAGCGGAGTCGGGTCTGTTCTTGAAGTACGTCGCGGAGTGCTTGACCGGTGGCCACGACTTCTACGACGAGGTCTTCGCCTCGCTCGGGGTTCCCTACGAGCCAGCTCGTTGGGCCAAGGACTCCAACGCCTCGACGAGCGAAGGCGAAGCCGAACGAATCTTGAAGCAGATTCGCGTGCAGGCACTTATAAACATGTACCGGGTTCGCGGTCACCTGAACGCCCATCTCGACCCCTTGAGCAGTGAGGCGCCGCCCCTGCACGCGGAGTTGGACTTAGCCAACTACGGACTCACCATATGGGATCTCCAACGTTCCTTCGTGGTTGACGGACTCGCGGGTCTGCGCGAAGCGTCGCTCGAGACGATTCTGGCAGTTCTTCGTGACGCGTACTGTCGCACGACGGGCATTGAGTACGGCCACATTATGGACCCGACCCAAAAGCGATGGATTCAAGAACGGGTCGAAGGCGTCAACTCCCACACCACCCTCGAAGAGCAGCTTCGAATCTTGAACGTGTTGAGCGAAGCCGAAGTCTTCGAGCGCTTCTTGCACTCTCGTTACGTGGGTCAGAAGCGATTCGGCCTTGAGGGTGCGGAGTCAACCATCGTCGCCTTGCAGACCATTCTCGACCTCGCCGCCGATCGTGGCGTCAAAGAAGCCGTCATTGGTATGGCGCACCGGGGACGTTTGAACGTACTCGCGAACATCGTGGGCAAGTCCTACAGCGACATCTTTTCAGAGTTCGAGGGCAATCTCGACCCCGAGAGCGTCCAGGGCAGCGGTGACGTGAAGTACCACAAGGGCGCCCGCGGCGTCTTTAAGAGCGCGAGCGGCCAGACGATGGACGTGTCAATGGCCTCGAACCCTTCGCACCTCGAAGCGGTGAGTCCCGTCGTCGAAGGAATCGTTCGCGCGAAGCAAGACCTCGTCCTTCGTCCCAGTGACGGCACGAATCGTGAGACGACGTTCATCGAGCACCCGTACTTGGCGGTCTTGATTCACGGCGACGCCGCTTTCGCCGGTCAAGGTGTCGTCGCGGAGACGTTGAACCTTTCCCAACTTTCGGGATACCACGTGGGCGGCGCTATTCACATCGTGATCAACAATCAGTTGGGCTTTACGACAGCGCCTGAGTCGGCGCGTTCGAGTTTCTACCCCACTGACGTTGCCAAGATGATTCAAGCGCCGATCTTCCACGTGAACGGTGACGATCCCGAGGCCTGCGCTCGCGCGGCGCGACTGGCCTTTGAGTACCGCGAGACTTTCGAACGCGACGTCGTGTTGGACATTGTCTGTTATCGCCGTTTTGGCCACAACGAGGGCGATGATCCGAGCTACACCCAGCCCCAGATGTACAAGATCATCGATCAGATGCGCTCGGTGCGCAAGGTGTACACCGAGACGTTGATACGACGGGGCGACATTTCCATCGACGAAGCCGAGACCGCGCTCAATGAGTTCAACGCCCGGCTCCAGAGCGTTCTCGACGAAGTGCGAACGGTTCCCGTGCCCAAGCTCAAGGGTGTCGGAGCCCTGAGCGCTCCCCTCGACGCGCTCGCCCCAGAAACGGGTGTCGATCGCGACACCCTGGTGGCGATCGCGAAAGCTACCATCACCGCGCCCGAGGGGTTCACCATTCACCCCAAACTCGAACGCCAGTTCTCCCAGCGCCTCGTGCTCCTCGAGGGTGGTGAAGTGGACTGGGCCTTTGGCGAGGCGCTGGCGATCGGTTCACTCGTCCTGGCCGGTTCGAACGTTCGACTCACCGGCCAAGACACTCGTCGCGGTACTTTCTCCCACCGTCACGCCGCGTTGATCGACTACGACACCGGAGCGCAGTACGTGCCGTTGGCGAGTATGGGCGCGCCGGGTTTCTTTACGGTGCGCGACTCGTTCCTCTCTGAGTACGCGGCGCTCGGTTTTGAGTACGGGTACTCCGTTGAGGCCACCAACACGTTGGTGGCCTGGGAAGCACAGTTCGGCGACTTCGTCAACGGCGCCGAGATCATCATTGACAACTTCTTGGTCGCCGCCGAGGACAAATGGGGTCAACGAGCGTCGTTGGTGATGTTGTTACCCCACGGCTACGAGGGCCAGGGCCCGGAGCACTCCAGCGGTCGCATCGAGCGGTTCCTCTCGTTGAGCGCTCGCAACAACATTCGTGTCGCCCAACCCACCACGGCCGCACAGTACTTCCACTTACTGCGAAGCCAAGTTCTTCGACAGCGCCCCACGCCCTTGATTGTCTTTACGCCAAAGTCAATGTTGCGCGCGGTACAGACTCGCTCGCCATTGGTCGATTTCGAGCACGGTTCGTTTCAAACCGTGCTCGACGATCGCGTTGAGAACGCCGACGCGATAACGCGCGTCGTGCTCGCGTCGGGCAAGGTGGCCCACGAGGTGCTCGCTCAGCGTGACGCCCTCGCGGCCAACCAGGTTGCCGTCGTGCGCGTCGAGCAGCTCTACCCTTGGCCGGCCGAAGAGATTGAACGGGTACTGGCCAGCTACCCCAACCTCAAAGAAGTCGTCTGGGTGCAAGAGGAGCCGGAGAACATGGGGTCTTGGCCCTTCGTGCACCTTCGAATGCACGATCACCTACGACACGTGAGTGTTTCGCACGTCGCGCGCGCGGAGTCGGCGAGTCCGGCCACGGGTAGTGGACTCGTACACGCCGCCGAACAGGCTGACCTCTTGGTTCGAGCAATCGGGTGAGTCCGAGCAAGGGTCCTCGACTTCGCGTCGTGGTTGATGGTTCAAATCTCGCCACCGAAGGTCGCGTGACGCCCAGCCTTCACCAACTCGATGAAGCCGTCGCGGCCTTTCACGAGGAGAACCCGACCGCCGAGATCATTGTCGTGGCGGACGCGACGTTTGAACATCGCGCCGCGTCGAATGAGCGAAGTCGCTTCAACGAGGCGGTACTCGCCGGTGAGATTGTTACGCCGCCCGCGGGAGCGGTTGGACGTGGTGACGCGTTCATCTTGAAGATTGCCGACCGCATCGACGGCGTGGTGCTGAGTAACGACTCGTTTCAAGAGTTTCAAGACGAGTACCCGTGGCTCTTCGAAGTTGGTCGCCTCATTGGTGGCAAGCCCGTTCGCGGTGTGGGTTGGGTCTTCACTTCGCGACTGCCCGTTCGAAGTGTCAAGGTGACCCGAGCCGCGAAGAAGTTGGCGCTCACGTTGGCGAGTGGCGCTAAGCCCACCATTGGCACGACGTTGACACCCCTGAAAGCTGCCAAGAGGGCCGCGCCGACGAAGAAGGCGGCGGCGAAACCGGAGAAGGTACTCGAGCGAGTCGCGCCCAAAGCGCCGACGAAGCCCATAAAGAAGTCGGTGAAGGAAACGGACGCGGCGAAGAAGACGACCAAGAAAAAAGCCTCGAAGGCAACCGCGACCAAAGTCGCGAAGAAGGCCGCCAAGACTGTGCCGTTGGCGACGCCGCCGGCGGTGGCGCTGCGCCGTGGACGCCAACCCGTCAACCCTGAGGCCGACTTCACTCTCTTTACCAACACGTACCGCGTGGGCGCCCACCTTCAAGGAGAAGTGACGGCCTTTACCTCGCACGGCGCCGTCATCAAGGTGCAACTAAAGGGCGCGAAGCAAGTGGAGTGTTACGCCCCAACGACGTCGCTCGGCTCTCCGGCGCCCGCGCGCGCCAGAGACGTGCTCAATCGCGGCGACCAGCGCTCGTTTCGCCTCGTTACCGTGGACAGTGAACGACGAATCGCGGAACTGGCCCTGCTGTGAGCGAACTCTCGCTCGACCCACTGGACTGGTTACCGCACCGCCCCCCTTTCTTACTCCTCGACACACTGGTGAGTATCGAGCCGGGAGTACGCGCGAGTGGTCGCTGGACCCTTCGCGGTGATGAGTGGTTCTTCCCTGGGCACTTTCCCGGACGTCCCACGACGCCGGGTGTGTTGTTACTCGAGTCGATCGCCCAGTGTGGCGCGGTCGCGGTGCTCAGCGACCCTCGCTACGCCACGCGGCTACCACTCTTTGGCGGTGTCGAGAAGGCGCGATTTCGCCGTCAGGTCGAGCCCGGCGACACGGTGCTGGTGGAGTGCGAGATGACCCAACTCTCCGCGCGTGGAGGAAAAGGCTACGGTCGCGCCACGCTCGAGGGGAAAGTCGCCGTCGAGACTGAACTGTTTTTCATACTCGCTGACGCGACCTAGGGACGCGTTCGCTGCTTTAGTGCCGGCCGCTTGGCAGCGTGGCTTCAATAAACACGGGTCCGGGCGTCGCGTAGGAACGCTCGAGCGCCGTGACGAGTTCATCGGCCGAGTCAACGCGCGTGCTCGGCACGCCCTGGGCGCTCGCGAGGCCCGCGAGATCGAGGGTGGGGTCTTCGAGGTTGAGCATGCGCGCGCTCGTCGCGCCTTCGCGCACCGCACCCACGCGGGTTAACTCCATGTTGAGTATGGCGTAGCTTCGATTCGACAAGCCCACCACGGTGACGTCGAGTCCTTCGCGCGCCATGGTCCAGAGTGCTTGCAACGTGTACATCATGGAACCGTCGGACTCGAGCGCGAGGACCCGGCGACCGCTCGCGACGGCCGCGCCCAACGCCACGGGCAGTCCGTATCCAATGGCTCCGCCGGTTAACGTCATCCACTGATGTTCGGGTGAGTGACGCGTGGCGCCAAAGAGGTGAACTCCACTGGTGTTGGACTCGTCCGCAACGATGACGCCCTCTTTGAGTGTGGCCCCAACGGCCTGGGCGAAGGAGTGGGTCGTGAGCTCGCCCGTTGGTGGGCTCGCGCAATCGCCGCGCTCGATTTCTACCTGGGGAGCTTTGAGGGCTTCGACGAGAGCGTTCAGGGCGCTGAGCGTGTCGCTGCCCGGTGGGGCGAGATCAATAACGTCACAGCCTTCGGGCACGAGGCGACTCGGCACGTTCGGATAGGCGAAGAAGCCCACGGGTTCGCGTGAGCCGAGCAAGATGATGGCTTCAGATTCTTTCAACTGATCGGCCGCGAATTCACTGAGATAGATCAGCCGTTCCGGACTCGCGACCCCCTCGCCGCGGTCCATCATGGTCGCGAAGGTCTCCATCATCAATCGTGACGACGTCGACGCGGCCACTCGTTGGGCGAGGTTCATCTCTACTTTGCCCATGGCGCTGCTGCCAAGGAAGATCGTGCAACGCTTCGACGTAAGAGCGTGGAGAGCTCGATCGAACGTCGCGTCGTCAATGGCGTGTGGCGCGGTTTTCGCAGCGCGCGGCCACGACGACGGCGCGGTCTTCAACTCGCTCCACGACACGTCCGCCGGAAGGACCAGCGTCGCGACGCGCGCTGGCTGCCCGCAGGCCGCACTAATTGCGTCGGCCGCGTCGCGCGCGAGATCGTCGCACGACATCGTTCGTCGGTACCAACCCTCGAGACCACTGGCCAGTGCTTCGATATTGCTCTGCAGCGGTGCGTCGAAGATGGAGTGGTACGTAGCGTGGTCGCCCACGACGTTGATCAAGGGCACGTGAGCACGGCGCGCGTTGTGCAGGTTGGCCCACCCGTTCGCCAGTCCTGGTCCCAGGTGGAGCAGCGTGGCGGCCGGAGTTCCCTTCACGCGGGCGTACCCGTCGGCGGCGCCCGTGGCGACACCTTCGAAGAGGCAGAGGATCGCGCGCATGTTCGATGCGTCATCGAGGGCGGCGACGAAGTGCATTTCCGAAGTACCGGGATTGGAGAAGCAGACGTTGACGTCGTTCGCGTCCAGCGTGGCTAGCAGCGCGTGCGCACCGTTCATTGTCGTGTACTCCTCTGTTGATCTCTTACGTCACTCGCAGCGAACTATACCTGCGGTCCGTTTCTACTTTGACGTGGAGGGATCGTGTTCGAGTTCTTCGACGCTCTTGGCCAGCGAGGCACGAATGGCCGCGAGGCGCGCACGGCGTGCGTCGCCGCGTAGTGGAGCGTTCTTTTCCTCGAGGTCGCCGACAACTTTTTCGATGGGCGCTAAGAATCGCGATGGCGACCGGTCGGGGTAGCGAGGATCGTTTCGCCCCTTGCTCCACGTAATAAGTAGTGATCGCTCGGCGCGACTCAGGGCGACGTAGGCGAGTCGCTGTTCTTCGGCGAACTGGGCTGGCGTTGTGGCGTTGTAGTTCGGCAACTGTCCTTCGGCCCAGCCAATCGTCGCGACGTGTTGAAACTCGAGACCCTTCGCTCGGTGAATCGTCGAAAGGGCGACGGCGTCGCCTTCGGCCTCGTCGAGTCGTCGCGATGTCAACTCCGGTGCCGAAAGATCAGATGCTGGCGAGTGTTCGGGGCCACGTCGTTCGCTGGGGACGTCGGCGGCGTCGAGGTAACTCGCGACGAGTTCGAGCTGCGCGTTGGTACGCGCGAGGACCGCCATGGACTTCCATGAACTACCGGGCTGATGTTTCGCGGCGAGCCAGATCGCGACGTGCTCGGCCTCTTCGTCGTCGGTGTTGTAACTGCGTACGAGTGGCACGTCACCTTCATCCTTCGCGGGCATGATGCCGCGCGCGCCCTCTTCGAGCAAGGTGTTCGCCACCGCGATGATGTTGGCCGTCGAACGGTGATTGCGGGTGAGATCGAGCACCACGGTATCGGGCCAGGTGAGGAGAATCTCGTTGATCAACGTCGGGGTCGCGCCATTAAAGCCGTAGATGGACTGGTTGGGGTCTCCCACGCAGAACAGGTCGGGGTCGTCGCCGGCCATTTGGCGAAGCAGCATGAACTGCAACGGGTTCATATCTTGGGTCTCATCAACGTAGAGCGAACGGTTGCGGTAGCGAAACGAGGCGAGGACGTCGGGCTCGTCGCGCAACAAGGTGATGGCTTCGCTGAGTAAAAGGTCGAAGTCCACGACGCCGCGACTCTTGCAAAGTCCCACGTAGCGATCGAGGACGTCGGCCAACTGCGCGGGCGCGAGCGGCGCGTCTCGGCGCAATCGGCGAGCGTTTTTGGCGTAGAGCGCACCGTTGTAACCCTGACTCAGCGCCCAACCGATCTCTTGTTCGAGTCGCGGCAGTTGCCAGTCCTCGAGTTTCAGCTCACCCGACTCGCGAAGTTGCTTGGCTAAAGCGCTGACGAGCTTTCGTCGATTGGGTTCGAGCGTGAGGGGACGCAAGTGGTGATCCTCACGGTACTGCGTCACGAGATTCAACGCGGCACGGTGGAACGTGCCGGCTCGTACCTCGCCCACGCCGGCGCGAAAGAGTCGTCGGCGCAGTTCGTCACCGGCTTTTCTCGTGAAGGTCATCGCGAGCACCTGATCGGACGCGATCTCCTGGTCCTGGACGCGACGCTGAATTCGTAACGTCAACACGTGGGTTTTACCCGACCCGGCGGTGGCCCGAACGAGGTGTCGACGAGCAGGTGACATCACGGCTTCACGCTGCTCGGGCGTAAGGCCAACGAGGAGCTCGTTAGAGAATGTCGTCTCGTCACTCATGGTGCCTACGACGCTACCGGTAGGGAGTGACGTGGTTTCTGGCCAGTGGATGTCCTCACTAACCTGAAAGACGTGCTTCGTAGCTACGGCGACTCGAAACTGCTTGGAGAGTCCTACGGTGAAGGGCCTGTTCGAGTGGTGTGGCTCCACGGCTGGGCGCGCCGAGGTGATGACTTCATTCTCGCGGCAAGCGCACTGGCTGATCGGGGAGTGGCCTCGGTGACGCTGGATCTTCCTGGATGTGGCGCTTCGCCCTTGCCCGACGTGGCCGGAGGCGCACGGCACTACGCGGAGTTGATCACCCCAGCGCTGCGTGAGATATCGAGCGAGCCACTCGTTCTCGTAGGGCACTCTTTTGGCGGTCGCGTGGCGGTGGTGGTCGCGAGCACCCACCCTGAAGTAGTGCGCGCCCTAGTGCTCTCGGGTGTGCCGCTTCTTCGCCTCGAGTCCCCCTCGGCGCCGCGTCTGAGCTATCGAATCGTTCGTTGGCTCTACGCCAAGGGACTCGTGAGCGAGAAACGAATGGAGACCGCTCGACAAAAGCACGGTTCGAATGATTATCGAAGGGCCCAGGGCGTGATGCGCCAGGTACTGGTAGCCAACGTGAACGAGAGCTACGAGGACGAACTCGCCAATATCGTCGCACCAGTTGACTTCGTGTGGGGAGAGAACGACAACGTCGTTCCTCTCGAAGTGGCCACGCGCGCCGCGTCGTTACTGAAGAGCGATCACACGTTACGCGTGGTGGCCGGCGTTGGTCACCTTCTCCCACTCGAAGCACCGGAAGATCTAGTGAGCGCGGTGGAGAAGGTTCTTCACTCGTGAGCGTGGTGGGCGCCTCGCTCCTCGCGGTACTGCTCGCGTTGGCTTACGCCGCGCAGATGTCGCGCTGGCTACGTGTACTCCAGCGCGAACACTACGACCCCTCAGCGATGCTGCGATTTCTCGGTCGCTGGTCGGCGCCCACGCGAGCGAGCGCGAAGGCCGGTGCCAAACTCGGTACCAAAGCGCACCAGCGGCGTCCCTTTACGCTCAGCCACGTGCTCATGGTGGTGATAGTGGGGACGCTTGTACTGCGCGCGTACGCGTGGCTCGCCGTCGCGAGCGGGCTTTACGGACTGCTCTGCCCCCAAGGACTCTCCATCCGCGGAAGAACGAGTCCCCTCGAGTGGACGCGTCGACTGCGCACCGTCGCGGTTGTGGCATTCCTGCTGGCCGCGGTCATAACGGTCCTCGGCGCCCTGACGCCAGAGCACTTCATTGGCGCCATCATCATGGTCATCGCGGTACCTCCGATGCTCGACCTCGTCACGCGGGCTCTGCGGCCGGCGGAGCATCGCCAAGCGCAAACGTTCGTGCATCGGGCCCAGCGTCGCCTCGAGCAGGTGCACCCGCGCGTGGTCGCGATTACTGGCTCGTACGGCAAGACCTCGACCAAGAACCACCTCGCGGACCTCTTGAGCGTGGACGGCGGTGTCGTGGCGTCGCCGCGCAGTTACAACAATCAAGCCGGCCTTTCGCGCGCGATTAATGAGGGTTTGGCCGATGACACACGCGTCTTCATTGCCGAAATGGGGACGTACGGTCCAGGCGAGATCCGCGAGCTGACGTCGTGGTGCGTGCCGGAGATTGCGGTCGTTACCGCGATCGGTCCCGTTCACCTAGAGCGTATGAAATCTTTGGATACCGTCGAGGCCGCAAAACGTGAGATTACCGAACGCGCGCAGATCGTCGTGGTGAACGTCGACGACGCACGGCTTTCCACGTGGACCGCCTCGCTTATCGGTGAGGGAAAGCGCGTTATTGGCGCGGGCTCGGTCAACGCTGAGGCCGACGTCCGTGTCGTGAGCGAAGCGCAACGCTGGACGGTGATCGTTGGCGGTCTCAACGTAGGCACGATCGATGAGATTGTTGGCGTACAACCGACCAACGTGGCCTGCGCGCTCGGGGCGGCCATGGCGTTGGGCGTGGAGACCAGAGAGTTGTTGCAGCGACTCATTCGCGTACAGCCGGTCGCCCATCGGTTGAACGTCGTGACCGCGGAGTCGGGCGTGGTGGTGATTGACGACACGTTCAACGCGAATCCAGCGAGTGCCGTTGTCGCCTTATGTGCATTAATGTCACTTCCTCTCAGTGGCCGTCGCGTCGTCGTGACCCCGGGTCTCGTCGAGCTCGGCGATGAGCAACACAGTGAAAACGTCCGACTGGCGTCTCGGGTTCTCGCAGTGCCGGCCGAGCTCGTCGTGGTGGCACGAACGAACGTCGTAGCCCTTGAAGGCGCTTACGGAAAACCGGTGACGCGTTTTGATACTCGCGAGGAAGCCGTGGCGTGGGTTCGTTCCTCACTGGTGGCGGGCGACGGCGTGTTGTACCTCAACGACCTGCCCGACCACTACCCTTAATGTCTAAATGAAGTCGTTACGAGGTGATTGGTGACTAGTGGTGTGCTCTTTGGGGGTCCCTCACCCGAACACGACATTTCGATTCTGACTGGGCTACAGGCACTGCGCGAACTTCGTCGAAGCGAACACGACGCGACGGGCATCTACTGGACGAAAACGGGAACGTTCTTCGCCCTCGACGGTGACGTCGAAGCCGAGGTTTTTCTCGACGGTGTCCCCAAGGGCTCGAGTGCGTTGGCGCTACGCCTCGGCGAGGAGGGTGGTTTCTACGCAAGCGGGCGGCGTGAACGTCGCCTCAACATTGACGCCGTCGTGCTCGCTACCCACGGCGGACCGGGAGAAGACGGCACTCTCCAGGGCGCGTTGGACTTAGCGGGCCTTTGCTACAGCGGTCCGAGCCTGGCTGGCGCGGCGCTCGGGATGGACAAGTGGGCCTTCGGAGCGCTCGTAGGCGCCGCGGGACTGCCGACGCTGCCGCGTGCACTCCTCACGAGTGACACGGCGTCGCTACCTTTTGGGGGACCGTACATTTTGAAGCCACGTTTTGGGGGCTCATCAATTGGCATCGACGTGGTGGCGGACTTCGCCACGGCGAGAGCCCGACTGACGTCGAACCCGCACTTGGCGAGCGGGTGCGTCGTCGAACCTTTTCGTCGTGATCTCGCTGATCTGCAGATCGCGCTGCGGACCTATCCGTCACTCGAGCTTTCGCAAATCGAGCGACCGCTGCGACGATCGAAGGACATGGAAATTCTCGACTACCGCGACAAGTACGTCGGGGGAGAGGGTATGGTCTCGGCACCTCGTGAACTTCCCGCCGTGCTACCAGCGCAACAACACGACGACATTGTTCGTTACGCCACCGTCATTGCTGATCTAGCGGCCGTGCGCGGCGTGGCGCGGGTCGACTTTTTGGCGAGCGAGAGCGAACTTTTCGTCAATGAGATCAACACCATCCCGGGTTCGCTCGCCAAACACCTCTTCATCGATCCGCCCTTGTTGTTCGCGACGCTACTTCGTGACCTGTTGAGTGAAGCGCGCGAACGCCCAGCTCATCGCTACAGCGCTGCTGGCGCGGACGGGCTCGTCTTGCGTTCGGCGGGGTCCATCGCCGCCAAACTCGCGTAGTCGAGGTACTCGAGCGAGCGCCTCGGTGAGTGCGTCGCTGTAGGGATCGATCAGCAGACCTTGTTGCAGAGCCCAAAAGGCCAACTCGTAGTTGCGTCGATGCAAGGAACTGTGGTGTAGTGCGAGCGCCGCCCACTCGCCGTCACGAGCGAGGCGCGCGCCGTGGCCCTCAGCCAAGAACCACTCAAAACCGCGCAGCGTGCTGGCCATTGGCTCACCTTTTATTAGAAGGAGCGCCTGGTGAGTCAGTGGTGCCGCGTCGTCGACGGGGAGCTGGCGGGCGCGTGCGATCAACGTCGAAAAGACCTCGACGTCACTCGAGAGACCGTGTGTGACGTAGAGGCCCGAGGAGGTGACTGGGTGAAGTCGGGGCCCCCGCGCGTCGAGGCCCAGGCTTCGCCGTACGGCGCTCGCGGTATTGGCCAGCGTGCGACGAGAGGCGTCAACGTCGGCGCGCGTGAGCACGCGAGTACGAAGTCGCTCCCCGGTCACTGGTTCGTGACGATGTAGCGCAAGGTAGGCCACCATCTCGACGCAGCGACGACGAAGCGTCGGAACAAAGGGTTCGACGAGACCCACCACTTGAGGATCCGCGCGCAAGAGATCGACGCGCAGATCACTCGAGGCGGGTGCGTCCTGGGGCGCGAGATGAGCGTATCGATCGCTGGCGCGCGCAGGGTCGACGAAGGGCTTGAGCGTAATCGTGCAGGCCGCGAGTTCATCGTCGAGATCGGATAGCGCACCTAGGTAGATCACGACGTTCTGGCGTAGCGAGCGGGTCGCCAGGCTTCGAAGCAGTTCCGCCTCGCTGTGCGCGAAGAGTAACTTCCCATCGTGTAACGCAACGACGTTGTTCACGACGTCGTCGCTCGACCACGTCGGAAGAATCGCGAGCTGGCCGCCTTCGCGGGCGAAGGCGACGAAAGTTCCAGTGGCCGAGGGCCCCAACGCACAAGCCACCACTGGCGACGAGGTAGTGGTCGCCGCGGGGGTGACGTCGCCGTTTCGAACGTCGAGAACGCCTTCGAGCGCGTCACCAGTCAATTGGACGAGACGACCGATCAGATTGGGGTTGAGCGCGCGCAACAAGCCAATTGACTCATCAACGTCAAAGTCATCATCGTCCTCTTGTTGGCGAAGCAGATCACTGCGGCGCTTGGCCATGAGCGCGACGGGTACCGCGCCAACACCCGTGAGTGGCGTGGGCAGGTGGTGGCGCGTGGTGGGCGACGTCGCCAACGCGTCTAGATAGGGAACGCTGAGCGTCGTGGCCTGTTTCAAGGTGACGCTCGACGTGGGAACCATGAGCGCGAAGAGCGCGAGTACCAGACCGGCCAACCAGACGCTGCCGCCCCCGTGGGTCCGGCGCCCCTTTCGAAGCCGCCACACGTTCATGGCCACCTGGAAAAGGAAACCCACCCAGAAGACGGCGAGGATGACTAGCAGGAAGCGAATCAGCGTGCCGTGGCTCTCGGTCTGAGTGAGGCGCCACTTTGAGACCACGACGTAGGGCAACAACGCAAAGTAGAGGACTATTGCGGCGCCCTGCACTCGCGTCGCGAAAGGACGTTTTAGTTGACGGGTGTTAACTGCCACGTGAGGGAGTTCGAGCGAGTGACGGGCGTGATGATGAACTGGCAGCTGCTTCTGGCGGCGATGACGATCTCGCTTTGTACGCTTGTCGACGCGCTCGCGCACTGCAGCGTCGCCGTGGCGGGCGCGCTCGTGGCGAGCGTCCAGGTTCCTGGTCCAACGAGGGGCACGTCGGCCACGTTGAATGATGGCGTGAGTTGACCCGAGAGTTCGCCGCTCGTCACGCTCTCGCCGGAGGCGACGGCGACGGCCTTGACGTTCGAGTTGGTCTTGTGCGAGGAGCTGCTGGCGTGCGGCGTGAGCGTTGTAGCGAGACTCTTGATCAGCGTCGAGGTCGTCGTTGGAATCGAGGGCGTCGACGCGTTCTTCGTGACCCGACGAGGAGTCGTCGTCGTTGGAGGAGTCTGTGTCGCCAGCGTGGTCGTCGTCGATGATGTCGTGACCGTCGTAGACCCCGGCGCCAAGGGTGGCGCCGCTTTCGACGTCGCGGTGAGCGTGAAGACCAAGACCAACAGCAAAAGAGGACTCGACCACATCACCCAATGTGTGCTTTTGAGGGAACGTGACAGTTTCATGCGCGTCCTCCCAACGTAACGCAAGTGGATGAGGTTGATTTTTTTCCATTAGCGCCGTACACGTTTTCTAAATTAAGTATCGAATTGCAAAGTGTTGAAGCTCTGACTGAAGCGAGACCGGAGCGCTGTGATCGTTGGTCGCGAGCTCGCGAATTGAACGCCCTTCGAAGACTCGGGCGTAGGTGAGGCGAGCCAACCGGTCGTGTTCGCCGCCGCGAAGACTTTCGAGACGCGTCAAGAGTGGCGAGGCCTCCTGGGCCGGTTCGTCAACCTGGTCGAAACGTGAGATAGCGCGAAGAGCCGCCTTCTCCTTCAAGAGCCATCGACGAAGCCGGCCACGAAGGGCCGAAAGGAGATCGGGTGCGGCGTACTGGCGAGACTGTCCCGCCCAGTCGACGAGGAGTTCGCTCAACAGTGATACCGCCATGGACAGCGTTTCGCTGGGTTCCTCGATGATGCCCTCACCGAATCGTAACTGTCGACAGACGCTCACGACGCCGGGAAGCAGCGTCTGGAGCAGCGCCCGATGTACGTCGGGGTCACTGGCTTCGACGAGCAGCGCTCGCACGATCTGTGCTCGCTCGAGGACGTTGCGTCCACTCTTCGTCTCGAGCAGAAGGACCACGTCGTAGAGATCGATCTGCGCTTCGAGTTCGAGTTCGGGGTAGCGAACAGCGAGGCGTTCACACGACTCGCGCGCGCTCGAACTTCGTCCAACTCGTCGCCATTCGAGTCGCAGATTTCCTAGGAGGTCAATTTTTGTCGTCATGGCGCCTAGTAGAGAGCTCTGCGCGCACGTCGCCTCTACCCACCGAACGCCACTCGTTAGTGCACTTTTCATTCCCACCAGCGTGAAGCACCGCGCGCACTCCGCCGCGCACATAGACGCGACGTAGGCTACGGCTATGGACATCGAAGCTTTCTACGAAGAGAACGAAGCGCGCCGAGAAAGTGCCGAGTTTGAGTTTGGCAACGAGTGGACCGACGCCGTCGACAACGAGTACGAACTTTCGTGGGTTGAGGCGACTGGTGAGCTCTATCTCATGGTCGAGCCCGAGGCCCAGATCACCGAAGACATGTTCGGAGACTTTTCGGTATCGGGAGAGGTCGTCAACGATCTGACCGTCGTGGTGATCGGCAAAGTACCCTCACTCGCCGCGCTCGAAGACCTCATCGACGGTTGGGAAGAGGCGATGCTCGAACCGAACTCGTTGGCGTGGCTTCACGAACGTCTGCCCGTCTACCCCTAAAGGTACGGCGTCGACGAGTCGGCGATTTTGCACATGCGCGTCAGCGACGCGACGAGGTTGGGTATTGGCACCCGTTCCGCTTCGTTGATCTCGGTCATGAGAGGGTTCCAGCTACCGTCAATCGACGTAGCGGCGGCGGCCGAAGGTGTGCCCTTCAACAGCTGAGACAGCGCGCGGGATTGCAGTTTCGAGCGCCGCGATTGGCTCACATCAGTTTGTTCGCTCTCTTTTTGCAGCGCGAGGGCGTGTTTGACGTACACGCAACTTTTGCGCACGTCAGCCACGGCACCTCCGGTGCCACACGAAGAAAGAATGACGCTGGCCAACGTGAGTGCGGAGAGGACGCCGAGGGTCCGAGTTAGCCGAGCCACGAGTCAGCGGACTGCAGCAAGAAATCGCTCACGCTGCGTCCACGCTCAAAGATGTCGCACAGCGGGTCTTCACCCTTGGCAACTTGGCTAAGAGAAATTGCGCGTCGAGCGATGATGGAGATGCGTCGCTCGGAGCTCTCGGTGGGCGACGCGAAAACGTCCGTCGCGGTGACCTCAAGGGGCATCTCGAGTCCACCAATGGGCGCTAAGTCAATCGCGAGTCGCAAGAGATCGGGACTGTGGGGCATGGGCGGCAGTCCCCAGGTAAGGACGAGGGGAAAGTGAAACTCATCGGGCGGGTCGACCTCGTCGGGCAGGCCCAACACGGCGTCTTCAAAGGCGAGGAGCGTTCTCGGATCGACGTCGAGTTCAATGTGCAGGTCCACTGGTCCGCCGCAACCGTCCTCGGGATGAAGATCGACCTCCCAGGCTTGGCGCAGTGAGTAGGTCTCGACGAAGTGCCGTTCGTCGTGCACGTGAAAGCCGTGCGTCACCGCATGGTCTTTGAGGTCAGCAACGAAACCTGCAACGTCAATAGCGGCCATTACTACTCAGGATAGCCTCCAGCCCCACTACCGTTACTTCGTGACTGAATCTTTCCTAACGACACTTCGTGCGTGCGCGCACGAGATCGGTGAGGTCGTGCGCTCGGGCCAACACGAGGGTTACTCGGGTCTTCGCGCGACGCAGTATCACCTGGACGTCGCGGCCGATGACGTGGCGCTGCGCGTGTTGCACGGCGCGGGCTTTCAGGTGGTGAGTGAAGAATCGGGCCTCACGGGCAGTGGCGACGTTACCGTGGTCATCGATCCGATTGATGGATCAACGAACTGTGATCAAGGCATTCCATTTTTCGCCACCAGTCTCGCCGTACTTCAGGGCAATGAACTTGTCGCGGCGCTCGTGATGAATCAAGCGACGGGCACCATCTTTGAGGCGGAAAGAGGAGGTGGCGCGACGCGCGACGGCGCCGCCATCGCGCCCAGTGGCGAGACCAACTTCGACAAGGCCATCGTGGCTTTTTCGGGACTGCCGTCACGTCACCTCGGTTGGGCCCAGTATCGCGCGTTGGGTTCGGCGAGTTTGGAGATCTGTCTCGTTGCCGACGGTTCACTCGACGTGTACAGCGTGGCGCAAAAGTCCACGCTGAATCCATGGGACTATCTCGGCGGACTACTGATTCTTCAAGAGGCCGGCGCCGTGGTTGCGGAGTACGAGAATGAAGAACTCGTCACGACAGAACGTGTCCGCCGCCGTCCCGTCTTCGCGGCCACGAGCGAACTGCTCACATTTATGCAACGAGCGGGCACCATCTAGGATTGAGGTCCTCGGGCGCTTAGCTCAGTTGGTTAGAGCAGCTGATTTACACTCAGCAGGTCGGGGGTTCGAGTCCCTCAGCGCCCACAAGCAGAGGCCAAGTGTTTGTTGGATCTTTCTCCAAAGGACAACATTCTGGATTTGCACTTTTCCTCAAAAGAACCCTCACGAGTGAGGTTTTCTTTGAGGGATGATCTATCTCCACGAGTGGAGTACCCCTGAAAAGCCAACGAAACGAGTGAGGTCGGCCTGCTGATTCGTTGGAGCAGTTTTTGTTTATTGGCTCGGCAGAGACTGACATTCCCGATGGAGGGACAGAGGGACCCTAGATTTCAACACGGTTCCCTAGTCGCGGCACCCAAACGGGGTATTGCCAATTGGCTGGGGTGTATGTACAATGTACATACCAAGCGAAGGATATTGCAGTGACGACGAAGGAAAAGCGACTCAATTTTCGGACGACTGAAACGGTCGAAGCCAAGTTGTTTGCGGCCGCCCAAGCGTCGAACGAATCGCTCACTGACTTTGTGTTGAGTGCCGCGTCGCGACGTGCTGACGATGTCCTCGCCACTCGGACGCCGGTGCCGAGCGACTACTTTGACCATCTCCTTTTGGCCCTGGATGAGCCACCCGTAGCGATTCATTCTCTGGCGGTGGTGGCCAAGCGCGAACTTCGCTTCACTCAGCGCTAACTGGTGTTCGTTTCCGAGCCCCTCGGGGAGCATCATGTTCTTGAGCATTTTGACTCGGGTGTCGAATCACTTGATCGGTGGCTCAGACAATCTGCTCGGAACACCGACGCGAAGCGCAATAGCCGAACATACGTCTGGTGTGCGGAGGAAACTGCGGTGGTCGGGTACTTCACCCTGGCGCCCCACGTCATTGGTCGCGCGGAGCTATCTGACAAGGTAGGCCGCGGTGACCTTAATGAGATTCCCGCGATCCTTCTCGCGAGACTGGCGCTTGATGCGAAGCACCAAGGGCAAGGACTCGGTACGGAACTCCTCGTCGATGCCTTGAGTCGAGCGGTTGGCGCTAGCGATCGAGTCGGCGGTAGGTATGTCGTAGTCGACGCGCTCGACGAGCGAGCTGGTTCGTTCTATGAGAAATACGGCTTTGTTCAGTGTGTTGGTGATGGCGTTCTTCGCTATACGCGAAAGGTCAGTGATATCGCGCTGAGTTTGGAGCCATGAGTCAGTTGGACCGATCCATTCTGAAAGTCGCCTCCCTCAGTGCCAACGTTTTCGGGTTCTACAAAGCGCGATTGCCGATTGGCTGCGCCGATGACTCTTGCATCGACCGGATCGCCTGTTTCGGCCTATCACCTGGTTATCACTAACGTCGGCCGTGGCCCTCAGGATGACCACGAAGGCGCCCCGGGGATGAAGCGGTCAAGGCGGCCTCGTGATGGCGGATTCGCGAGTTCGCGATAGGGATACCAGTACCCGCTTAGTCGGTAGTAGGCGACGCTGCGTAGCCATTGCTCTGCGATAGTTCGATCCAGCGCTAAACTGTGTGACTCAAGGATGCCAATTTGCTCTTCAATGTCAGCGAATGGCTTGACCGGCTGCGTCACGTCAGGGCGCCACCCTCCGAAAAGAGATCCAGCCCGCACCAGGAGACCTGGGCGGGCTGAACTATTGGAACCACTCTACCACCGCTCGCGGCTAATCGATGCGACCGCGGGCTCACTGCTGTCGACCGGTCAAACTACTCAGTCTTGCGTACGCGTCGGGGTCCTTGGCGATCTCATAGATTGCGATCTCTCTTGTCATTTCGAGCTTCCGCTGCGCGGAATCATCGGATGGAACGAATGGCGTTGCCGGCAAGATCTGTCAATGGCTGCCCGATCGCTGTCCGGAAGTTGAACCCGAGCAGTTGAAGGATTGTGACGGTCTCGACGGACGGCAGCGGTGTCATCAACCTCAACATTTTTTCGGTGTTAGCTGCTTGAGGATCATCGGCGCTCGCTCAATATCCCGATCTTCTTGGACCACGTCGCACCGTGGCTCGAGCCGCCGCCGAACGGTCAGTCCTTCAAGCCACGTTCCTCAGCTTTGGAATCGGAGTTTTTCTCGTCGTACCTTCTCTCATTTGGCTGTACGTCCTCTTTCAGCGCGGGGCGGCCGATCACCCCTCACCTGTGTCGAACGATAGGTAGTTCGATCGACAGGACATGTTCGGGGAAAAGTGATCGTGCTCTGATTGACACTTGCAGGCACCTTGGGGTGCTTGTAGTGAGAGGTAGTTCGCACACCTCTCGGTCAAGGGCGGCGCGGTCAATGGCGATTCCAACACATTGTGTTGGGAAGGATTCGAGGCTCCTACACTCAACTATCGGGCGCGATGACCGACATCTGGGTTAGATCGAACTGGTAGCCAATGCGCGCGGAGAACTCCGCCACGAGACTGAAGCGATCACCGCGAATTATTGTGTGGCGCCATTCAATTGGCTCCTCGTTCACTTTGGCTAATCGATCGACAGCAAGAGCAGCGACGCCCGAGTCAAGGTGAAGTAATGCACGATCATCACTCGAGGGCATGATGGCTCGAATCCATTCCGAACCCTTTGTCAAACGAAGACCCGTGCGACGATAGAGCTCGTCGTAGAGGGCAGTGTGGGAAAAATCGACGTCGACCAGTGTGGCGCCGAATCGTTGAGGCATCCACACGCGGTCCACGGCGAGCGGTTCACCGCCAGCAAGTCGCACCCTTTCTAAGTAAAACAATGGAGCGTGATGCTCCAATCCGAGACGGAGGGCGACGCTTTCATCAACTCGTTGATCGAGGGCACGCACCACGCTCTGCTGTTTGAGCCCAGCCGCTTCTACGGAGGCGAAGAGGCTGTACAGCGCGCCGAGCGGCTGTTCGATTTCGGCGTCCGTGGCAACTCTCGGGCGCCTGCCCCGTTCGGCGACAACCACGCCGTCTTCGCGCAGACGACGCATCGCTTCACGAATCGTGTTTCGACTAACCCCATACTCGGCAGCTAGGTCAAGTTCAGCAGGGAAATCGTCCGAAAATTCGCCCTCGTTGAGACGAAATGAGAGGTCCGCAAGAATCTGCGCCCACAAAGGAAGGGGGCTGCCACGATCTAAAACCTTGCGGATCGGAGCGTCACTCACCTAATTCCTTCCACGCCGCTCAACTGTACTCCACTTTACCTACCGATATACTATTGTACCGACATTGGTATATTCTTAATGTAACAAGTTTCGGAGGACACCATGGTTCAGGTTGAAATTGTGCGGACGCAGGAGTTAGGCGACCGTAGCTACGTTGCGCATGACGGCCAAGTAGCCATCGTCATCGATCCCCAGCGTGATGTCGAGCGAGTCGAGGACGTACTGCGGCGGCTGGAGCTCGAGTGTTCCTTTGTGGTTGAGACCCATATCCACAACGACTACGTGACCGGCGGGTACGCACTCGCTCGACGTACGGGAGCTGAGTATTTGGTTGCCGCTGTCGACGACGTGCTCTTCGAACGTCGAAGCGTGGCTGACGGTGACGAGTTCCACGCCGGATCAATGACATTGCGCGTCGTGGCAACGCCGGGACACACCGACGGACATCTCGCGTTCGTCGTCAGCGGCGACGATGACGCTCCGGTGGTTTTTAGTGGAGGATCACTTCTCTATGGCAGCGTCGGTCGCACGGATCTAGTGGACGGTGAGCGAACCGACGAACTTACAAGGGCCCAATACCGGTCCGTGCGTCGACTCGCGGGTCAACTCGAAGACCCCGTGGCGCTCTATCCGACTCACGGGTTCGGTAGCTTCTGCTCGTCGGGCACGGCCGCTGGTGGGGACGAGAGCACCATTGGAATCGAGCGCGCGCGTAACGACGCGCTGGTCACGAACGACGAAGACGATTTCGTGCAACGCTTGATGGCGGGTCTGACCGCGTATCCGAGTTACTACGCTCACATGAGGCCGCTAAACATTAGAGGGCCACACGAAGTCGAACTCGCCTCGCCCACAATTCTGAGTCCGGTCGAGTTGGCCGAGAACATCACCGCGGGAGAGTGGGTCGTCGACCTGCGTCCGCGCGCCGACTTCGCCGCGAGTCACGCGGCGGGGACGATCAACATGGAACTTGGCGACAATTTCAGTACCTATCTGGGTTGGCTTATGCCGTGGGGATCACCGCTCACGCTGATGGGCGAGTCGACTGATCAGATCGAACGCGCGCGTACACATCTAGCGCGCATAGGCGTCGACCAGAGCGTCAATGCCGTCATCGGTGCGATACGAACGTTGACCACTTCGCTGTCCATCCGTCACTATCGACGGGCCTCGTTCGCTGAACTTTCGAGAGAAGCGCCCGCGACGGTGCTCGACGTGCGACGCGACGATGAAGTCGCCAAAGGTGCGATCGTTGGTTCGACGCACATTCCCTTGCACGCTTTGGGGACTCGTCTCGGGGAGCTTTCGAACGGACCCTTGTGGGTGCACTGCGCCAGTGGCTTTCGCGCCAGCATCGCCGCCAGTTTGCTCGACCGCTCCGGACGCGACGTTGTTCTCGTAGATGACGACTTTTCCAACGCGAGAGGTCTCGTGCACCAGAGCGTGAATTAAGCCCGAACCATCGGCCCCCCCGGCCAAAGGACAGTTGAACGCACCTCAACGGTGCGTTCACGGAAGAACGGAGCAGCATGGTAAACGCGAAACAGCATCACAAGGTTGTCATCATTGGCGGAGGAGCGGCGGGCGTCGACGTTGGCGCACGCCTCGGGCGTTCGGGCGTCAGCGACGTCGCCATCATCGAACCCTCCGATACGCATTGGTATCAACCTCTCTGGACCTTGGTGGGCGGCGGGTGCGTGACGCTCGATAAGACCAGGCGCCCTCAAGCTGACATCATGCCCAAACGCGCCCACTGGATCAAGGACGCGGCCGACGCGGTGAATCCCGACGAGCAAGAAGTGTCGCTTGCGTCCGGTGGAGTAGTGGGATACGACTGGCTCGTCGTGTGTCCCGGTATTCAGTTGAATTGGGACCTCGTAGGGGGACTCACTGACGCGTTGGGTCACGACGGGGTGTCGAGTAACTATCTCTCCTCGACGGCTCCCACATCGTGGGAGTTCATTCGTTCAATGAAACGTGGCACCGCAGTCTTTACCATGCCCGCCGGACCCATCAAGTGCGCGGGCGCACCCCAAAAGATCGCCTACCTCGCGGCCGACTATTGGCGTAAGCATGGCGTACTGAAGGACATCAACGTAGTGTTAGCGCTCCCGACGCCAGCGATGTTCGGCGTACCCGAATTCAGCACGGTCCTCGTTGAGGTCGCTCGTCGTTACGGCATTGACGTCAAGCTGCAACACGAACTTTCTGACGTGGACGGCACGGCAAAAGAAGTTGTTCTGCTCGATCGTTCAGGCGGTGACGCGAAACAAGAGGTTGTGCCCTACGACTTTCTCCACGCGGTGCCACCCCAGAGCGCTCCGGACTGGCTGCGCCAAAGTCCCCTGGCCGATCAGGCGTCCCCATTCGGTTACGTCGAGGTGGACAAAAATACTCACGAGCACGTCCGCTATCCCAACGTGTTCGCTTTGGGCGACGCGGGTAGTACCCCTAACTCCAAGACCGCCGCGGCGATTCGAAAGCAAGCACCGGTCGTTGTAGCAAATTTACGCGCCGCGATGAAGTCGAAAGAACTTCCCGCTCGCTACGACGGCTACTCGTCGTGTCCCCTCACGACGTCGCGCCACCGCATGTTGCTCGCGGAGTTCGACTACACGATGAAGCCCCATCCCACGTTTCCACTCATCAACACCCAAAAAGAGCGCTACGACATGTGGCTCCTCAAGCGTTACGGCCTGTCGTTTATGTACTGGCACTTTATGACCAAGGGGCTCGTGTGAGCAACGAACGAGGCGGCGAAGGGTTGAGAGTCGACGTCGGGACCCCCGCCCGAGCGAAAACGGCCGTACGCTTTTTACAGCGTGGGAAACGGATCAGTACTGCGCGATGACGTTCGACCTCGTACTTTCCGTGATTCTTGGCGCGATGATTGGTCTCTCGCTGGGCGCTTTGGGAGGAGGAGGCTCCATCCTCACCGTGCCCGCTCTCGTGTACGCGCTCGGCGTGAGCGCCAAGCACTCAACGAGTGCGTCGCTCCTCATCGTGGGACTCAGCGCCCTGCTTGGCATGCTGGCGCACGGGCGCGCGGGGAGGGTTCGCTGGACCACCGGCATCACGGTCGGGGTGATCAGTGTGGTGGGTTCACTGGCTGGCACGGCCCTCAATCGCAAGATAAATCCTGACGTGCTTCTGTTGTTATTCGCTGTACTCATGTTCGTCGTGGCTACGGTGATGATACGTAGGGACCGTTCAGGTCATGTGCCACCGTTGCGAGCGGTGGAGGACGACGCTTATGAAAGTACCGGGGGGCCGGGGAGATTGTCTGAAGCTGGCGCGGCGCCGGGAAGTCTTACTCTCGGCCGTTCTGAGGTCGTAGTTCGTCGTACACGGCCGCTACTGGTGATTGCGGTCGGGGTGGGAGTCGGCTTTCTTACCGGGTTTCTCGGCGTGGGCGGTGGGTTTATCGTCGTTCCGAGCTTGATGTTGGCGCTCGGCTTCGAGTTGGCTGAAGCCGTCGGCACGTCATTGTTGATAATCGCTATCAGCAGCGCCTTCGCCATCGCCGAACGAGGCGGCGTGCATGGAGTGGCATTACACATTCTCGTGCCGTTTGCGGGCAGTGCAATGGCCGCGGCGTTGGTGGGAAACGAAATCGCCAGTCGGGTGTCGGTGCGCCGATTGAATCAAGGGTTCATTGGACTCGTTCTCGCCGTAGCTTGCTACGTGAGCATTCGAAGCGGGCTATCTCTTGCGTGAGCCTTCGAAGTCACAGCTCAATTGAGTGCGTTAGGGAACAATTGGACCGTGAACACCAATATCGCGAGAAAGGGAGAGTGGTAATTATGTGTAGTCAAACAAGGTGCCAGTCATGTGGGAAGGCGACCTGGAAGGGATGCGGCAATCACATCGAGAAGGCGCTCGCCGATGTCTGGGCGCTCACCTCCTCATCGAGTGCCACTGAGTACTTGACGGCAATAAGAGTCGATGGTGGCGAGTGTAGGGCGACGCATTCGATGACCAGCAACGCCCGCTGAAGCGAGTTTGCACCGCAGTGAATGGAGACTGAGGACACTTAGGGCTCCGATCGCCAGGAGTGAGGCATTCGCTTTCGAGTGCGGACCCCGAGGACGAGCCTCTGGTGAGATTGGAGATGCTGGCGCTCATCCGCAGATAACTGGCAGCTAAGTCCACTTCTGTTCCGCCAGAGCGGCACCTGTTTCACAGGAGCCAGAAAACCACGATTCATCCCTCAAAACATCCCTCACGAAGATCCGACGGTGCACGACAGAACGGACAAGGGACGACGGAGAACCCAGTAAATATCGACAAAAGCGACCATCGACGACCTATGACGACGGACCGATTCCCATTTACACTCAGCAGGTCGGGGGTTCGAGTCCCTCAGCGCCCACCAAAAGCCTGTTACTGAAACAATTGACCTGATGAAGACCACGGGCGGCACCTCTGAGGCTGCCCTTGACAGCCGTTCTGGGCTTGTGTGCCCGCTGTAGGGCCGCCTCGGCCGCCTTCAGGTCACTTCCGAGCAAAGTATCGAATGGTTCACGAAGTTCGGCCTCAAGCCGCACTTCTCCGGTGCTCTCGTCGTCTTGGATGACGAGCACCTTCGCAAAGAACGCCTGGTTGAACATCCGCTTGATGTGCTCTGGGGCATCCCGATAGGCAGCACCACAGTCGACTGTCAGGTCTAGCGCTAACTGAAGGTTTCGTTCGACTGCCTCAAACTCGAGGCTGGTCGCCGCGAGCTGGGTGGCGATCTTATTAAGTGCCCGCGAGATTCGCTCTTGCTCGCGACCGAGAAGATCAATCGGGACCGCGCCCGCGTAATGCGCCTCCAAGAGCTTCTGGCGCTCGCGTTCGAGCTTCTCCTGCTCGCGCTTGAGGTCACCCTGCTCGGCTTCTACGTGTT